>QWCU01004609.1_pt1 | contig 93886 bp, 83 predicted proteins | sample 1972601 | NCBI WGS metagenome assembly QWCU01 (sample SAMN09866700, study PRJNA288562) | Human vaginal metagenome isolate pre2_vaginal, whole genome shotgun...
TGCAGCGAATAATGTTGCAGGAGCTGCGCACACTAACACTCTTAGCGCAAGCAGCGCTAACCGCATAGCAGCTGCTCTTGCATCTGGCTCTAAAGCTGCAGCTAAGGATCTTGCTAAAGATCTTGCTAAAGCACAAGATGCTGCTAAGGATTCTGCTGCTAAGAGCGAGTCCAATAAGGATAATGCAAAGAACGACGCAAAGGATTCTGCAAAGAGCAAGTCTAAGAGCGAATCCAAGAATGATTCCAAGAGTGAATCTAGTGAATCCAAGGATGAGTCTAAGAACGCTCAAGCTTCTGGCGGCGCACAAGACGGAGCGCAAAGCGCATCCAACAACACTACGCTTAAGGTTGTTGCAGCTCTAGCGGCTGTTGTTGCAGGAATCGCAGCAATCGGAGGCGGCACTTACTTCGCTCGCCATCGTCGCCCATAATCAAAACTAAAAAACAAAAATAAAACCGCGGTTAACTGGTCTTATAATTGACTAGTCTTCCGCGGTTTTTTGTATCTACACACGATCCCGCTTTTTGTAGCTCTACACACGAAAATCAGCAACAAAATGCGGAAAAAACGACGCTTCATGTAGTGCGTTTGTATGACGACACGCCGTATTTTAGGTACAAACACACTACAAGGCAGGTCCTCGTTCGCACGGATTAGCCGTGCGAACGTCTTCGCTTGCGTTGAAAGCACACCGTGCTTTCAACCTTAAGCAAGCTCAGCGCTCCGAATTGCCTTTTCGCGCTACGCTCTAAGCGAAAAGGCAGGTCGTCGCGCTAGAAACCCAAGCGCTCAAGCTTCTTAGGATCGCTCTGCCACCCCTTTGCAACCTTCACATGCAAATCGAGCACAGCTTTAGCGCCCGTAATACGATTCACTGCAGTGCGCAAACGCTTCTTAACGCGCACAAGATGCTCCGCACCGCGCCCAATAATAATCGGCTTTTGCGAATCGCGCTCAACATACACCGACACAATCACATGCGCTTTATTATCGTCATATTGTGCATAGTCCTCATCTCCTGGTTGCACAATGCTATCTACAACAACCGCAAGCGAATGTGGCAACTCGTCGTCAAGTTCCTCAAGAAAAGCCCCACGAATCAGCTCCGCAATCATGCTAGAAGGACTCTCCTCGCTAAGCTGATCGTCTGGATACATCTTCGGGCCTTCTGGAAGATTGTCAATCAAAACCTTCTTAACTTCGTCAACATTGTCGCGTTCCAAAGCGCTAACTGGCACAATATCAGTAAAATCAGCAAACTGTTGAATCTCAATCAAATGAGACACCAACTCATCGCGGCTTATAGAATCAATTTTAGTTACGATTCCAATAAGAGGAACCTTCCACACCCAGTTTCCAGACGCGTCTTTTTTGGCAAAGTCGGAGCGAAGTCGGCTCAAGATTCTTCTATCTCCAGGCCCAATCTCTTGATCTGCTGGAAGCAAGAAAGCGATAGCATCCACATCCGCAAGCGACTCGTCTACAATATCGTTCAAACGTTGGCCTAGCAAAGTGCGCGGCCGATGGATTCCTGGCGTATCGACTAACACCATTTGCGCGTTTGGAGTCGTTAAGATTCCGCGAATCGCCTTGCGCGTTGTTTCTGGGCGAGAAGACGCGATTGCGATTTGCGTTCCAATTAGCGCGTTCATAAGCGTTGATTTTCCAACGTTTGGTCTGCCTACTACAGCAACAAATCCCGATTTATAGCCGTTAAAATCAGGCACTTCTACGCTCGCTTTTAGAGAAGGATCTAAATTAGCAAACATTTCGTCATTCATATCGTCGTCCATATCTTCCATATCGTCACTCATATAATTAACATCTTTCATATCATTCATAATTCAACACTATTTATCGCCATCAACTTGCGATGATTCACTATCTTTACTACTATCTTTATCGCCATTCTTGCCATTATTCTTGGCATCAGCCTTGCTGTCACTCTTTCCGCCGCTCTTTCCACTATCGTCTTCTTCTTTAAGACCTTGAATATCTTTAAGTCCTTGAATATCTCGCTCAACAAGAATCGTGGAGACTTTCTTGCGTCGCCCAGCAGAATCAACCGCGGTTAGCTTAAGACCTCGCGTCACAGCACTCGACCCAACAATCGGCACGTTTCCAAGCAACTTGGTAAGCAACCCAAACACAGTGTCTACATCGTCTTCGTCTATATGAACTTCAAAAATATCTTCCAAATCGGCGATAGGCGTGCGCGCAGGCATTTTCCACACACCCTTACTCACCTCTTGCGGATCCGCGTGCTGAGTGCGGTCGTGCTCGTCTTCTAGCTCTCCAACAATCTGCTCAATCGCGTCTTCAATCGTTACAAGCCCTGCAATTCCGCCATATTCGTCTACAACAACGGCAACATGCTGGCGGATTCGCTGCATTTCGTGGAACAAATCATCCACTGGCTTGGACTCTGGTACAAGCATTGGGCTTCGACTAATCGTAGAAACCGCGCGCTCAGATGCTGCTGGATTAAACACGGTTGCGCGCACAGCATCCTTTAAATACGCGATTCCTTCCAAATCGTCAACCGACTCGCCAATTATAGGCACGCGAGAAAAATCCAGATCTTGAGCACAATTTTAGGAAATTTTCCAGCGTTTCGTCGTTTTTAACGCAAATCATATCGGTTCGCGGAACCATGATTTCGCGCGTTAACGTGTCGGAAAGCGTAAGCACGTTGCGCATCATCTCTGAAACTTCTGGGTCAAAATCGTTTGCTTCCACAAGCCTATCGATACTCGCTTTAGCTTGGTCTAATTGAATATTTTCCAACTCTTCGTCGTCGGAAAGAGCAGCATTCTTCTTATGATTTTGGCTTTGATTTTGCGAATCTCCACGGCTTGCGATTTTTGCAAAAGGATTCATAAAAACAGCAATCGAAATTATTCTAGACAAGCGCATCAGCTTAAAAACTGGCTGAGCCGCTCCAACTGCTCTTGGCCGCACAAGAACAGAAACAATTGCAACAATCATTGCAACTATTAGCCCGATTAATAGCGTTAACCAAAGAGGCGCACAAAGAGTCGCCGCGATTGCAGAAAAAGCCACGCCGTCCAGCACATTACACACGATTCGCACAAACGCGCACGCTCCGCTCGTAGCATACCTATCTGCTATAAGCTTTTTTGCTCTGCGAATTCTAGCAAGCTTCCTCAAGCGAACGATTTGACTTTCGTTATCGTTCGTTTGCTCTTCAATCATAAGATTATTAAGACTAGACCTTGTAACTCTTGGCACAGCCCCTTCCGCCGCCGCCATTGCAAGCGAAAGCCACACAAGCAAAACTGCGACTATTGCAATTGCACACAAGCAAGCCCACATATGTGCAGGCAAATCGGGAATCGGCGGAATTGTAATGTTATTTAGCATGATTTTTCTCGTATTCTTCCAGCTCATTTACGGCACCAGCTGGCAAAGTGGCATCGTAAAGCTCGCCAGATCTAGCCGCAAAGAACGTTAGCAAAAGCTGCCTTTGCAAGCCAAACATTTGCTTTTCTTCTTGAGGCGTAGTGTGATCGTATCCAAGCAAATGCAACATTCCGTGAATCGTGAGCAATAGCATCTCTTCCATTGTGCTATGCCCTGCCGCTGCTGCCTGTTGAGCCGCCACCCACGGGCAAATCACAAGGTCTCCAAGCATTCCTTCACTCACTTTGTCGTCGCTTCCAGGAGTCAGCTCGTCCATTGGAAAGCTCATAACGTCTGTAGGACCTTCTAAGTCCATCCACTTTTCGTGAAGACTAGCGATTGGCTCTGGGTCCACAAAAGTAATTGACAAATCGGATTGAACGCTTACTCGCATTTGTTGCAAAACCCACATTCCAAGGTCGGAGAATATTTTTGGGTCGATTTGCCAAACGGTTTCGTTCATCACTTCAACACTCATTATTACTTGATATTCCTCTCAAGATTTTGCGATTCGTTGGCTGCTTGCGACTCAAGACTTTTCCTATTTCTAGCCTTCTCGCGCCTAAAATCAGCCTCGCGATTTTCCCACGCTTCATACGCTTCTACGATTCGCCCAACAAGCTCGGCCCTAACAACGTCTTGCGCATTTAAGTGAACAAACGCAATGCTTTTAACGTCTTTCAGCACGTTCTCAATCGAAGCTAATCCAGATTTTGGAACCGCTAAATCAACTTGCGTTCTATCTCCTGTAATCACCATTGTGGTGTTAAATCCAAGACGCGTCAAAAACATCTTAAGCTGCTGAACAGTAGCATTTTGCGCTTCGTCTAAAATAACAAAAGCATCATTAAGCGTGCGACCTCTCATGTATGCAAGCGGAGCCACTTCCACAACGTTCTCGTCCATGTATCGCTTAAGTTGCGGCGCTCCCAACATGTCGGAAAGCGCGTCGTAAAGCGGCCTTAAATATGGGTCTACTTTGTCGTTTAGCGTTCCAGGCAAGAATCCAAGATTTTCCCCAGCTTCTACAGCAGGGCGCGTCAACACTATTCTTCGCACTCGCCCATCTTCTAAAGCTCTAACAGCCTTAGCAACCGCTAAATACGTTTTTCCAGTACCAGCAGGCCCAATTCCAAACGTTACAGTATTTGATTCCATTGCTTGAATATAAGCTGTTTGACCCGCTGTTTTTGCGCGAACAGGATTTCCTCCTGCAAACGTTATAACACCTTTAGCCATTCGCGCTTTTCTGCTCATTGCACGCCTTTTAGCATCTTCACTAGATGGCATTAAATCGGCAGAACCGCGCGCAAAATCGCTTTCCATTGCGCCAGTTCCAAAGCCAGATTCAGCTCCAGTACCAAAAGACTTTAATCCGCTAAACGCTCCGCCTAAAACTCCGCCATTGTGCCCAATTCTATCGATTCGCACATTATGCTCGCTACCTTTAAGCACATCTCTTTCTAGCATGCGTTTTACAGCATAAGAATCAACAGGAGCTTCGTAAGCGCAATCAACTATTTTGCGCAACGCGTGTTCGGCTTTGCAAGCGTCTTCTTCACTTCTTGCGCTTCTAGATACGATTCTCACACAATCCGCGTGAACGGAAATATCTATGCTTGGAAAAGCCTTCTCCAACTCTCTTAAGTTTGAATCTGCTGCTCCCAAAACAGCAACTGGGCTTAATTCGCTTGGAATTTGAACAATACGCGTTGTACTATTTGCCACGATTTATAAACTACCTTCTTCAAGTTTTTCGCCTGTTAAAACATGAGCGTGAACATGGAACACGGTTTGACCAGCTCCCAAACCGGTGTTGAAAACAAGGCGATAATCGCCATTATAAAAGTCGTTTGCAATTTTTTGCGCAACACATGCAATATGAGCCAAAACATCAGAATCATTTTGAGCAAGATCTGCAACATTCTTGTAATGATTGCGCGGAACAATCAAAACATGCACCTTGGCTTGCGGATTAATGTCTTTAAAAGCCACTACTTCATCGTCCTCATACACTTTGCTGCTTGGGATTTGCCCATCAATTATCTTGCAAAAAATGCAATCGTCGTCAGTTTTGTATGTTTTGCATGCTTTATCCATTATTTTGCCCACTTTTCAATAATTCTTATTGCAATTCTTGTTGCAATTCTTATTGCCGAACACCATTTACTATTTTACACAAAACACGCACAAAGCTTGCAAAGATTGCTTACTACTCATACCTGCCAAGTGCTCTAGAAAGCAACGATAAACATACTGGCCCTGCTGTAGATGCGCGTAAAATATTGCTTCCTAAAACGCAACTTTTGGCGCCAGCGTCTATAAAACTTTGCACTTCTTCTTCGCTAATTCCGCCTTCTGGCCCCACAACTACATAAACAGTGCGCGTTTTGCCATCTTTTAAGCATTTTTCCGTTAAGTCGTTTACGTAGTTTTCGATTTGACTAAAAGAATCCGTTGCGTCTTGATGCAAAACAACTACAAGGCTTCCATAAACGCATGCACGCCTACAAATCGCTAGAATCTGCTTGCTTGTAACTGGTTCTAAAAGCTGTGGAATCCACGCTCTGCGCGATTGCTCCGTTGCAGCCTCAAGCACTTGATTCCATCGCTTATCTGTGCGCCCTGGCTTCCATTTTGAAATCGACCTATTTGCGCACCAAGGAATTACTTCGTCTACACCAATTTGGGTAGCCATGTCTATTGCTTGCTCGTCGTGACCCGTTTTTGCGAGAGCCTGAATAAGCGTTAATCGGGTTGTTGGCGCTGGTTCTTTTATGAACGAATCTACTCTAACTAAGCCGTTTTCGCTGTCTGTAATCGTTGCGTGAATTCGCACTCCTTTGCCGTCCGAAAGGTCTAGCGAATCGCCATCCGAAAGTCGCATTGCGCTTATTGCGTGCCTTTTAACGTGTTGAGGCAAGCTAAGAGTCCACCCTTCTTCAATCCCATTTGCAAGAACGGGCGCATCGTCTTTATTCGTATCCAGCAAAAACAAAGCATCTGTCATAATTTAAGCCTAACGTTAGGCGCAGCCAACATTTTTGCTACTTCTGTGATTTCGCTGCAAGTATTTCTGCTTCTGCATTTTCGCTCAAGTATTTCTGTGCAAGTATTATGGCAAACTAGAATTATATGAATTGGAGGTATGCGCAAATGGTTGACGATTTTAGACGCAACTTTGCGCATTCTAATAATCAAGATTGCACTACAAGCGATGAAGCTTTTGTGACTTTTCGCGTATCTCGTTTTACGCCAAATGACGATTCTTGCGATTCGTCGGTTACTTGCGACTCCGCGGTTGCTGGCGATTCATCCACCGATTCAGCACCAATCTCCTCCACTAACTCCCCTGGTTTAGTTAGAAGGCACCGAGAAAGCCCTTTTGCAAAAAAGCGCAAAAGTAGCCCATTTTCAACGCAAAATTCTGGCGATTTACCAGCTAAACCATTAAGCGGAAAACATTGGATTCAAGATTATACGATTCGCGCGCGCAAAAACGACACGATTTTAGACTGCTTGCTTAAAATTAAGCGCACAATAGACCCCACTTTGGCATTTAGATACTCTTGCGGTCACGGCGTTTGCGGATCGGATGCTGCAAACGTAAACGGCATGCCCACTTTACTTTGCACAGCCACAATCGCCCAAAACGCTAGGCAAAATACACAAACTCAAGGTGTTAGATCAAGCGGTTTTAGAAAAACTGGTAGCGTAAAGTCGCAAGCAACCGCAACACCAACACCAACACCAACAGCCGATGAAAATCACAATCTGCAAGTTCAATCTCAAGAGATATCTTCACTAATCCAAAATGGAAGCTTTGGCATTATTGAGGTTGCGCCACTTTCAGGCTTTCCTATTCAAAGAGATCTTATTTGCGATCTTTCCCCAATGATTGCACAGCTTAAAAGACTCGAGCCATATTTGCAAGCGCAAGATGTTCAAACAAGAAACAGCAGCGGAAAACTTGCGATTATTGAGTTTTTGCAGCACCCAGAGCAGCTTGCAAAGTTTGAGCTTTTAAGCAATTGCATAATGTGCGGAGTGTGTGAAGGAATTTGCCCAGTCTATGCAGGCGGAGAAGCGTTTATTGGGCCTGCAGCGCTTATAAATGCTGCGCGATTTATTAACGATTCTAGAGATAACGCCACTGATCGAAGATTAGACTTGGCGGATTCTAGCGACGGCATAAGCGCGTGCCAATCCGTGCGAGCATGCTCCAGGCAATGCCCACGCGGAATCGACGTTGGAGAAGAAATTTGGCAACTTACAACGCTTATAAATGAGCGAAAAATGAAGGAAAACTAGCCAAAACTAGCTAAGACTAATTAATAAACTTGTCTCCAGTTGCAATTCGCACAGCTTCTAGAGGATCGTCTGTAGTCGCAAGCAAACTAGGGTCAAAAGACGATATAAGTCCTCTTTCTTTAACTGTAGTTTCAATCCAATTCATAAGGCCTTTCCAATATTCACTGCCGAAAAGAACAACAGGAATTTTAGAAACCTTATGCGTTTGAACAAGCGTAAGCGACTCAAAAAGTTCATCCATTGTACCAAAACCGCCTGGGCACACAATAATTCCCGAAGAATATTTTAGGAACATTGTTTTGCGAACAAAAAAGTAACGAAATTGCATTCCAAGATTCACCCACTGATTTAGGCCCTGCTCGTGAGGCAATTCGATTCCTAGACCCACGCTTGTTCCGCCAGCTTCTGCCGCTCCGCGATTTGCCGCTTCCATAATTCCAGGTCCTCCGCCCGTAATCACCGCAAAACCGCGTTTTACAAGCTCTTTGCCCATTATGCGAGCGCTACTGTATTCTGGCGCATCTGGCTTTATTCGTGCAGAGCCAAACACGCTAACAGCTAATCCAAGTTTTGCCAAAGCGTCGAAACCATCAATAAATTCGGCTTGTATTCTAAGAACTCTCCAAGGGTCAAGTCCTTGCCACGCATGATTATCTTGCAAATCTCCGTTAGGCAAATCGTGTTGCAATAGCGTTTCCGTTGTGCTTTCCTTAGGAATCATTGGTCCGCGCATCATTACGGCGCCGCTGTAATAAGTGTCTTTCCAAGGTGAATTCTGTTCGCTTTGCGCGCGCAAGTCGCAAGCATTATCTGGATTATCAGATTTACCAGAATTATCTAAACTATCTAAATTACCTAAATTATCTAAATTATTATTAGAAACCATAAGTCACCTTTAGAACTTTCTAGTCACTTTCTAGTCGTCTTGTAATCGCGTTAAATAAACGCATTAAAGTCACTCTTCAATATCGTCTAATTCTTCTTCCATATGATTCGATTGCTTTGCAAGCATAAATCCCGAAACAGCAGCCGCAATAATAGACGCCACTAGTACTCCGAATCGTGCTTCTCCCGAAAGATCCGCATCGCTGTATGCAAGCGAAGCGATTAGCAAAGACACAGTAAAACCAATTCCGCACGCGCATGCTGTAGGCAAAAGGTCGCGAACGCGCAAATCGTCTGGAACGCGCAAGCCAATAACTTTCTTAGCAAACCAAGCAGTAATCATAATTCCAAGTGGCTTTCCAACAACTAGCGCAATCGTAATCGCAATTAGTATTGGAGACAAGAACAGCTGCCAAGTCAATGTTTCAAAATGAACTCCAGTTGCAAAAAGCGCAAAAACTGGCAGCGCAAACAAAGAAGACAAAGGCTGAATTTTCTGTCGATACCTTTCGGCTCTAAGCGACTTTTCGCCGTGAACAAGATGCGCAGGAGTTAGCAAACCAACCATTACGCCTGCAAGAGTTGGGTGAACGCCAGCTTGATACATCATAACCCACGCAAGCAAGCCAACAAGAGCCACAACAGGCCATGGAACGCGCTTTAATCGCACAAGCATAGTCCATACTAATCCGCATAAAACAACGCCCACAAACCAATACCATGCGTTAAGCGAAGAGAAGAACAATGCGATTAATGCGATTCCAAGAAGATCGTCTACTGTAGCCAGAGTCATTAAAAATGCGCGCAAGGCTTTAGGAAGCGTTTTAGCAAAAAGCGCAAGAACAGCCAGCGAGAATGCTATATCTGTTGCCGTAGGAATAGCCCAGCCAGCGCGAACCATGTCTAAAGACGGAAGCGCTCCAGAAGTAAGTCGCATAATCTCTTGACCAGCGTGCAACTCCGAGAATATTGTAACAGTTCCCGCAAAAAGAATAGGAGGAACAACCATACCTCCAATCGCGCAAATCATTGGCATTGCTGCCGCGCGAGGGTCTCTAAGCGATCCTGCAATAAGCTCGTGTTTTAAGTCTAAACCAACTGTAAGAAAGAAAATAGTTAACAAGCCGTCTTGAACCCAGTGGCTAATCGACATGTGAATATTTGTGTACGGAATTCCTATTTGAGTGTGAGAAACAGCTTCAAAAATCGGAGACGTAAATGGCAAATTTGCAAGCATTAATCCAGCTAAAGCAAATCCGAGCATAATTAACCCAGATGTACGCTCATTATTGGCTATTTTGCATACTGTTTTCCAAGAGCGTCTTAGCATGATGTAAATCTTCCCTCCGATTTTCTATCTTTTATTTTCTATTTTCTATTTTTGACTTTTAGTTTTTAGTTTCGACTTTTTACTTTCGACTTTTGTTTAACAATTTACGGCATATAAATTTTATGCGATAAAGTTTATGCACCTAGGACTTATAAGTATATAGGATACGTATCGAAATATAACAAAAAACGCCACCTCGCTTAGAAGTGACGTTTCAAATTGTGGAGCTAGGGGGATTCGAACCCCCGACCCCCTCCATGCCATGGAGATGCGCTACCAGCTGCGCCATAGCCCCGTTTTTAATTGTGCGGCTCAAACGAACCTTTGATAGAATACAACAGATTTTGCTACCAACCAAACTCGGCGTGTCGTAAACTCCTCAATTTTGTTGTAAAAATATGGATTTCTTGCCGCATAAAACTATTATTCGCCACTACCCGATGATTGTTGCGATCCAGATTCTCCCTGCTGTACAGAAGTACCACCATCTGCACCATTAGGTGAAGAATAAGAAGGAGATGAAGGAGACGAAGCCGATCCAGAATCTGTGTTTTGTGAAGAATCACCCTTAGATCCGCTAGATTTTGAGTCAGATCCAGAATTGTTTAATCCATCCGCACCCTTTGAATCACCACTATTCGAAGAGTTTTTATCATCTAAAGAGTTTCCTTCATGATTATTCGCATCTTTTTTATCAGACGGTTTTTTATCCGAACCATTCTCATCATTCTTATTGTCTTCATTAGATTTAGAATAGTTGCCTGAATCTTGATTCTGATTTTGAATACGATTATTCTCACTATTTTCAGGAGTCTGATTTCCCCTATTAGTCTGATTGTTATTTTGCGCAGGATTCTGCGGTAAATTGTTTAAATTATCAGTGCCTTTTCCTTGCGTAAACAACAGAACCATGCCAGCAGTAATAATCACCGCAGCAAGAGCGCTAAGAACAGCAACTAAAATAGTAAGTCGTTTGTACCTTGACTCATCATCCACGTATTTTTTCTGCTTTGCATAGTCATAATCACTATTGTTGCCTAATCTACGCTTTGCGTCGGTTAGCGTAAGCAGAGAATCCGAATCTCCTTCCGAAAGCGAATTATCTTCTTCTTTCATCTTTCTTAATGAAGACAATTCCATAATGCTTGTGTTATCAACGCTATTATCAGTATTTTGCCCAGAGGCAGTAGCCATAACTTTTCTAACTGTTTTTATTCTGCGAGGTTCGTTCGCTTCATGAACCTCATATTCTTCTGGCATATCATCCTCTAATGCAATAAATCGTGCATTATTTACAACTTTAGTGTCATCATCTGCATAATGGCTTGAAACTGATTTTAATGCAGAAGAAGACTGGATCTTTTTTGAAGACGCGTGAATAACATTTTGATAAAGTTGCGATGCTACAGCAGACACAATCGAACCTATTGCAACACCAATTACTGATCCTGCTATACCGATTTTTGACGATAGAAGGAATGCTGTAACAGCTGCTAAAGAACCAGCCAGCACTTGCGTAAACGATATTCCTTTGAAGAAGTTCTTCACAAGTACCACCTTACAAAATTATTATTTACTACTATTCAAATTGACAATTATTTACTACTATTCAAATTGACAACTATTTAAATTGTAGATGCTGCTGCAGATGCAACTTTAGACTCTGTTTCAGAAATTTTCTGCTTATTTTTGATTTTTATAAGCTCAATATGCTCGGCAAAACTTGCAAGCAGAATCGCAGCAAAAATCAATGCAAAGCCAATAAAAGCAACGCTTGTTACGCGCTCGTTGTATAGAATGCTAGAAAATAGCAATGTAAATAAGCATTCTGTGCACATAATCACGGAAGCGTTAGCTGTTGAAAGATAAATCAGAGTATAGTTTTGAATGATTTGCGCAAGAACAGTTACTATCACTATAAGATAGAACATGTTCGTAATAGTTATCCAATTATCTTCGGCATTAAAATTAGGCAAAGGCTCACTTATTGCAGCTCCGCACAAAAATAGAACTCCAGAAACACTAAACTGACCGAATGTTAAAGCAACGGGATTGTATTGTCTAGAATAATACGCTAAGTATGTTAAGTTAAACGCAAAAACAGCCGCGCAAATAAGAGTTAAAACATCTCCGTGAGAAAGTGTAAGAACAAGAGATCCTGGCTTTAATGCAACGAATCCAACGCCCACAACGCATGTTAAAGCAGCAATAATTCCTAAAAGCGTTGGCTTTTTTCTAATAATCATCCAAGCTGAAAATGGCGCTATAACACAGTAGGCGGCTGTAAGAAAAGCACTTCTACCTGGGTCTATCCACCTTAATCCTTCTGTTTGAGTAACTAAAGATGCGTAGTATGTAACACCTGTTAAAAGCGAAGGAATTATCAGCTTTTTAGTAAAATTTTTGCGGATTGTTTTAAAGAAGACTGCGCCCATTATTATGCACGCTCCAAGCATGCGAACTCCCATAAGCCATTGAGGTGGGAATACCTCTAGAGCGTATTTAGATGAGACGTAGCTTCCGCCCCAAATTGCAGCGCATAAGAGCAACATGATTCGCGCGAAGTTTACGTTAATTCGATTATTCTGTCTTGGTTGAACCGCGCTATTTATTTCACTCATGTCACTCCCCTCAATTTCTTGCAAATCACAAGTCTATAACATTAAATTTTTCTTTAAGGTAGCTAAATTGCCTTATAAACTTTATAGAATAGCCACAAAAACAAGAAAAGTACAACCTATCGGCGTTCCTTCGGAAAATTTCCTAATTGACAACTGAATTGGTTGTACACACTGCGACTTTACCTTAATATTTACGATTAATGATTGATGCGCGACGACCTGCCTTTTCGCTTAAAGCGTAGCGCGAAAAGGTAATTCGGAGCGCTGAGCTTGCTTAAGGTTGAAAGCACAGTGTGCTTTCAACGCAAGCGAAGACGTGAGCGCGCTTAGACCGCGCGAACGGTATTCTCTGTTTACTATTGTGAGAGGGCTGGCTAATTCTTGTCTCACAACGCTCCGCCTATTACGTGTAGTCTAGAGTTGCGGTTGTTCCGTTTTGTCTTTGATTTTGTTTTTGTGTTGAGGTTTGTTTGTAGTGGTTGATCATTGGATTATTTGGTATCGGCTGCCGCTCTTATATTGTTCGACCAAGAATCACCCAGCCCTCTTACATGCTAGGACTTTTGCGTGGTTTTTATCACCGAGATTCGAGATTTTTCTTGCGCGACGACCTGCCTTTTCGCTTAAAGCGTAGCGCGTTAGCGATTTTCCGCTTTTTGTACGTGATTTAGGTCAAATATGGTACAAAGTGCGGAAAATTACGTTTGCACTTTGTGCAATTGGTGATTTATGTCACAAGTTTAGGCATTTTTACAAAAACTTATCGAATTTTAAGCCTTTATATGCAGGATTGCGCGTAATCTTAGATGTGATTGAATCATAATCATATGATTGCGCGATTGCAAAATAATCAGTTGAAGAAAGGACTCAACATGGCAACTCTTAGTGAAGATATGAAGACTTTTATTGAGAACAATTTGGCTTGGATTGCAACGATTAGCAAAGATGGCGAGCTTGATCTTGGACCAAAGATGTCAATGTTTGTTCTAGACGATAATCACCTTGCTTACCACGAGCGCACTGCAGGTCAGCATTTTAAGAACTTGCAAGACGGCAGCCAGTTGGTTGTAGCGGTTGCAAATTTGGCAGAAAAGAAGGGCTATCGCTTCCGCGGAACTGTTACGCTTCACACGGATGACGCGATTTACAATGAGCAAGTTCGCGTTGCCGAAGAAAAGGGCACAAAGAAGCCTGCTGCCGTTCCTGTTATGGAGATTAATGAGATTCAGGATTTGACTTCTGGAGCTAATGCTGGAAAGACAATTACTAAAGATTAGTCAAAATACTAATTTTTAGTAAAAATCTAACAAAACGCCGAATTTTTAGGTCTCTAATACGCGGAATACAATATCGAGTGGCGTTCGTCCTCAATGGCGAAGATGAACACCACTCAATTTTTATTTGATTAATTTTTATTTGATTATTTAATTGTCACTAATTTACTTGTTTTCTTTACGCAATGCTTGCAACCTAGCGTTCATTTCTTCCGCTTTCTTCTTCTCGAAGTAATAAATTATTGCAGCAATCGCAATCGGGAAAATAACAGTGAATACAATCCATCCGCAAATCACAGCTGGCCCATCTTTGAATGAAATCCACCCAACAATCACCGATACAATAAATTGAATAGCAATTGGTGGAACTAGCGCAAAAACGAATTTTGCGAGATTTGACATACGCTCATTCGACCAAAAAATAGCGAACACTCCATAGCCTATGCCTATAACAAACGATGCTACAGCATAAGATGCAATTCTGTTTCCAACTGCGCTATGCGCTAACAGGCTAGATACAAAACTGATTGCAGTAAAAATAGTGCACCCTATGCCAATGCCTTTGACAATGTTTTTTGCCATTGTTTTGCCTAAAGTTGTAACTTGCTTTTCCATAATAATCATTTCCTTTTTAAGTATTAAAAAATTAGTATTAAAATTTTTGATAGTTTTATATTTGACTACGCTTAAAACTACATTCCTAAGCGCTTTTTGAATCCTGCTCAAGCATCTGCGACTAATCCACTCAACGCTTCCGTCGTCCATTTTTACGCTCATACTTCCGCCGAATCCTGGATCTACTCGAACAATGCGATTCAAGTTCACGATTGCGGATTTAGATATGCGCACAAACGACGCGAATTGCGGATTGTCAAAATCCATTAGGCGCTTGTAAGAAACGCACTCGCCTTTATCACTGTGGATGATTACGCGCGAATTTTCTACGCAAATCATAATCACATCTGGCTCGTGCATAACAATAATCGAATCGTTAATATAACCATATATAAATGAATTATTGTTGCTATTTTCCGCATTTACAGTATTATTTTCAGCGTTACTTGCTTTTGCATTTTTAGAATCAATGCTTTGCAAATTGGCTATAATGCGTTTAAGATTGTCGTCAATATTGTGAACTGACAATTGAGCGTGCTGCTCCTCTTCTGGCGGCACAATAGCAATCGTTACTTTCATCAAGCCTCCCTTCCGTATACTACCGTTAGCTTTTGCTAGCTTTTGCTAACTTTTCTTAGCTTTTACTAGCTTTTTGTTTTGTAATTTTGACTATACGGCACTGTAAATAGTCTGTCTTTACAAAACCGCTAAACGGTAGCTTTTGGAACATAAGCGGTAAAGGAGAGATTACGCAGCACCCCAAATGCGAATAAGACGCTGACTCGTAGGGTCAGCTGCAGGGCCTTGATCGTAAGCATCCAAACGCCAATGAATCGAGCCGTCCGCATTAAGGCTTGGAATTAAACGCGCCCAACGACCGTTTCCCATTCCACCAATCGTCTTATAAGAAGGATCTACCTTGTCTAATCCAAGAAGCTTATGAACAGTTTGAGATAGGCAAGAGCCGTGCGAAAACACTAGCAAATCGCGATCCGAGCCAGTTTTGCGCGCCCAATCCTCAACAGCTTTCGCCGCGCGATCGCCAACTTCTTGCTTAGTTTCTGCACCGTGGTTGAGTTCACCACCTTTGCCATCAACCCATGACTTAAAATCTTCAGGCCATTTTTCGTTAATTTGCTGGCGATTAAGTCCTTCCCACTCTCCAAAAAAGCGCTCGCGCACACCATTTTCAACGTGAACATTAAGCTCAATCTTATCTGCAAAAGCATGAGCTGTCTGTTGTGCGCGAATAAGCGGAGAAGCAATTGCAACAAAACTCGCGTCTGCTTCTTCTGGAGTAATGCGCACGTGCTCCTCGCTATTTGGATTCTTTGGGTCTTCTAAGTCGGAAGCTCCAAAAAGAACACGCAAAGCCTTACCAGAGCGAGTCACCTGGTCTATTCCAGACTCATCTAAAGCAATATCAATCATGCCTTGAAGTCTAAATTGTGCATTATAAGGCGTCTGACCGTGGCGAACAAGCATTACAGAACGCGCAATACCTTCGTGAGCGCTGTTTTTATTGGCATTATGCGCAATTTGCGTTGCGCTTTCAACAAAATCAACCATTATCTTGCGCTACCTTTCAGACTCTTGATCGCCATTTTGCACATCATCGCTATCATCGCCATCCGCATCGCTCTCATCATGCTCTGGAAGTTGCAAATCAATTGCAGGGCAATCATTCCACAAGCGCTCAAGGCGATAAAACTCGCGCGCTTCCTCGTGCATAATATGAATCACAAAGTCGCCAAAATCAAGCAAAATCCACTGCGCTAGTTCTAAGCCTTCTCGAGATAAAGCTTTACGCTTATTGTCTTTTAAGTACAAGTCTTTTTCGATTTCTTCGCTAACAGCTAAGACTTGACGCTCGTTAGATGCAGAAACAACCAGCATGGCGTCTGTAATTCCAAGCAGATTGCTAACGTCAAAAGCTTGGATATTAGTGGCTTTTAACCTATCGGCTGCAGCCGCAGCAATCCTAATCGCGTTAACAGAGCTTTCTAAAGCTGCCATTGTTTCTCCTTAACTATCGAACTAGCGAACTATCGAACTAACGCTCCCAAGCTGGCTTCCAGCCTTCTACAACGTGCTGCGTATTTTCTGAATACACCATGGAATCCGCTGGAACATCGTGACGCACAACAGATCCTGCACCCGTTGTAACTCCATCTCCAACAGTAACGGGAGCTACAAACAGGTTTCCTGCGCCAACATGCGCGTTAGAGCCAATAGTCGTGTGATTCTTATGCACACCGTCGTAGTTTGCTGTAATTGTACCACCGCCGATATTCGTGTGCTCTCCCAAATCAGCGTCGCCCATGTAGCTTAAGTGTGGAACCTTAGTGCCGTTTCCAATATGCGCTTTCTTCATCTCCACAAACGCGCCCGCTTTGCTCTCCTCGCCAAGCACATTTCCTGGTCGCAAATACGTCCACGGACCAATGTTTGCAGCGCGGCAAATATGTGATTCTTGCACACGCGAGCGCTCCACAACCGCGTCTTCATCTACTTGCGCATCGATAAGCGTAGTGTATGGTCCTACAACCGCACCGCTTTTAACAATCGTTTGCCCTTGCAAGAAGCACCCTGGAAGTACCGTAACGTCTTCTTGCAAAACAACATCGTCTTCGATCCACGTGTTTTCTGGGTCTAGAATCGTTACGCCTTCAAGCATCCACTTTTCGCAAACGCGCTTGTTGTATGCTTTTGCAAGCGCAGCTAATTGAACGCGTGTATTTACGCCTTCTACTCTCAACGAATCAGCTGCCGCCATTGCTCCAACACGCCCCATTGTGCGAGCGTGCTCTAGCGCATCCGTTAAGTAAAACTCGCCTTGAGCGTTCTTGGAATTAAGGTTAGATATTGCGTCTGTAAGCACTTCCGCATCGAACACGTACACAGATGTGTTCACTTCCTTAATCGCAAGCTCTCCTGCATTAGCATCTTTGTGTTCAACAATTCTTAGCACATCACCATTTGCTTCTCGCACAATTCGCCCGTAGCCAGTGGCATCGTCTAAAACAGCGGTTAAAACAGTTGCTACATTGCTTTGATTATTGTGAAAATCAATTAATGATTGCAATGTTTGCGTGTCTAAAAGTGGCATATCACTTGCCGCAATCACCACAGAACCTTTAAGCGCACTATCGCATTCTTGTTTTGAAGCTTCATTAAGATCTCGCATTGCGCACTGCACTGCCCTGCCCGTTCCAGGCTTATCATCCTGGTTCACAATCCGCACGGCGCTATTGTAGATTCGCGCAGCTGCCGACACTCGTTGCGCTTGAGCGTGAACCACTACAGCAAGCTCCTTAGGGTTTACGCCTGCCATTGCGTTCATTACGCGATTTAAGAACGTTTTTCCAGCGAACGGATGCAATACTTTCGGCGTTGTTGAACGCATGCGCGTCCCATCACCTGCTGCCAGAATTATCGCTGCGGCTACATTATCATTATGCTTTTCCACGCGCGCTCCTTGTTTTTATGAGATATTGTCGAAATGCTTTCGAAATAATACAAGAGCAGAAAATCAAACAAGTGCCCCCGACGCGATTCGAACGCGCAACCAACGGATTAGAAGGCCGTTGCTCTATCCATTGAGCTACAGAGGCGCAAGTTGCAATTATACCAAAATTCTTACATCAACACACCCAGTCTTAAATAATTTGCAAATTAATATTTCTGTTTTGATTCTGTTTTGATTTATATTTATTTATTTTGATTTTACTTTGGGTTTTTAGCGCTCGGTTGCTTGCGACTTTTCCATGCGCGCAACACGCGGTATATTTGATTACTCTACAAAATGTGGTATAGTCATCAAGTCGCGTTAAAACGCGGATAATTTAAGATGCCCCTGTATCCCAATTGGTAGAGGAAACAGCCTCAAAATCTGTGCAGTGTGAGTTCGAGTCTCACCGGGGGCACGTGCACAACGCCGCTTACATTCTAAGCGGCGTTTTTGTTATCTTCATTCCTGCGTTTGTTCCCTCGTTCGCTCAAATGGATATTTGTTATCTTCTCTCTCACGCGATTTTGCACGATACACAAACTACACACCAAACGACACCCCTAATCCTCGTAGCGCTTTTCATTCCCGCATTTGTTCCCTTTTTGGCTCAAATGGTAAACAAACGCGGGAATCGACGACTTCGAGCTTAAATCCTAGCGTGAGAAATCACAAGATTCGCACTAAACAAAAACGCGCACCCCAAAAGGATGCGCGTTTAAGAAACTAACGATTAACTAGCAATCAGCTAGCAATCAGCTAGCAATTAGCTATCGATTAGTCGCAAGCACCAACGGTGTGAACGTAAATAGAGTCGGTACGACCGGCCTGGCGCTCACCCTGAGCAGTGCTCAAAACAACAATCTTGTCGCCGTCAGCAACCTTGCCAGCTTCACGAAGAACCTTGTCGGTGAAGATCATAAGATCGTGACGGTTCATATCGTGGTAATCCTCGCTAATCAAGAAGCCTTCAGTGCCCCAGCTCAAAGCCAACCAGTGATAAGTGTGCTCATTGTTGGTCAATCCGTAGATTGGAGCAGCTGGGCGTTCACGAGAAATACGATGAACAGTACGACCAGTTTGAGTGTAAGCAACAATCGCCTTAGCGTTAAGCTTGTCTGCCAAGTCTACAGCTGCAGAAGAAACTGCACCCGTGCTAGACATATCAAGTTCCACGGCTGGAATGCGATCATAACCATTTTCAGTAGCGTACTGAGAAATACGGGACATGGTCTGAACGGTAACTGCTGGATACTTGCCAACTGCAGTCTCGTTAGAGGTCATAGTTGCATCGGCGCCGTCAAGAACAGCGTTAGCGCAGTCAGAAGCCTCTGCACGAGTTGGAACTGGAGAGTTAACCATTGATCCAAGAACTTCGGTAGCAACGATTACTGGCTTTGCGTATTGGCGAGAAAGCTCAATGCAGCGCTTGGTAACGAGTGGAACCTGCTCAAGTGGCATCTCCACTGCCATATCTCCACGAGCAACCATAATGCCATCAAAGGTCTTAACAATCTCTTCCAAGTTTGCAACAGCCTGTGGCTTCTCAATCTTTGCAACGATTGGAATGCGGCGGCCTTCTTCGTCCATGATTTCGTGAGCGCGATCAATATCGGTAGCAAAACGCACGAACGACATTGCAATAATGTCTGCACCCGTGCGAATAGCCCAACGAAGATCAGACTCATCCTTTTCGGTCAATGCTGGAAGAGAAACGGCAACGCCTGGAAGGTTAATGCCCTTGTGGCTAGAAACTGGGCCAGCAACAACAACCTTAGTGTGTACGTCGTTGCCTTCTACCTTGGTAACCTCAAGACGAACCTTGCCGTCATCAATCAAAATTGGATCGCCTGCGTGGCAATCTCCTGGCAAACCCTTGAAGGTTGTGGAAGTGCGATGCTCATCACCCTCAATATCGTCTGTGGTAATAACGAACTCTTGGCCCTCTTCCAAATAAACCTTGTCTTCGCCGTCAGCGTTCTTCTTGAACCAGCCGCAACGAATCTTTGGACCTTGCAAATCAACAAGAGCAGCAACATTACGACCAGTGGTCTTTGAAGCTTCGCGCACATTGTTGTAAACGCGCAAATGATCTTCAGGAGTGCCATGCGAACGGTTTAAGCGAGCAACATCCATGCCAGCTTCAACAAGCTTGGTAATACCCTCTAACGATTCGGTAGCTGGTCCAATAGTATCAACAATTTTGGCTTTTCTCATAATGCCTGCCTGTTTCCTTTGTTTATTTTTAAATGGGAAAATACCCACTTTCCGAGTAATAGTGTACCAGCAAATTGTGACCTATAGACAAAACTCGCGCTTATTTATTTATCGCGTCTATTTATTAGGCACACTTATCACTTAGCAACACTCATTTATTAAAGCACGATTACCTTGCGACTAGTCACGATTAATCACTACTAGCTTATTTATACGCGATTAACTCACGATTAATCATACTCACTTATTAGCCTCATCCATTTGACGCAATTCTTTCTTTAGATCGCGTATTTCGTCACGCAATCGCGCTGCAAGCTCGAATTGCAACTGTTCTGCCGCTGTATGCATTTGCTCACTCAGATTCTTAATCAAAGACATAATATCGTCTTGCGGCAACTCAGAAATATTCGCCATACGCTTTTCTTTACTTTGCTGCCCAAGATTCGGCTCTTTTGGCACTCCATAATGCGAGTTCCCAGCCTTATTAGCATTCCTGTAACCGCCTGCTAGCAAAGTTTGAGTATCAACATCCTCTTTAGCAAGCATGTCGTTCACGTCACTAATCTTCTTTCGCAAAGGCTTAGGGTCAATTCCGTGAGCCTTGTTGTACGCGATTTGCTTTTCGCGGCGGCGCTCTGTCTCGCTAATCGCCTTGCTCATAGCATCCGTAACAGCATCCGCATACATAAGAACAGTTCCAGAAACGTTACGAGCAGCGCGGCCAATCGTCTGAATAAGCGAGCGGTAAGATCTTAAGAAGCCTTCTTTATCTGCATCTAAAATCGCAACCAGCGAAACTTCCGGCAAATCCAAACCCTCACGAAGCAAATTAATGCCAACAATCACATCAATTTTTCCTTCGCGAAGCTCGCGCAAAAGCTCCACTCTGCGCAAAGTATCAACATCCGAATGCAAGTACTCAACTTTAATACCAAGCTCCAAAAAGTAATCAGTTAAGTCTTCCGCCATTTTCTTTGTAAGCGTAGTAACAAGCACGCGCTCATCTTTTGCAACACGCGCCTTAATCTCCGCAAGCAAATCGTCAACCTGCCCTTCCACAGGTCGAACCTCAATCTTAGGGTCAAGCAAGCCAGTTGGGCGAATAATCTGTTCAACTACGCCATCCGAAAGTCCCAACTCGTAATCTCCAGGTGTTGCCGAAAGATACACAGTTTGACCAACATGCTCCAAAAATTCTTTCCACTTTAACGGGCGATTATCCATTGCAGAAGGCAGTCTAAAACCATGCTCCACAAGCGTTCTTTTGCGCGAAGCATCGCCTTCATACATAGCTCCGATTTGCGGCACGGTTACGTGCGACTCATCTAAAACAAGCAAAAAGTCGTCTGGGAAAAAGTCAAGAAGCGTATGCGGAGGCGTGCCTGCATCGCGCCCGTCAAAATGCCTCGAATAATTTTCCACTCCTGGACACACTCCAACCTGTCGAAGCATTTCCAAATCGTACGTAGTTCGCATTTCCAAACGCTGAGCTTCCAGCAATTTATTCTGCTTTTTAAGCTGCGCAACTCTTTCGTCACGCTCTTTTTCAATCGCCTCAAGCGCGCGCTCCATGCGCTCCGGCCCCGCAATATAGTGAGATGCTGGGAAAATATGAACACTACTCTCTTGGCGAATCACTTCCCCAGTAAGCGGATGCAACATTGTAATTCTGTCGATTTCGTCACCAAAGAACTCAATTCGCACAGCTAATTCTTCGTAAACTGGAATAATCTCAACCGTATCTCCACGCACTCTAAAAGTTCCGCGCGTAAACGCAATGTCATTGCGCTTGTATTGCATGCTAACAAATTGACGTAATAAATCGTCTCGCTCAAGCTGCTCCCCAACGCTTAACATAAGCATTCGCTCGGCATACTCCTCTGGGGTACCAAGTCCATAAATGCAAGAAACAGTAGCTACAACAACGCAATCCCTGCGCGTAAGCAAATTCGCTGTAGCTGCGTGACGAAGACGCTCAACATCGTCGTTAATATTCGAGTCTTTTTCAATATACGTGTCTGTTTGCGGAATATACGCTTCCGGCTGATAGTAGTCGTAGTAAGACACAAAATAGCTCACAGCATTATCTGGCATAAGCTCGCGAAACTCCGCGCAAAGCTGAGCTGCCAAAGTTTTATTCGGCTCAATAATAAGTGTAGGCCTTTGCAAACGCTCAATTAGCCAAGCGGTTGTAGCAGTTTTACCAGTACCAGTTGCGCCCATTAAAACAACGTCGTTTTCGCCGTTTTCAATGCGATTAGCCAGCTCTTCGATTGCTTGCGGCTGGTCGCCCGAAGGCGCATACGGAGCTTTTACTACAAACGGCTTGTTTGTGCGCTGAATTTTATTCGACATTATTTTTCTCCAAGAGCATCAAGAGCATTTTATTTATTTTACTAAAACCCAACAATCGCGCGGTTGCTTGCGATTTTTCCGCGCGGTATCTAATGCTCCTTACCCATCCACGTTTTAATTTTTGAATCAACGCTTTTAAGCATAACTTCCATAGGCTTTGTAGAATCAACCACAAAATCCGCGATTTTTTTGCGCTCAATCTCTTCAACTTGATTACTTATGCGCTGCTCCGCCTGATTCTGGCTCATTTTGCGCTCGCTTATCATTCTCGCAATGCGAACATCTTTAGGTGCTTCAACTGTAATAATATGATCAAAACTAAATGGAATGCTGTCAATTACTTGCGCGAGAAGCGGAATATCGTGCACAATAACAGATCTTAAAGATGCTCGTTCACTGCAATCTTCTTTAGAAATTTTCCTAGAATACTCGCTTATATACTCACCTTCTAAAGTCTTCGCTAAATCATAAATAGCAGGATGAATAAGCGACTCAATCCTGCTTAACGCTTGCTTATGATTTACATCATCGCCAAAAATATGCTCCGCAATAAACTCGCGATTTAAAGAGCCATCATTCTTAACAGCATTTTCCCCAAAAATGCTTACGATTTTCTGCAAGACTGCGCTTCCCGGTTCCACTACTTTACGCGCTAAAACATCGTAATCTATAACAAACGCGCCAAACGAACGCAAATAATTTACTACTGTAGATTTTCCAGCAGCGATTCCGCCCGTTACAGCAATCCGCATCATTGTCATATTTTGATTATAATTAATGCCCCAGTAACTAATTACCGGGGCATTATATGCTAAATAGTAATTGTAAAATTAGTCTTGAAGTTCAGCACCATCGGCATCCTTATGCCACTTAGAACCAGGCTGAGAGCAAAGAATGCAAATTCCTTCAATAAATGCCCAAATTCCAGAAACAAAAGCCAGCAAGCCGAAAGAAAGAATAGAAATAAGAAGCTGGGCAATAGCCTTGCCTTTAAAACCAAGATAGAAATTGTGCACACCCAAAGCGCCCAAGAAAATCGCTAACAGGCCTGCAGCAATCTTGTTACGAGAGCTTCTGTATGTGTTTGATGAATAATTAGACCCATAGTTAGAGTATGAAGATGCTTGATTGTACTGAGGAGTAGACTGAGAGTACTGACCATATTGCGGCTGAGCATTGTACTGAGGCTGAGCATATGAATTCTGATTATACTGAGTCTGACCATACTGTGGCTGAGCATTGTACTGAGGCTGAGCACCATACTGGGATTGGTTGTTATATTGTGGCTGAGCCTGGTTATACTGCTGGGACTGATCATTGTACTGTGGTTGTCCGTACTGAGTCTGTCCGTCAGAGCCTGAGTAATCTCCAGTTTGCTTATCTAAATCACTCACAATAATCACACTTTCTCTCGTAAGAAATTTATTTTCTTAAAAACTGTATAATAAAAAATTAATAAATCAAAGCGTTATTACTAAAGATATTAAAAGATGCCCCGATGATTACTCACCGAGGGCATCTTATTTATAAGATTTTAGTAGAAAACTACTTCTTTTCGCTCAAAAGCTGTTCACGCAAAGCTGCGAGCTGATCGGAATCAGCTAAAGCACCTTCGGTAGAAGCCTCATTCACGCGCTAAAACATCGTAATCTATAGCAAACGCGCCAAGCGAACGCAAATGATTTGCTACTGTAGATTTTCCAGCTGCAATTCCGCCCTTTACCGCAATCCGCATCATTGTCATATTTTGATTATAAACGATACATTTCTCACAATAACGTAAGTTTTAATTGACCCAACTAAAACTTCTTATATAGCACGCAGTAAATAGACCCGTAATAAGATTTCCAATTATCGGTTAATAAACTGTATCCAAGCTTATTATAAAAATCTAAAGCAACAGCATTATTATCTTTTTCTGTAGATAAAATTATTGTTTTATATAATTTAAGATTTTCGACTTTCTTCATAAGCGCACTGCCAACGCCTATATGCTGAAACTCAGGATCTACAAACAACTCATTTAGCTCTAAGCTTTGATTGTACCAATCATAATTTTCTGATAAAAATGGCTTAATTTTATTCGCATACCAATTATCTTGTAATAATTCTATGCCATATAAAACACCGATAATACGATTATTCATTGTAGCAACAAGTAAAAGCGCACTATTGTTATCTTTCAAACTATCTAATATGCGCTCACGAACATTATCTATACGATCCAGTTCTTTAGGGAATGCTTTTAGATATAAATCTAAAATTATATTCATATTATCTTTGGCTTCTAAATAATCTAATTTTTTAATTTCAATGTTCTTCATAAAAATCCTTTATACAAGCTACTATCCGTATTACAACACAACATATTTAATCGACATATGCATATTTGCATTTTACATAACCATCGTTATATAAGTACTAATTATTATTTTCGAAATATTTTCGCTTATATTCACTTAATCAATATAATTTCTTCTTTTTATCATAAAATTCAACATACGTCACATGTCATATGAATGATTTAGAATCTACAGATACGAGGTAATTGTTCTCGCAAACTATAAAGACAAAGATGTAATTTATAGGTAATTACTTATACGCCTTCAATGAAGAAAGGAATATAATGATTGGAACAGCGCATAAAGTTTGCAAAAATATTTTCTCAGCAATTCTTACATCTGCAACAATTGTGTCACTTAGCATAGGTGTAGCATCAGCAACTACCCCCCCCCCCCCCCCCCGAACAAACTGAACCAGTAACATTTACGATTACACGTACGGATGATTTAAAAAATGATGTTCGAGTTGGGGATACGCTAAGATATAAGCTGACTTACACAAATAATACTAATCACAATGTGACTGTTTGGCCAACTAAAAGTAATCTCACTGCTGTGGCCGTTGAAGGAAATAATGGTAACTGTAGATGGAGAGATCTACAACCAGGAAAAACTGTATCATGCACGCAAGGATTCCATATAACAGAGAATTCTGACATTAAAGAAAAAGGTTTCACTCCGTCAACCGATTGGAAAATTAGCAAAGATGCAAATGGTAATGAAGTTATATCTACTCCAAAATTAATTGGCGAAAAAGTTACAAATATTAATCCAGTTCCAAGGCCTAGAAAAGACGGGGATCCTATTAGATTAGCAACAATAGGTCAAACTGTGGAAGGACTAACTGGAAAACCTTATTATAGAATACCTGCAATAGCTGAAGCTAACAATGGTTGGATTCTTACAGCTTGGGATTATCGACCAAATGGTGCAGCTGATGCCCCTAATCCAAATTCTATTGTTCAAAGAATATCTAAAGACGGTGGAAAAACTTTTGAAAAAATACAAATCGTAGCAAAAGGAAAAGAAAACTCAAATAAAGATGGACTCTCAAATAAATATGGATTCTCTGACCCTTCATATGTTGTAGACCAAGAAACAGGCAATATTTTCTTATTCTTCGTAAAATCATACGATGGTGGCGTATGGGATTCTACAGCTAGTACAGATAAAAGTGATAGACATATTTTAGACGCTGCTGTTACTTGCTCAAAAGATAACGGTTTAACTTGGAGTGAGCCAAAAGTTATAACTAAAGACATAACTAAATATCCAAAAAATGAACGAGCTAGATTTGCTACTTCTGGGCATGGTATTCAACTAAAATACGGAAAATATAAAGGTCGTTTAATACAACAATACGCAATAGTAAACAGTTCCAATGGAAGTGTGCAAAGAAACAATGAGAAGTGGCAAGCAGTATCTGTATACTCTGATGACCATGGAGTAACTTGGAAAGCTGGAAATCCAGTTGGACTAGGTAAAGAACAAAGCCATATGGATGAAAATAAGGTTGTAGAGCTTTCTGATGGAAGAATTATGTTAAACTCTAGACCACATGAAGGCGGTGCAAATAATCATAGAATCATTGCTTTTTCTAATGATGGCGGAGAAACGTATGGTAAAGCATACAAAGATGAGACACTGCCAGATCCAGGTAATAACGCTCAAATAACAAGAGCATTCCCAGATGCTCCAATTGGATCTGATGCAGCTAAAATCCTCTTATATTCATCTTCTTCTGGTTCTGGAAGAGCAAATGGCTTGATACGTGTCTCATATAATGATGGAGAAAATTGGACAGAAGAAAAGGGATTCAAGAATGGTGCAATGGCGTACTCCACTATTCAAGCTTTAAGCCAAAAAGCAGGAGGCGGCTATGGTCTTCTATATGAGGGCGATAATAATGACATAATGTATACGAGAATTTCTGCTGACTGGTTAAGTATACGTCCTAACATAACCTTAGCTTCCACAACTAAAATTAATCTATCCACCAAAGAGATAAGTCTTCCTGTGGTAAATCCTACGAGTACTAAATATGAAAATATTAAAGCTACGTCTATAAATACAAGTGATTTTACTGCATCAAGCGATTCTATAACAATCGAAGCGAATAAAACTACATATATTCCTTTGAAAATTGAAGTGCCTAAAACAGCAAAAGTTGGAGATAAACTTACTGCAAAAATTCGTATTGCGTCTGCAAACAAAAATCAAGATCGTTCAAGCACAGAATTATCATTTGAAACGAGTATAACTTTAAATGTTGCAAGTGAAACTAAAGATTCTAGTACTCAAACAGATCCTCTACCTAACAATCAATCACATACTGATACACAAACAGGAAAAGATCCTGAAACAACACAATCCGAAGAGGAGATAAATAAGAATAACAATAAACAGAATAGCAGCACATTTAACATAGATAAAGAATATTCTCAAAATTACAGAAAGGATTATTCTAATACAGACGATTCCAGAACGAATTATCATTACTCTTCAAAAGCAAAACAGGATAATTACAATGTGGATAACAACAGCATTGATAATGAAAATAATGATAAGCATTATAGCAAATCTGGCAATGCTTTAGCAAAGAATAGAGGAATGATGCAAAAAACTGGAATCAACACAACTATTCCTTATGCTTTAATGATTCTATTAATAGCTATCTCTGCAGCATTAATGAAATTAAAAAATATGCAATATTAAAGAATAAGTATATTTGCTATATTATTCATTTGTTCTAATGTTTTAGGCATAAAAAATAAAAGATGCGTTTTGGAAATTGAATTCTAAAACGCATCTTTTATTTGTAAAATTACTTATAAATCTTAATACTAAATATTTATTTTTAGTCTTTTAACTCAGCACCATCAGCATCTTTGTGCCACTTACTTCCAGGCTTTGAGCAAAGAATCAAAATACCCTCAACCAATGCCCATATTCCCGTAATAATCAACAGGAAACCAAAAGAAAGAACAGAAATAAGCAGCTGTGCAATCGCCTTTCCTTTAAAACCAAGATAAAAATTGTGCACACCTAAAAATCCTAAGAAAATCGCTAGCAAACCTGCAACAATTTTATTGCGCGAGCTTACTAAAGTTGCTTTAGCGTTTTCCTCATTATTACCATCATACGAAGGGAACTGAGGATTTTTCTGATTGTTATCAAACGTGCTCATAATCTTCACCAATCCTTTTAAGAATTATGATTAATGTTTAAAAGCATCATATAATCATTATTCTTAAAAGAAAATTAATTGTACCTATATTTAATTACAAAACTTGAGTCACAAAAATACTCGTAAAACATACTCAAAACAGTAACCAAACAGTAACCAAACATAAACAAAATTGCCCCGATGGTAACTCATCAGGGCAATTGTTAATAAACTTCTAGTAGAAAGTAGAAACTACTTCTTTTCGCTCAAAAGCTGTTCGCGCAAAGCTGCGAGCTGATCGGAATCAGCTAAAGCACCTTCGCTAGCTGCTTCAGAAGAATAGTTGGAAGCAACTTCTTCCTTCTTTTCTTCCTTAGCTGGCTTCTTTTCTTCAGCTTCTTCGTTCTGACCATCAGCGGCTGCGGATTCTGCTGCAGCTGCGAGTTCCTTAGCGGCAAACACCTTGTGCTGCTCCCACAATTCGTGAGCTGCTGCATACTGTGCTTCCCACTCTTCGCGCTGCTGCTCGTAACCAGCAATCCACTCGTTAGTGTTTGGATCGAAGCCTTCTGGGTACTTGTAGTTTCCTTCTTCGTCATACTCAGCTGGCATGCCGTAGAGAGCTGGATCGAAATCTTCAGAATTTGGATCAACAGCCTCGTTAGCCTGCTTCAAGGAGAGCGAGATACGACGACGATCGAGGTCTACGTCAATAACCTTAACGAATACTTCTTCGCCACCCTTAACAACAGTTTCTGGGTTCTCTACATGACGGTTAGCAAGCTCGGAAATGTGAACCAAGCCTTCGATGCCGTCTTCAACGGAGATGAACACACCGAACTGAACAATCTTGGTGACCTTACCCTTAACAACCTGTCCAGGAACATGGGTACGAGCGAAGCGCTGCCATGGATCTTCCTGAGTTGCCTTAAGGGAGAGGGAGATGCGTTCGCGATCGAGATCAACGTCGAGAACCTCAACAGTGACCTTATCGCCAACCTTAACAACCTCGGATGGGTGATCGATATGCTTCCAAGAAAGCTCGGAAACGTGAATGAGACCGTCAACACCGCCGAGATCAACGAATGCGCCGAAGTTCACGATAGAAGACACAACGCCTTCACGAATCTGACCCTTCTTAAGCTGCGAAAGGAAGGTCTCGCGAACTTCGGACTGGGTTTCCTCGAGGAATTGACGACGAGAAAGTACAACATTGTTGCGATTCTTATCGAGCTCAAGAATCTTAGCCTTAATCTTCTGGCCAATGTATGGGGAAAGATCGCGAACGCGACGCATTTCAACGAGGGAAGCTGGCAAGAAGCCGCGCAAACCGATGTCTACAATCAAGCCGCCCTTAACAGCCTCAATAACGGTACCTTCAACAATACCGTCTGCATCCTTGATCTTCTCAATATCACCCCAAGCACGCTCATACTGTGCACGCTTCTTGGAGAGAATAAGACGTCCTTCCTTGTCTTCCTTAGTTACAACAAGGGCTTCGATGGTGTCGCCAACTTCAACAACATCATCTGGATCAACGTCTTTCTTGATGGAAAGTTCACGGGAAGGGATTACACCTTCAGTTTTGTAGCCGATGTCCAACAATACTTCGTCGTGATCAATCTTTACGACTGTACCTTCAACTAAATCACCATCGTCAAAATTCTTGATGGTTGAATCGACTGCCTTGATGAAGTCTTCTTCGGTGCCAATATCATTAATCGCAACCTTGGCGACTTCGTTATTATTCTCTGCCATTACTTATTAGTGGTTTCTTCTTGGGGTGGATATTACTCGATATTAAATTATGACTTTTGTACGCGCACTATGCACGCGCTCTGTCAATGTTATATATAGGCATAGCCAAAATCGCCGTTTTACTTCGGGCGTGTCGCGCTACTTGATATTTGCTACTTAACACTACTCGCCGCTTGCTGCTCGCTCAGCCATGTCAACAACATTAGCCAATAGCATTGCGCGAGTCATTGGACCCACTCCACCAGGATTTGGCGAATACGCTCCCGCGACTTCTCTACAAGCAACATCAACATCGCCTTTTACACGATATCTGCCCACTTCTTCATCAAAAACGCGCGATACACCAACATCAACCAACACACATCCAGGCTTAACATCGCAAGGCTTTACAAATCCAGTGCTGCCCATTGCTGCAATAATAACGTCGGAGCGCATCATAATATCATGCAAATCGCGCGTGCGCGTGTGGCATAATGTTACAGTTGCATCTACTCCCCTGCGCGTAAGAAGCAGCCCGATTGTTCGTCCAACAGTAATTCCTCGTCCAAGTACGCACACATTTTTGCCTTCAAGATCAATGTTATAAGCATCTAGCAGTGCCAAAATTCCTCGCGGCGTGCATGGAAGAGGTGTAACAATATCTCCCGAAATATGCATAACCAGCTCGCCTAAATTGTACGGATGCATTCCGTCGCAATCTTTTGCAGGGTCTATTGCCTCAATAATCTTCTTAGAATCCACGCCTTTTGGCAAAGGTAATTGCACTATAAAACCTGTGCAGGAAGGGTCATTATTTAATTTTTCGACAGCAGTAAGAATTTCGTATTCGCTAGCGTCTTCTGGCAAATCGCATCGGATTGAGCGAATCCCCACTTCTTCGCAATCCTTGTGTTTTCCAGCAACATACTTCAACGAACCAGGGTCGCTTCCAACTAAAAGCGTTCCAAGCCCTGGATTAATGCCCTTTTCTTTAAGCTTTTCTACTCTATTTTTTAAGTCGCTTTTAATACTTGCAGCTAGCGCTTTCCCATCTAATACAACAACCATGATTCACTTCCCAGCTCGCATGTTAATTCTTATGTTCAACTTACAAATCATCTAATACAATTCGTACACGTAGTATATTCGTATGGATAGGCTATCGTGAGGTATAGAGGTGCGCGACACAACTACTAATAACAGGATATTAATAATAGAATGGTATTTATTATTAGTAATACAACTTATTAGCTGTACCACAGCAGTACCACACTTTTGTACGTGCACGCTGTTTACGGAAGGGGCGCAAAGATGTGTGAAAATACTTTTCATTTAAGTCGCGCAAAGAAAATATGCAAAGCGATTTTAGCTTGCGCAATTGTGCCATCAATGTTGATTGGCATGGCTGGGTGCGGTGCAAATTCACAATCTTCTGAAAAAACAACACATACAAAAAAAGAAATTAAACAAATTAAAGTTGTTTCCACACTTGAATCTTGGGCAAGCTTAGCCAGAGAGATCGGAGGCAACGATGTTGTTGTTAAGTCAATAATAAACAAGCCAGATGTTGATTCCTCCTCATTTAAACCATCCAGTAAGGATTTGCAAAAACTTTATGATGCACAAGTTGTGATTTCTAACGGGGCTGGATATGACAGTTGGATTGCAAAATACTTATCTAAAAAGAGCGAAACAGTAAATGCTGCTTCTACAGTTGGCGCTTTAAATGGTGATAATCCTTACTTATGGTTGTCCAAAGATGCGAGAAGTGCTATGGCGTCTAATATTTGCGACGTTTTCTCTAAGATTCTTCCGTCAAAGAAGAAGATTTTTACTAAAAGACTTAATACTGTTAAATCTCAAGAAAAGAATCTTGACGAGTATATTGAAAAGTTTGGTAAAGATCACAAAAACTTAAAGTATGCGTCGACTAATCCTATTCTTTTCTGGCTTATGTCAGATATGAATATAGAGGATTCTACTCCTAAAGAATATGCTACTCAGGCTGCTCAAGACGATGCTATTGATAAGACTAATGTGGACAAATTCCAGAAATTAATAGAAGAAAGAAAATTTGACGTAATAATCAACAACAGTCAACGCAATAATACTGACATAAGCATTTTGACTGGAACAGCTGGAAGAAGCTACACGTCTGTGATGTGGGTTAACGAGCTCATGCCAACGTATGCAACCGATTTAAGAAAATGGGTTATGAAAATTTGCGAAGACATTGACAATGCCGGTAAAGCTACGATTAACATGAGAAAAGAGTTGGGAAAGCACGAAGCCTCTCAGCAAAATAAGCCTATTACAGAAAAGCCTACAGTTTCTAAGCCAGATCCAAGTAGGTCTAACAAAGGTCAGCAGGATCCTGGAAAGTAAATCTGAAAAATAAAAATAAGTAGAAGATATAGGAAGATATAAAAAAATATAAATAAAGAATAAAATTCACCTCCTAAATTTTTATAACTTAGGAGGTGAATTTTTATGTCCTATTTCTTTTTAGTTTTATGTCCTACTTCTTTTTAGATTTTTTAGACCTCTCGGCAAGCAATCTAAGAGTATCTGCAGCAGCTTCTTCTGGAGCTTGAGTATGGTGTTGCTCATCTCCAGGCAGAGGATCAGCATATCCAAGATTCACATTTAACAAGCGTTCTGCCTGCTCTTCGTCAATCTTTTCAGATAATGCAATTTCCGAAATAAGAATACTGCGAGCGCGAGCAAGCATACGCTTTTCTCCTGCAGACAAACCATGTTCGTCTACATCTCGCTGTGATAAATCTCGAACAACTTCTGCAATCTTGTTAACATCGCCAGTAGCGATTTTCTCAACATTAAGCTTGTATCTACGAGACCAATTCATTTCTTTTTCGAGAATAGGAGTGCGTAAAATTTCAAAAACTTTAGCAACTTCTTTTGCGCCTACAATATCTCGAACGCCAACTTTTTTGACATTGTCTACTGGGACATTAATCTCTAAACCATCTGAAGACAATACAACTAAGCGTAAGTATTGCCTAGTAATACCTTTGACAGTGCGTTCACTAATTTCCTCGACTCGAGCCGCACCATGACGAGGATAGACGACCATATCGCCGACTTGATAACCCACAGAACCCTCCGTATGCACAGAAAAACTCATTTCAGTTTTCCATAAGGCAAAGACTTGAGGCTCGAAAAGATATTTTTTTGACTGATTAGTCAAACTTTGCTCAAAACACACAAGACATACGCAAATAATGTTGTATGATAGACAACATGAGTACAGTATCTAACATCAATGAAGATGCAATCGCAATGGCTGTCCGTCAGGACGTGCTTGCTGCGGTCAGCAACGCAGAATACTACAATCCACACGAGGTCCTTGGTGGACATCTCGGAACTGGCAAAGGCGCTGGTACTGCCACGGTTCGCGTATTGCGACCAATGGCCAAGAAGGTAACAATTCTTACTAAGGGCGGAGAATACGAAGCCAAACACGAATACAACGGTATTTTTACTGCTGTTGTTCCTGCCACAAAGCATTCTAAGAGCAAAGAATGGTCTGTTCCTAGCTATCGTATCCGCACTGTGGAAGTGGATGGAACTGAGTCTGTAGATGATGATCCGTACCGTTACTTGCCTCAGATTGGCGATATGGACATGTATCTGTTTGGCGAAGGCAGACACGAAAGACTTTGGGAAGCACTGGGTGCTCATGTTAAAAGCATTACCGATTCTTGGGGTCTTGTTAGCCCAGAAACAGGCAAGATGGTTAAAAAAGTTACTGGAACTGCTTTTACGGTGTGGGCGCCAAACGCACGCGCTGTAAGAGTTGTTGGCAACTTTAACTATTGGAATGGTCGCCGCCACGCAATGCGTTCTCTTGGATCTAGCGGTATTTGGGAGCTTTTCATTCCAGGAGTAGGTGCAGGCGAAGTTTATAAGTTTGAGATTATGACTCAAGCTGGAAACTGGATTATGAAGGCAGATCCTATGGAGCGCTCTCATGAGCTTCCACCTAATACTGGATCTGTTGTTGTTGATTCCGAATTTAAATGGCACGATAGCGAATGGCTTGAACATCGCGCAAAGACTAATGCTCACGATGGTCCTGTAAGCATCTACGAAGTTCAGGCAAATAGCTGGAATCGCGATTACGATAATTATCGCGAACTTGCAGATCACCTGGTTGATTACGTTCAGCAAGAAGGCTTTACTCACGTTGAGTTTATGCCTCTTACCCAATACCCGTTCTCAGGTTCTTGGGGTTATCAGGTGACTGGTTATTACGCTGTTGACTCTAGGCTTGGAAGCCCAGACGACTTTAAGTACTTGGTAAACAAGCTCCACAAGGCTGGCATTGGTGTGATTATGGATTGGGTTCCAGCACACTTCCCTAAGGATGACTTTGCTTTGGGTAGATTCGACGGCACTGCGCTTTATGAAGACCCTGATCCTCTTCGCGGCGAGCACCCAGATTGGGGAACGTACATATTTAACTTTGGCAGACACGAGGTTCGTAACTTCTTGGTTGCTAACGCCTGCTTCTGGCTTAGCGAGTATCACGTTGATGCTTTGCGTGTAGACGCTGTGTCTTCTATGCTCTACTTGGATTACAGCCGTGAAGCTGGTCAATGGCGTCCAAACATGTATGGCGGACGCGAAAACCTTGAGGCTATTGACTTTATTAAGGAAGCAAACGCTACTGCATACAAGAATAATCCTGGAATTATGATGATTGCAGAAGAGTCCACTGCATATCAAGGAGTTACTGCTCCTACAGACATGGGCGGCTTAGGCTTTGGCTTAAAGTGGAATATGGGCTGGATGCACGACACTTTGCAATACCTTAAGGAAGAGCCGATTAATCGCCGTTGGCATCACAACGAAATCACATTCTCTATGGTTTACGCATATTCCGAACATTATGTGTTGCCTTTGAGCCACGATGAAGTTGTCTATGGCAAGGGATCTCTTCTTGGAAAGATGCCTGGAGACGAGTGGCAGCAATTTGCTGGCCTTCGTGCGCTTTTGGCATATCAGTGGTCTCACCCAGGAAAGAATCTTCTGTTTATGGGTGGAGAAATTGGTCAGTCTTGCGAATGGAACTTCAACAATTCGCTTAATTGGCATGAGCTTCAATGGCCGTTCCATCAAGGTGTACAAAAGTTGGTAGCAGATCTTAACGCTTTGTATAAGAGTTCTAGAGCATTTTGGAGCCAAGACTTTACGCCAGACGGATTCCAGTGGCTTACTAGCGACGATTCTGATCACAATACTTTAAGCTACATTCGTATTGGTGATAACGGTGAAGAAATTGTTGTGGTTGTTAACTTCTCTGGTCAGGCTTGGCAAGATTATCAAGTGGCATTGCCTAAGGGTGGTCAATGGGAAGAAGTTCTTACAACAGACGACGCTAAGTATTGTGGTTCTGATATTCACAATGGCACATTCACAGCCGCTGCTGAAGAGTATCATTCAAGACCATATTCTGCAAGGATTACTGTTCCAGCGCTTGGAGCTGTATTCCTTAAGCCAGTCAGCAAGTAGTTAGTTGATAATTAATAACTTAAGTTAGGAATCTGAATTAGGTTAAAATGTTGGACACTCCATCAGAAAAAGGTGTTCCTCGAACAATTCTTGTTGTAGAGGATGAGCCAGATTTAGCCACAGCTATTGCGCAACGTATTGTTGCCAGAGGTTGGAAGGCTAGAGTTGTTTCTGATGGAGTGTCTGCTGTTAAAGCTGCTTTAACATTAAAGCCTGATCTTATAATTATGGACGTCATGCTTCCTGTTATGGACGGCATTGAGGCGACTCGCAGAATAGTATCTAGATACCCTATTCCTGTGCTGATGCTTACAGCTAGAGATGCTGAGTCGGATAAACTGGCTGGATTAAGCGCTGGAGCAGACGATTATGTTACTAAACCGTTTTCTCCTAGAGAACTTATCGCAAGATGTGCTGCTATTTTGAGGAGAGTTGAAAGAGCTACTTTAATCGCAAATAGAGCGCAATATAACGCTCTATTTAAGTTTGGAGATTTGATTATTGACCCTAGACAGAGGCTTGTTACTCTTAACGGTAAAGAAATTCATTTTACTCCTACTGAATTTTCTTTATTGACTACTTTTGCAAAGCATCCTCATGATGTTTTAAAACGAGAAACACTTTTAGAAGAAGTCTGGGATTGGCCAGATGCTTCTGGAACTAGAACTGTTGATTCACATGTTAAATCTTTAAGACATAAAATTGGTTCTTCTTGGATTCGCACAATACATGGAATAGGTTATGCTTTTGAGCCACCTGATGAAGATTATGACCAAATATTTAACTAGAAATAATAAAAATAACAATAACAATTCTGTTGATAAAGTAGGTAAAGTCGATTCTTTTTCTGAGGTCACTTTGCGATCTGCTTTGCATCCTAATCGTTTTATAGGGTTTTTTGCGTCTTTAAAAGGTGAATTATCTGCGATTATTGTTGTTGCAACAGCTATAGCATTTGTAATGGCTTGGTTTCTTTTAAAAGTTGGGTTAAGCGGATGGATTGCAATGCCTATAACGCTAGCTGTAGCGCTAGGTATAACTTACGCATTTTCCAGAGGATTAACTGCTCCGCTTAGACAAATGCGAGATGCTTCTGAAGCAATGGCAGATGGTGATTATTCCGTGCGAGTTCAGATTGAGAATAGAAAAGACGAGGTTGGAAAATTAACTCTAGCTTTTAACGAAATGGCTGAAGAACTAGAGCATGCTGATAATATGAGGCGTGATCTTATAGCTAATGTAAGCCACGAGCTTAGAACACCTGTTAGTGCATTACAAGCTATGGTAGAAAATCTTGCTGATGGAGTTGTAGAGCCGACACCGTCGAATATGGAGGCTATTCTAAATCAGATTCACAAGTTGGCTGATTTAATCACTTTTCTACTCGATTTGTCTAGAGTAGAAGCTGGTGCAGAAAGTCTTGTTATTACAGAGTTCGATTTTAAAGATTTTCTTAACAGTATTGTCGAACCTATAGAAATAGCGGATGCTGGGCATAATCATCATATAAGTCTTAATGTCGAAAATGATATTACGCTTGTTGGGGACAAAAATCGCCTATCGCAATTGTTTACTAATGTGGTTTCTAATTCTATTAAACATTCTGCAGACAATACTAAGATTCTTATAACAGCAAAATCGAATCATGAGAAGAATACTCTAGTTTGTAACGTTATTAATTTTGGAAACCAGATTCCTAAGGAGGATAGGGCTGATATTTTCCGAAAATTTGTTAAGGGAAGCCAAGGTATTGGAACTGAGTCTGGTGGCACAGGATTGGGTTTGTCTATTGCAAGATGGGCTGCACAATTGCATAACGGTACTGTAAAAGTTGTTGATGATAAGCGTGGAGCTAATTTTGAGATTACACTACCGCTTACGTATAACAAATAACGAGTTATTATAATCCGTATAAAACACTTTCCTTTGACCATACTCCTGCTATAGCAAAACACGCGAAAACTGTTATACCACAATCTTTTAATGCTTCAACACAATTTTTCATCGTAGATCCTGTAGTGATAATGTCGTCTAAAAGTATTACTTTGCATCCTTTTGGCACTATTCTTGTGTCTACTAAAAACCCTTTTGTGGTTCGCAAAGATCGTCCCCTACTTCCTTTAACTTGAACTGATTTTACTTTTATTTTGCCCATTTTGATTGCTTTTACAACCCGTGCATTAATACCATATTCTTTAAGATTTTTAGAAACGTATTTAGCAATAGGATCCATGTGTTTTCTTCCGCGTTTTCTTTGTGATTTAGAAGACGATGGAATTGGTACGATAATAAGATTTTCAATAATATTTTCATCGGTATTTTTGCAATTACTTTCATAACTATTTTTATAATCACTAATAACTTTGATTATCAATTGAGAAACCAAATATGAAAAAGGCTTATCGAGAAGTTGATTACTATGATCCTTCCAACACAACAAAGATTTCCTTACAAAACCTACATAAGTTGAGCACGAATAAATATTTCCGCACATTACGCTTATCAAAGGATCCTTATGCCATTCTTTAAACATACTCGTGCAATCATCGCACAAAACGCAATCAGGAAGATCACATCCTGCGCAGCCAACTGGAAGAATAAGATTAACCATGGTTTTAAAAACAATCGTCCAAGAAATGTTAAGAATAAGCCCATTTATTTTATGAGTTAGATTTTTTAAAAGCATAAATCGACGATAAATATTACAAAATGTAATTGCAATAAAATTAAGTCAATGTGGTTAAAGGCTATTTTAAAATTTGAAAATATTTATGGAATTAGAAAATTGTCTAAAAATCAGCGCACTAGGAATTAAGATGTTTTAACATTCCAGTGCACAAGTTAAATGTGTCACTAGGATCTTTTACTCTAATAGCCAAAGCTCTAGTTAAAGATGTTGGGTAATCATTACCGCCTTCATACATTCGATCTCCAACAAAAGCCATCTTATTTAAAGGAATATGGCAATAGGAAGAAAGAGCCTTAAGAGCTTGAGCCTTATTATCGCCTTTGCTGACAATATCGACACTAGTAAAACCACCAGCACGCACAGAAAAATCAGGCAAATTTTTAGAAATTTCTTGAGCTAAAGTAGTTTTTAAAATTCCACTAGGATCCCACTGTTTTTTAAATTCAACAGGAGCGAGTTGACCTAAAGCTGAAAAAGTGATTTGCGTACCACGATTCTCTATCTGACTCCCCCAAAGTTTCTCATCTGAATCACACTTCCACAAACCCATTTTTTTAGCACAAGATATAATTACTTCAATAACATGATTTGCATCATCGTCAGAAATATTATGCGAGTAAATGCAGTACAATCTCCCATCCGAAATGCGATAATAGCTTGCTCCATTAGTCGGCATAATGTGTAGATTATCAAGTCTTGTATATGCAGGTAAAACATTTAAAATCTGACTTTTAACTAGTCGCAAGTCACCGCCAGTAATAACAGCAATAGGCAACCTATTTATCAAATCACCAAAAACTGTACGCATTCCACTTGTCATAGGCTTTTTTGAACAAGCAAGAGTATTGTCTAAATCAAAACCAATAAGCGAATACGATACAAGATACTCACAAAGTCCTTGCTCATTCCACTCATGAATATTAGACTCCAACACTTGCCTCCTGTACAAACCTTGCAATTCAAGTATTCCATATTATTAACATATTTACTACAACGTGTCTTGCATGTTTTGCAGACCACTCATTTCACCATCTATTTCACCATCTATTTCACCATCTATTCCACTATGAGTTTGTCAAATTGCCCTAGCATACAAATAAAGTTAAAGCATGACGTCTTTAATATGGGAACAGCGAAGATATAAAAATCGACACGGCAGAGGAATGAGAATGCCAATGTTTGGCACAAGACTACCACGGTACAGAACAGCAAGCGGAATGTTTGACTCAATGGTAGCTGGTCAAATACGAAGACTTAATGGCGCATGGTCTAATCTTACAAAAGGCGTGCAGTTTGCTGTAGAAGACGTTCCACCATCTCAACCAGTACTTTGGGAAAGCAACAAAAGAATAATGTCTCAAGTATTTCCAGCTTCCAAAGGAATACCACCTAGAATCGTATTGTACAGGCTGCCGCTATGCACACATGTTACTAGTCGCGCAGAATTACAATACGCCATTCGAGATGAGATGGTCCAACGACTAGCAGAATTGTATGGCAGAAGACCAGAAGAAATAGACCCAGACTGGGGATTGTAAAGATAATTAAAATAGTTTACTAAATAAACTACTTCACAATAGCAGGATTTGCTCTAACCTTAACACTTATTCTGTTAGGATCAAGTGATTTAGAAGGAATCCAAGCAACTCCTGCAAGTCCCGCGCTATTTACCGTATTATTTTGAATCCTAGAAGCAAAAGATACGCCAGACTTTGATTTAAGCGTAAACATAATTGCTTTAGGATTAATATCTTTTGCATATATTGTTGAAACAGTATAAGGTTTAATATCAACCGCTTTAGAAGATACCTTTATTCCATAAGAATCATAAGCATTTATGGTTACGTGAGAATTATCCACTAAACCATTTGCAATATATAACGAAGTTTCATCTGCAGAAAGCGGAGATACAAAAGCACTATTAGTCATAGGATTAACAGCATTAACAAAAGCAATATCACTCTGACCATCTTTACCGTTTCTTTCAACAGAAGCCATAATAAAAGTCGAGACAGTGCTTTGAGCAAAAATAGCGCCAACTCCCTTAGGAGCATTTCCTAAATCAACAACCTGAACTTGCCTTGCATTAAGATCTACTTCCTTAATGCTTTTCTTTCCTAAATCATCCAGCCAATATAAATCGAGTTTCCCACTTTTATCAGACCAAATATAAGCTTTGACCTGATCTCCATCTGTAATGCCGGGTAAAACAGGTTCCTTAGACGCTGAGCTTGTTGGCTGAATAATATCCACTCCCTTAGAAACAAGTCCTTGAGAGCGAACGACTTTAACAAAAGATGAAACTGGTGCTTGGTCACTTGAAACTTGAATATACAGCCCATTAGTTTTCTCGGCTGCGGCAGAAATGTTAAAAGAAGAGTCACTATGCGCTGGAACAGTAAAAGTACTTCCAGTAGATAGATTCATTTGAGCACCTGATCTACTTGTTGACCACGCTTTAACACTCACAACAGTTGGTTTTGATGAAAGATTAATAGAATTTAATCTTATTGACACACCTTCCGATATTTGCGGAATAATAAAGTTTTGTCGCATTGATGGAGATACGCAAGAAGTAGCAGACAAACCTTTTAAATCCCCATTTGTTGCCCAAGATACACTAGAAGCAACTGATCCAGTACCAGACTGTGCATTAAGAAAATTGCTTTCTAAAATTTGAGCATCTTTGTCTACATTATTTTCAGCAAAATAAGCTTTACTATCATCATCTGAATTAGAAACATTAGTAAAAGATTTATTGACTAAATCTTTAGAATTCCCAGAATCTTTTAAACCATGTACAGAGGACTTATAAACATTGCCAAAGGACGCATATCGCGCAACCGACTTTAAATCACCTTCGGATTCTTGAAACTCACTATCGCCATAATTTGCTAAATCTGGCAAAGATACTCTAGTCGGACAAACCGTTTGAAAATTAGTAGAACTTACTTGTTTTTCCACACTTCCATTCGGATAAATAGGATCATCCATAATATGTTTAAACGGAGATGTGTAGGATATTACAACAGCAGTAGAAACTAGTATTGCAGCGCTTAAAAGCGACAATAACAATAATTTGAATCTTCTAAAACGAGTAGAAAGATTAACAGAAGCATACTCTTCTGCATGGCGATGACTATTTTTAGAATTCTTATTCGACTTCATTTAAATCTTCCCTGACATATTATTCGTTTAATAAATCATAATCATCTAACTAATCATCTAAACGCTCTATTAAATTGCTATTATTAAAACGCGGCAACGCTACTAAGCAATACAATAATAGGACTAAAGCAAAAACAATAAACCAAGGCATTCTCCATGAAAGTGGACGAGAATGGCTATAAATCGATGTTTTTGAAACAGATTTTTTACTGTTATCAACATCAAAACGGCAGTATGTTCCGTGATCAGATGAAACAACAAGTTGAGTACCATCGGAAGCATTAACGTTAGCAATCAGGTTTTCTGTAGCCTCCTTATTAGAAGTACTATCAGAAGACAAGATGGAATTGTTAGCAGATAAGTTAGTTTTAGTTATGGAATCGTTAACAATATAAATTCCACCTATTCCAAGCTGTTTCAGAGTTTCTATAGACTCATCGTCTGCATGAGAAAGAAGCTTAGAAGCTGCATAATATAGTGTGTTTCTGCTAGGAGAATACCCGTAAAGTACATCTCGAACTTGTAATGCTGGAGATAGATCAATAAGATCACCGCGAACAGTTCGCATAAGTGAAATATCTAGCTCACGACTATTTATTGCTTTAATAGCAAGGACTCGATTAGAGTCATTCTTCCTTAAATAGTCAGAAACAACCATTGGTAAACCGTTATCACTTGCATAAACAGAAGTTAAAGGACCACTTGTTATAGCAAATAATCCGAGCAGAATAGCAACAGCAAAAATACCAAAAGCTAAAATTCCTCTAGCAAGATGAATAATCTTACGGAGCATCGCTTTAGCAGAGCGCCTAATAGCAGCACGCTTAGAAACGCGCGTCGTATAATCGTCTGGATTATTATCAATATTTATATTAGATCTTCGCAAAGGCTCAAAACGATGAACAGCTTTACCAGCAACCATGCACATGCAAGCAAGCACACCAAGCGCGCTTAAACATACGCCTGGAAGAACGCTAGAAGATATAGGTCCATCAAAATCCGCTGCGATAACGACTCGAGATGCAACTAATGAAAGAGCCATACCACTTACTATCACAACCCACATCATTCTAGAAGTTCTTAAAGCAAATGGAAGAGCAAGAGAAGCTAAAGCCATTAACAAAGCGAGAACAGCAAACACAATCATTATGATTCCGCGAAGCTGCATAATAGGCAAAGATTGAGAAGAAAAATGATTCAAATCAATATTGAAAGCTCTAAGTAAAACATCTAAATAGTTGACAACTCTAGGAGCACCATTGATTTTTTGCGATGGAACAGCCATAGTCGCAAAAAGCTGACGCCACATTCCAGATTCAAAATAGCGAACTACACTACCTAGAGTTGGAAGAAGAACCAACACAGAAGGTATAGGCATAAGCGCTAGCATAAAACGATGTGAACGAACCATTATCAATGATGCTATGAAAATAACAATCATAGGTAGGATAAGCTGAGGGCAAGCTGCAAGAGGAATCATAAAGCATAACGATGCGCATGCAGCACATTGTATAGATGGAACAGGAAGCACTGGGTCTTCTGTAACATACATTCCTACAGCGTGGAAAGCAAACGCAAATGCTGCTGGCAAAAACACCATTGTTAGAAGCATTGGTAAGTCGCCTCTAGCGAATATGCCAAATGCCATTGCAATCATTGTCCAACAAATACCAGAACAAACTCTTACAATATCGGAACGAGTAAATACTCCTGCAAGCGCCCAAAAACTTAACAACATTGCTGGAGCTGCAAGGAAGAAAATAACACTTACTGCAGCGATTGTATTGCCACCAAACACAATAGAGGCGAGCATCCAAATAATAAGAAGAGGAGATGGAGGCATTGCAGAAGCAAAACCATCATCTGGAATATAAGATCCAATTGCAGAATTAAAAAGTTGATTAAAACTAGAGCCAGTTGGAAGTAATTGGCTTGAATAAAGCGAGGATCCAGAAAAAATCTTACTAATAGGAGCACCATAAAGAAGCATAACAGCCGCAAACACAAGCAAAGAAGCAAAAATAGCAGCACTCCAACGAAGTAAAATTCGCTTATGCAAATGTCGTCTTGCAAGCGGACTTAAAATAACTCCCTTTTTTTGAGTTTTAAAAGCAACAGTCTTGTCTTTCCAACGTGTAATTTGGCTACGACTTGCTATAAGGGACGAAAGCCTCTTCAAAGACACTTTCGCCACTCTAGATACTCTTCTTCTAGCAAAAATAGCTCTAGGAAATTGCGCTAATGCTATCCACGGGAGCATAAGGTGCATGAATGCCACATATGGTTGCTTAGCAAACAAAGACTGCAAGGCGCGAATTAATGACATAGGCAGGCTACACAACCAAACAATTGGCCACATAATCACACGAATATCCGTGTACAAATATCTTTGTTTTGCCATAATCGAATATGCAGAACCGTAGCAAATACTAGATTTTTCAACAGGTCTTTCTTCTCCACTTCGAGTGCGGATTCCATCAAAACGCGCTCTTCTATGCGCTATGCGAGCTTTTGGCACAACAACTACTCGCCCACCGCTTAAAATAACTCGCCTACAAAAATCGTTAGACTCTTCAAACGTTGTTAACCAAGGTTGAGTCCCTCGCATTGTTTGCCATGCGCTAAGAGAAACAAGAGCACCAGCCAAAGAAACAGAATAAACATCTCCGCGAAAATCATACTGCTCCTGATCTGGTTCACCTTCTACAGTAAGAGAATGCACTCTATGTTTCCATGCATACATGCCAACATTGTGCAAAATCTTACCCTGCCAATCCACTTGTTTTGCACCTAGAATACAAGCTGTTGGTGTATTTCTCCATGTTTCTCTTAAAGCCTCAAGACACTTGTTATCGCAAGGTTTTGAATCGTCGTGAAGAAGCCACAAGGATTTAACGCCTTGCAATGGTAAAAGTTTTCTCAAAGATTTTTCTACCGCATCGCCAAAAGATTTTGCAGATTTAATAGGTAGAACAATAATCTTTATCTTTGCGTAAGATTCCTGTATATAACCCTGATTGTTGTTAGAAAAATCACCACCATAATTACTAACAAAATCTGCGCTAGAAATTAGACCAGATAATGTTGTTGGTTCTATTTGAACATTAAAAGATGTTACAGATTCTTTTTCTACTCTATTAGCACAATCAGCTACAACAATAGTTCCTGGAAGAACAGTTTGATTTATTAAAGCTTGCAAAGTGTCTTCATAAAACCGCGTATCTCTCTCAACACTCATTATTGAAATAATCGACGAATCAACTTCGCGCGGTTGCTTGCGATTTAAAGCTGAAAAAACGTGTAAAACATTATTTTCAAACGTATCAGTCTCAGCGGTTAATGAATCCATACATAATAGTGTACGCAAGGGGTATGTATTATGCATGTTTAGATAATTCTCAATAGAATGCACTATAATAGTAGCTTATATGTGTGTTTACGAAAGAAGGAAGCATGGCAGCCTCTCGCTATGAACAAGACCGCCGGTACCAAACTAACTATTGGGACTCCTCAGCTCCACATCATAGCTTAAGCAATCATATTTTATATAATTCTCGTAAATTAATTTCTATTGTTATTGTTGCCATTCTAGCCTTCTTTTCTACAATCATAGCAGCTGTTTGGCTTGATTTTTCGTCTACAATACAATCTCGTGTTGTTAACATGATTACAAAAGATGGCAAAAAAGTTCAAGCAGTAGACCCTAACGCTGGTAAAACAATCAACATTCTTGTTCTTGGTCAAGATACTCGAGAAGGCAGAAACCGTGCTTTTCAGGGCGGTGGAGAAGATGAAAATCATCAATCAGATACGGCAATGATTGTTCAAATCAGCGCAGACAGATCCTATATAAATATTGTTTCTATTCCAAGAGACTCAATGGTTAAAGCAGCATCATGCAATACGACTAATGGAAAAATTCCTTCCAGACGCAAAGTGATGTTTAATTCTATTTTTGCTCTTGGGTACGCTAAAGGCGGCGACTTAGCATCGGCAGCATCGTGCACTCTTGCAACAGTAAATGAAATTACTGGATTAGATATAACTAATTTCATTGTTGCAGACTTTAGTGGTCTAAGCGACATGATTAACGCAATAGGCGGCGTAAATTTGTGTATTCCAGTAGATACTAAAGACTACTACACTGGAGTTAATTTAAAGCACGGATTACAGCATTTAGATGGTGTTCAAGCAACACAGTATGCAAGAATGAGGCATGATACTGCAAGCGATGGCTCAGATATTATGAGAACTACTCGTCAACAATATCTACTAAAACAGCTTATTCATCAAGCATTGTCTAAAAACTTGTTCACACAATCTGGTCAGCTATATCAGCTTGCAAAATCTGCTCTAAAATCGCTTAATATAAGCGAAGGATTAGCAAATCCTGCGACACTGGTTGGATTAGCAACAAGCCTTCACAAGTTAAATACTTCTAATATTTATGCACAAACAATACCGATTACAGCTGATCCAGCTGACGAGAATCGTGTTATTCTTGACGACAGTGCAGAAGACGTTTGGGAATTGATGAGAGAAAATAAACCACTTACTAAGCATCTTGCCTCTAAGCAAAGTAAGTCTGAAAAATCTACAAAGAAAAATTCTAAAGAAGATAAAAAATCAACTTCTAAAGATTCCAATGTCTCAAATGACGATTCGGATAATACGAACGGTACAGGTTCCTACGATTCTACAAATAGCGGACCAGCAGGAAAACTTAGCGCTATTAATCCAAAAACTGGATTAGCTAAAGACGAATTAGGCAGACTAATAGACCCAAATAGTGGAGGCATAGTGGATCCAAATGATGGAACAATAAGAGATCCAAATACTGGGCATTACATGGGTATTGCAGATAAATACTTAAATAACACTATTTGCGCAGTTCCAAAAGGGAAATAATAAGAAAGATAGAAAATATATTTTCGACACTACTTTATAACCACAATGCTTTATAATGCCATTGTTAGTTATTGCATTGAGTTAATACGATTAGAAATTATTAATTAGCAAACACATACGAGTTATGCTACAGGAGGATAAATGAGCCAGCAACGTCCAGAAGACGCTTCAGGGAATCAGAATAATCCTCCTAGTTTTGCACCATCTAATCGTAGAAAAAATAAGAATGGCTCTTACTCACACAATACAAGCGCAAATAATGGAAATGCAATACCGAGTTTTCCTCCTAAACAGAATCACAAATTTAAAGAAATAGAAAATCAAAACTCACAAATCAATCAAAAAGCACCATCTTTTGCACCAACATCGCGCAAAAACGGCAACACAAGTCATCCAAAAATATCGAATATAACACCATCAATTAATGTGCAACCGATTAGCACAGCATATTCAAATTCCGAATCGTATATGATTTCACCTGAGTCTTATATAGGAACGTCTAATAAAATCTTTGAAAAACCAGACGATGTAGAATCAATTGATAATCCTGCTAATAACCCTATAGGTTATAGAAAAAAACATCATTTCTTAAAATACTTAACTCTATTGTTAGTAACGCTCTTAATTATTGTAGGAGTGTGTGGAGCGTTATCTTGGAACTGGGTTGATTCACAAATAAAACGCGAACCATGGTTGACTAATACAGAAGACACTCAAGAAACAACATGGCTTATTCTAGGATCAGACCAGAGAGAAGGCGAAGAAGCTAAAGAGATAACAGGCTTTAGAACAGACACTATTCTTGTACTAACAAAACCTGTAAGCGGACACAGCTCTTTAATATCAATTCCAAGAGACTCGCTTGTTTCAATAAATGGTCAGCAAATGAAAATAAACACTGTTGCGCAAGATATTGGAAAACAAGCCTTAACAAAAACAGTCGAAAAAATAACTGGTCACAAAATAGACCATGTAGCAGAAATAAAATTCGAAGGACTTACAAAAGTTGTAAATTCTCTGGGCGGAATAGATTTATGCTATAACCGTACTGTAAATGATGCATACAGTGGTCTTAATTGGACAGCTGGATGCCATAGCGTAGACGGAACAGTTGCGCTAGCTTTTTCCAGAATGAGATACGCGGATCCACAATCCGACTTTGGTAGAGCAGCAAGACAACGCATGGTGATAAGCGCAATAATGAAAAAAGCATTATCTAGCAGCACACTTACAAATTTTGGGACCGTAAAAGGATTTGCAAAAGCATCTCTCGATTCAGCAATGTTAGACGAAAACACAAATCCTGGAACACTACTAAACATGGGGCTTGCGTTTAAAGAAGCTACAGGAAAAGACGGTGTAACGGGAACAGTTTATTGGACAAACCCTGATTATGAGGTTTACGGAGTCGGATCATCAGTATTGTTAGACGACGCCAAGAACATTGAATTATTCAACCAGTTATCTGCAGGAACACATGCTCCTGGAAGCGTAGGAACACTTGCAGAATTAATGAATCAACAATAATACGAATACGATTAACACGATTAACACAAAAGTTTTATCGTATTTAAACCTTTAACCACACTGCTGTATTTTCCTTGCACAAACTGTAAAAACTCATGCATGATTGCGCTATGGAATATAAGGAATGTAAAAACTACGGAAACTATGAAAACAACGCAATCTATAATAAAAACGCATCCTCAAAATCAATGTTTTGGATGCAGATTATCGCTAATATTGTGCCGATTTTTGCCAATATTGCTCTAGCAATAATGGCGTGCTTGCAAAAAAGTTGGATGATGTTAGCTATGGTCGTCCCAAGCATAATGATGTATATTGCTTGCTTAATACCACAAATTATTCAATACAATGTGAATAAGAAAAGTGATAACAAAAACGAAAATAATATTAAAAAACATGTTGAAACACAATTTTCTAAAAGGATAAGTCGCCAGCATGTTCAAGGTGTTCCGAATACGCTTGTTCCAATAAATTTAGAAGCAATACTGATAAATAATGCGAATCAAATAAGCAGCATAAGTAATTCTAAAAATATAGTAAATCATGCTACTCCTCCATGGAAAAATGTTGTTTACTCTTGGCTAAAATCTTCCAATGAGTCAAATAAAAAAACTCGTAGCACCAATCGGTATAAGCGAAAACGGATATTTTTGTTTAGACCTTATTAGAAACGGACCACACGCTCTTGTAGCAGGTACAACAGGCTCAGGCAAATCTGTGTTACTAACATCATGGTGTTTGGCTTTAGCATTCAACTACTCCCCCAAATCTTTGCAATTTGTTTTTATGGATTTTAAGGGTGGAGCCACATTTGACGCTCTTTCCACACTCCCACACAGCATTGGGAATGTAGGAGATCTAAACCTTCAACATGCAGTAAGAGCACTTAAAGGATTAGAAAAAGAATTAGATAGAAGAGAAAGATTAGTAGCATGCCAAGGATGCCATGATATTAATCAAGTAAAACCATACCAGCCTTCACTGGCTATTGTTATAGACGAATTTCACGCATTAAAAAATCAATTGCCAGACTACATGAATCGTCTTATACGAATAGCATCAGTTGGAAGATCCTTAGGAATGCACCTTATAGCATGCACACAGAATCCAATGGCACAAGTAAATGCAGACATGAAAGCAAATATGTCTATAAACATATGTTTAAGAGTTAGAGATGCAATGCAATCTCATGAATTATTAGGATCATCTTGTGCAGCGAGCATAAATCCAAACAATCCTGGAGCAGCATACTGCAACACTGGAGATGGAATAATAGCATTACAATGCTCACAAAGCAGAAACAAAGATTCTCTTATACAAGCAATAAAATTAGCTGGAAAATTCTACTACTATAATCAACCTAAACAACTATTCAGTGCTCCATTACCAAGATATTTAGGTTATTCAACAATCAAAAATTATTGCAATAATACTTTTTGCAACAATAAATCTTCTAGGTTTAATTCTGACTTTAGCTATGACTTAAGTAAAGAAGATGGATTGTTAATAGGCTTAAAAGACGATGGCATTAATTTAAGCGAGGCAATTCTACCTACAAATCTGGGAAATATCGCAATTATTGGAGGAAATAAGAGAGGAAAAACTAATCTTATAAACGTAATTTCTAAAGCTATAAAATCAAGAAACACATACAACAATTCGCAAAATATTTATATTTTAGACAATGCAGACTCACTGCTAGAACCTTTTAGTAGCGACACAAAGTCTCAAGAATTTCAAAGTAAACTAGTCAATCCAAAAATAACTGTAATTTTCTGCGCACAAAACGCAAGGCATATTCGCATACCAGAACAAGCACCAGTAAGAATAATATTCCCAACAGGAGATGCTGGAACAGATACAATGCTAGGAATACCATCAGACTTGCTAAAAACTCTTAATGTAGATGATTATCAAACTCCAGGAAGATGCGTAATGGTAATTCCTGGAAGTGCTAATCTATTACAGATTTTAAGTTTTACATAAGGCTTTACATAAAAAATATTTTAAATTATTCAAAAAATTAAAAAAATAAAAAATTCTTAAAAAAGTCTTGAAAAAAAGTTATATTCATGGTTTCCTTGAGTGCGGATAGTTTTTAAAAACAAAGTTTAATAATAGTTTTAACCAGCGTAAGCTACGTTTTTTAAAGGGGATATTTATTTATGAGCAGCGCATTTGATTGGCGTTCAAAAGCAGCATGCAGAGACAAAGATCCTGAGCTTTTCTTCCCAGTAGGAAGTAACAGTGCATCTAATCAGCAGGTTGAGGAAGCCAAAGCAGTGTGCAGAACTTGTAACGTTGCAGACAATTGCCTAAGATGCGCGCTTGAAACAAGCCAAGATTACGGCGTATGGGGTGGTCTTAGTGAAGATGAACGACGATCACTAAAACGCAGGGCTATACGTGCAAGAAGAAACCAAAATGCAGAACTGTAATCTACATCTACTCCACTCCTGGAACTCGTAGCTTAATGTCGAGAAGAACACGAGTTCCACCTTCTCTACGTTGCTCCCATTTAACTGTTCCGCCAAAGTCGTTAGTAACAAAAGTATTGATTAACTGAGTGCCTAACCCAGATCCAGAAGACTTAGCCATACCGTGCAAAGACTCACTTTCAATACCCTCTCCATCATCTTCGACGACGATACTCAGATTATCCCCACCTCTACCAACAGAAATCTTAATATGTCCTTCACTAACTCCCTCAAAACCATGCTCTACTGCGTTAGTCACAAGTTCTGTTAAAACAAGAGAAAGAGGAGTTGCATCTTGTGCTGCCAACATGCCAAACTTGCCACAAAAATCTATCGTAATATTCTGATTTTTGCGAAGCAAGCTCAATAGACATTTTAAGCAAACTAGAAATAACCTTATCAAAATCAACAACCTCATCAGCTGTTTGACTTAAACCTTCGTGAACAAGAGCAATCGTCTGAACGCGTCTTTGTGCTTCTTCTAATTCTTTACGTACTTCTGCAGACTTAGTTTTTCTAGCTTGAAGACGAAGCAAAGCAGAAACAGCTTGAAGATTATTCTTAACACGATGATGAATTTCAGAAATAGTAGCATTCTTAGTTTGAAGCTCTTTTTCCCTACGGAGAACCTCTGTAACATCACGACAAAGAACAACTGCACCCGTTCGATCATTTGGACCATACAATGGAAGCGAGCGCATAGAAACAACAGAATTATTAACTTCTAGTTCGCAATCAACATCCGCTTTACCGCTTAGTACAAGAGGCAAACTTTCAGGAACAACATCGTTTGTGTGCAACAATCTTGCTCCAAACTCGCATAGAAACTCGCCTTGCATAGTGTCTAATCCGCCTAATCTACGGAAACAGCTAATTGCGTTAGGAGAAGCATAGCGCACAACTCCGCTTTCTTCTAAAATAATAAAACCATCTGCAACTCTAGCATTGTGGCGCTGATTTAGCATTGAATCGTGGTATGGAAATTGCTCTCGCGAAATCATGTCGAACAGAGTTTTGCCAGCATTAATGCTTTCGGTCTCATACCTACCGTTTGATTCTCTTGTAGCAAGATTTGTTTCTCTAAGAACAAGACCTAACGTCTTGCCATTATGACGCACTGGGGCGTAAACATTACAAACTGTTGCTCTTCCAACAGTTCTTAATACAGAAGAGTGGAAACTTGTTTCCTTACTCATTGCTGCACTTAGTTCTTGATGCATTGATTCATCTAGCTTTACGCCCAACAAATCTTCAGTTCGAAGTGTAATTGCTGTAGACGGACGACATTGTTCTGCCACAACGTAATCACCATTGCCGTTTTGAATAATCAAAAGCAAGTCTGCAAAACTTAAGTCTGCTATTACCTGCCAGTCTGCTACAAGGTGATGCAGCCATTCGCGATCAGACTCATCAAAATCTGGACGCGTTGCAAGAATATGAGAAAAATCAGCCATAACCACAATAATATAGCCACATGGATAAATCTAAAACTATGGAGGATTTACTCCTACCAATTACGTGGCAACAAATTACAATAACTCTTTTAATAAAATAGTCTTATAAATTTCTGTTCATAGATTTCTGTTAATAAAATAAATTTACGACTTTCCATATTTGTACGAACAAAAGTTAGTTTAAATTTGCATCGTTTCTTATATTTCACTCCAAATCATGATTTGCATAATTTCTATGCAGCAAACCGAATACATTGACACCATATGTAACACCACTTATAATTTTATAAACACCAAAAACACGCTATTAACTGGGGGTGAAATGTCGCAATGGGACAAATTACTTAAGCGAATACTTAGCTTATCTAAAGATATGAGATTTGAGGAATTGAAAAAAGTGCTAGAAGCCTACGGATATGAAATGTGCAATCCAAGAAGCGGAAGCAGTCATTATACTTTTCGCAAAAATCACGCCAACCCAATTACAATTCCTAAGCATGAACCAATCAAAAAGATATACGTAGAAATGGTGAAATCTGTAGTAGAAGCAGAAGACGAAGAAATAAAAGAGGAAAATCAAATATGGTGAAAACACTTACGAATAAAACGCTTAGCTACTACATGTCACTCCCATACAAGCTGGAGATTGTAAAAGATCCAGATGAAGGCGGATTTGTGTCCTACTACCCTGATTTGCCAGGGTGCATGAGTTCTGGAGAATCCGAACAAGAAGCAGCAGCAAATGCGCAGGATGCTAAAAAGGCTTGGCTGGAAGCCGCACTTCAAAGCAAAGTAAACATAAAAGAGCCGTCTTACCATGAGATAAATGATTATTCTGGGCAATTCAAATTGCGTCTTCCTAAAGAATTACACAGACAATTGTCTGAGCAATCTCAAGCCGAAGGCATAAGCATGAACCAGTATTGCGTTTATCTTCTTTCGCAAAACAACGCTATTGAGCGCGTGCTTGAGCGAGCATAGAAAATAAATACCTGGCTATTTGCTAGCAATCACTCGCAATCACTTGCAATCACTCGCAGTGCAATTTCAATGCCTCGAAGCATATCAGCTAAACTCATAGAACTCGTGCTCGGCTTATTGAGAACCTGCTCAGGCAAATACGGAACGTGAATGAAACCGCTCTTGATCGGCAATTTTTTAGTCTGGCAATAATGACAAACACTGTAAAGCACGTCATTACACACGTATGCGCCCGCAGAAAAAGACACAGACGCCGGCAATTTTGCTTTATTTAAAGCGTCAACTATGCTTACAACTGGCAAAGTCGCTTTATAAGCCACATCACCATCTTGCACAACAGGCTCATACCAAGGCTTATATCCACTATTATCCGGTATGCGCGCAGCTCTACAGTTAATACCAACATACTCGACATTAAAACAAGCAGAACCGCCAAATTGCCCTAACGAAAGCACAGCATTAGGATGAACTTCCTCTATTTTCTCAATAACTTTTTGCGCACCCTTGTTAAATTCCGTAGGAATCTGCAAACGAACAAGTTCCACACCCTCAGGAGCATGCACTGATTGCGCAATCTCCCACGACGGATTTATAGACTCATTATCAAACGGCGTAAAACCAGTAATCAAAATACGCATTAAAATACCCCCTCATACAACTCTCACTTATCAAACTTTATCAAAGTTTATCAAAATTTATCAAAATTTATCAAAAGACATTGCGAAACTATATATACACGAATGCACTTATATAAAACACTCACGATTCTATTACATACTTCACGTTCATAGAAAAGATTAAATCGTAATTACAACTTATACAATAATCAGAAACAACACACCTAGAATCAAAATTAGCAAGACTCGTATCAATGTAATAAGATTTAGTACCAGCGTGTAACTAACAAACAATGTGGTTAACAGCACGCATATGAAAATTAAACAGTAACATCAACGACGAAAAGAGATTACCGATGACCAAGATTATTCAGATTGGCGCAAATCATGCTGGCACTGCCTGCGCTAACACCATTTTGAGCTACCCAGGAAACGATCTTACAATTTACGATCAGAATAGCAACATTTCCTTCCTTGGCTGCGGTATGGCTTTGTGGATTGGAAAGCAGATTCAAAGCAGCGATGGTCTGTTCTACCAGAAGCCAGAAGATTTCGTTAAAAAGGGCGCAAAAGTAAATCTTGAAAGCAAAGTTCTAGACATTGATTACGCAAAGAAAGAAGTTACTGTAGAGCTTAAAGACGGCACTGTTATTCACGATTCTTACGATAAACTCGTTCTAGCTACTGGTAGCCTTCCAAACAAGCCACGCATTAAAGGCATTGACTTGGAAAACGTGCAAATGGTAAAGCTTTTCCAGAACGCGCAAACTGTTATTGCTAAGCTTCAAGAGCGCGATTTTAATAACGTTGTGGTTCTTGGCGGCGGCTACATTGGCGTGGAACTTGCGGAAGCTTTTAAGCGCCTTGGCAAGAACGTGACTCTTATTGACATGGAAGACCATATTCTTAACGGCTATTTTGACCCAGAGTTTTCCGATAATTTGAAGCAGATTATGGAAGATAAGGGCATTAAGTTTGAGCTTGGTCAAGCTGTTGAAGAGATTGTTGGAGATACTGAAGTTAAGGCTGTTAAAACAAGCAAGGGTACTTACGATGCCGACATGGTGATTTGTGCTATTGGATTCCACCCAAATGTTGCTCTTGGAAAAGATCATTTGAAGCAATACGAAAACGGCGCTTTCCTTGTTGATAAAAAGCAGCAAACTTCCGACCCAGACGTGTACGCTATTGGCGATTGCGCTACAATCTACGACAACGCTCGAGACCGCGTAAACTACATTGCGCTCGCTACTAATGCCGTTAGAAGCGGCTTGATTGCAGGCCACAACGTTTGCGGAACTCCTGTAGAAACCGAGGGCGTGCAAGGCTCTAGCGCAATGATGATTTACGACTACAAGCTTGTTTGCACTGGTTTGAGCTTAACGGCTGCTCAAAAAGAGGGCATGGACGTTGATTACGTTGATTTTGAGGATACTCAAAAGCCTGCGTTTATGGAAGTTGAGAATCCAAAAGTTAAGATTCGCATTGTTTACAAGAAGGATTCTAAGGTGATTGTTGGATGCCAATTGGCTTCTAACTACGATATGTCTGCAGCAATCCACCTGTTCTCTCTTGCTATTCAAAAGAAAGTCACGATTAAAGAGCTTGCATTGTGTGATATCTTCTTTATGCCTCACTTCAACCAGCCATACAATTACATTACGATGGCAGCTTACACGGCTTTGTTGAAGGGATGATTAGCTTCTGATTAATCTCTGCTGATTAAGTTCTGCGATTAGCTTAAATCGCGTTTATTAAACCAAGCAATTTGTTCTATAATGGAGCGGTTGCTTGGTTTTTTAATCATCCGCGCACAAATCGCGAATTAAAACGCGCATATTAGCGTAAGACGTACAAATTAAAACAAAGGAGTCTAGGATGAAGCAGCTATCTATTAAGCCAACTATTCACAAATTTGAAAATACGCGCGATTTTGCGCAAGAATTTAAGCTTGGCAAAGACGATTTGGTTATTACAAACAAGTACATTTGGGAGCCTTATTTTGGCGATTTAAATCTTGATTGTAATGTGATTTTCCAAGAAAACTACGGCAAGGGCGAGCCAAGCGACGAAATGGTTGACGCGATTGTTCGAGATATTCACACTACTCCAAGGCGCGTGATTGGCATTGGCGGCGGCACTGTTTTGGATATTTCTAAAGTTTGCGCGTTAAAGCAAACAAGCCCGCTTGAAGACTTGATTGATGGCAAGATTCCTGCGCAAAAAGGCGCAGATCTTATTCTTGTTCCAACTACTTGCGGCACTGGTTCCGAAGTTACAAACGTTGCCGTGTTCTCGCTCACAAAGCGCAACACTAAAAAGGGTTTGGCAAACGATTCTTGCTACGCTACAGACGCGGTTCTTATTCCAGAATTGTTAAAGAGCCTGCCTGATTACGTTTTTGCAACCAGCTCTATTGATGCTCTTACGCATTCTATTGAGTCTGCACTCTCCCCTATTGCAACAGAGCTTACAAAAATGTTTAGTTACAAGGCTTGCGGTCTTATTTTGCAAAGCTACATGCGAGTTGTTAAGGAAGGTAGCAGCGCTAAAGCCCAAGTTGTAAGCGACTTGGTTTCGGCAAGTCTTTACGCTGGCATTGCATTTGGTAATGCCGGATGCGGTTGCGTGCACGCTATGGCTTATCCTCTTGGCGGCACTTTCCACGTGGCTCATGGCGAAACGAACGCCGCGCTTCTTACAAGCGTTTTGCGCTACTATGCTAAGCACGAAGAGAATAGCGCTGAAAACACTGAACTTTCTAAGCTTTTTGACTTCATGGCAAATATTCTTGAATGCCAAAAAGCAGATGTATTAGATAAACTTGACGAAGTTCTTAACACGATTCTCCCTAAGCACAAGCTTCACGAGTATGGAATGACCAAAGACATGATTCGCGATTGGGCTGCAAGCGTTGTTAAAGAGCAGCAGCGACTTTTGAAGAATTCGTACATGCATATGAGCGAAGATGCTATTGCCGAAGTTTACGCATCTACTTTCTAAAGTCGGATAACGTATTTATAAAGTAACTAAATTAAACAAAATTCACTAAAAAATCCCCGCAACCAACAAGAGCTGCGGGGATTTTAATTATCGCGCCTACATGAACGCTTATGCATCAAGCGTTATTACAGGATGCAAATCAAACATTTTTACAGTACGCTTCATGCGGAAGGCAATACTTGTTATAGCAATCGCAATAACGCCGAAAAGCACAAGCATTCCAATGCCTGAAACTATTTCACCACTGTTCTTTCCAGACATTGCTTGACGCAACCCCATAATCGAGTACGTCATTGGCAAATATGGGTGAACAGCTCTAAAGAATGCCGGCGTCATTTGTACTGGGAACGTTCCTGCAGAGCTTGTGATTTGCAACATAAGTAGCACAATCGCAACTATTCGCCCTGGCATGCGGAACACCACCATAATCATTTGCATTATAGCCATAAAGACTATTGACGCTATAATCCCCAGCGCGTAGAATGCACCAACATTATCGATTTGGAACTTCAACGCTCCTTGAACAACGCCCATAAGAATAATCGCTTGCGCAACGCCCATAATCACAAACGGCGTCAAGCTAATAAGCGCGCTTTTAAGCGGATTCATGCCGTTTAGTATCGCTCGCCTATCCATAACTCTCAAAACGAATGTTGTCATAAGAGCACCAACCCAAAGGGCGATAGAAATAAAGTAAGGAGCAAAACCAGTTCCATAGTTTTCAACGTGCGAATACTCGTGCTCTTCCAAGGAAACTGGTGCGCTCATCATCTTACTTTTTTGAACAATACCGTTTACTTTTCCAGACTTTTGAGCATCTTTAAGCCCGTCATGCAATTTCTTAGCACCATCAACAAGCTTTGGAGTGTTATCAGATAGCTTCTTAGCGCCGGAATTAAGCTGATCAGAACCGTTCACTATTTTCGCAGAACCTTGTGCAGCTGCATTCACGCCATTATTTAGTTTCTCGCTACCGTTACTTACTTGAGCCAAACCGTCAGCAAGATTATTCGCTCCAGCAGCAAGCTTATTTGAGCCAGTATTAACAGCTTCAATACCTTGAGATATTGCGTCAGCACCGCCCTTTATTTGCAAGCTTCCTGCAGAAAGCTTGTCTGCTCCAGCGCTTAAAGCAGAAAGATTTGTTTCTAGAAGATTAGAATTTTCACCTAATCCTTCTGCCAAACTTTGCAAATTAGCAAGCACGTCTTCCTTTGTTACTGCTGGGTTTTGCGCTTGCATAAGAAGACCAGTAATTTGTGCTTTTGTTTCAGCGTTTCCAGCTTTAACATGTTCTTCTAATTCGTTGCTTGAAGCTGCAAGCTTTTGAGCTCCTTCATAGAATTCGCTTGTCGCTGCCGATAGCCTTTGCGTTCCTTCGCTTAACTGTTGGGCTCCGTTTGCTAAATCTTGCGTTTTTTGTGCAAGATATTGAGCTCCTTCTTTGCTGCGAGCATTGGCTTCAGTTAGCGTATTCGCGCCTTTTTGAAGCTCCCCTAATCCGCCTTGAAGTTTTTGCAAAGATTGCGAAAGTTTATTCGACCCATCTGCAAGCTTATTTATTCCGCCTTGCAAAGACTTTGAACCTTCATGCAATGCTCCAGCACCGTTTGCAGCAGCACCAAGAGAATCGGAAGCTGAATTAACTTTCGCAAACATGTGCTCCCAATACTCTTGAGCAATCGCCTCGCTAATCTCAGTACGCATAGTGCGGAAAGCAGTTTTACCAATTTGTGAAGCCAGCATATTGCTTGCTTGATCGTACTTTACGTGAAGTTTTGCTTTAGTTGGAGTATCGTATTGCGCGGAAGCAATGCACTTACTGAAGGAAGCTGGAATAGTTGCTACCATAAAATAGTTGCCATTTTTAATGCCTTTGTTTGCTTCAGCACTATTTACAAAATTCCATTGGAAACCTTCACTACCGTCTTTTTGATTCTTTAAACGAGTTTTGATTTCGTTTCCAATGTTTCGCATTTTGCCGTTAATCATAGCGCCATTGTCTTCAACAACAACAGCCACAGGCACAGTATCCAAAGTCTTATAAGGATTTGTAAATGCCCATAAGTAAAGCGATCCGTATAAAAGTGGAATCAAAGCTACGGTTCCAATAACAAGCTTTCGAGCTTTTCCTTTCATCGTATTGTTAATCTCACGAAATGCAAGAGCAATAGTACTAACGTGCATTGTTTTCACCACCATTTACTTCACTTGTAGCAAGTTGAGAATCAGTATGAGAATTTTCTGCTTTCTCATTATTTGGCATAAGTCTTAAGACTTGATCCGCTTGCTTTTCTAACTCACTTTGCAAAACTCCAACAAGGCAGGAGCAGTAGTTTTTGCTAACATATTCGCGAATATCGGAAAGTAAGCATTCGCTTTGCTCGCTAGTAAGCTCTGTTTCAACTCCATCAACAAATAGCAACCACGGTTGCTTTAATAATGCCAACGCAATTGCCAAGCGCATGCGCTCGCACGGAGTCAACTCTCCTATTGCTGTTTTGTGAGGAGAAAATACTTTCCATTGAGCAAGAAGATTGTACGCGTATTGGCGCAATGCTTCGCGATTTTTTACATCATTTTTATACTGTTCGCGAAATAGTGGCGAAGATGATGCGAGTTTTAGCTCACTCATCAAAACTTCTTCTATTGTTTGCATTTTGTAGAATTCGTTAATTCCGTTGAATAATCCCAATCCCACATATTTACGTGATTCTTTAAAATCGTTAGGAAGAGTTGAGTCCGCAATAGTAAGAGTTCCGTTCGTAAATTTCATATAACCAGACAGTGCAAGCAGCAAAGCTGATTTTCCAGAGCCGTGTTCACCTGATATTGCAACGATTTGATGAGGCTCTACTTTTAACGATACGTCCCAAAATGGTGTTCTTCTAAATATTTGTAAGCCTAATTCTTTAGCTTCTAAAAGTGTTTGTTCTTCTTGCATAATTTGTCTGCGGCAAAATACCGATGGCATACATTTTTAAATGGTACACATTTTTAATGTATGCTATCGAAATTGCTATGCATTCCTCCTTTGCATCTAACTTTTTCAATTTTCAATTTTTAATTTTTTGATTTTCCTAACTTCAGACTCAATATTTAATTCTGATATCGCCTATAATGATTTTGGCGACTACCTCATATTGCTATGTTGCAACAAAAGGTTATAAATTAAGAGACCAATTATTGACGTTAATCTCCTGAAAGTACTTTCATCGTACTATTCAAGGCGAACAAATATTAACTTATTTTTAAACATTTTGTTCATTTGTCTATATTTTAGCCATAAAAATACGCTATATATAACAAAATCTCACATTTTTGATTTAATCATGTTACTTCCAAATATCATAAATAATCTTAAATCTATTTATGAAAGTTAAACCACTTGAGACGAGTGCTGGCTTTTGTAAATCATTGCTGGCATGTTTTAGTGTTGTTTACGTCTTTCTAAAATCAATCGCAATAGTAATTCAGCCCCACAAATTTTATTTTGCAGGGCTGAACTAGTTATTTTATTTATTATCTATTTTTTATTTATTTATTATCTATTGATTACTTGCTAGATTTTTTAGCAAATTTTTTACTCACTAGTGCAGTTAACCATGGCGTAGCCAAAGCAGTAATAATTACTGCAGCAGCAATTTGAGGAGTTGCTATTAATGCGGCTTTTGCCAAATTTGGATCTATAGCCATCATTGCAGCTGGTGTTGCAACAGCACTTGCTGCAGTACTACTTATTGCAGCTCCAGCAATACCAGAGCCCCTAGTTAAGAAGCGATCTGCTAATACTGTAAATACAAATCCAGAAAGCACTATAATGCCAAGCAGCACACCAGAAAGTCCACCTTCAACTAGTTGAGCAAAGTTCATGTTTGCTCCTAGAACAAAGCCCAGAATCATGGTTATAGGGATTATGCCATTAACCAGTTGCTTCTTCATGTAAGGGAAACAATTTCCTAGAATCATTCCTAAAACAAGAGGCAAAATTGATCCAACAATCTGCCAGAATGGTATTACGGCTTGCCCAGAAGAGTTCATAACAATCATTGTTACTGTTGGACCAACGCTTATGGTTGTCATAGCAACAGCTCCACGATCTACTTCAGTGCCATAGTTTGCTGTAATACCAGAATAAAGTGCATTATTAGCTACAGTCATTGCGCCTAAAATAGATAACATTGACAATCCAAGTAGATTATTGTTGCAGAACTTGGAAACAAGCAGAGCAATAACAATAGCAGTTAGGATCTTAACGCTAATAATCACAGCACCGCGCCACAAAGCTTTAGGAGCGTTCTTAAATGAAAGACTTGCTCCAATGCAAAGCATGAATGCGCCGACTAAAGGACCAGTTCCGTTAATTACAGCTGTTGTAAAACCACCTATTTTTAAGGTTGCTGGGAAACATGAGTTTACCAAGCATCCTATAAATAGAGGAACAACGATTGTAGCTCCTGGAATTTTTATTTTCTTTAAGTCTATTTTTGTGATTTGGCTTTTTAGGTTTGCGAACATGATTTTCTCCGTCAGCCGTCTAATACGATTCCGCCATCAACATCGCCAATCTCTCCGTTAACGAAGGAGGCTTCTTTAGATGCAAAGAATAGAATCATTTGCGCAATTTCTACAGGTTGTGCTTTGCGGCGCAAAGGAATTGCGTTAATAATTTTCGCTTCCTTTTCCTTATCTTCCTTCAAAGCTTGAGTCATTGGTGTTTCAGTATAAGATGGGCATACTGCATTGCAACGAATGCCATACTTGCCGCCTTCTTTTGCAACGGCTTTTGTTAAACCATTCACACCAGCTTTAGATGTTGCGTATGCTGCTGTTCCTAGTAAACCGCCACCAATTTTTCCAGCAACAGAGCTAACGTTTACTATTCTTCCGCCACCATTTTCCTTAAAATGCTCAAATAAAGCATGGTTTGTTGCGTAAGTGCCGTAAAGATTAATCTTTACTGTTCTATCAAATTCAGCGTCTGTTAACTGTTCAAATGGAACAGTTGATACAACGCCTCCGCAGTTTACCAAAACATCCACTTTGCCAAAATCTTTGATTATCTGCGCAAAAACGTCGTTAACATTTTGAACATCACCAAGATTTATCTTATAGACAAAGATATTATCTGAACCTAATTCAGATTTTGTTTGGTTTGCTTTTTCTTCATTGATATCGGCGATAATTACCTTTCCGCCTCCATCTAGTACGCCTCGCACGACTTCTCTGCCGATTCCTTGGGCGCCTCCTGTTACAATGACCACGTCATTTGTGAAATTCATTGTTTTTACCTTCTTTCTGAAAAAGAGATAATAACATGGCTGAGTCTACTCTTAAATGCTATTGTTAACAAATTTGTATTAATGTATTTAATTAGTGTATTTAACTTTTAAAGAGTACTTTATAAAAAAGTAATTTAAGTTTTACTTTGCAAATAAAACTTTACGTAAATCTTTATGATATTGTCTTTAATTATTAAAATTTAAAAATTATCAAAATTGAAAAACATATTATTTGCAAACATCAAAATGAAGATAACTTTAAAAAGAGGTGAAACAGTATGCAGATTTTAAACATTCTATGCAATCCGGTAATCGTATCGGTTGTAGTGTTATGCGCGTTAAGTCTCGCTAAACTCAATGTTTTACTCGCAATGATTGTTGCATGCGTTGCAGGAGGCATAGCTGGACATCTCCCTCTTTTTGGAGATGGAAGCCATACTATTATGGCTTTGCTATGTGATGGTTTTTCCACAAATGCGCAAACTGCGCTCGCCTACATTCTTCTTGGTACTTTTGCAGAAGCAATTACAGCAACTGGCCTAGCTCAAATCATTTCTAAAAAAATCAGTAAACTTATCGGCACAAACAAATTTATTCTTCTTGCAGTTCTAACAATTATTGCATGCATGTCTCAAAATATTGTGCCTGTTCATATTGCTTACATTCCTATTCTTATTCCGCCAATTCTTTCCATTATGAACAAGCTTAAGCTAGATCGCCGCGCCGCCGCATGCTGCACTGCGTTCGGACTAGAAGTGCCATACATTGCTATTCCATTTGGCTTTGGCTTAATTTTCCAAACAGTTATTGCAACTAATCTTTCTAAAAATGGTATGAAAGTTAGCGTTTCAGACGTTAGCGCTGTGAACTGGTATTTAGGTGCTGCAATGCTTGCAGCCCTCCTATTCGCCGTGTTTGTGCTATACAGAAAGCCTCGCGAATATAAAACAACCGAAGCAGATACTCGCGCAGCGGACGCTGTTGTTGGCCCGCTTACTAAAGCACACTATGTAACCATGCTTGCGATTATTGTTGTTGTAGTAGTTCAAGTTATTAGTAAGGATCTTTCACTTTCTTCTCTTGCAGGTCTTGCAACCATGATTATTTTTAGAGCCGTTGCATGGAAAGATATCGATAAGCAGCTTATGGGCGGCGTTAAGCTTATGGGTCTTATTGCATTTATTATGCTCATTGCTGGCGGCTACGCTAACGTGATTCAAGCTACGGGCGGAGTTAATGAGCTTGTACACTTTGGCGTTGCTTCTATGGGTCAAAACAAGCTAATCGCTGCATTCGTTATTACGATTATTGGTTTGCTTGTAACTATGGGCATAGGCACTTCGTTTGGCACGGTTCCTATTCTTGCAGTTTTGTTCGTGCCTCTTTGCCAAAGCATTGGTTTTAGCACTCCTGCAACAATTATTCTTATGTCTTCTGCTGCAGCTCTTGGAGACGCAGGCTCCCCTGCTTCCGATACAACGCTTGGCCCTACTTCTGGCCTAAATGCAGATGGTCAGCATAGCCACATTTGGGATACTTGCATTCCAACATTCCTTATCTTCAACATTCCACTTATGGCTGCAGGTATTGTAATATCTCAGTTTATTTAGCAGATTATTTCTTAAGATTAGATACTAAATATCTTATATTATTTAGCTAAATATTTAGTTGAATATTCAATAGAGATTAAGTATTTCGAAACGCGAATAAGTGTTTATTGATAGAATTATCAATAAACACTTATATTTTTTATCAAAATCGTTATAATGTAATATGCAATTATGTATTTGTTATATTTTATGAAATAAAGTAACAAAAGTTTAGTTAATTAATTGGGTATTTTATGAATAAGACAGCGAAAATCATTCTGACCTCAACCATGATGGGTATTGCGACCGCAGCTTGCGCAGTATGCATGAGCCAAACCGCTTATGCTGCTGATACTAATGCAAGTAGTGTCAATGGAACTAATGTTGAGAGTGCAAATAGTAGCACAAAAACAAATACCCCCCCCCCACCACATACCGATTCCACTAATCAGCATAATTTAAAAAATGATAAATCTACTAACCACAACAACACTACCAGTGAAGATCGCGACTACGATACAAATACGGTTCAAACAACTGTTGATTCCAAAGGCGTAACGACAGATAAGGATGTTCAGCAAAACACATCACACGCTGATTCAACAAGCAATGAATTAGCATCGGGGACAGCGACCGATAAGAACGGCACACAAGTCAAATGGCAAGTAACGTATAATTCCAGTAATATCAAAGCTACTGACGCGGCAAAAATGAGCGAATATGGCAAACAGCTCAATTATGATTCTAATAATAATAAGCTAATCGCAACTATGAGCAATTTGCCATTCAAGAATGAAGCAGCAAATGTTGTTGCAAGGAAATATAACGAAATTACCTTAAAAGTTACAAACAACAATGAAACGACGCCTACAATCATTAGCAATATTAAAGAAACACCATGGTTCTACAAAAGTCAATATTTAAAGAATATTTTGGATGAAATTGATAAAACAACAATCGGTTCGTACAACTTTACGAGATACAATCAAGAACAAAAAGTTGGCGGCAAACACCTTAGCGGTTTGAAATACAACTTTAGTGCGCGCAAAGTTGAGGGCACGCCAATAATAACAGACTGGCAGGAAGGTGAAACAAGCCGCATAATTCCTGTATACATGGCAACAACCCATACGGGCAAAGATTCAGACTATATAACGTTGGGCATATTGCAAAACATTACTGTAAATAAGCCACAGACACCCGTTGTTCCACCAACACCACAGCCAAAGCCACCTGTTACACCACCAGTCCCAAAGCCACCTGAGTCTGCTACTAATGTATTGGCATCTGGAACTGCAACGGACAGTAACGACAAACAGGTTCAGTGGCAAGTAATAAATAACGATAAAAATACTAATACTGAACAAATAAGGGCGTACGCTCAGTATCTCAGTTACAATCCCAATACAAACGCGTTGACAATGACAGATGTTGCAGCGTTTACAGAAGACGGTAAAGCTATTTCCGCAAGAAAACTCAGCAACGTTACGCTAAAAATCACGAAGGACGGAAAAACAACAGAAGAAAACATCAAAGAAACGCCATGGTTCTTCAAAGATCAAAATTCACAGAAGATGTGGGACTCAATTAACCAGACAACAATAGGCACGTATAGCTTTGCAAAACACAATCTTGAACAAAAAGTCGGTGGCGTAGGGCTGGAAGGTTTGACCTACGACTTTCTGAATAAGAATTTTGATGGCGCTCCTACGATTGCCTGGAAGAATGGCGAAATAAGCCGCGAAATTCCTGTGTATATAGCAACGATCCATAAAGGTAAAGATGGCTCAGACTATATGACGGTAGGTGAATTTAAGAAATTCAAGGCGTATAAAAATAGGAATGATATTTTTGAAGGCGAACCTGGAACTAATCCTCTAACAAAGCAGCAGTATAAATTTAGTGATCTTGGCGACAATAATGTTAGTAGAACAGTAACTGCCATGTATGCTAATGGCCCTATTTATCTTAAGCCGGGAGAAACAAAAACGGTGCCACTCAAGTTTTATCTGGTAGATGAAAATCGTAAGCCAATTAAGGATATTACTGATGAATTTATGAAGGTATTGAATCCAGAACCAAAGGAAGTGGAAATAAAAAAGGTTCTGTTTACTCGAAATCGGCAGACGTCTTTGATGGATATGAATGTGTCGTATGTGCTGCATACGGATTATTCAATTACATTTACCGCGAATAAAGATGCTCAGGTTGGGGATTCTTACAACACAGATGGCTCTAAGTTGGATAATCTTCCAATGGTTCTTAATCCAGCAGAAACGCCAAAATATACCTATGAGCCGGGTATAACGTTACATGAGAAGAACAACCCAGGACATGTTGCTTTTATCAATGCATTCTTTGACGTGATAAAAGCAACACCTAATCCAACACCTAATCCAAATCCTAATCCAAATCCTAATCCAAATCCTAATCCAAATCCTAATCCAAATCCTAATCCAAAATCTCCTAAGCCGGAACCACCTAAACCGGAACCACCTAAACCGGAACCACCAAAGCCGGAACCAACTCCTGTTCCAACTACGAAATCGGAGCCTATTCCAGTTCCTATAATTCCTGCGCTAGAACAAATGCCAATGCCAGTGACAGAACTGGAACCAGAACCGGAACCAACGCAAGAAGAGACTGTGGAAGAAGCACCGACTCTACAAACGCACGAACCGCTTGCACGCGCAGGTTCTACAACCTCAACCATTGCAGGCACTGGATTAGCGTTCCTGCTGTCAGCTTTCGGCGCATTTTCGCTTAAACGCACGCGCATTGGCAAGCACAGCAAGTAACGAGCACAGATAACCAATAACGCAAATAACTAATAAACGCCAGTCAAGTTGAACTAAACTAACTGGCGTTTATTTTTAAAAACACCAATCAACCAATACAAATGTAGCCAATCGATGCAAATTCGCGGGCGATTGCCTACATTAGATATACCGTCTAGCTAAACATTTTCACTAACTAAACATATTCGCTAGCTCAGTATGCTATCAATATTCTTCTTATTGCTTAAATCATCTTCATCAAGAAAATCCATCTGCTTTATTCCGCTTAATCTTGCAATAAGCGAAACTGGGAAAGTAACAATATTTTGATTAAGAGCGCTGATATTACTATTTACAATTCTTTTTGCTGCAGCCAATTGCTCGTTTTCGTCGTTCACTTCTTCTTGCAAATTCAGAAATTGTTCAGAAGACTTTAATTCTGGGTAGGCTTCTGCCAAAGCATAAATCTTCCCTATCGCATGATTCTGATTTTTTATTACCGCACTAGAATCATCAGAGTTTAAGCCTTCTCTTAGACTCACTAAATCCACTAATGTTGTTTTTTCATATTTTGCAAATGACTGTGCAACTTTGAACATTTGGCAAATCGTGTCATATCTTTTAGCGAGCGCAATATCAACGTTTTTCTGCGACTCTTTTATAATCACTCTATATTTTCTTAATCTATTTAAAGTGCCAATAAACCAACCAATAATCATTACAAGCACTATTGCAATAACTATTAAAATGGTGTCCCTATCTATAATGCTATCCATAATGTCACTCATAATGTCTCCTTTAGTTCTAGTCTTTCTCTAGTCTTAGTTTTCTCTAGTCTTAGTTTTTCTGCTTTTGCAATTCGCCAGTATCGCAATTTTCTAGCTTCTAATTTTGCAATTTTTCTCTAATTACGCTGATTATTTCGTAATATTCAGCCAAAACATCTCTAAATCTTGCATATTCTCTTGTTAAAGATAGGTTTTCTATTCCAGATTTTCCAGGATTTCCTAATATATACCGACCAGAATCAAAAGCTGCAATAATATGCTCGCTATCTAGATATATGCAAACTCTCATTCTTTTTTGCAAATTATTCAATAATTCTATAAAACTTGGATCTAATACAAGCTTTGTATAAAAATCGTCTGTAGAAAAGATTGAATACGAGTTGTTAAACTCAATGGATTCTGTTTGAACTTCACTCTCCTCTTTTGTTTTTTTGCCATAGTATCCACTTAGTTTTTGCCCCATAAAGTTCTTTCCAGTAACGGGAACGATTCTAATGTGACCATTTATATTGGTTTTTGCGTTTATTAATAAGACCTGCCCAATAAAATCCGTTTTTTTAACAGTTTTTCCACTTTCACTTCTAGAAGTGTGCATTGCTTGCATGTTTGAAAATTCAGTTTTGAATTCATCGCCAAAAATTATGTGTTTATTTGAATAATAAATACTAGATATTGGCAGAAGATTATTAAAAATACTGTCGTCAATTCCTTCAGAATTTTCTAATACCGTTCCAGGCAGAATCGCATTTAGAATCGGCGTTAAGACATTATTCGCATATAGAGTATTTACATCAACCTTATTTGTTACAAAAAACTTGCCAGCAAAGCAAACAACAAAAGCAATTATTATGAGTAAAGGATATTTATAAGTAGAGTAATCAAGAGAAGGCAGATAATTGCCAACAGCACCAATAATCAGTACAACTGGTATTAATGGGATTAAACGCATTGGGTCAAAAGCGTTATTTTTTACGCCTTCTTTTAACTCATTTAATTTCCCTTGCATTTGAGGAGATTTTTCTAATTTATTAAGTCTTTCTAAAACTTCGGGATTTGTAAACACACCACTATGTTTTACATTCATCGTCATCTCCCTCTTATAATCACCAATATTTTTATAACAATATTTTCGTAACAACATTTTTATAAAAGGCATAAAAATCTCTTATATTTTTTTATCATAAATAATCATTATTTGGAATACTAGAATTTTTGAATAGTTAAATTTGTGATAGCAAAATTTGGAATAGTGAAATAGTCAAATAACAAAATAATAACAACTTTGATTTTGCTAGAGAAGTGGTATAGCTGTGATTATTTTCCGCAAAAATTTAATACAAAATAAATAATAAAGAATCAGTTAAAATAACAAAAAATAAACAAGATTACAATTTATAACACATTAATTTTCAACTACTTTAATAACATTTCTCAAAGCGTATAATGAACTTGAATTTATTCCTTAACTGATAGGAAGTTCAAAAATGGTAAAGAAACTAAAAAATATTTGGAGCGTTAAATTAACTACTGCTTCACTCGTACTAATACCAGCCGCAATCGGCATAAATTATGTTGCGAAACTATTTGCAAGCATGCTAAAACTACCACTTTGGCTTGGCACACTAGGCACTTGCATTTCAGCATGCTTGGCTGGGCCTGTTGTAGGCGGAATTGCTGGATTTTTAACCAATATTGTTTACGGCTTAACAATTGATCCAATTTCTACAGTCTATAGCATTACAGCTGCAGCAATTGGAGTAAGCGTTGGAATCGCTGCACGATTAAAATATATGGACAAAGGCCTACACATTTTTATAACAAGCCTTATTGTTGCAGCAATCGCAATAATCATTTCTACACCTCTAAACATGATTTATTGGGGCGGAACCACTGGAAACGTTTGGGGTGACGCTGTTTTTGCAGCAATGGGTTCCAAAGGCTTCTTTGCATCATTCGTAGATGAGCTTGTTGTAGATATACCAGACAAGATTGTTGTTTTGTTCCTTGCAGCTGGAATTTATAAAGTTCTTCCTAAGAGTTTAATAGCCATATATCAATCAGATGACGAAGATCTTGATAAATAAACGTTTATCACCAGAAAATAAATCGCATAAACGCTAAGTTCTACAAGTTTTAATATAAGCACAATAAGACGAGATAGCATGAAAAGCATCAGCCTATTTGAAGATAAGCATTCGTTTCTAAACGGACTATCTGCAAAAACCAAGCTTGCATACGTAATATGCGCTACAAGTACACCGAGTTTGCTTGGAGGCTATAGTTCTTTCGCTATCTTTATTATTTTGAGCCTAATCTTACTTGCAACATCAAAGGTTCTAGCAAAAAATAAAAATCGTAATACAAGTTACTGGTTTTATTATTGTAACTATTTTTATAGTTCAGACTTTCTTTAGATCAGGAAATTACACGATTTTATTCAAACTAGGACCTTTGATTGCTCGCAAAGAAGGTTTTGAAGTAGCTATGAAGATTGTGCTAAATATATTAAATATTTCGTTTGTCATTTTGTGTTTTAACGCTTACAACTAAACCTTCTAATATGATGCAAGAGATGATACAAGCTGGATTACCACCTAAGATGGGTTATGTTTTTGTATCTCTATTCCAAATCATTCCTCAAATAACACAGCAAACTTCGACTATTGTTGACGCTCAAAGAAGCAGAGGATTGAAAACAAAAGGTTCTCTTATAACGCGTTTCAAAGCTTTTTTGCCTTTAATATCCCCGATTATAATGTCTTCATTTATGAGTTCTAAAGAAAGAACTATAGCTTTAGAAGTTCGCGGATTTTCGTGCAATAATCAAAAAACATTCATAAAACCATTTAAGCCAAGCAAATACAATACGCTATTTTTATGCGCTTGTTTAATTGTAATAATAGCGTCTATTATTTATGCGTTGCTTCATAATTCAGGATATATAGCATGGCAGCTATTCATATAGAGCACTTAAAATATCGCTATCCTTATAGTAATACTCTTGCACTTAATGACATTTCTTGCGATATTCATAAAGGCGAATTTATTGGAATAATAGGTGCTAATGGAGCTGGAAAATCAACATTATCTCAAGCCATTTTAGGTCTTGTTCCTAATCTTTACCACGGAGCATACGGCGGCAAAGTTGAGGTAGACGGTCTTAATGCAAAAACTACGCCAATAGACAGTCTTTGCAAAAAAGTTGGTTTAGTTTTTCAAAATCCTTTTAATCAAATTACTGGATCTAAACTTACTGTTTACGAAGAAATTGCGTTTGGGCTTGAAAATCTTGGAATTGAGCAAAACGAAATGCAAAGTCGCGTAGAGAAAATCATGGACATGCTCAACATTGCCCATCTTAAAGATTGTTCTCCATACGATTTATCTGGCGGTCAAATGCAGCGAATGTCTATTGCCGCTATTTTAGTTATGCAACCAGAAGTAATAATTTTAGACGAGCCAACTTCGCAACTTGATCCTAAAGGTTCTGAAGAGGTTTTTAAGTCGGTAGAATCCTTAAAAAATCAGGGTCAAACTATTATTATGGTTGAGCACAAAATGGAAAAAATCGCGCAATATAGCGACCGCGTAATGCTTTTAAGCGAAGGAAAACTCATTGATTTTGATACTCCGCAAAAAATCTTTTCTCGCGAAGACTTGGAAGAATATGGCGTAAATCCTCCTGTTTATACTCAAATTTGTAAAAAACTTTCGTTAAAAAACAATAATGGCTTGTATCCAATAACTCTTGAACAAACGTCACACATTTTAAAATCAAATGAAGGGAATCGCTTATCATGACTCCTACTATTCAAATACGAAATGTGTCTTTTTCTCATACTCCAACATCACAAATATTCAATAATCTAAATTTGTCTTTTGCACCTGGAGCATGTGCTATTGTTGGTCAAAATGGCACTGGAAAAACAACTTTACTTAAAATCCTTAGAGGACTTCTTACGCCGAAATCTGGAAGCGTTTTATTAAATGGTAAAGATATTGCAGAATGTACTGTTCCCTCTCTTGCTAAAGATATTGGATTCGTATTCCAGAATCCAGATGACCAGATTTTTGAATCAACGGTTATACGCGAAGTAATGTTTGGACTTTTAAAAATTGGAATTGATAAGAGTCAAGCATTGATCCAAGCAAAAGAAAGTCTAAAACTCGTAGGACTTTTAGATAAAAGCTACTTAAATCCTTACGATTTAAGTCTTTGTGAAAGGAAAATGGTTTCTATTGCGTCAATTTTAGCAATGGATACGAAAGTTGTTATTTTAGATGAGCCTACGATTGCTCAGGACGATCGCGGAAAACGTTGTATTGAATCAATTATTAAGCACCTTGTTTCTCAGGGAAAAACTATTATAGCTGTTCTTCACGATATGGATTTTGTGGCTCGAGTATTTAATCGCGTTGTTGTGCTTTCAAATGGTCGAATTCTTTTTGACGGTGCTGCGCGCGACGCTTTTAGGCGAGACGACATACTTTCTATTGCACAGCTCGACAAGCCAGATGTTGTGAAGCTGTGTGAGAAACTGGGTTATGAAGATACGTTCCTATCTGTTGAAGAATTTGTGAACACTTATCGTGAACGAAATAATTGCAGATAGCAGAAACGGAATAATCAGAGTGCTAATCGCAAAGTATCCAATACCAAAGTAGCCAATCGATGCAAATTCGCGGGCGATTGGCTACTATCGCAGAAAGCATGCTGCGTTAATATTTTTACCGAGATTGAAATTGCACAGCGCATTACAACAAACCAGCGCAAGCCAGCCCAAGCCAGCGCCATATACTCACATAGACACAGTATAAAGCGAGTAGAAGTAAGCCTTCTGATTCATAAGCTCCTCAAAGCTTCCGCGCTCAATAAGCTCGCCGCTTTTCATCACAAGGATCTCATCATATTGCTTAAGCGAATTAGCATCCAAGCGGTGAGTTACAACAAGTCGAAGAATTCCTTGCAAATCCAAAATAGACTGCGTTACGTTCGCGCTCGTCTCGTTATCTAACGCGCTCGTTGCCTCATCAACCAGCAGAATCTCGGACTTTTTAAGCAAGCTTCGCGCAATAGCAATACGCTGCTTTTCACCGCCAGAAAGATGACTACCGTTCTCGCCACACTGATAGTCCTTGCCTTTAGCAGCAATCAAATTATCCAAACCAGCCAAGTGAATCACGCGATCCACCTCCGCGTCCTGAAATGGCTTAAAAAGCGTAATATTATCTAAAATCGAAGCATCAAACATAAACACAGACTGCTGCATAAGAGTCGTCTTATCATAAAGCGAACTCTTGCTCACATTGCTAAGTTCGTGATTATTCAGCTGCACACTACCCTTATAATCCTTGTAGTATCCCATAAGCAAATTAATCAAACTACTCTTACCAGCACCAGAAGGCCCTACTATCGCGTAAGATTTTCCAGCTTGCAAAGTTAGATTTACGTTTTTCAAGACTTTACGATCAGCATCGTAAGAATACGAAACATCTCGCAAAACAATGCTTTTAATAGAATCGTCAATAATATCGCCAGAATCTTCCTTAACGTTACTCATATAATCAGCCATCTTGCTAATAAGCTTCTTAGCACCCTTCATCTCGCCAAACATTTGCGGAAGACTTGCAATAGGCTGAAGCACTCCATTCATCAAATTAGTGAAAGCTAACACCATTCCAGCAGTAATAACACCAACATGAGCGTTAACCATCCAAGCGCCAACAAGCATCACGCCAAGCTGAGTTGCAAGGCTTGAAATCGTTCCAAGAGCAGAAACAGTAATCATCGTTTTTTTCGCGAAGATTCTTAGTATGCTCAAGCTCCATCGACTGATTCTGATAACGGTTAATAACCTCCTGCTCCGCCTTAAAACTCTTAATAACCGAAACTCCGTTCAAAACATCCTTAGTCAGAGCCGTATAAGACTCATTCGACTTAGAAACCTGCTCCTCTCGAGTGGCAATTCCATTAGCTGTAAGAATCGAGCACGCCATTGGAAGCACAGAAATAATAAGAGCAATAACAGTGAGCAATGGACTATAGTAAATCATAAGAGCTAGCGAGCTTACAAGCATAAGAACGTCTTGAACAAAGTCAAAAATCTTCTTCAAATACTTTTCTTGAATACGCTCGCAATCATTAGTAAGTACAGAAAGATACGTGCCAGAATTCGCAAGCGAAAAATCACTATAACTCTTTTTTAAAAGCTTCTTAATAACAGACTCTTTATACTGATTCATTGCTTTTTCAAGAAAGCGGGGGTACGCACTGCGCTTCAACGCAAAAATCAGGGAGATTACCAGCATAAAGGAAGCGACAAGCAGAAAAATAGTAGTTAAAGAGAAGGCTCCTTTGCCAGACATATAGTCGAAAATAATTTGCAAAATCCAAGAAATAGCAGTGTAAATCATAGACAGGGCAATAAAAACTATCATCGAAAGAAAAGCTACAAGTTTGTTTTCCTTGAAAAATAGTTTTACGTAATTTTTCACGTCGGGATACAGTTTGGACGATTGCTGATTCGCCACAGTATTTTGATTCGCGGGCGATTGCTGATTTGCCGCGTTGTCAGTTTTACTCATTCTCGCTACCTCTCACTTCCTTTATATCTATACTATTTCTATTATCTCTTCTCTAATAGCATTTTCGCAGCTAGCATCTTCATAAGCTATTTGCTTATTCACTCGCTACAAAGCATTGAAAGCTACACTATCATACTTATCATGATTATTAACCCTTAACGTAATACTTAAACGCATTTATACGTAATTCTTGACAGAAATAATAAGCATAGAGTTAAAAAAAAAAAATCAAATTAAAACACTGATTCCATATGTATTATCAGTGTAAACGTGTCAAATGCGCAACGTTGCTTCAATACAAAGCTCAAGAGCATACGCTTTAGAGTCTCCACCCCAATTGCGCTCATCGTAATTTTCAACATCGTGCAAAGTATCTGCAGTGTAAAGAATCTCACCCCAAACAATCCCACGCATTTGCGCACAAGCCGCTAAAGCAGAACACTCCATCTCAACAACCGCGCATCCCTCCTGCTTACGATTAGCAACTTTCGTCTTAGTTTCACGGAAAAACCCATCCGTAGTCCACGTTTTAACTTCATGATAAGGCAAATTGTGCGCCTGTAAAGTTTGTAAAATAGCACGTCTCGAGCGCTCTGAAACGTCAACATAACGACTTGGAGGCAAATAATGATAAGAAGTCCCCTCATCCCTTAAAGCTTTATACGGAACCAGGAAAACATTTTCCGCATAATCAACTAGCGATCCGCAAGAACCAGCACTAACAACTTCGCTAACACCGTAAGAAATCAGCCAGTCTAAGATCTGAACAGCGGCAGGAGCACCAACTGGAGCCTGCACTAAGCAGATTTTTTGCGTTTCTTCTTCTACTTCGCTGCCTGTATTTTCTCTTACTTTTTTCTCTACTTTTTCTTCCAAAACATATATTGGATATACTTTAGTTGCAGATTCAAAATTTGCTACAATCGTAGCTTTCCTACTTAAAGCATACTGATCAATTTCATCGCCTAAGAAAGCAAAAACCGCTTTAGATGGAAGCTGAACAGAAATATTATCGTGTTTTGGCATTAAAACTGCACTTTTATCGTAATCATACTCTAAAATCGGCAAATCATATTCTGTCATATAATCAACTCTTTCATACAATCGACTAATTCTACAAGCCATTCAATCCTATATACCAGCACGCACATTATCGCACGAAAATCACAAATCAGCCAAACACAACAAATTCTCGGGCGATTGGCTACTATCGCCAAACAGAGACACTCACGCATGAGAAGGAGTACATATCAAAGTTTGACAAACACAGATCCATTCGCTATAGTCTTCACTTATCACCATTTCTACTAGTAAAGGAGTGCGCATGTATCATACAAATATGATGACAAATTGTTGTTGTAACGTATGCTGTTGCGCATTTCTTAATCGAAATGATGTTTGCAAGCACTAAGTATGCATCATCTAGCCTGTGTTAAAAAGCATTTACGTTAAAACACAGCAAATTACGATTCAAGAAACAGCGCGCTGTTTCTTTTTTTATGCCAAAAATCGAATATAAGACGTTGAAAAGATAACAATTTAATACGGATTAGATATTAAACAGATAAATGGCATCTTTAGAAACAACTAATAAAGCAATAGTCGCTTTATTAATAAAATCATTTTTTAAAAATTAAAAACAAATCAAACAAAACAAAAACAAACAAGTAAAACAACAAACAAGTAAGGGGAAATATTATGTCTAATATTTACAAGTCCGTGCAAGAACTCGTAGGCCACACTCCACTTATGGAGCTTACGCACATTGAAAAAGAGTATAATCTAGCAGCAAAAATCCTTGTAAAACTCGAATACTTCAACCCAGCAGGCTCTGTAAAAGACCGAATTGCAAAGCAGATGATTGAAGAAGCAGAAGCCGAAGGCACGCTTAAACCAGGCTCAGTAATTGTTGAGCCAACCTCTGGAAATACTGGCATTGGTCTTTCAATGATTGCTCAAACAAAAGGATACAAAAGCATTATTGTTATGCCAGAAAGCATGTCTATTGAACGCAGAAAACTTATGAAAGCATACGGCGCCGAACTCGTGCTCACCCCAGCTGCAGAAGGAATGAAAGGCGCAATTGCCAAAGCGAAGGAAATCGTTGAAAACACGCCAAACGCGTGGACTCCAGGACAGTTTACAAATCAAGCAAATGTGCACGCGCACTACAACACAACAGGTCCAGAAATTTGGCAAGACACTGACGGAAACGTGGATATGCTCATTGCTGGCGTTGGAACAGGCGGCACAATCACAGGTACTGGCACATATTTAAAGGAACAAAATCCACATCTGGAAGTAATCGCAGTAGAACCAGCCGAATCCCCTGTGCTCGCAGGCGGCAAGCCAGGAGCGCACAAGATTCAAGGAATCGGCGCAGGATTCGTGCCAGATGTGCTCAACAAAAACATCTACGATCGCATTATTCATGTGACAAATGAAGACGCAATTGAAAACGGCAAGCTTATAAGCAAAAAAGAAGGCGTTCTCGTGGGTATTTCTTCTGGAGCTGCAATCTGGGCAGCAATCCAAGAAGCAAAAAGAGAAAAAAACAGTGGTAAAACCATTGTTGCAATACTTCCCGATTCAGGAGATCGATACTTGTCTACAGCATTATTTGAAGACTAACTACATTTAGGAGCGCTACTGTAAATACGCAAGTTTTGATTAAATAATATATGGATAATATATGGATAATAAATAACATTATTAGATAATGATCAAAACTATAAAATAAAGAAAAATAATAAAAATAACGGGAGAAATGTATGAGTGATCGCCTTGATCTTATAAATCAACTAAACTCAATTCACGATTCAGACATAAGGCAAGCTACATTCATACCTAATTACCGAAATATTATTGCACTCATACATGCGACTCAGGCTCTACTTTTGCCTGAGTTGCATGTGCGCAATGAAATCAACGAGGCTACACAACTCAACGCTAGTTTGAACAATAACGCTAGTTTGAATACAATTGCTTCAAACGCATTAGACACTATAGAACGCATTATATTCCACGAACTTCAATGCTACACAAGCAACACAATTAAAATTCGAGAAACTTGCAATCAATTTATAAATACTCTTCCTACAATTAAAAAGTTACTTTTAACAGATATTCAAGCCATGTATGAAGGCGATCCTGCTTGCACAAGCAAAGTAGAAGTCACACTCGCATACCCTGGTTTTTATGCGATGCTTATTCACCGCACAGCTCACGCACTATACGAACTTAACGTACCGCTAATTCCTAGACTTATGAGCGAATATGCACACAGAAAAACTGGAATCGACATTCATCCAGGAGCAAAAATTGGCGCATATTTTTGCATTGATCACGGAACTGGCATTGTAATTGGCGAAACAACTGTAATCGGCGAGCATGTTAAGCTTTACCAAGGCGTAACGCTGGGTGCACAAAGTTTTGCGCTAGACGAGGATGGAAATCCTATAAAAGGCGGAAAGCGGCATCCAAATATTGGCGATAACGTAGTAATCTACGCAAACGCAACAATCTTAGGCGGAGAAACCACAATAGGAAGCGGAAGTATAATCGCAGCAAACGCGTGGATTAACCGCAGTATTCCTGCAAACACAACCTACCACTTTCCTAAAGCCTAATACGCAATCATGCTCTGTCTTTTATAAAACCGCAGCACTCGATTTCTGATAACTCAATAAAACCAGCAGATTTATAAAAAGCAATAGTTTTTTCAGTACAATCCGTGGTTAATTGAATTTGACGAACATTAGGGTAAAAATCCACAATCGCATTTAACAAAGCAGAACCTATCCCCTGACGTTGATACTCTGGCAAAACAAGAATATCTTGAATAAGAACAACCGTATATCCGTCACCAACAGCTCTAGCAATTCCAACTAGCTCATCATTTTTATACGCAGCTAAAACCTTGAGTGAATTGTTAAAGCCATTTTCTAAAGCAACTAAATCATCTGTATACGAAGACCAACCAACAGAATCATATAGTCTTAAAATATCTTTGCTATTATATTTTTTATACTCTTTTATTTGCACGTCTGTTAAATTCATTTACAACAACACCTCGCAAAACATAGCAAAAGTACGCGATTCTAAAACGTAAAAACGGAAGAACGCGCACTAATAATAATACTTAACAACAGCTAAAACAGCTACTTTTTAAGTTGCACTGGCTCGTGATCCTTGCCCATCTTAAACTTAAGACCTGCACGCTGCCACATGCGATATTCACCAACTGCCGTAAAGAGAACATCTGTGGAAGAGTTAAGCGCAGTTTCGCACGAATCTTGAATCACGCCAATAATAAGACCAATAGCAACTACTTGCATAGCAATATCGTTTGAAATACCAAACGATGAGCACGCAAGAGGTATAAGCAAAAGCGAACCACCAGCAACACCAGACGCGCCTGCAGCGCTAACTGCAGAAAGCACAGACAAAATCACAGCTGTTGGAATATCAACGTAAATCCCAAGAGTGTGAGCAGCACACAAAGCCATAATCGAAATCGTTATAGCAGCACCACTCATATTAATGGTTGATCCAAGCGATATAGAAACTGAGTAATTGTCTTTGTTAAAACCGAGTTTTTCGCACAAATTCATGTTTACAGGGATATTTGCAGCAGAAGAACGCATAAAGAACGCTGTAACTCCCGAATCGCGCAACGTTCGCAATACAAGAGGATACGGATTCTTGCCAGTGAGAGCAAAAACCAAAATTGGATTAACAATCAAAGCAACAACAGCCATAGTGCATACTAATAAGGCAATAACGGAACCGTATTCACTAAAAATACGAAGACCATTGCTTGCCACTGTTGTATAAACAAGACCCATAATACCAAAAGGCGCTGCGTTAATAATCCAGTGAACAATTTTTCCAATAGCAGACGAAACGTTGTCAAAGAATGCTTTAGTGGAAGGCTCAGCCAAACGAAGCGCCACACCGAAGGCAATTGCCCAGAATAAAATACCAATAAAGTTTCCCTTAGCAAGAGCGTCTACAGGGTTTACCACAATATTTAACACAAGAGAATTAAGAACTTCACCGATTCCTTGAGGAGATGGTGAAGATGCTGCTTCAACATGCGCAAAAGTGAAGTCAACAGGGAAAATCATAGCTGCACATACAGCTATAAGGCTTGCAGTGAAAGTAGAAATCGCATACAACACGATTACAAGCTTCATGTTTCCAACACTTTTTGCTTTTGCAAGCGCTCCAATCACAAGGCAAAATACCAAGATAGGCGCAACGGATTTAAGTGCGCTCACAAACAGCTTTCCAATAAGATCTAACAAGTAAACGTGAGCTGGCACAAAAAGACCAAGTGCAGCGCCAAGAAAAAGACCAATGACAATACGCAGAATAAGGTCAATGTTATTCCACTTTTGAATAATCTTGTGCATGAGAGTCTCCTGTAATTTAGTTTGTGCAGAATATTTTATACTCTTTTATTTGTATTCATACTCGCAAGATCTTCTATTTTTACATATTATACACACGCATGCATATATATGCAAATCGTTAAGTTCTAGCAATTTAACAATGCTTTTTGCTTAGAAGATAACACTTATTAATCACATATAAAACTTCATATATTCTGCAGCGCAAATCATCTAATCTGCATAACTCGTATTGGGTAATTGAGGCAAAACAACAAGCAATCCTGCTGTGAAAATCAGCGCGAGTATAGGCAAAAGCTGCCATTGGAACGCCGATGAGAATGCAAATCCAATCCAAGAACCAGTAGTAGCACCAATCGCAAACGCGAGGCGCGCCCAACCAGAAAACTTAGCGAGAGCACTCCCATTAAACAGAATCTGACGCGCAACAATAATCGGCTCTACTAGTAGCATTCCGCCAATCGCTTCAAGTAAGAATGCAAAGCACATCATTGGCAAAAGATTAATAAACATAAGACAATAAGCAAGCAAGCTCACAGCAATACCTAAAATCGCCACTTTTCTTAAGCCGAGCTTTTGAGACGAATGCGCATACAAAACGGATGCGAGCACGCTTCCTACACCAGTGAAAATATACAGTATTGTTAAAGATTTAGAGCCATATTGCTTACCTAGACCAAGAAGAATATAGGAAACAGAGCATGCAGGAATAAAAGCAACCAAAAGAGATCCAGCAAGAAGCATGATTTTACTCTTTAGTAATGGATTCGCAGATTTATTAGATGCAGATTTGGAATCAACATCATTTTCTTGATTTTCTTTCGATTCTTTCGACGCTTCCTCTACATCTTGCGGTGTTTCTTCTACTTCATTAGACGCTTGCGCTTTTTCCTCTATTTCGCAAGACGCTTGCGCAATGTCTTGTTTCATAATAAATCGCGTAGCACAAGCCGCAAAAGAAGTGACGGACGAGAAAATCAAAACCGCAGGAATCGACCAGCTTGCAATCCAAGATCCAAGCGGAGAGCCGAGCAAGGTTCCTGTAATACTTGCCAAAATACTAACAATGCCGCTGTAGTTGACAATCATACCGTCATCGCCACCTGCAGCATCAACCTCGAAAACTTCGCTAGCAATGTCAATCACTTGACCTGTAATCAACAATGCGCAAGAAAGAGCTACAAGCGACCACTTCCACGCAGGAGATCCAAGCATAAGAAGCGGTAGTAAACTGAGCACGCCTTCTACGCCTTCAGTCATAGCAAGAGCGCGAAAACCGCCAAGCTTATCAACTATCCAACCAGAGCATGGCGAAAGAAAATCGGCAACCGTCATAAAAGTCTTACGAAAACCAATCACCCAAGCCGGCAAGCCCACAATAATAATAGAAGGCAAAACCGAGCCTTCTCTAAAACTCTTTCAAAAACGCAAATCATAATGCAAGCTTACGCAAACTTACAGGCAAACTTACACAACTACTCACAAATCGCTATCAAACTTAAATAATTCACTACAAATTACACAAATCCAATAGCTTATTTAGTAAATTTGATATCACTATACTCTTGTTTAAAAAAAAAGCAAAAATTGCGTTATTATCGCACATGAGTATTTCTACACTTTTTTGAGTGCACACTATGGATAGTGGGTGCACTTTTTAACGATAGAAAAAGGTAATCGTTAAAAAGTTTAAGATTAGCTTGGTAGCTTGCTGAACAATCTTACGCAATAATCAACATGCCACTAGCATTACACCCACTCCACACCAGCGAATCTAATCCTTATATAATTAACTAAATCCCATATTTATCAGCTAAAACCCTATATTGGTTAAAGTACCTTTACGCTGTTGAACCGCCACACCAACATTCCATATGATCACACCAACAATTGCCCATAACATGCCAACAACAAGAATCACAAGTAGCGATACGCCAACATTTACAGAACCATCAACTATACTACGCGATACTTGAGTAACATGAGTTACTGGAATCACATATAACACGTATTGCATCATCTTAGGAAATACGCTAATCGGAGCAATCACACCACAAACAATAGGAAGTATTGCACTAAGCGCGTTAGAAATAGTATAAACATCATTCATCATCATGCTTATAGCAGCTATAGCAATACCAAATCCCGTAGAAGCAACAGGAACAATAAGGAACAACAGCATCAACGCACTCATATTAATCATCAAGAAAGCACTTGGGCTTACTACAAGCATTGTTATAAACAAAGTCACAGCATCACTCACTAAAGAAATAGTCAAGAGCGCAATAATACGACCTAACCATAATGGTAATGCAACTTTTGCGCTTGTAAGCACGAATGGTGTTGTGCCTTCAAATCGATCCCATGCTAGTGCTTCTGACACAGTCATACTTGTGGAAATAGAACACGCTCCCATCACAGCAGCAAGAGTTGAAGCAATCAAACTATGATTAAAACCCGCGCTAGTTGCAGCACTAGCTGTTCCATTGAATCCTCCACTTACAGCTCCAGCTAGAAAAACGTATAAGAACGTGGATAAAAGAGGCTCAATAATCATACGAATAACAGCAGTATTCCAACTATTTAAGCTAGGTATACTCTGTATACTCACTCTTGCACCAGTTCGTATACTAGATAACACGCTCACGTGACCATACTGAGAATATTGATTATATTGATGCAATCTAGCGCACTTACTATTTTGAATAATTTTATTTCGCATAGTTTCAACCTGATTATTATTTCGTATCATATTATGTTTAAACTCCCATTAAGCGTTGCAAGTCGAATAGCATGACGTAACATAAAACCTGCAATAACAAGCAAAACGCTGGATAATACAACACATAACACAATTGCTAACACAGTAGTAGCATTAAACGATTGCGCATGAGCCACCCACACTGCCGACGTAAGCGGATGAATAAATGCAATAATGCGAGCAGGCAATGGCATTGATTCTACAGGGATTACTATTCCACAAAGCATCCATACAGGAATTAAAATCAAACCTTCATAAACTGTAGCTTTACGGCATAATACAAAAATTCCAGATAATAATGCAGCAGAAGCTACGCAAGCGAGCATAGAAAGTAAGTATCCAACTAGCTGCGTGAATGTTATCATAAAGAACCCATGGCATAAAACAGCAACGGTAATAATCGCAAGCGGCATACCAATGCACCCAAGTAAAGCTGCGGATCCTACAATAGGAAGAAACACTGCAGAAGGTGATATAACACTTAAAGTTAAATATTGTAATGTTCCTAAATAACGCTGGTATCCAATAATTCCAACAGCAGTAGTTGTAGCAGACCATAATCCAGCGATAGAAGAATCAACCCAAATATTATTAAGACAATTAGCGCAATCATGAGAAAAACCATAGTATGCAACAATTTTCATCAACGCAAAACATACTGGAGCAAGTATCGCATTTTGCAAGAAAAACGTTGTTTTCGCTAAACTTTTAAGCTGAAACCACATGCCACGAATCACAGAAGCGTATGAATGAGTAGAAGTATTCATATTAAACCTCCTACTTACTTAACGGGAGCAAGGACGGCGAAGAAGACGGCGTAGCAGCAGAAGAAGTAGAAATATTTGATGCAGAAATATTGTCATTTTGCACAATAGCAAGATACGTTTCTTCCAAACTTGCAGCGCGATCACCTAAACGCGTAATCCCATCAACAGGAATTTTAATATTTCGTTCTTGAGATAATGTTTTGCTCCACGCGATAGTAATATTTAACACTCCGTGTGATTCAAAAACATCACACCACAACACTCCATCAAGTTTTTGCAATTCTTCCTTAACAATAGGAGTTCCGCTTGATAGTTCACCGTCATACGCGTACATTGTTACGTGATCGATATGCTGCAAAGAAGCCAACTGCTGAACACTTCCCTGAGCGATAATATTACCGTGATTTATTACAGCAACAGTATCAGCTAATTTTTCAGCCTCACTCATCTCATGCGTAGTTAGCAAAATCGCTATTCCTTGATCTCGTAAAGCATGAATAATTTCACGTACTTTCCTAGCATTTTCAGGATCCAAACCAGTGGTAGGCTCATCTAAAAGCATAAGATCCGTTCTAGCGACCAGCGATCGAGCAATATGTAACCGCTGCCACATTCCCCTTGAAAAAGTTTGAACAGCATCATGAGCTTTATCAAGTAAATCAACTTGCTCAAGAGCATCGTGAATACGCTTTCCTTGCTCCCTATATGGAACAGCAGAAAGATCAGCAAAATAACGAAGATTATCTAATGCACTTAACCTTTGATAAAATCCTCGCTCACCTCCAAGAAGTAACGACACGTGCTTACGCGCTTCTCGAGGATTACTCACAGCATCAATATTGGCAATACGAACACTACCACTATCAGGAGCTAACAACGTACCAACAATTTTTACGGTAGTTGTTTTACCTGCACCATTAGGGCCAAGCAAGCAAAATATTTCACCAGAATGAATATCAAAAGATACGTTATGTAAAACTTGGCGAGTTGTTTTCTTACGACCGAATCCACGAGAATAAGATCTTGTTATATTATCAATACGCAATATTAAGTTGCTAGTTGACTGCTTATTATTGTTATCGCGACTATTAGTTGCGTCTTCTATATTATTATTCATTATTATTGCTTCGTTCTTACGTGTTATTAAAGCTTAATTCTTACTATTATTGAATAAATTTCAACAATGAAAATTAATTAGATAAAAAAGATAACGCTTGCTTACAAGAACGATAAGAACACGCAACAACATGCAAAAAACGTGCAAAAAACCAACGCGCATGTGCAAACATAATGACGNNAAAACATCATATGCAATGCGTGTTTAATACTGCTAAAGAATATGTATCTTAAGCTGTTTTATGTGCTTTTATATGCCTTTCAAACCGTTCTTAAGATTAGCGATCATTTGGGCAGTCATAGCGCAACACCTCATAAACTTAAATGTGCTTTACGTGGAAAATTATACGAGCATTACGTCAAAAACTCAAATATAAGCACGCTTAAAACTCTAAAAGAGCTATTGCTGAGTAACAATTATCACATTAACACATAGAAAATAACATTTATGCTCTATTGAAGCATCTTACTTTGCAATTTTTAATATTCATCAAAATCAATCACCTTATCAAATACATCACAATTAGTTTGCGAGCGCAACGCAACATCCAATTCAAGTAGTTATGAAGCAGAATGCAAAGGTAAAGCCGATATGAGACGCTAAGTCTATATCTTTATTTGGTCCATTGCTATATAACTTCTATATTTCAGCAATATGCATTACATCATCTTTACACTTCTTTATCTAACTTTTCCAATCCTTCAACTAGAGTCTCTACAAATTTTTTCCTGTCTACCTGTTTGAGCACAAACACATTATCTTTGTGCTTCGGAACTTTCCTCAGATCAGCCAATGTCTGTCCTCTTGAAATCCCATTATCAGTAACAATATCTACATAATAATTTTTCCCTGAAAAAATATCTGGTTTAATTAGATATTCCACAGCACAAAGATCATGAATAGGACTGTCTACAAATCCAAACTGCTTACCACTTTCGTTATAAAAACTCAAAAGTTCATAAGCTAGATGGCTGACTTTCCCTTTATCTTTTAACGTTTTAATCTCATTCAGAGTAATCGCAGCATTCTCTGTGACGTCAAGACCCGCCATGATAACCGATATTCCTGAATGAAATACTATATGAGCAGCTTCTGGATCCACGTATATATTAAATTCTGCCAACTCCGTGCAGTTTCCATGGCTAATGCCACCGCCCATCATGCTGATGCACTCTATTTTTTCTTTCACCTCAGGATATACTTTTAAAAGAAGCGCAAGATTTGTCAACGGCGCAAGCGCAACTAGCGTGGTTTTCTCTTTGGACTCCATAATTTTATGGTACATATATTCTACTGCATTTTCTGATACAACAGGATAATCAGTTCCATTAAAATACGATCCATCCATCCCACTGTCACCATGTGCCTCTGGCGCTGTATTTAATGGCTTCACCAGGGGCTTATCCTGTCCTTTCGCGAGAGGAATATCCGAATGCACAAATTCCAAAATATTTTTTGCATTTGTTGTAACTTTTTCTATTGTCTGATTTCCTCCAACTGTAGAAATTCCCAAAATCTTTAATTTTTCAGGATTCGCGATAGCTGTAAGAATTGCCATGGCATCATCGTGCCCAGGATCACAATCAATCCATATTTGTCTCATTATTTTGCCACCCCAATCATATCGTCTATTGTTAATACACTCTTGTATCCAAGAAGATTAGCGAACTGACAGATATATGGCTGTTTTAGATTACTAGATTTTAACAATTCCTCATCCCAGAAAATCTCTTTTGGACTTACATCCCTTCTTTTCTGTTTGTTTGCCATTACAATAACTCTATTGAATTCCTTCACTACGAATTCCATATCATGCGTGATGGTTATAACAATTTTATTCTTTGAGATAAGCCAATTTATGATTTCGCCAAGTCTTTCTGTAGAACCCCTGTCCTGCCCCGCTGTTGGCTCATCCAAAATCACAACATCAGTATCCATGGCTACAATTGCAGCAATCGTAATAAATTTTCGCTTTGAATACGATAGATTGTACGGATGTTTCTTCCAATACATTCTCTACTCCACAAAGCTTTGCAGCCTCTTCTACTCTTTTATTAACATCTTCCTTTGCTATTCCTCTTTTTGATAATCCAAAAGCAATTTCTTTGTAGATACTATCCTGGAAAATCTGATCATCTGGATTTTGAAACACATAACCCACATTTTTAGCAATTTGCGCTGCTGTACGATTCACTGTGCTTGTACCATTTACCAGAACTTCGCCTTTTGTTGGGCGCAATAATCCATTCATTAATTTTACTGTTGTTGTCTTGCCAGCGCCATTCTGTCCAATAATTGCTACTTTTTCTCCCTTTTCAAACTTCATACTGACGTTTTCAACTGCCGTATACCCATTTGAATATTGGAATGATACATTTTTAAGTTCTAAATATGCCATTGTCACTGTACCTCCTTCATAATCTTTTCAACTGCTTTTTTGACCGTAAGTGGAATTTCATTCCCTTTTACACTTCCCTTTTTTAGAAAATAAAGCACAATCTGAGGGAGCTGACCGCCATACTCTAATACTTTTGGATCTGTCAAAACATCTTTCGACTCTCCATGCATCACAAGCTCTCCGTTATGCATCAAAAGGATAGAATCACAGTACTCTGCTATAAGATCAATCTTATGCTCGATCAAAATGATAGTTTTGCCCTGTTTCTTTAAAATATTTACGATTTCAAATATATCTTCCGTACTCTTCGGATCGAGCTGTGAAGTTGGTTCATCCATGATAACAACTTCTGGATCTAATGCAATCATGGACGCCAGCGCAACTCTTTGCTTCTGTCCACCTGATAATTCATATGGATTTTTATCCACCAATTCTTCCAGATGGAAAATTTTTACCAGTTCATCTACTCTCTCTATCATCCGCTCCCTTGGGATTCCGATATTTTCCATACCATATGCAATTTCTTCATATACGTTGTCTTTTACACCTGAAATTTGCACAAATGGATTCTGAAAAGAATAACCTACGATAGAAGCGAGTTCACCCGAACCATAAGTATCAATTTTACGACCATTGATTAAAATTTCTCCTTCTAATTTTCCTCTATATAATTCAGGAATAAAACCGCGGATAATGTTACATAACGTTGTTTTTCCGGATTCATTTTCCCCTATAAGCCCGTACACTTTACCCTGCTCGAAACAGTACGTAAAATTACGAACCACTTGCTTTTCTTCCAAAGGATATCGGTAACTTACATTTTTTAAAACAATCTCTGCCATTACATCAACCTCCATACGACATATCCGATAAACAAAATCACGCTTAATACTTCCAGCACAATGTCTAATGCTGTTTTATTAAGAACGTAAACGGAAGTTTTCTTGCCTTTTGCTGAAAATGCTCGCGATTCTAGAGCAAGTACACGTTCTTCTGTCTGCTGAATTGACGAAAGTACCAGCGGACCAAGCATTGGAATGAATGCCTTCATCCTTGTTATCAATCCACCTTCTGTCTCAATTCCTCTTGATTTCTGCGCATCTGTTATTGTTTTTGAAATAATTGACATCTGCGGAATCAGTTGGATTGTTGAAGAGATCAGAAATGTTACTTTTCTTGGCGTACCTGCATGCTCCAGAGAATAAGTGATATCTTTTACTTTCGTTGTTTCAAAAAATATCATTATCGCAGAAGCTATTGCTGCAATCTTCGATGTCATAGACAAACTTGTTGCAAGTCCTATCTGAGAAAAGTGAATAAATCCCCAGATTGGTATCTGATCATCATTAGCAACAACAAATACTTGCATAACAAATATGAACAAAATAATAATAAAAATAGATTTAAAAAATGCACTTAAGAACTGTTTCGTTGTTCCCGCCATAAGACTAATAATCAAAAATACAGGGAGCAATGCGTACTGTAATGCATATCCTGGTGTAAAAATACTAATAATCACGACCAAAAGTGTAATCATAAATTTTGTGGTTGGGTATAATTTACCAATTCTGCTATCCATTGATTTTTGCCCCTTTCTTTTTAATATATTGAAGTCCATAGTTTAATTTGACTAAAAAGCGGTCTGGAATTCTTCGCACAACAATCCATGCAACCGCAAAGTTTACAATTGTATTAATTGTTCCTGAGATTACATTTGTTGTTAATACAGAATTCCAAAGAGCCTGTCCTGATGCAACGAATGCAGCTGTAAGAAGATCTGTTCCAGCTCCAGTAACTCCACCAAACATGAACACCGTGACTACAGCAGCAGATACAGATGACACTACATTTAGAAGAACACAACCGAATACAATCCCAAGAATGTTACTGTATAATTTCCATCTGGAAAGGAATCCAGATACAAGTCCGATCAGCATTGATACTATTGCATAGCCAAAAGCTGTAGGATAGATCATTCCGTTTACTGCATTTCCAAGTAATCCTGTTACCATTCCAACCCATGGACCCATGAGCATGGATACCAGAATTGTTCCAATTTGGTCAATAAAAATCGGAAGTTTCAATATTTGAGACATCTGATAGCCTACTACGTTAATTGATACACCCACTGGTATCAATACAAGTGCTATCAATGAAAAATCATATTTTAATCCTCTTTTCACTTCTTTTCCTTTCTGCCCGTTTATATAGTTCGTTATATTCCTAAATGGACTCTTATGTTTCCCGCCTGAATACATTTATGGAAAATTCCCATGATTCAAATTTTCAACGCTTACACAATCTATTCTTCATTCTTCATGATTTCCGAGAAAAATATCCTGTAAGCCTACATCCCACTGATGTGGTGAAAATGCTTAGCACATAAAACTACATTGTCAGTGCTTCTTTACAGCTTTTACACACATTGATGCAACTACACTAAAACCCAGCACAATTGCAAGATTCGCACCTTCGCTATCGCAATGATACAACAAGAATCACAGTGAATATATCTACAGGTCTTACATAATGATCCATCTGATACACATAATCAATATTTATAGAACCAAAAACAAGTCCTTTTATCTTGCATTGCTCACATTTTAACCTCCTTGTTCATGTCGCTTATTTTTCATTTATTGTATATACTTTCTATTTCCTTCTAAAGGTCATATGTCCTTTCATAAAATTAACAACAACTTATACAAAAACAGCAGGAATTGCATTACAAAATCCCTGCTGTCATACCAATTATGAATAAATTGTTTTAGTGATTACGAATAAATATTTGTTTGTAGTTCTTTATATTGATGTTTGCTAATAATGATTTTTTTCTGTACATTTTTTAGTTCACCAGTCTCTTTCAATTTCTGTAAATTGCGCCCAACTGTCCTGATACTCATTCCGATTCCATTTGCAATGTCCTTATATTCCGCTTCTATCAGTAACTCACCACTTGCATTCTTCATATTCTGATGACTTTCGTAATATGTAATCAAAAAGAATCTCACTCGATCCAATCCAGACATGTAGTACATAATCCCATCATTTCCCGAACGTTTATATAAATCGTCTGACAGAAGATTAATGCATTTCTTAAGTAATTCTTTGTCTTCCATGATTGTCTTATATACCAACGCTGCATCTATCCGTAACGCCTTCACTTTAGTTACTGTACTAAGCGTTGCAATATAACTATCTCTCCCCGCAAGAATCTCCAATAGACCAATACTACCGTTAGTACTGTTTAACTGAAAATAACTGTATGTACTTCCATTCATATACTCACGTATTCCAGCAACTATGCCATCTTGTATGAAATATATGTAATATGGTCTCTCGCCCCTAGATACAAGAATACTGTTCTTTTCATACTCTACTAAAACGCCTTTTTTTATTAGAGACTCTGGCAATGCATGCAAATTAAAATCTCCGTCTGATCTATATTTCTCCCATAACTTTTCCAGAATCATGCTTATCACCTGCGTCTAATTCCTCTATTATTTTGTTATCTTACTCACCATAGTTTCCACCAACAATTAAGAACAGATTATCTTTATTGCAAATGTTTTAACAATCAAGATTCCAAGTATGAAATGATCTATGTGCACATCATGCTATCAAATCCGCATACTAAATCTTACTTTATTTATTATCCTTTTGCCTTTGTTAATTAACTTGCAGACATTACGCGATACATTGTTTTTGCAGGCGCTTATTGTTGAAGAAAACTTGACTAACGCTCAAAATTTTGCGTTCGTGATTGCACGATTATTCTGCCATACTCTACGTTATCTTTTAGCGCGTATCACATTATTATATATGTTTTGATGCATTTAATCACATAATTATACGCTATGTTAGTGTTTTTATCACATTGTTATACGCTATGTTAATCCTAGTATGACAATCGTTACCATACATGCAACCAGAATCCCAACCGTATTAACACAATCCCAACCGTATTAATATCAGAAAGCCTCACTCCGTGAAAAATATCACGAAGTGAGGCAATCAGTCACAATAAAAACCAGACTAAAAGTCCAGTCTTAACATGCTACTACTTGTTGCAATGATGCAAAACACCACGACGCTTACCAGCGAAAAGTGTTACACAAGCAGCAGCCAAAACAGCAGCAAACAATGGATTCTTCGTTATGTTGGCATAAGCATCGCAGGCAGAACGGTAACACTCAAGGTCATAGATACAACACACAAAACAGCACTAGACACTGCCAACACACGATGCTTCATATTTTTCTTCATATCCCTCACCTCGTGATACGCAATAGTCGTTAATTCACGTAAAATGGCACATATCCCTTATTTTGCGCACTGACGAAGTTCTACCGTGAACCACACTATTTGCGTTCGCTATACCTTTCATAGTGTACTCCTATAACACTAATCAGTAAATATCCATAAACTATGCGCGAATTTGTTTGACATTACCAATTGATATGTGGGTTATAGGTCCAAAAGTGCGTAAAGCTAGGATGATTAATATTTTTGGTTTATACTCCAAGACAATTAGAAACAGAGAGTTGTTAATTTTTTTGTTCAATAATTTTATCGGTAAATGCCTTTAAAAATTCTTTAGAATTGCTCCATCCTGCACCATTGTTTAATCCAGAGAAATCAAAACCAGATATTTCATCTAAAACTTTACTACAAACCCATTCATACATTCCAGCCTCTTTGCTTTTATATATTATTAGGAACAATGGTTTCATTGCTTTTTTACCTAATAATATGACACTAATATATTGTTTAGAATACATTACATCGTTATACCATTGTCCTGTCAGCCAATAGAATTTATCTTTGCGCCCCTTTTCACCAATCTCATCGCATAGATTTTGTAATTGTTTAGCCACATACGTAAGAACCTTTTTATCTATGTTTTTTATAAGCAAAGTTTCATCAACACCATTTTTACTTACCTCTTTCCAGTCAACATCTTCATTATTTTCTGTGTGTCCTTCATTTTTTGCAGACTTTTGATTTTCTGTTTTTAGCTCTCTATTATTATTGCTAAAACTATTCTGATTCTTACAACCTGAAATAAGTGATATAAGGCAAACTACCATAGTCAAAAAAGCATAATGCTTGATATGCTTCATTTATACCTCCACCTACAACTTAATCTTTACCTAATTGCAGTTACGATCGTCATGTTCAATCTTCACTCTGTTATTCACTATCATCTGCCCAATATTCATTCATCTCGTAGTACAAATCATCTTTGAGTCTAATAAAACTGACGGGATGTAAATTATGGACAAAGAATGCAGATCTGCAGCCTGCAAAATAATTGTATCTAAAAATCATCCGATAATCTACAGGATTTTATTTCCATACATAAACAAATGTGTGGCAAAATGAGTACACGCTTTAACGATAGAAGCGAGCAACGTTAAAAGGTTTGCCATTTATTAACAAATCCCAAATGCTTCAAATCCACTAGCAGAAAACAAATAGCTTCAGAATACAAAAAGGCGGTTAGATTTTACTCTAATCACCTTTTACGCATTATAATTATTAAATTCTATTCGTTTGTTTCTTCCGCAATATCTATATATTCTTTTAATTTTCGTTGCAACAAATTCTTATCTATCAGTTTTAATGTATACTCAGATACCATTGTAGGCGAAAGACTTCTACTTAATGCAAACTCTACTACCTCATCATCTTTTGAAGCACAAAGGATTACTCCTACGCTTGGATTTTCAGTTTGTTTCTTTACTTCTCTATCCAGTGCTTCTAAATAGAGGTTCATTTTTCCGATATATTCCGGTTTAAACTCTCCAATTTTTAATTCAAATGCAACTAAACAAGATAATCCCCTATGATAGAAAAGCAAATCTATATAGTAATCATGATTGCCAACCTGTATCCTATACTCATTACCTATAAAGGAAAAATCTTTCCCAATCTCTAAAATAAAGTTCTTCAAATTCTCTAGAATTGACTTCTGAAATTCTCTTTCATTCCCAAGCTCGGGAGCATCGATAAATTCTAAAACATAACTGTCCATAAACAAATTATGCGTCTCTTGTTTTACCCTTTGTATAGCAGGCAAATTATTACTATTTGAAAGCATATAACGCTCATAATAGCCACTGTCCATCTGCCTTACCAACTCTCGGTGAGTTAGATTCTCGTTAATAGCTAAGTTAATGTAGAATTCTCTTTCTTCTTTACTCTTAGATCCAGATATTATTTTCAAATGATTAGACCAGCTCAATTGTGTCAACAATGTTGACACTTTTTCATCATCCTTATATATCTCATAGAATTGCTTCATTCTATAAAGTCCCCTACGGGTAAATCCTTTTAAATCAGGATAATTTTCAGAGAAAAAATCAGCAACATTTTCCACAAAATTTGATCCATAAGCTGCTTCTTTACTTTTCTCGCTTATATACTTTCCCACTTCTTGATACATCAAGATTAATTCTTCATTAACTTTTCTATAAGCGCGATCCTTTGCACTTTCGACAATCTTAACAATATCATCAAACTGATGATTATCTTTTCTAATACCTGTATTCTGCAATACCATCTTAGCCCTATTCATTTTTTCACCTCCCTCATATTTACTTTCTTTCACCCTACTTACACTACAAAAAGTATAACATTTTGGGGGAGGATTTCCCCACTCCGAAATTAGTGGGTATTACTTACAATATGTTAAAATCACTTATTTTATATCGTTTTCAATCTCATATAAAAATTTTTTCTAAGACGATTTTCACTTAACCAATACCCACAACCAGAACCAGGACTTTTCACCGCACTCATCGCTTATAAGTGAAATTTAATGATAAAATCGATAATTTATAAGTTATAACTGATAAAATAGCAAAATCGTATCTAAAATCTCAAGAAGTAAGCTTAAATCCACAGCACGCTAAACCTTTTAACATTTAGTCCCTACAACCACATTTTTAACCAAAGCCAATCGTCGTACTAATATCCCGCCAAACGTCGGAATAAAAATCCGCCAATTCGCAAGGAAAACAATGAAACATCGCGCTTACGCTTGCAGACTAAACCTTTTAATAATAGCCATCGCGAAACATAATCTACATGAGAGCAAAATCAAGCAGATTACGCATTCTCTTCCAGTAGAAAATCTGGTAAATATTTGTGTATAATACCTTCTTGCGAAAAATTCATTGTATCCATAGATAAAACGAATTTAGGATAATTATCCTTAACCAATCGATAAACACCAAATTCCCGGCTACGAGTCTCTTTTCTAGAATACGTTCAATTGACGCAACGTTTGAGAAGCCTACTGCTTGTCTAAAACCATGATCTGTTATATAGTATTTTTCCTCAACCGTCAATAACTTTTTTCCAACACTGTCATAGCGTGGAACTTTTTTTCAGAAGATACGCCGCTTGGCAAAAATTCAAGTAATTCAAAATGGTATCAACTGAAACTTTACGATTTTCGCTAACAAAATATTTACGTAAACTATTAGCCGAAAAACTTTGTCCAATATTATCTAAACAAAAAAGTAAAATGCGATTAAATACGTCAACATCTCGGATCGAATTGTATTCAAGTATATCCTTAACAACAACGGTATTATAAATGTCGTTTAAATATCTAAAACTCGGCTCCTCTTCCCCATTAAAATAATGAAGAGGAGGCATACCACCAATTTTGATATATAGCTGAAATAATTCCTGTATGCTTAAATTCAAACTTTGATACAAATTCACGAATTCGCTAAAAGTAAAAGGAAGCACCTCAAAACTTACATAACGCCCCGCAAGCAAGGTGGCAAGCTCGCCGGACAATAATTTTGAGTTAGAACCAGTCAAATAAATATCGCAATCATAATCAACTCTAAGCGCATTTATAACACGTTCCCAGTGAGAAACTAATTGAATTTCATCAAAGAAAAAATATATTTTACCTTCGATTTGTTGACTACGTTCCGTAATTAATCTCTGCAGATCAAAATCATTTTTCACAGATAAGTATTGAGCTGATTCTAAATTGATATAAATAATACGACTTTGAGGAACGTCTACAAGCAATTCAGATTGAATCATTTTTAACAAAGTGGACTTTCCCACTCGTCTCATACCTGTAATCACCTTCACAATAGGCTTGTCAATAAAAGGTTTGATCTTATTAAGGTATTTTTTACGTAATATATATGACATATCCTCACACCTTTCGATTACAGCCTTGCTTACAATTTCGATTATAGTCGATGAATTTATCGTTTTTTACATTTG
>QWCU01000010.1_pt1 | contig 88251 bp, 82 predicted proteins | sample 1972601 | NCBI WGS metagenome assembly QWCU01 (sample SAMN09866700, study PRJNA288562) | Human vaginal metagenome isolate pre2_vaginal, whole genome shotgun...
AGAGCGATATAGTTCTACAGCATTAAGTTTAAAAGCATAATCGTATTTCATACAAAACCCCTTTCACTGGTTGTGTCCAGTAAAAGGGGTACATATCAAAACGAGAGGTTAATTTATAAAATATCTAGAGTAATTCGCGCGAAATGTGGGGTTATTCGCCTAAGAAGCGCACTTCGGGTTCAAGGTCAACATCAAATTGACGTTTAATTTCGGCTTGAACATGCTCAATAACATTATGAACATCACGCGCCGTTGCGCCGCCTAAATTAATAACAAAGCCAGCATGCTTAGTTGAAATTGCTGCATTTCCCGATTGATAGCCACGCAACCCTGCCTTGGTTATTAAAGGACCTACAAAATGACCAACAGGACGCTTAAAGGTTGAGCCAGCACTGGGATACTCAAGCGGTTGTTTTTCTTCTCGTTTTGCTGTTAAATCGTCCATTTTTGCACGAATTTCAGACGGATCGCCTTCGCGTAGGGTAAATGTTGCCGACACAACAACTAATCCATCATCTTTTACGCGAGACTGACGATAACCTAAATTAAGCTCTTCTGCTGGAATAACGCAAAGGGTTCCATCGGGCATAAGTACTCGCACAGAAGTTAAAATATCGGCAATACACCCATCATATGCACCTGCGTTCATAAAACAGGCACCACCAATAGAGCCTGGAATGCCACAGGCAAACTCAAAGCCAGTGAGCCCCAGCTCACATGCCATTTCTGACGCCTCGCGCAAACTCACGCCTGCCTGACAAGTCATTTGACATTCGTTAATGGAAACATTAACTAAACCATCTGCAATTGCAATAATAACGCCGCGATAGCCAGCATCTCCAACAAGCAGATCTGATCCACGACCTAAAATAAAATAAGGAACTTGTTCGTCTTTACAAATCTTAACGAGTGATTGAACATCTTCGGGCGTATCGGGAATAACAAAAATATCAGCAGGACCACCTATTTTAAAAGTTGTATGTTCGCTCATGGGCTCATTACATACAACGTTGTCCTCGCCTACAATAGCTTGAAATTTTGCGGCTAAAGCCTGCAAATGATCGGCACTGTCAGACATGCCTTTGTCACACTCCTATCTTTGGTGGTTTTCACCATCGGATATACAGTTATATGCATCTTCACAAGGCAACAGGCGCTTGCCGTATAAGAGCAAACACAGCCTCGGACGCGACACATATTTCATTAAATTTTAGTATAAATATAATCCTGGGTAAATGCTTATACCGATAAAACATGTTCTGAAGCCTTGTAAAACGCGCTAACCGCGCGGTACACCATGCTGCTTTGTGACGATAAACACGCATAAAACCTTTGTGGTTGCGTGATTGCATTTCTTACAACAGTTTGACAGCAGGTTTATGGATGTATTTACATGGAGCGTTCCCGTGACTTTACAAACTCATGATATCCGTGATAGGGTAAGACCGTAAGTTTCAGGGCGGGGTGCAAATCCCCACTGGCGGTATAGTGCACAAAGCACAAAGCCCGCGAGCCTTTGTGGCTGACTTGGTGAAATTCCAAGGCCAACGGTTATAGTCCGGATGAAAGAAACGAGGATAGCGCTATGCAAGATCTTATAACACCATCTCAAGATACCGCGAACAACAAACAACCTGTTCAAGACACGCAACAGGCATATTGCAATTCAAATTTATCAAAATCTGCATACGCTGAATCGATACACAACAGCACCTATAGAGGTCAAGGTTGGTCAACGCAGCGCATTGCAATTACAGCTCTTTTATGTGCTGTTTCGGCAATTTCTACGCTTGTTTTAGAATTTCCTATTATGCCTGGAATCACGTATCTTAAATATGATCCATCGTGCGTTATTGCCGTGCTTGGAGGCTTATTATTTGACCCCGTTGTTGGCTTAACTATAAGCATTATTCCCTATCTTGTACACGTTGCAACTTCATCGGGTATATACGGAACAATCATGGCAATTATAGCTGCGGTTTCATATGTCATGCCGCCAGTTTTGCTCTATCGTTGGCACAAAACGCATCATAGCCTGATAGTTGGATTACTTGTGGGAAGTATCTGTTCAATTATTACGTGTATTGTAGGCAATCTGCTTATAACGCCACTCTATACAGGTATGCCCATAGCAGCAGTTACAGGTCTTATCGTTCCCCTTATTATCCCCTTTAATGTTATAAAATCAGCGCTTAATAGTGCACTGGCCCTGGCTCTTTTTGTCCCTGTGTCGCGTGCGTTTACACGCAGTACCAAACACTAAAGGCTAAGCGTGTGCACATGCAAACTTATCATCATGCCAAACAAAATAATATGAACACACCAATCATTCAGCTTGAACATGTGTCTGTTTGTTATAACAAAACGTTTTATGCACTAAAAAACATCAATTTGTCAATCAATGCAGGAGAACGTGTATGCATTCTGGGTGCAAATGGTTCGGGAAAATCAACGCTTGCGCGCGTTATCGCTGGACTTATGGCACCTGACCAAGGGCATGTTTGCCTGCTTGACCATTGTGTTTTTGCGCAAGGAGCCAAAAACTTGTTTGCCTATGCGCACGCACAAGAACGTTTGGGGTATGTGTTTCAAAACCCCGATGAACAGATTATTAACAACGTTGTTGAAGATGACATTGCGTTTGGTCCAGAAAATTTAGGCGTTTCCCCTCATGAGATTGATCGTCGTGTACAACGGGAGCTTTCTCGTTTTAGCCTCGGTGATTTGCGACTTAAAAATCCTTATCAACTCTCAGGCGGACAAAAACAACGACTCGCCCTCGCAGGCGCACTCGCTATGGATCCTTACGTTCTTATCTTGGATGAGCCAAGCGCGCAGCTGGATGTGGCAAGCAGAAAAACACTCAATAGCCTGCTAAAACAGCTTTCATGTGAAAAAACAACCATCATTCATATCACGCATTTTATGGACGAAGCACTTGAGGCTGACAGGGTTGTGGTCTTAGACCACGGCCACATTGTTGCAGATAATACACCGCGGAAGGTATTTTGCCGTGACAAGCTTCTTCGCGATATAGGTCTTGACCTTCCCTTGTCAGCACAAATTTCTAACCTGTGTCATGCTTTTGGCTATCCAAGCGCTGTTGACATGACGCCTGATGACCTGGCAAAACTGCTGCATACATGCATAAATACCAATGCTCAAAGAGACACGGCGGAATATGGAGATGTGCATACATACCAGCATGCAGCCGCAAACATGCAGGAAACAAATACACAAACTCATCTGACGCATAGTTCTTTAGAAGCGCAAGCATATGCCGTAGAGGCACAATCACTTGGCTTTTCTTATCAGCAAACAAGCAAAGCGGCACTATGTAACCTTAACTTTAAGATTAGATACGGAACACGCGTTGCATTTATAGGACAAACAGGCTCGGGAAAGTCAACGCTGCTCCGTTTGATAAGCGGTCTTGAAAAACCAACACAGGGAAATTTGTTCGTAGGCACCCGATCGCTTAAGTTAGCACGTGATCGTCGATATATTCTAGGACGCGTTGGGTATGTTATGCAAAATCCCGAATTACAGCTTTTTGGTCAAACGGTATATGACGATGTGGCACAAGGCCCGCGCAATCAAGCACTTTGCGCGGCTGATAGTGCAAGTCGGACAAACGAAGCGCTGGAAGCGGTAGGAATGGCACACAAAAAAGATGCTGCACCTGACGAACTTTCGCGTGGTGAGCAACGCAGATGTGCAATTGCTGGCATGTTGGCAATGAAGCCTAAGCTCATACTTATGGATGAGCCGACAAGTGGTTTAGACCCCCGTTCGTGCGCAGATATTAACGATTTATTAGACCAACTCAAAGGTTCGTTTACTCTTTTGGAGGCCACGCACGATATGAATGAAGCCGCACAATGTGACTATGTTGTGGTGCTTCATCAGGGTCGTATAGTGGCACAGGGCGCACCCTCAGAAATCTTTACCTATGAAAAAGAAGACATGTTGAAAGCGTGGGGGCTTGGATTACCAGATTCCATGATTTGGGCAAAGCCATGCCTTACTATACTTGACCATGACAAAGAGCACCTACGCACCACCGCAGGCTTTATGCACGTGCTCAAGTATCTTTTGAGCACAAAAAGCGCAAGCTGTGAGAGCAATCAGACAAATACAGATTCATCTACATGCACCCATGCGATACCCAACGAAACGAGCATGTTATGATGCATGCTAACGATAATCACCAACCAGATACGTTCTCACGTATACACCGTTTGGATCCGCGCACTAAAATTCTTGCGCTGGTTATACTTACATTTTCAATTTTTAGCATATCAACCTTTACCGATTTGCTAATACATGGTGCACTCATCGTTGTTATCACTTTGTTGGCACATATATCACTGTTAGAACTTGCGCGCTCATGCAAACACTTCCTAGGAATTATTATCGCTGTTGGTATATGTAACATGATTTTTATACAACAAGGAGAAGTTCTGGTATCCTTGGGATTTTTTACGCTTACGCGCGGCGGAATTGCACTTTCGTGCTTGTATTCGCTACGTATACTATGCGCGCTCACCCTAGGCGCAGTTCTCATTCGCACCACGTCTACCGTGCAACTATGCAATGCATTTGAAGCCTTTTTGGCACCACTTGCACGCATTGGTCTTCCCGCGCGCGAGATCGCCATGGTGTTTTCGCTCATGCTGCGCTTTATTCCGCTTATTGCATTTGAAGCCACTTCTCTGAGCGAAGCTCAACTTATTCGCGGTGCGCGCTGCCAAAAAAACACTCTCAAAAGCCAGTTTCATATCATGAGCTCTACGTTAACAGCTTTACTAGCTAAAACGTATCAACATGCACAAGGCTTATCACAAGCATTAGATGCGCGTAATTATCGCGCGAGCGCTGCACGAACGCAATGGCACCCTCTGCATTTTGCACAACTTGATATACAATGTGCCGTATTTCTGATAGTTTTCATTTCCTTGCACATTACATGCATATTCATGAACATATTTCATCTGTAGCCTCTTCGTAGCTCCTTTGTAGACCCTCAAGCGTGCAAACACGTAACGCATGTTTGTTCAAAGAACTTCTGAACTGCTCACTTTTTCAATCGTTGCGTAAAAATGGACACTTCACATGACGTTGGTGAAAGCACTCACACATGCACATACAAACCCATACCATTAACGGAATACCGCGTATCGTTTACCTAAATGCACGTATATCTTATCGGCACAAAAATATAATTAATCTCGTATACAAAGGGCATAAAGAAGGAGGGGTACCCATGAAGGGTTATGCTATGCTCAAAATTGGAGAGTCTGGATGGATCGAAAAAGACGCTCCCAAATGCGGTCCGCTTGACGCAATTTGTAAGCCATTAGCTGTTGCGATATGTACGTCCGACGTGCATACGCTTTGGGAAGGCGCTATTGGCGATCGTCACAACATGATCTTGGGTCACGAATGCTGCGGCGAGGTTGTAGAAGTTGGCGAACTGGTAAAAGACTTTAAGCCTGGTGATCGAGTCCTGGTCCCTGCAATTACACCCGACTGGAATTCCCTTGAAGCACAAGCAGGTTATGCTATGCATTCGGGAGGCATGCTTGCAGGTTGGAAATTCTCCAACTTTAAAGATGGCGTTTTTGGAGAGCTATTCCATGTTAACGATGCAGATGGCAACCTTGCACATCTTCCTTCAAACATTTCTCCTGCTGACGCATGCATTTTGTCAGACATGGTTCCCACAGGTTTTCATGCAGTTGAGCTTGCAGATGTCCAATTTGGCGATACGGTTTTAGTTATTGGTATTGGTCCGGTAGGCCTTATGAGTGTAGCAGGTGCTGCTCTTCGCGGAGCATCGCGTATTATTGCGGTTGGAACTCGTCCAAAATGTGTTGAAGTTGCTAAAGGTTATGGCGCCAACGAATTCATTAGTTATAAAGACGGATCTATTTCTGAGCAAGTTCTCAAAATGACCCAAGGTAAAGGCGTGGATCGCGTTTGTATTGCAGGCGGAAATTGCTCCACCTTTGAAGAGGCTGTCAAAGCCTTAAAGCCTGGTGGAAAAATTGGTAACGTAAACTATCTTGGTTCGGGTGAATTTGTTACCATTCCTCGTGTTGAATGGGGCGTTGGCATGGGCCACAAAGATATTCGCGGCGGTCTTATGCCTGGAGGTCGTTTGCGCATGGAGAAGTTAAGCTCACTTGTTTCTGCAGGCAGGCTGGATCTTCATCCCGAGATCACGCACCTTTATCATGGCTGGGAGCATCTCGAAGAGGCAATCTTTACTATGCGTGAAAAACCAGTAGACCTCATTAAGCCTGTTGTTGTTTTGGAAGACTAAAACAGACAAACTTTATACAATTTAAAGCATACTACCCACAAACTGCACAGCGCGGTTTGTGGGTTTTCTTACCGCTTACACAATCCAATTTCTTATTACTCACGGCACGGGCGTATACTATACAAAATGATTGTTTACTAACGACTTAACGTACAGAAAGCGGTGTGACTATGGAACAGCATCAATGTGTTCTGGTAACAGGCGGAGCAGGATTTATTGGAAGTCATACCTGCGTTGTCCTTTTAAGTGCGGGATATGATGTAGTTATCGTAGATGACTTATCAAACGCCAACATACATGTTCTTGACCGTATTCACACCATTGTAGGCGATGAAGCATTTGCTCATCTTACATTTTACCAAGCAAATGTTTGCGATGAGGGCGCGCTTGATTCGGTATTTAGCAAACATCCCATCTCAAGTGTTATTCATTTTGCAGGTTTTAAAGCTGTTGGCGAATCGGTTTCTAAACCAGTTGAATATTATTCAAACAACCTTATGTCCACGCTGGTGCTTACCCAGGTAATGAAAAAACATGGCTGTCGCTCTATTATTTTCTCAAGCTCGGCAACGGTCTACGGCGATCCCGATTCGCTTCCTCTTACCGAAGAAAGTCCAAAAAAGAATGCAACCAATCCTTACGGCTGGACAAAATGGATGATCGAGCAAATTCTGAGCGACATCGTTGTAGCCGATCCCTCGTATAATGTTGTACTCCTTCGTTACTTTAACCCCATTGGCGCTCATCCTTCAGGACTTATAGGCGAAGACCCGCGCGGCATACCCAATAATTTGTTGCCTTATGTAGCTCAAGTTGCCGTTGGTAAACGCGAATACGTGCATGTTTTTGGCAACGATTATCCAACGCCCGATGGAACAGGCGTTCGTGACTATATCCACGTTATGGATCTTGCAACAGGCCATCTTGCAGCGCTTCGTTGGATGCAAGGTAAACAAGGCTGCGAAGTGTTCAATTTGGGCACCGGTAAGGGAACGTCCGTGCTCGAAATTATTCATGCATTTTCCGAGGCGTGCGGCAAAGAGCTTCCCTATAAAATTGAACCCCGTCGACCAGGTGATGTTGCAACTAATTATGCAGATTGTAGCAAGGCGTATAAAGAAATGGGCTGGAAAGCGCAATACGATATTAAGGACATGTGTCGCGACGGTTGGAAATGGCAATCAAGCAATCCATCGGGTTACGAATGTTAAATGCACAACACAACAAAGGCACACATGAAAGCTTAGCGTTTACTACGTTTTTGCAGGAAACGCTACCTTATATTGTGCACGCGCTTACACAGAGTCTGCAAGAGCCTTTAGGCTCTCAAGCGCAGACAGATTTGCAAGCATACCTCTACCAGCCTCTTGCACACTTTACCGTGAACGGCGGAAAATTAATTCGTCCAGCACTGTGTGTATTGGGAGCTTATGCATGTGGATATGAAGGTATGCTTAAAGACAACTGCAGTATACAAAAGTCTGTATCAGATACACTTCTTCAGATAAGTTGCGCGTTTGAGCATTTTCAAGCGGCGGCGCTTATTCATGATGATATAGCTGATGAGAGTCTTTTGCGCCGTGGTAAGCCATGTTTGTATCGAGTACATGGAACAGGTCTTGCTACTAATATGGGTGATAGCGCACTTGTACATGCACTAGAATGCATAAATTCGCTTTCGGGCATTTCTGATGAATTGCGAGTTCGGCTCATACAAGAATTTATAACTATGGAGAAGCACACCATAGAAGGCCAGGCGCTTGATGTAGGCTGGTCAAACGAAAATCGTTGGGATATTTCGCTTGATGATTATCTCTATATGGCAACATCAAAAACAGCATATTACTCCGCAAGCACGCCCCTTGTTATAGGAGCACTCTTTGCTGGCGCAAACCAAGAGCGCAGCGAGGCTCTGCGAGCTTATGGACTACAAGCAGGCTTAGCATTTCAGTTGAAAGATGATGAGCTTAATCTTTTTGGCGATGCAAACAAACTTGGAAAAGACCTCCGAAGTGACATCGTTGAGGGTAAACGAACCTATCTCACGCTGTATGCACTTTCGCACTTGAACGCACTACAAAGCGCGCGGCTCAAAGAAATTTTAACCAAGTCCCATAATTCGCCAGATGAACTAGACGATGCTTGCGCCCTCATAGAAGCGTCAGGCGCGCGCACGCACAGTCATAACCTTGCGCGTTCTTTAGCACAACAAGCTGATGCATGTATAGATGAAAATCTTTTCTCTAAAGACACCGTTGCTATTTTGCATGCAATGACCGCATTTTTTATTCAACGGAATGCATAGGGTATGCGTAAAGGGAGGTTTAGTCGTAAGTTCGTGTTCAACCGTGCCAAGTTGCTCAAGCAAAACATATAAACGCCCACAATTACACATGGATACGCGCGGACGTGAGATTCGTTTCGTTGTTTGTTCGTGAAAACGTTCGCAAATTCTAAAACTTTCGTATATATCATGGAGTTTTTTTATACAATACGAATTGGTTATGTTGAACTATAACCCACACTATTGCTCGTATGAACACTACCAAGCTGAATGCCTGCGTCTATAAAGTAGCATTGAGCTCATAATAGCATGTTACAAGGAGGATCTATGAACCCGATTCGTGAAGGGTCAACGGGAGCGGCTGTTGAGGATATTCAAAGCCGGCTAACACGCCTGGATTACGCTATCGATTCATCTGAAATTAAACAACAGCACTTTGGCGCGTCAACCGCACGCGCCGTGGGAAAATTTCGCCTAGATCATAATCTTTCGCTGAGCTCAGACGTAGACGAGCAAATGTGGTCAGAACTTGTGGACGCATCATATACCATGGGCGACCGCACGCTTTACTTACGTTTGCCAAACTTTCACGGAAACGATGTTAAACAGCTGCAAACATGCTTGAATATCTTAGGTTTTTCCTGCGGAGAGGCCGACGGATATTATGGTGTCCATACCGAGGCTGCAGTTAAAGAATTTCAGGAAAGTCAAGGATCTCTTGGTGATGGTATGGCATTTCAAGACACCTTTGATGCAATAGAGCGTCTTCATCACGTATGGGAGGGACAAAAAAGCGCATCGGTGCAAGTGATGGGAAAGATGACATTTTCTCGCGCAGCCGATGTGTTAGAGCGCATTCATATAGGTCTTACCGCACAAGATCCTATCTCAAGAAACATTGCTGGTAGAATATGGAATCTTGCTTCGGCAACAAGCGAGAAAAGCGGCATTGCTCTGCTTGAAACTATTGATAATGCTCCTCAAAATTTAACGAGTATCTTCGTACTCTCCACCGAGGCTCCTGCGAAAGATTCTCATGTGCTAAGCGTGCCAACCCTTTCGTGCGATAATATCGAAACGCTCCCACAACGCCTTCAAGCGGTTTGTTGTGACGAGTGCACAAACGCACGCGTTGTTCGGCTTGAGCTGCCCGAAGGCTTAAGCTATGACGGAACGTTTACCACCTCAGATGCACAAACTATTGCGGTTATGCTCCTTGATGCACTCTGTGCAACATATGCACAGTAACAAGCTAACAAGCTTTACAAACAGATGTGACAACATATAAGGGGCATGATCGTAATCGAAGGAGCGCATGCAACATAAACACACTTTTGTGTGCGCCTCTTGAGATATAGAAATGTCACTACTTCCTACTTGCACGCTATACAGAAATATGATAGTCTACTTAAGCGCACAATGGAGCATCGTCCAATGGTAGGACACAGGTTTTTGGTACCTGGAATGTAGGTTCGATCCCTGCTGCTCCAGCCATTGTTTATGAATAGCCAAGCTTTTGCTTGGCTTTTTTATTAGCTTTGTTTATGTAGGGCTTCCTTTATACAGGGCTTCCGCTCTCAACTTTTTCATGAGGCTTGATTTTACATCGCTTCACTCTTGACTTTTTTTGTTTTATTTTCTTCTCTTTTATATCACTCTTTTATAAATCATAAAATGTGAGATACTAATGATGTTTCTATACACAATGTATTGAAAGGCACGTCGTATGCCCATGACTGCAATCATCCTTGCTGCTGGCGAGGGTAAACGCATGAAATCCCACCATTCCAAAGTTATGCATAAATTACTTGATAAGCCACTTATTTGGTGGACAGCTCAAGCAGCACAACAAGCAGGAGCTACTCACATTATCATAGTAGTTGGTCATAAAGGAGAAGAAATACGTTCGTATTTTGACAAAATTAACTTTAAAGACCAGGTGCAACAACTTACTTTTGTAGAACAGCGCGAACAACGAGGAACAGGTCACGCTGTTCTTTGTGTAAAGGAGCAATTAGGCGGCTTTCAAGGTCCTGTTGTCGTACTTTACGGTGATTCGCCTTTAATTACTCCTCAAACTATACAAAATCTTGTTTCATTTAATAAAGAGCACCACAATGCCTGCTCGGTTATAAGCATGACACCTCCTAACTGCGCAGGATACGGTCGTCTTACCTTTGAAAACGATCAAATTTCACAAATTATAGAAGATAAAGATTGCACCCCGCAGCAGCGTGAACAACTCACTGAATGTAATTCGGGCGTGTACTGTTTTTGCGGTGGACGTCTTTCTCAACACATAGATGAACTTACCTGCGAAAATGCTCAGCACGAATACTATCTCACCGATATGATTGGACTTTATCGCGAGCTCAAACAACCAGTAGCCGCGCTTCATATTGAGGATTATCGCGAAGTTTTAGGGGTCAACAGTCGCATACAACTGGCACAGGTAACTAAAATTATGCAAATGCGTATCAATGAGCACCTTATGGAACAAGGTGTAAGCATGCTAGACCCGCACCAAGTATGGGTTGGCCCTGAAGTGTGCATTGGCCAAGACTGCGAACTTTTACCTCAAACGTTTTTATGGGGCTCAACACATATAGGATCGGATTGCGTTATTGGTCCTCAAAGCAGGCTGACAAATGCAACCGTAGGAAACGAGTGCATTGTAGACGAAACAGTTATTGTAGACTCATGCATTGACGATGGTGTAGTTTGCGGACCGCGCGCATATATTCGTGGCAATGCACATCTAAAACATAATGCTAAAGCAGGAACTCATGTAGAAATTAAGGGCTCAGAAATTGGAGAGCGCTCAAAAGTTCCTCACTTATCCTATATTGGCGATGCCCGTTTAGGATCTGACGTTAATATTGGCGGCGGCTCTATTACCTGCAATTACGACGGCAAACACAAAAGCCATACCGAAATTGGCAACCACGTATTTATCGGAAGCGATACTATGATGGTGGCACCTGTTACTATTGGAGATAATGCACTTATTGGTGCAAGTTCTTGTATTACCAAGGACGTTCCTGCAGGATCACTTGCAATAGAGCGTTCTTCACAGCTCATAAAAAAGGATTGGGCAAATCAGTATTGGGATAAGCTTAAGAAAGAGGACTAAGCATGTACGAAAAACTATGCGAGCCAACTGCGTATCAAAAAGAGATCAAGTTGTATGCCGGTCATGGTGCAACCGAGCTTTCTGAACGCATTGCAAATGTTTTACATCTTCAGCTTCAAGGTTTGACGCTTAACCAATTTGCAAACGGTGAAATTTACGCACGTTTTATGGAATCCGTTCGCGGCGATGAAGTATTCTTCATTCAAAGTATTGCAGGTAAAAATGTTAATGATTTGCTGATGGAAACTCTTATTGTTGCAGACGCCGCTTCACGCGCATCTGCTGCAAGTTTTACCGCGGTTATCCCCCACTACGGATATGCACGCCAAGATCGTAAAGCGTCCTCACGTGAGCCTATTACTGCACGTTTGGTTGCTAATCTGCTTGAAGCCGCAGGAGTAGATCGTATTATCACGGTTGATTTACACTCTGGCCAAATTCAAGGATTCTTTGACATTCCCGTAACGCACTTAACAGCTCTTTATCTGTTTGGTGATTACTTTAAGAAAAAAGATTTCGACTGGAACAACACCGTAGTTGTATCGCCAGATATGGGTCGCGCTAAAGTTGCCAAAAAATTGTCTGATTACTTGGGCTGCGAAGTTGCCATTGCGCATAAAAGTCGTCCAAAGCATAACGCCGCCGAAGTTATGGGTATTATTGGTAACATTAAAGGCAAAACGTGCATTATTAACGACGACATGATTGATACCGCAGGCACCTTAGTAGGTTCTATCACCAAGCTTAAAGAAATGGGCGCAGGAGATATTTACGTTTCTGCAACACACGGTGTGTTCTCGGGAGAAGCTATTTCTCGTCTTGAAAACGCTCCTATTGTTGAATGCGTGGTAACAGACGCAATTCCTTGCCCTGTAGCCAACACACCTGGTTCTAAGATTAAATCAATCACCGTTGCAGATACTGTGGCAAATTGTATTTACAACGTTTATACCAACCATTCAGTTTCTGAATCAGGTGCTGGAAACTCAGAGATGTAGCTCGTTTGATGTCCCGCGACAATCTTTTTACACCAAAACATATCCCAACACAGATATCATGCATTATTGGTTTGGGAAATCCTGGAGCAGAATATGCACACACGCCTCATAATATTGGCTTTGAGGCGTGTGATGCCCTCGCACGCAACTTGCATGCCAGCTATTGGAAATCTCAAGCAGGGTGCTTAGTAGCAGCAGCTCCACGTGGTGATGGCTCGATGGTATACATCGCAAAACCACAGGGCTATATGAATACTTCTGGAGGCCCTGTTTCAAAACTTTTGCGAGAACTTAAGCTCACTACACGTGATATGCTTGTACTCCACGACGACTGTGATATGGACTTAGGAAACGTAAAGCTCAAATGGGGCGGCGGACTCAACGGACACAACGGTTTACGCTCGCTTGCACAGAAGCTGCAAACTTCTGATTTTGCGCGCCTTAAATGCGGCATTGGCAGACCATCAGGACGTATGAGCTTAGCCACCTATGTTCTTACACCCGTGCGCGGCAAGCAGCAAGAACTTTTTGACTTTGCGGTAGACGCAGCGTCGGTGACTTGTCAAAAATGTCTGGCAAACGGCTTCCAAAAAACTCTTGCCGATAATTCATAAAAATATTGCTAGTATGGGTATAAAGATTTTCATTCGGTGCACCGTTAAAGGGGAACGTTGTGCCACATGTGATGCACATGCATTGGGGGATGTGTGTTGTCATCAAGGAGAGGATTATGTGCAATGTATAAAATTCTCGAGAAAAAACAATACTCAGAAAAAGTGTTTCAATTTCGCGTGTACGCTCCCGAAATTGCCAAACACGCTCATGCTGGCCAATTTTTAATGGTTCGTGCCGACGAAACGGGAGAGCGTGTGCCCTTTACACTTGCCAACTGGAATGCGCAAGAAGGCTGGATCGAATTCATTTTTATGTGCATTGGGAAAACAACCTACCTGCTTTCACAATTTGAGGCAGGTCAGGAGCTCCTTGATGTAACAGGTCCTTTAGGCAAGCCAACAGAAATGCATGAAGGTCGCTGGGCAGTCATTGGCGGCGGCGTAGGATTGGCAATTGCTTTCCCCGTTGCAAAACTGTTATCCAAAGCTGGATGCGAGGTACATGCCATTATGGGCGCGCGGTCTAAAGAACTTTTATTGTTAGAGCCGCAGTTCAAAGAGCTATTACCTCAAGACCATATTCACATTACCACAGATGATGGCTCATATGGCGAGAAAGGCGTAGTTACCGCTCCGCTTGAGCGTCTTTGTAATCAAGGCGCTATCGACCGCGTTTTTTGCGTAGGCCCTGTTCCTATGATGCGCTTTTCGACCATGACCGCACAAAAATACAACGTTCCTATTATTGCCTCGCTTAACCCCATTATGGTAGATGGAACCGGAATGTGTGGTTGTTGTCGTGTTGAAGTGGGCGGACAAACAAAGTTTGCGTGCGTAGACGGCCCTGATTTTGATGCAACGCTTGTCGACTGGGATGACCTGCGCGCACGACTTGGCGCTTACCGACAAGAAGAAGCCGAATCGCTTGAAGCATACGAGGAAAAGAGTCAGTCATGCCCGAAGTAAAAGAACGTTGGATACCCAACATGAAAGCCGATCGTATAGCCGATAACGAAGAGCCTGCAGAAGTTCGCGCAAAAGATTTTCGTCCTGTTGATAAAGGATTTACCATTGAAATGGCTCATGCCGAAGCACAACGTTGTCTTCGTTGTAAAAGGCCGCTGTGCGTAGAGGGCTGCCCTGTAAATATCAATATACCAGCATTTATACAAAAGATTTACGAAGGAAAATATGGCGAAGGTTTAGATATTATCCATGAACAATCTTTACTCCCTGCAATTTGTGGGCGTGTATGCCCCCAGGAGACACAATGCGAGGGCATGTGTGTGCGCGGACGCAGAGGTAAACCTGTTGCTATTGGTCAGCTTGAACGCTTTTTAGGCGACCGAAGCAAGCTTGCTGGTGCGCCCCAAATGAAGGCAAAAAACGGTAAAAAAGTTGCCATCATTGGATCGGGTCCTGCAGGTATAGCATGCGCTGGTGAGCTGGCACGCAACGGCTTTGATGTAACTATTTTTGAAGCCTTTTTTACTGCGGGCGGTGTTTTGGTGTATGGTATTCCCGAATTTCGTCTTCCTAAAAAGATTGTAAAACGAGAGATAGATGGCCTTAAAAAACTAGGCGTAACGTTTGAATACAACTCGGTTATGGGTCGTTTGGCAAATGCGCAAGAACTTTTGGACGAAAAGGGTTTTGATGCGCTCTTTGTAGGAACGGGTGCAGGTTTGCCCAAGTTTCTTAACATTCCAGGAGAAAACTTACCAAACGTATTTTTTGCTAATGAATATTTAACACGCGCAAATCTTATGCAAGCAAACAATTTTCCTACCTTTGACACGCCTACCAAACACGGCCGCAATGTAGTTGTGTTTGGTGGTGGAAACGTTGCTATGGATGCGGTTCGCACGGCTAAACGTTTAGGCGCAAAACGCGCGATTATTGCATATCGTCGTACCGAAGAAGAAATGCCTGCTCGTAAAGCAGAGCTCCACCATGCCAAAGCAGAGGGCGTTGAAGTAATGCCTCTTGTTGCGCCTGTAGAATTTATTGCAGGTGATGATGGCTGTGTTTGTGGGGTGAAAGTTCAAAAAATGCAATTGGGCGAGCCCGATGAATCGGGACGCAGACGCCCAATTCCTATTGAAGGCGCACTTGAAACCATAGCGTGTGATGTTGCTATATCGGCTATTGGTACTAATGCTAATCCATTTGCAAAACTTATTGGCGGCATGGAGCTTAATAAATGGGGCTATATTACCGCCGACGAAGACGGGCGCACGTCCAATCCGCGCATATGGGCAGGTGGCGACATTGTAACTGGTGCAGCTACGGTCATTTTGGCGATGGGCGCTGGTAAACGTGCTGCCGCTAGCATAACTAAGACTCTTCTTGCCTCATAAACACGTCTTTTAGGCATTCGCAGCAAGCTTGTGTAAATTTGACTACTCGTGACAGGCTTGTGTAAAGCCACTAGGTTAGCGTGCTTGCTGCTTTATCTTATGCAATTTGGTACTTCATAATCACCTTGATACATCGTGCTATCAAGGTGATTTTTTTCTTGACATATATAAATTGCTCCTGTATAAAATAGAAAAGGAGTTTATATGACATCACGCTCATTGATATATCGGCTTAATCTTATGCATAAAGTTTTCTGATACATTGAAGCCGATTGGGGCGCTGCATACCCCAATCCCGTTGTAGGTACATGGTGATGCTATGAAAACTAAGACTAAACTCATTGAGGGTTTTGATTCCCGTTTATTGATAGGATATTTAAGTCCGTTAGTTTTTCTTACAAGCGCTTCAATTTACAGTGATTTACTCCACGTGATATATATACTTGCGATAAGTGCTTATGCACTTTACAGCTGGTATAAACTATCCTGCGAAAGGTATAAGAAAGCGTATATACATACCAAAGCAAAACGCCTTTTGGTAATGCTTCCCGTGCTTATAATCCTATCGGTACTTGCACATCTTGTGGATAGCATATGGACCATTCCGGGCTACATTCTGCCATGTATCATGGGATATTGCGCTTATGCATACGTAATTAACAAAAAATAGTACGAAAAGCGCGAAAAACAAGATCGTTATGTTTTGAATAAGGCGTGCTTTGTGTTACCTGCACTATGCAGTGCGCCACGACTCATCAGCAGGATTATCTCTAAACGCCAAAAGACGAGCTTCGTCGGACGGCTGAATATAGTGTTCCTCAACAGCCACTTTAACCAGGGTGTCTAAATCGCACAAACTTGTATTGGTAATATGAGCCGCTGCCAAGCGTTCAACACCTTTTTGCATGCCATAGGTAAATATGCTTACAATACCCAAAACATCGGCACCAAACTCGCGTAATGGATTAACACAATCCAAAACGCTCCCACCTGTAGAGATAAGATCTTCGATAACCACACATTTTTGTTGGGGTTCAAGATGACCTTCAATTTGGTTTTTGCGACCGTGATCTTTGGCAGAACCACGAACATATCCCATAGGAAGTCCAAGCCTATCAGCTGCAATTGCAGCATGCGCAATACCTGCTGTAGAAGTTCCCATAAGAATCTCTGTCTGAGGGTAAAGCTGCATAACCAGCGCGGCAAGTGACTCATCAACGAGCGTTCTGGTAGCAGGATAGCTTAAAGTTAAACGATTGTCGCAATAAATAGGGCTAATAATTCCACTTGCCCATGTAAACGGATGCGAAGGGTTAAGAAATACAGCCTTCTCCGCCAGCAGTGCATGAGCAATTTCTTGTTTTGTTGCCAGTGTAACCGATGCCATAGTCTATCTCCTCATAACTTATCGCCGTGCTTTAAGCAAAGCAAACAAATGTGCATTGTGACGTTTAACAAACGAAATAAATTTACCTTCTTGATAGCAAAGACGTGCGTTTTTGCGCCTGATAGGAACAAGCATAAGCTCCATCATTTTAGAACGAGGATGCGCAAACATAACAGCTTTTTGAGCCTGTGGAGTAGAAATCATATCTTTAATGTGCTGCAACTTTTGGGACACCGAAAGTGTACAAGCAGGATTGCAAACATTTTCGATACACCCAATAAGCCGCTCGATATAGCGTCTTTGAATCATTTCAAAGGCGTGAGGTTCGTCGTGTAAATTCCAGTGTTGATATAAATCGCACATCCACGCATGCTCTTCTTCGCGCTTTTGGTACATGTCTTTGCGCCAACGCGCAGTTTCAGACTCTTTACGTGCGCGAATAAAATGGTAATACGGCTGTGACAATACGCCCACTTTTTCGCAATCGCGAATATAATCAAGCACAAAAGGAAAATCATCCCAAAACGTATTACGAAAACGTGCATGTATCGCCTCTATGCGCTCGCGCAAAAAGAGCTTATTCCACGGCGTATAGAGCTGATTTTCATCAAAAAGCCGATACGCAAACAACCTAAAATCATCTCTAGAAGAAAAAACCTTCGTGTCGCAATGCTTGATTTCGGTTGTAAACTGATTATCGCGTCCATAATACGTATCGATATAAAAACCAGATATTACCAGCTCAAGACCATGTTTTACGGCGTAGGTGTACATATCTTCTAGCATGTGATTATCTGCCCAGTCATCGGAGTCCATAAACATAACGTATGATCCACGTGCTTTATCCAATGCAAAATTACGAGCAGCAGGTGCACCAGCATTGGGCGTATGAAAAACGGTAATACGCGTGTCTCGCATTTCAAGGGCATCTAAAATAGCGCCCGTTCTATCGGTAGAACCATCATCTACAACAAGCAACTCAAAGTTAGTAAGCGTTTGCTGCTGCAAAGATTCCACGGCGCGCTGAACATACCCCTCTACATTGTATGCAGGCATGATAACTGAAATTTTAGGCGCTTTTGGAGCCATATTTCGTACTCCTATACACAAGCTCTATCCCTTATTGCACACCTAAGTATGGAATACTTACGCCATAAAGTTGTGTTGAAGCGGTGAACAGCACGTGAATTACAAGACAAATACAAAATTCAATGCGCATGAATAAATATTTGCATATCAAAGCAACAGACGTTAAGCGCGTGTTTTGCGCATGTGTGTTATTTCCTGAGTTGTGTCCTGTGTTGTGTCGCGCGCTTCAGCGCGTATATGCATGCTCCAAACTTTATTCATTGCTCCACGGTACCAGCAAGCCTGCAGGATAACCCACATGTTCAAGCGTAAGACCTTGCGCAGGTGCGGTCATTGCCGCGGCGGTTCTGGTTTGTTGTCTTAACACATCTTGGATCCAATCGGGTTGGCGCGCGCCTCGGCCCACTTCTAATAGCGAGGCGGTTATAATGCGCACCATATTATGCAAAAATGCATTACCCGTTATATCCAGGCGCAAAATCTGCTCGCCCACGATATAATCGCGAGAAACCTTAATGCTTGTTAAGCAGCGGTTAAGCGATAAACCTTGCTCTTCTAAGAGCTGCGCAGAGCTGGCTTTACAAAAACTTTTGAAATTATGCTCACCTATGAGATACTCCCCCGCCGCGTTCATATCGTCCATGCAAACATGAGGAATATTTTTTACCCACCATACAAATTCATGAGTAAGAATAGGCTTAAGCGGACCGAGCGCAATGCGGTATGTGTAGCTTCGCTCGCACGCGCTAAAACGAGCAGAAAAGTCGAGCGGTGCACGATAAAGCGTTCTGATCGAGATGTCATCAGGACATAAGCCACTAAGTGCGCTCATAATTTTATGCTTAGACATGCCGAGCTCACTTTGGGTGATTGGAAAACTCACATACTGAGCGTGTGCGTGCACACCAGCATCGGTTCTCCCTGCACAAGTAAGCGTAATGTTTCGCCTCAAAAATGTAGAAAGAGCGCGCGTAAGGCAACCCTCAACGCTTCGAACTGACTCGTTTTGAGCTGCATATCCACAAAAATGAGTACCTACATAGCCAAAACGTATAACAAGGGTTGCGACAAAAGGATCAAATGCAGATGTATGTGCAGCACTTGTTGCGTGACCATCAGCGCTCGCGCGCTCGATGGCAGATGAGACACTCGTTTCGCGCGAGGCGTCTGCTTTATGCTTATCGTTCATAAAACCTCACTTATGCATTTTCGCTTACGTATTTTCGCTTACGCATTTTCGCTTACGTATTTTCGCTTGTACATCTCTGCTTATGCAGTTAGAACACCATCAGTATGACACAGCCGATCACAAAAACACAGAGGTTACATGCCCATGCACCACGCGCAAGAGGCTGCGGCAAACGTCGCGCCTGACCGTTATATCCGTGTTCCTTCATTGACAACGCTTGAAAGGCTGACATCCTAAAAAAACGAATAACCAGTGGTACAAAGACACTTATCCATGCGTTCAGGCGCTTTTTAAGAGATACGTTATGAAACGCAACACCTCGAATTTGCTGAGAAATCATCAGCATGCGCACCTCGCGCATAACGGGAGGAAAAGAACATAACGTCATAGACATAATGAGTTCAATATGGTCAACAGGGATATGTAAAAATCTGAATGGCGATAGCAAACTTCGTATGCAAATCACTGCATCAAGAACCGTGAACCGTGTTGCAATGCTTGTGCAAATCATAATCATGCATAAAATACGGCTTCCAACCATTGCAGTTCGTATAATGCCCGATATTCTAAACCCAAAGCTACCCAGTATAACTATATCGGGAGTGCCAAAAACCAATCCGTTAAAAAGCAAAGATAGCACCGTAAACCAAACAAACGGCAGAAAAAAGACAGTTGTTTGACGCGTAAAAGTTTTTGATGTATACGCATATATAAACGCTAGAACAACACAAACCGCAAGGCCATACCATGTGTGAATGCACCACAGCAGCGCAAAAAATAGAAGTGACACGCAGACGATAAAGCGAATATCGCTCCAGGGCGCGCAAACGTATGCCCAAAAACCCGAAGGACAAGCAGGATGTTCGTTTGTGTAGGGTTTAGAAACTATGGTAGTGTCTTGTGTCATGGTTTATCTCATCATGTGCGTTTTGATTGCTGTTGGTCGTGCCGTGCTGTAAGGAGTGCCGTTTTGCTTGCAGTTTCAGCTCTTTCTTTTAGCACTTATCGCGCTGAAGTTTAAGCATCCACGATTTCTCTTGCAGATATTGAACTATTGTAACGGTTACGTTCCAGCACAGCATTGCCAATGCGGCAAAAACTATTGCTAGGAGTAATCCTGCTAATAATGCGTATACACCCGAAACTTCATGGTCAAAAAATACAAACACCATATCATTAAGCAAAGGGCTTGGCCAAATCCCCTTTATAAACCCTAGTGCGGCACACAAAATGCTCATCGCACTTGCAAAGCTAAATGATACCGCTAAAACTGCAAGAGTTGGAATAATTGAAATCCAAAGCATTGAGGCAAACGAATAAAACCCTAATACTTTCATGAATTGCGAAAGAGAAAATTCTTTATTTTGGACAATAGACGCCCCCATGTAATTCAAGGCAACAACTTTTGCCGGCTCCATTTCGGCAAGTATATCTTCCTCGCGCTGTCCATTATTCAAACGCTCGTAAAAAGAGCTTTTAAGCTCGCTTAATATGTCCGTTTTTTCTGAAACAGGCATATGTATTAAATATCGATCTACCTGTGACAGGTATTTTTCGAGGCGCTTGCCAAGTTTTTTATTCATGATGTCCGCCTTTCTATGCATGCTGACAAATAAGCAATCTTTTAAGTGAAGTTACGTAATAACGAGCGCCCTGCAATCATCTGTTCTAATTGTTGACATCAGTGCTGTTTTGTTTGGTGGGGTCAGCTGCTTGTTCATCGAGACTATCCTCTAACTATTGGTATTGCTCGTCTTGAGCTTAGAAATGCTTTGAGTAAGTACGTTCCAATCACTATCTAATTGATTTACATACAAAGTGCCTGCTGGCGTTATCCGATAATACTTTCTAGCAGGAGTTCCTTCATCTACATGTTGCCAATAGGACTCAAGATAACCGTTTTTTAATAATCTTCTGAGCAGCGGATAAATCGTGCTTTCCTTGGTCTTAAGCATGGGGTAGGCATTAAGAGTCTGGATTAAGTCATAGCCATAGCGATCTTTTTGAAGTATTAAAAGCATGAGGACATATTCCAATGTTCCTCGTTTGATTTGCGATACCCATTCCTCATTCATTGCAAAACCATCCTGTTTTAAGCCCACCGCGTGGTCTCGTGCCTCTTAGTAAATGCATTCTGCACATGTGTTCTTAGTGTTAGCACAGATGCACACGTGCTTGGTGTATATGCATATTCGCAGTTAGTATGATACATTGTACCACACAGTATATCTTAGTCAATAGGTGTTATGTTGTGCATAGTTTAAAGAAAAAAAGCGCAGATAGTTTACCTGACGCATCAATTTTTCTAAAATCAGCTTCATAGAGTTCAATAATTTGACGCTTTATGTAATCAATTGTTTGAAAATTCTTTCCATTCATATATGCTTCAACAGCTTGCGGCATACCGCGCAGCGCATGAGTTTTTCCACTCAAGTAATTTCTTGTAAGCTTTTCGCTGCATATACATGGTTTTGCTCGTTTCATTTACATTTCTTCAAAGTCTTTTATGCCCAAAACCGACATTTCTTCAAAGTTTTGAATAAACCGCTTACGTGCAAGGGCGTGTATTTGTGCCTTGTGTTTACAAACTTACCGAGTTGCGAACTACAAGAATCTTATGAGGAATCTCTTCCCATTCGCTCATATGATGAGTAATCACCATAACGCTTTTATGCTGATCTAACAGCATACGAATTACGCGCCGCACAAGGCGCCTACCCGCACCGTCTAATCCACTTGTGCATTCATCTAAAATATACACCGGCTTATCCAACGCCAAAATAGCGGCTATGCCCACGCGTTTTCGCATACCACCAGACAGCTGATATGGATTGCACTCAAATGTGTCTGAAGGAACACCCAACAGCGAAAGCATCTTTTTTGCCCTGCACATGGCAACCTTACAAGAAACACCTAGATTTTTTAGGCCAAAAGTTACCTCATCAAGCACCGTTGGACAAAATAGCTGGTCCTCAACACGCTGAAACATAAAAGCGCAATCTCCCAACGCAACAGGTCGCCCATTAAGCGTTATGCTTCCTTGCTGCGGCTTACATGCTCCAATAAGATTGAGTGCAAGAGTGGTTTTCCCCGAGCCTGAATTGCCTACAACAAGCGTTAATTCTCCTGCATATAACGAAAAATTATACGAAGTAACGCTTTGATTGCCACGATAAGACGCGGCGTCTCCCAAAGGCCGCGGCACAAGCTTAGATACAACCAGTGTGGGCTGTGTGGGCTGTGTACCCTCGTTGTGCGCTCCTGTGGGCTGTATGCACGTTGTACGCTCGGCGTGTGCCACTGTGGGTAGAAGTTGCGCTTCACATGCATTATCCGCCAATATAAACGGGTCTTGTGCGCTCATAACGCTCATATAAGACGATTCATCTATAAAATCGGCGTATTCTTGCAAGGTAGGATTCGACAAAAACTCAGAAGGACTCACTTCTGCGGCTATTTTTCCCTGATAAAGAACCGCAACCTTATCAACATATGTTAGGTCTTGCGCATTATGCGTTATTTCTATCACGCCCAAAGGCGCTCCATCAAACCCTGTCCTAACCAAATGCTCAATAGTTGCATGAAGTTGTTGCGATGAGATAGGATCAAGCTGTGAAAACGCTTCGTCTAACACAAGGTAGTGCGGATGAAGTGCCAGCGTAGCTGCAAACGCTACACGCTGCATTTCACCACCCGAAAGTGTATCAAGCATGCGCGCTGCAAGGTGCGAAATATGCGCAAACTCCAGCGCCTCTTTTACACGGGCGTGTACATCTTGCTCTGAAAGTCCTAAATTAAGAGGGCCAAACGCAAGCGTATCAAAAACAGACGGGCTTACGCACTGCGTATAGGGGTCTTGATGAACAAAACCGCAAAGACCTGCGCGCGTAAGAACATCAAGCGATTCGTTTGGAGCGATTGTGTAATCATCGAACGTTACATATCCTGCTTGAAAAGTCATATGACCTGCAAGGACTTTAACAAGCGTTGATTTACCTGCACCGTTAGAACCCACAAGTGCTATACGCATACCCGATTTACACGCAAGCGAAAACTCGCGCAAAACAAAGGCGCTGTTGTGCTGATAGCTACAAGTAATATGAGAACAAGAGAGCGCCACAGAATAACCTTTCGTATATAAAAAGGCACATATTACGAATCTGATTATACGAATAAATAAGCCAATTAAAAAGTAACCGAAAAATAAAGTCGAGCAAAATAAAAAAGACCTCGCAAAAAAGCGAGGTCTTTGAAGGCGTTTTAACGTGAGACGTACATTATGCCCCAGTTTTTCGCTGTCCTTAAGCTTGAGCGTTCTCATCCTTTGAATCTGCTGATTCTTTGGTGTCTTGCGCTTTCTCAGCCTCTTGAGCCTTGGCAGGCTTAGCAACCTTTTCTACCTTGGTTGCAGGAGCTGCACTGGCAACACTTTCGGTAACAACCTCAATGATAACAACTTCTGCAGCGTCACCCTTACGAGGACCAAGCTTCATAATGCGTGTATATCCACCTTGGCGATCAGCCCAAAGGCCCTGAGCAGCCTTTTCGAATACCTGACGTACAACTTCTTTGTCACCAACTTTGGCAATAGCCAGACGACGTGCATGAACGTCACCCTTCTTTGCCCAAGTGATAACCTTATCTACCTCAGGACGAATAGCTTTTGCGCGTGCTTCGAGCGTCTTAATACGGTCATTCGCAAGCAGGGACGCAATCAAGCTCCTTTTCATTGCTTTGGTATGGCTGGCATCAGTACCAAGCTTCATACCTCTTTTTTTATTGTGTCTCATGGTCTAGTTTCTCCTCAATAGCACATTATTGTGGCTTAAGGCTTAAGTCCCAATCCTGCGTCCTCAAGCTTGTCGCGAACCTCTTCAATACTTTTTACACCAAAGTTGCGAATGTTAAGTAAATCATTCTCAGAGAATTCTACAAGTTGACGAACATTATGGATGCCTGCGCGCTTAAGACAGTTGTATGAGCGTACGGACAAATCAAGATCCTCAATCTGCTTATCAAGCTCGGTGTTCTCTTCTTCCTCTTCGTTAGAGAAAATCGAGACATCCTCTTGTGGCTCTTCTTCGTCTTCGGCCAAATCCATGAACGCTGCCATGTGTTGGTTAATAATGTCTGCAGCTTCGATAACTGCATCACGAGGACTTATTGAACCGTTAGTTTCAATCTCAAGAATCAGACGGTCATAATTGGTGTGTTGACCAACACGACAAGGCTCAACAGTCTTTGCACAGCGACGAACAGGAGAGTAAAGCGAGTCAACATGAATAACACCAATGGGATCTTCATCGCGCTCGTTGTCGTCACCTGAAACATAACCGCGACCTACGCCAATGCGCATACGCATAGCCAGGTGGCCACCCTCGCCCAACGTACAAATAACATGATCTTTGTTAATAAGCTCAAATTCAGCAGGAATCTTAAAATCTCCACCGGTAACAGTGCAAGGACCGTCAATAGAGATCGAAGCTTCTGCCGTTTCACCTGAACCGTTAGCGTGAAATACCAAGCCTTTTACGTTAAGCACAATGTCGGTAACGTCTTCATATACGCCATCAACAGTTGAGAATTCGTGCTGAACACCATCAATGGAAATAGCTTCTACAGCTGCACCCTCAAGCGAAGATAACAGCACACGACGCATGGAGTTACCCAATGTGTCACCATAGCCACGCTCCAATGGTTCAACATTGACTCGAGCAAGGTTTTCGGATATATCCACCACACTAACCTGTGGACGGATGAATTCTGACATGAATACCTCCTGCCAATCAGGTTACTTAGAATAGAGCTCAACGATGAGCTGAGCATCGATATCAAGGTCAATTTGATCGCGTACAGGAATTTGAAGAACTTTACCTTGAAGCTTTTCTACATCAACCTCAAGCCAAGCAGGAACTGCCATACGCTCAGAAACGATAAGAGACTCCTTAATAGGAAGCAAATCTTTTGCTTTAGAGCTAACAGCAATAACATCGTCAGCCTTTACCTGATAAGAAGGAATGTCTACACGTTTACCGTTAACGGTAATGTGTCCGTGACGAATTGTTTGACGAGACTCTTTACGAGTACGTGCAAAACCAAGACGGAATACAACATTATCCAAACGGGTTTCTAACAAACTCATAAGGTTATCACCAGTAATACCCTCAGCCTTCATAGCTTTGGTGTAATAACCGCGAAACTGTTTCTCAAGAATACCGTAAATAAATTTAGCTTTTTGTTTTTCACGAAGCTGAGTACCATACTCGCTCAACTGACGACGACGTTGTCTTGGTTGACGATTGGACTTCTTGTTAATTCCCATAACAACTGGTTCAATCTCGAGTTGACGGCATCTCTTGAGGACAGGGGTCCTATCAATTGCCATAGTTACTGTCCTTCCTTATTACACGCGACGACGTTTGCATGGACGGCAACCGTTGTGCGGTACAGGTGTTTTATCCTGAATACCAGAAACTTCAAGTCCGGCTGCCTGAAGAGAACGGATTGCGGTCTCGCGACCAGAACCCGGTCCTTTGACGAATACTGCTACTTTATGAAGACCGTGCTCCATAGCAGCCTTTGCGCATGCTTCAGCAGCAACTTGAGCAGCAAATGGAGTTGACTTACGAGAGCCTTTAAAGCCAACAGTTCCGCCTGATTGCCAAGCAATAACGTTGCCTTGGGGATCAGTAATAGAAATAGTTGTGTTATTAAATGTGCTCTTGATATGAGCTTGACCAACTGCGATATTCTTACGCTCAGAGCGACGAATATGCTGGGTCTTTTGATTTTTCTTTGGCATAATCTACTCCTAGGCCTTCTTCTTAGCACCAATTTGACGTCTCTTACCTTTACGGGTACGAGCGTTTGTATGGGTGCGCTGACCGCGTACAGGAAGACCCTTACGATGGCGAAGGCCGCGATAGCAACCAATCTCCATCAGGCGAGCAGTGTTTTGCCTTACTTCACGTCGTAAGTCACCTTCAGTGGTGAAGTTTGCATCGATATAGTCACGAAGCTTGGTAACTTCATCCTCTGTAAGATCCTTAACGCGAGTATCTGGATTAATACCGGTCTCGGCACAAACTTTAGTAGCTCTTGTTTGCCCAACACCGTATAAATACGTTAGACCGACTTCTACACGCTTGTCGCGTGGAAGATCGACACCGTTAATACGTGCCAACTTCGAGCTCCTCTCTTAGCCCTGACGCTGCTTGTGGCGAGGGTTCTCGCAGATCACGTAAACCTTGCCATGACGACGAATGACTTTGCATTTGTCGCACATCTTCTTTACCGAAGGGCGTACCTTCATCTTAAACTTCCTCCCAGTAGTACGAATAAACTGGTAGCAACAGATGCGCTTAGTCCAAGCATCTGTTTATAAACGCCCAGCCGCAGGCGAAACAACTGCCGTGATGTAACGGGGTTATTTGTAGCGATAGGTAATACGACCTCTGGTGAGGTCATACGGAGATATTTCTACCGTTACCTTATCGCCAGGCAAAATACGAATATAATTCATGCGTATCTTACCGGAAATAGTACAGAGAATGGTTTTACCGTTTTCGAGCTCTACATTAAACATTGCGTTTGGTAAAGGCTCCAGCACTGTGCCTTCAAGCTCGATTCCGTCTTGTTTACTCACCGTACCTACTTTCTTCTTACAAATCACAGCGATCATTTATCATACATAAAATCAGCACGGATGGAAATAGCAACACGTATTGTACACAATTACACAAAAGTCCTACAAACTTTCTTCTTGCATTACTCCGCATGCACCCCAATCGCGTGCGCGCTCGTCTTTTGACCCACAACTTTTATGAGTCAGATTCGCCGCCCTGCATAATACAATCGGCACCAAGATCATCAGCCGTTAAAACAACGGGGCCATCTTTGGTAATAGCGAGCGTGTTCTCATAGTGGGCAGCAATTTGACCATCATCGGTTACAACGCCCCACCCATCGGGCAATGTATGGCTTGCATAATCTCCAAGCGTAATCATAGGTTCAATAGCAATAACCATACCTACCTGCAGTCTTACGCCACGTCCCTTTTTACCGTAATTAGGAACATTGGGATCTTCGTGCATGTCATGTCCAACACCGTGGCCAACATAATCACGCACAACACCATAGCCATGCTTTTCTGCCAAGCTTTGTGCAGCAAATCCAATATCGCCCAGATGATTTCCAGGAAGAGCCTGTTCAATGGCGTCGTGAAGACAGTCGCGTGTAATTTCACACAGTGCCTTTGCCTCGTCGCTAACAGCACCTACATAAAATGTCCAAGCATTATCACCAACCCAGCCGTCAACGGTTGCGCCTGTGTCAATAGAGATGATGTCGCCCTCTTTAAGTACTGTGCTCGGAGAAGGAATGCCATGGACAATTTGATCGTTAATAGAAGAGCAAAGCGAGGCTGGATATCCGTAGTAACCCTTAAACGTAGGAATTCCGCCATGCAGACGAATAAAGTTTTCTACCGCGCTGTCAATTTCCTTGGTAGTAACACCAGGTTTTACCAGTGTTCCTGCAAAGCGCAAAGCTTCCTTGGAAAGCTTTCCTGCACGCTTCATCTCTTCAATTTCTTGCGGACTTTTAATATGAATCATAAGGAAAGGAGCTTTTTGACACGAGTAAATACCTCATCGGGGTCAGCGGCTCCGTCCACCTCCTTAAGTTTAGACTGGGCTTTGTAATAATCAACCAAAGGAGCAGTTTGGGTTTCATAGGTTTCAAGGCGCTTTTGGATAGTTTCGGGCTTATCGTCATCACGTTGATACATCTGACCACCACAAGCAGGGCAAACATCACAGCCTGCAGGAGCAGTGTAAGCACATGCTCGGCAAGTTCTGCGTGAACTCAAGCGCTTAACAATTAAATCTTTAGATACATTAACATAAAGCGCACCATCAAGGGTTTTACCAAGTGTTGCAAGCTCGGCGTCCAAAACTTGAGCCTGCTCGCAATTGCGTGGGAACCCATCAAGCAAGAACCCCTTTTCTACATCGTCGTTCGAAAGGCGTTCTTTAACCAAGCCAATTACAAGCTCATCGGGTACAAGCTTTCCCGCCTTCATATAAGACTCGGCTTGACTCCCCAATTCTGTATGAGCCGAAACCGCACTTCTAAGCAAATCTCCTGTAGAAATATGAACAAAACCAAACTCAGCAACAAGCTTTTGCGCTTGTGTACCTTTTCCTGCACCAGGTGCACCGAGAAGTACTAAATTCATAGGATTCAACACCTTTCGATTGTTAAACAGATATGATAAATGTAACACGTTTTTTAGCTTTAACACACGAAGATCGAGATTTTTCAAAAGCGTACAATCTAGCCATCAGCTTATAGGGACTGGCGTGTACTTAATATATAAATTACAGGCATAAAGGCTATAAATTTCGAACAATAAGGACCATCATGCACTTAGCCAACAAAAAAAAGCGGAGCCGCATGCTCCGCTTTATAATCTTATCTGTGCGCTCTGTAGAAATGCACTCTATAGTACCCAGCAGTTCTAATGGAAAAGTCCCTCGTAATTGTGCATTTTGAGTTGACTCTCAAGCTGAGAAATTGTATCCATAGCAACGCCAACCATAATAAGCACCGAAGTACCACCAAACGCCTGCAACAAAGTGTTTCCCGTAAACCTAAACATAATAGAAGGAATAACAGCAATAGCAGCCATAAAGAGTGCACCAGGTAACGTAATGTGATCTAACACATCCTTAATATATGCAGCAGTTGCCCCACCAGGACGAACGCCAGGCACAAATCCACCTGCTTTTTTTAGCTGGTCTGCAGTTTCATCGGGGTTAAATACCATAGCAGTATAGAAATAGGCAAAAAATACGATAAGTACAACTGATAATACCCAGTTTACCCAGCCCGTAGAAAGGGAGTTAGCAAAAGCCTGAATCCAATCAACACGCGGGAAAAATACCGCAACCTGAGCAGGCATATATAACAAAGCAGAAGCAAAGATAATAGGAACAACGCCTGCCGTATTAACCTTAATAGGAAGGTAGGTAGACTGACCACCCATAATTCGTCTTCCCATAACGCGCTTAGCATATTGAACAGGAATACGACGCTGGCCACGCTCAATGAAGATAATAATGGGGATAATAGCCAAAATAACAAGGAGCGTAACAAGTGTTGTTACCATACCAAAGGTAGAGGTATTAACCGACGAGGTAAGTGCAGAAGGAAGACCAGCCATAATATTTGCGAAGATGATAAGTGACATTCCGTTACCAACGCCTCGTTGCGTGATAACTTCACCAAGCCACATAATAATCATAGCGCCAACAAGCAAGACTCCTACGATGATAAATGCTTCGATATATTCAGGAAAACCAAGGTTTGAAAAACTAATTCCATAACTCTTGAATAAAAAGTAATATCCAATTGCATTTACCAACGCCAGAACAACCGTAAGATAACGCGTGTACTGCGTAATCTTACGTTGTCCTGATTCGCCTTCTTTTGCAAGCTCTCCAAGCGAAGGTATAACCGCCTGGAACATCTGCAAAATAATCTGAGCCGTGATATACGGCATAATTCCTAAACTAAAAACGGAAACGCGAGAAAGAGCTCCACCAGAAAAAAGATTAAGTACAGCTACTGCACCACTACCAGCGGAAGCCTCTTGAAATGCCTGGAGCATGCGAGCAAACGGCACACCAGGTGCAGGTAAATATGCGCCAAAACGATAAAGCAACAGGATTGCCACCGTAATGAAAATCTTGTTTCTTAACTCCTTGATGCGAAATGCGCTCGAGATGCCCTTAAACACGCTTACTCGACCTTTCCTCCGGCTGCCTCAATTTTTGCTTTAGCAGAAGCAGAAACCTTATCAACAGATACGGTAAGTTTCTTAGAAAGTTCACCGTTACCCAAAACCTTAACAGGAATATAGGTGTGTTTAATTACACCTTTTTGTACTAATGTTTCGTCGTTTACAGTTTCGCCATCAGCAAACAAGGTGTTCAGACGATCAACATTAACAGGTGTGTATGCTACACGATTGTGATTAGTAAAACCGGGGAGCTTAGGCAAACGCATAGCTAAAGGCTGTTGTCCACCTTCAAATCCGGCTCCTTTACCGCCACCAGCACGTGAAAGCTGACCTTTAGTACCACGGCCAGCAGTTGTTCCAAAACCAGAAGAGTTTCCGCGACCAATGCGCTTACGTGATTTCTTGGAACCTTGTGCAGGACGAAGATCATTGAGTTGCATATGTCTTGCTCCTAGTTCTCTTCAACCTCAACAAGGTGCTTTACCTTGAAGATCATTCCACGGACGCTTGGGTTATCAGGGAGAACCGAAACGTCACCAATTTTACGAAGACCCATTGCACGACAGGTCAATGTTTGATCTTTTTTCACAGATGCAACGGCACTGCGAACAAGCTTAACGCTTACTTTTTTATCAGCCATGGTGCTTAGGCCTCCTTTCCATTAAACATCTCTTTTACGCTCATACCACGACGAGCAGCTGCTTCCTCGGGGCTTGTTAAGGATTGCAAGCCTTTTGCAGCAGCTTTAATCATGTTAAGAGCATTGCCGGTACCCAATGACTTAGACAGTACATTGGTAATTCCTGCCATTTCGAACAGAGGACGAACAGGACCTCCAGCAATAACACCAGTACCAGGTACAGCAGGTTGGATCAATACACAACCAGCACCATAGTGCTCTTTAACAGCATGAGGAACTGAACCATTTTCTGTGATAGGCACATGGAACATGTTCTTTTTTGCATCGTCCACAGCTTTTTGAATTGCTTGTGGAACCTCGGCAGACTTACCCATACCAATTCCTACATTACCCTTGCCGTCTCCTACAACAACAAGTGCAAGTAAGGACATACGACGTCCACCTTTTACAGTTTTAGATACGCGATGGATGTAAACTACGCGCTCCTGAAGCTCGGAGTCATCCTGGCGCTTACGATCACGTGGCATTCAAATTCCTCCTAGAACTTCAGACCCGCTTCGCGGGCACCTTCTGCCAAAGCCTTAATGCGACCATGGTAAATGTGTCCACCACGATCAAAGGTAACTTCTTTTACACCAGCGCTTAATGCACGCTCAGCAACAAGCTTACCTACAAGCTCTGCAGCTTCTTTATTTGAACCAACTTTTACTTGACCTTTAATTTCTGCGGTTAAGGTAGAAACAGCGCAGATTACCTTAGCATCACAGTCATCAATAACTTGAGCGTAAATGTGAGCGTTTGTACGATGTACGCTCAAACGAGGACGCTCAGCTGTTCCAAATACCTTGGAACGAACACGGCGTTTGCGGCGTTTAAGACCCGCAAGCTTAGCCTGGTTCTTGTTCATACTTTCTCCTTCAACATGCCGCTACCTAACGGGGTAACAGACTTCCTAGGTGAAGTAAAACTACTTAGCAGCCTTACCAAGTTTTCTGCGAATGTGTTCGCCTTCGTAGTGAATACCTTTACCTTTGTAAGGCTCAGGAGGACGCTTAGAACGAATTTCAGCAGCAACTTGACCAACTTGCTCCTTAGAAATTCCCTTAACAATAATGTGAGTGTTATCGGGAACCTCAAATGACATTTCGGCTGGGCAAGGATAAATAACAGGGTGCGAGTAACCCAGAGATAAATCCAAGTCTTTACCTTTAAGTGAAGCACGATAACCAACACCAGCAAGTTCAAGACGCTTCTCAAAGCCTTCCGAAACACCGATTACCATGTTGTGAAGCAGGGTACGTGTTAAACCTTGTTGAGCATTAGCTTCTACCGTTGGCTCAGCGAGCTCAACCAAAAGCTCTTGACCCTCTTCTTTAATTACAACGAGCTCAGAAAATGTGCGCTCAAGCTCGCCTTTGCTGCCCTTAGCAACAACGTGAGTTCCGTCAATGGTCACCGTTACACCGGCTGGAACCAAGACAGGCTTCTTACCAATACGAGACATTGTCTGCTCCTATCCAGATGAGTAACGATTACCAAATATAGGCAATGACCTCGCCGCCAACGCCCAATTTACGAGCGTCACGATCGCACATCATGCCTTTAGAAGTTGAGATTACAGCAGTGCCAAGACCGCCAAGAACGCGCGGCAGCTTATCTGCTGAGGAGTAAATACGCAAACCGCATTTAGAAATACGGCGAATACCGCGAATCACGCGTGTGCGCCTTTCTCCATACTTAAGTGTAATGTGTAAAGTTTTTTGAGGTTTACTATCTTCAATCTCAAAGGACTCAATATACCCTTCCTCGCAAATTACGCGAGCTACCTCAGCAAGTACCTTGCTGGAGGGTAAAGAGACCTCAGGTTTACCTGCGGAGTTAGCGTTACGAATACGCGTTAACATGTCCGCTATGGGATCGGTAACCTTCATAGATTCCTTCTCCTTCGTTCGTGATGAAACTGTGCATGTGGTTCACACTTTGCCCGTAGCAAAGATGCCTACACACCAGAGCTTCCTACCAGCTTGCTTTGCGCACGCCAGGGAGCTCGCCTATACAAGCCATTTCGCGGAAGCAAACACGGCATAAACCAAACTTGCGATATACGCTGTGAGGACGTCCACAACGTTGGCAACGGTTTTGTGTGCGTGATGAAAACTTCGGCTCACGGTTTGCCTTGACGATCATCGATGTCTTAGCCACAAATCCTCCTTTTACCTTGGCTTTATTACCAAAGCCTTACGATTGCTGCGCAAAGCGCAGCTACTCCATCATCTACCAAATGCTATTTTTTGAACGGGAAGTTAAATGCAGCTAAAAGTGCACGACCTTCTTCGTCGGTAGATGCTGTAGTTACAACGGTAATGTCCATACCACGTGTGTGATCGACTTTGTCGAAGTCAATTTCCGCAAAGATAAGCTGCTCGGTTACGCCCATGGAGAAATTACCGTGGCCGTCAAAGCTCTTAGAGGAAATACCACGAAAGTCGCGGATACGTGGGATAGCAATAGAAATAAGACGATCAAAGAACTCGTACATACGATCGCCACGAAGTGTTACTTTAGCGCCAATAGGCATACCAGCGCGAAGGTGGAAAGTAGCGATAGATTTACGAGCGTGGGTAACCATTGGTTGTTGACCAGTAATGTCACGAAGGTCTGATACAGCACCCTCGATTGCTTTGTGGTCGCCAGCGGCTTCGCCAACACCCATGTTTACGACGATTTTCTCGATCTTTGGAATTTGGTTAACATTTTTGTACTCAAATTCCTTTTGAAGCACGTCGCGTACTTCGTCGAAGTATTTTGCCTTTAATCGAGGCATGGCTTCGGTTGACTTCTTTGCCATAGGACACTCCTAAACTCTTGGGGTTTTAAGTGCGGGGATCGCCTCGCACCTCCCGACACCTTATCGGGAGCCTACCTGCAATTTTATAAAAGACATCTAGGTATCCCCTATAAAGTTGCAACGGTAAATGATACCTGTTTCTCTTGGAGCATTTGCGTGCTGTTGGGCGCATTTACAAAAACATCAGGATAATTCCATATTTCGGGCAGACGTTTGTTATTTGTCCATCATGTCACGTTAGTCAAAACAAAACGTTTTATAAAAGCACGCCCGCAGAGACACGCTCAGCGGCAATACGCCAGGTGGTGTGAGTACGGGCGGAATTTAGTGTTAAAGGTGTGGGCTGCTAGTGCTGCCGACGACGCTTGTGCGAGATGAGGCTCATACCAGAACCTAATATTATGCCAAACGTACCTGTAAGAGCCAAAAATTCTGGAAGCACGCTTGTATCTCCAGTTTGAGGAACCGTGCGAGTATGTTGATGCGCGGACATGGGCGGCATAGGTTTTTTCTGGACGGTCACACGAACTTGTTTTGTGGTAGAGGCGCCATCTTTATCAGTAACCGTAAAGGTAATCTTATAAGCTCCAACCTTGGTATTATCAAACCCGCCATTATCGCTGATAGATACCTTACTTGTTATATCACCATCTTCTACATCACTTGCAGATACAACAAGACTTGTGAGATCAAAAGTATCACCTTCAGTAATAGTTGCGTCACGAAGAGTAAGGGTGGGGGCTTCGTTCAAAACTGCTGCTTTCAAAGCATATACCGCATGAACCGTTATGTCCTGATTTACAACAGTCTTACCCGTAAATACACCAGATTTATCTTTACCAGAACTATCGGTATTCCATTCCTTAAAGACATATCCATCCTTTGTAGGATCTGCGGGCATAGATTGATCTTTAAGCAAATCGGTATCTATTGCTTTGCCATGCTGCACTTTAACTTGCTTATATTGCTTGCCGTCATTCATAAAAGTAACCGTATGTGTTATCATGCGGGGAACAAACGTAACCACTTTTTGAGTGGGATCTGTGTCTTTATGTGCAGAAACACGAACCGTTTCCTCGGTTGGTGCAGTGTTACTATCAGCCGATTCAGCCACCCATTCATAGCCTTCAGGAGCAGGTGCGGTGGGTTTTACGATATAGGTACCTGGAGCTAGATACGCAGCCCCTTGAGAGAGATAACCCGCAGCCTCGGGAAGCAAAGCAGTGTTCTTATCCGTTATCATCTTCTGTAATTCTGGTTTAGTAGGAGCTGCTGGAATTTGCTCAGAAGATGTAAGCGAAACATTGAGCGGATTTTTACCTGCATAGATACCGTATGGCTTGCCGCCTTCTACCTTATTTTCTGTGTTCTTGTACTGCACGACAAGCTGCGTTGGAATCGGACGATAAGTCACGTAATAGTGCTTAGTATTTACCTGATTGTCGTCTTTATCACGCACGATACCATAATCATAGTTACCAAACTTTTCAGTGTTATCCTTGGTAAATGTACCACCTTCCGGTGTATCTATATCGTTGCTGTAGTAAAGATAACCGGGAATGTTTGTACCAGTCAGCTCCTCCATCGTTGGGCGCTTAACAGAATCTTTCTTTGGGTCCCCGTCGTAACTTAAAAGTGGCGTATACATATTTCTAACAACCTGATTATTACCAAACCTTACCCCAGTAATATTTTTCGTCTCAGACAAATCGAGCAAATCTAGCTTGGTAAACGGCTTGGTAGAGAACCTGTCAGTTTCACCAGCACTCCGTTGAGAGAGCCCATCCGAGCCATTAATGTTTGCTACCTTGCGATATTGCAAATCATCTACAAAATGAAATTGCGCGCTGCATTCGGGTAAAAAGGCGACATATCCAAAAATTCCAGATGAATCTTCATGATTAAATCCTTCATAGCCAAAAATAGCTTCATGAGTGTTGTCGCCCTCCATAACAACATGAATAAACGTTTGGTTCTTTCTCATATAAACTTTGATATTCGTCTTATCAGCCAAATTTGATCCAATAAGCTTTCCATTTACCTCGAGCCTATATGGAATCTTATTGTCGGGAGCTTTATTAAAGTCAAAATCTGCTGATCCGTCTGGGTTTTTTAGCTCGCGGGATGATCTGTATGGATAAAATTGACCATCACCGGTATATACGCTTTCTTTATCAACCCGCGGGAAAAATATGAAAATGTCAACTCTTCCAAGCCTGCCATTATATGTATTGATAGTCTCATTAATGCTTTTAGTATCGCCAAATGCTTGGCCATTCTCTACAGAAAACTTCTTGCCATACGGCGTATAAAAAATCTTTTGAATGGAGGGCAGAGGCCTCACAGATTTCGCTGTATTCTGCAGTTCCCTGACTTCATCAGGCGTAATGACATTGGGGAAGGGATTTTGTACATTCTTATCATTGGTAAAATCATAAATTCCAGCGGCATCCGGTTTAACGGTTGAACTTTCAACAACTGGGTCTGCAACAGCATATGCCATAGTGGGAGAAACTATACACGATATAACACCGAGCGCACATACGAGGGCGAGTGCCGCATTATTATTTGAGAATTGCCCGTAGCTTCTGCATTTAACCTGTGGTTTCATGGTGCTCCTCTCAATGGTTCATAGCATTAACTTTAATGCAATGAAGGCAAGTTCTACCCCCCCCCTCACAAATATTCCATATTTCTTACCAAAAGAGATGCGCGTAAACCATTCCTTGAGGGCATCCATTGAGCACGCACAAAAAAACTCAAGCCACAACATGTGTAGCTTGAGTTGTCACAGTGTGTACTGAACTTATAAACTTAACTGCTAGCTGTACGTGACGCCACGCTAGTGTTTCCGCCGCAAACGAGCACCCATAAGTCCTGCAGCAAAGCCCAACGAAGTTGCAAGGGCGCTCATTGGCAAGAGCAACCTATCGACAGTTTGGGGTGTAGCTTTTTAGGTGGCACAGACTAAAAACTGCGCTTTCCATATCCTGCAAAGCCACCCATCAGCGCAAGCGACCCAGCACAAAAGAGAGCGCCAAACATGTTTGCATACAGGTTTTGCTCCTCGCCTGTTTGTGGCGAAATCTGATCTGGCTCACGTGCTGTCTTGTGATCAGGCGGTGTGTCGGAACTTTTTGGATCCTGCCTTTTTGGATTGGGTTTTGGATCGGGTTGGGGTTGCTCTTCCTTTTCCCATTGAGCTTTCAACGTTATATCTTTTGTAACTTTTTGTGTCTTAAAATCCCATTTCTTATCATCTAAAAACCAGCCCGTAAACTTATATCCATTTTTAGTAGGGTCTTCTGGCATAGTCAGCAACGCGCCATCTGCAACGCTTACCTTTGCCGCACTCGTAAATACACCACCTTGTGCATCAAACGTTACGGTATAGGTGGGCAATTTTTTCCAAACAGCAAATACGATAAATACGGGCGACTCTGCATGTAGAAAGTCTTTTTGCATACCATACTTGTTGATAACACCATCTCGAATAATAGACCACTGATACGCAGGGCGCATGTGCCTTGCATCAAAACGCATTGTCTCTGCAGCCCAGTTAGTATAATCACTGTAACACGTATTTTCCTGGTCAGGAGTTATATTCTGCTGACGAGTACATTCCAATAAATTGTGTATAGTGTAGGCATTTTGATCATCATCTGGCGTTCCATCTGCCTTTTTAGGAAACAACAGATTATATCCCCAGCCTAAAAACTTGTATCCAGCACGCGTGGGCACTTCCGTTGGAATATCTAACTTATTATCTTTGATACGCACACGCTTAAAAATCTTTTCGTTATGATATACAAACGAATACTTATCTGCAGTTGCAGGGTCTTTTTCAATTGTTAACGCATCTTTAGCATCACCTGCAGAATTTGCAAATATAAACTCCATGGGCAGCATAAAAAGAGTGGTTTTCACAAAATGGTCTTTAAGATCTATAAACTGATAAGGAATATTCCAATTATCGCCCTTTTCAACGGGAGCACCGCTAGAGAGGGAATACTGTTTATTTATTTGAAAGGTAAGCGTTGTGGCAACAGGGCTCGTATGATCGGAATGCCGCAAGCTAAAACCTAGCGCAACAGGAGACGGTACCGTTTCACCAACAATAGAAATCTTATATTCATGATCGGGATTAAAGCCGAAAAAGATCCTGCTGATATTTACAGGGTCACCAAAATCAAGCTCCTTTATATCGGTTGCTTCCTTCTTAAGCGTATTATCAAAAAAGCGAAACTTTACGGCACGATACTTTGCAAGCACATCATTATGTTGCTTTCTACATGCAGGATCAGAATTCGAACCATTTTGCCATGAGGTATCCAAAAGTCCAAAATCACTATCAGGTTGGATGAATGTAGTTTTATCACCTGGAACAATGCGCGTATCAAGGGCTTTGTATTGCAGAGTTAGATTTATGAAATAATACTGCTTCATTTGCTCGTTAGTAAGTTTAACCGGCTTATCAGAGCTTGAATTGCTTGTTGTTTGCGCTGACGCGGACGTGTTATCTTGTGGTTGCGCATGATTATTTATAGAAGAATCTGCATAACAATATTCTTGCATACCTGCGAACAGGCACGTAATAACAAACGCACATGCAAAAAACAAAGTACGTAAAGAGGAAATTGCTCTGCATTTAAGCAGTGGTTTCATGGTGCTCCTCTCAATGGTTCATAGCATTAACTTTAACGCAATGAAGGCAAGTTCTACCCCCCCCCTCACAAATATTCCATATCTTGCCAACAGAGGCGCACGTAGACCATGCATTGAGGCCCCACATTGAGCGTACACATAAAAACTCAAGCTACAACATGCGTAGCTTGAGTTTTCACAGCGTTTGTTACAACTCTAAAATTAAGCCGTCAGTGTTACCTTTAGTGCTTGCGACGCAAACGAGCACCCATAAGTCCTGCGGCAAAGCCCAACGAAGTAGCCAAAGCGCTTATTGATAAGAGTAACCCATCGCCAGTTTGGGGTGTGGCTGTTTTTAGGTGGCTTGGGTGTTGAGTCTTTTCTTGTTTACCCTCATTCTTATCTGTTGGCTTTTGTTCATCCTTTTTAACCACATTGACAACAGCAGATTTAGTTACGCTTATGCCAAGTTTATTAGCAACCTTAAAGGTAATGGTATATGTACCTACCTTGGCAGCATCAAAGCCTTGAGTATCTACAACAACTACTTTATCTATAAGGTTACCGTCTTTGGCATCGGTTGCAGAAACTATTAAATCACGCACCGTAAAAGGAGTGCCTTCGGTAATGGTTTTATCTTGAAGAGTAAGAACGGGAGCGGTTTCTATCTTTGCTGGATTTGGAGTATAGATGGCATACACATTCATATCGCTTTGCACGAGCGTTGTACCACTAAATGCTTGTCCTGTTCCATCGGGCTTTGTATTCCATTCCTTAAAGGTAAAACCTGCTTTAGTAGGCTGGGCAGGCATCGACTGATCTGTCCATTCGTCTGTTTCAATAGCCTTGTTCTCTTGCACTTTTACTTGTGCAAGCTGCGCGTCGCCATTCATAAAGGTAACTTTATAACCCGAGGCCTCCCACTTGGGGAATACAACAAACGTATGGTTAGTAGAGCAATATTGAGTTCCTAATTTACTTCCAAACACATTCACACCCTTGCTATCCCTTATGAGGGCAAACAAATAAGGATAGTCAATATATGGTTTAACTCCAAAGGGCGAATATGCAACCGTTGTGCTATTTATTATTTTTTTATCATCGTCGGACATACGATCAAATGACGTATATGGTCTACCATTTGTTTTTTGAGCAACATAGAACTGCCAGCCAGCAAATTTATAGCCCGATTTAACAGGATTGGTCTCAGGGAACTGAATTTTATTATCTTTCACACGAAGACGCGCAAAAACATTATCGGCGTTGTAGGTAAACTTCCAGTTGCCGTCGGATCGATAGTCACCATTATCTTTTTGTGGCTGAGTGTATGAAAAACATTTATCTGCTACCGACTCATCCTTGGCATAAACAACTTCCATAACACACAAACGAAAATATTTATTTTGAGATTGCTTGTCTTTTGCGTTGGATGGCGTCCACTTAAAATGGTATATATCGGCTTCAAATTCTTTTCCCTCATCAGCTGAAACGTTGTTATACGTTACATAATACGGGCTGGGAATAGTGCTATTTACCACAGATACTTCATACGTATGAGTCGCATCATAACTACCCAGGCTTTTTGTTGCACTCGTAGCAGTGTTGGGATCATAGGTACCAGCAGTCGTTGCTACTACCTTATTGTCAGTTATATCTTTTACTTGAAACTGGATTTTTCCAAACGCTTCCTTAACATCTTTCCTGGAAGAATCGAGCGTAGAACCAAAATCCCAGCTACCAAAATTTAATTGGCCAAAATCGCTATCGCCTTTAACAAATGCATTTTTGCCGCCTGCATATTCCTCATTCATAGTTTCCCAGCATAAACTCACTTTAAGCTCGGTCTTTTGAGCCTGTGCAGGCTGATTGGGACCTGGCTTGGGTCTTCTTACCTCAAGCGCAGCAAGATTAGAAAACGCAGTTTGTGGTGAAGTTGTAACTAAAGTGTTATCAGCAGGCTTTTGTGCAGTAGCTACATGTTTTTGCGTCACTTGATCTTTTGCGATAGGCGTGGCTACACCTGCGGCTGGTGCTTTTTGTTCTAGTGCAGGCGTTTTGTTACCTACAGGCTCAAGCTCTTGAGCTTGAGCAACTACGGAACTTGAAGCAATCAAAACAGACGCAACAGCCCCTCCCCACACACACGCACGGGAAGTACTGAGCATATTGTGTATGCGTGATGTCTTGCTATAATGTTTAGGTTTCATGGCGCAACTTCCTTCCACGAGACATCTTTTTAAAGATGAAGCCTTTAATTACGTACTTGAGTTTTATCTTCTGATGTTTTTGCCGGCTACCATAAGTTCTGACTGTGATTCAATGCATGCTTCTTTTGCAATATAAACGTAGTAACTTGCTGTATTTGAATAGCGCGTTCATCTTGCATGTTCATACGTGCTCCAAAGCTTTTTCTCTGCCTTTATTTTAAGCAATTCACAAGTATCACCCATGACCCCCCCCCCGCCTTCACAACTTTTTCATATTTCGCTCTTTTTGGACGGATTACAAATTTAGTTTCCACAAAATATTTATAATTTGACCCAATATATGCAGGTTCTTATACCCCCCCCACTTCGTACATACTGTGTAGACATACGCATTCTTTTTAGATAGAATCTATCCACCACATTTAAGAGGGGGAAACCATGCTACAGATAGAACATCTCACAAAATCATACAAGCCAGCGCAACAGGGCTTTCTTAAAAAATTTGCGCGCAAGTTTACAAAACAAACTGCAAAGGACGCTGCAGAATCCGCGCACAATCTTGAGACATTCGCAGTACGCGACCTTTCCTTAAACGTTGAATCGGGCGATATTTTTGCCTTTATTGGTCCTAACGGCGCAGGTAAAACAACCACTATCAAAAGTATCGTGGGTATCCACTCCTTTGACAGTGGCACCATTACAATCGACGGCCATTCTATTGTGGATGAGCCCCTTGCCGCCAAGCAAATTTTTTCGTATTTGCCCGATAACCCCGAGATTTATAACTATGTAAGTGGTATTCAATATCTGCGCTTTGTTGCCGATATGTATGGGGTTGACCCGCGCCTTGCACGCGAGCGCATGCACAAGTATGCCGATATTTTTGAGCTCACCTCAAAGCTTAATATGCGCTGTGCCGATTATTCTCACGGTATGAAACAAAAAATTGCTATTATTGCATCGCTTTTGCATAACCCTCGCTTGCTTGTGCTCGACGAGCCTTTTGTAGGTCTTGACCCCGAAGCAACGCTTCACTTTAAGGAAATCATGCACGAGATTTGCCAAGCAGGTGGTGCTGTATTTTATTCTACGCACGTTTTGGAGGTTGCCGAAAAACTCTGCAACAAAGCTGCCATGATTAAAAATGGTCGCCTTGTAGCGCAAGGAACTATGTCCGAACTTACTCACAATACATCGCTTGAGACGCTTTTTATGAACGAGCTCGCAGACGATTCCGCAAGCCTTGTAACAGGTGAGTCCGCTGTATCTACATGCGAAAACGCAAGCGTAGAGGAGCACGGTGATTTATCTGACGCAGCAGCTTCAAACACCAGTGCAGAATAGATGTGATCATGATGCCACACACGCTAAAACAAATATATTCCCTCATTAAGATAGGTCTTATTGATAATTGGACTAAAGCTTTTAGCTCAAAAAGAAGAGGCACTACAAAGGCATTTATCAATCCTGCCATACGAGGCATAATTGTGGCTGTTGTTGTCCTTGTGCTGCTTATGCAAGCCTTCATCGGCTTCTTTAATAACCTTATAGAACTCATGGGCCCACAGATACTCCCAAGCGCGGCTTTTATATGCGCTTTTCTTTCTATATTGATAACCGACTTTTTGGGCCTTGGTTCCGCCCTTTTTGAAACAGGACGTTACCAGCAGCTTAAAACTATGCCCATATCGCAGCTGACCATTGCTTGGACGCGGCTTATAGACGCATTAAGCGGATCATTTATTTCTGCACTTATCTTTATGTTATGCGGCGTTATTGCTTGGAGTGCTCACGTCGACATACTAAGTCTTATACGTCTTGCCGTTTTTGGCACTATTCTAGTACCACTTTATACCTCAATTTTTTCCATCCTGTGTTTTTGCGCTGGATACGCGCTTAAACGCAAGTTTCGCGGTGGACACATTTTTGTGATGGCATTAGTAACATGCATAGTTATCGTACCGGCTATTATTATTGGATACAGCCTTGCTATTCCCGAATTACAAAGCTTTATCCTTCCCTATCTTAACTCTATTACCATGGTACTTTCGTTTGTTGATATCTTTGCCGCAGCTTGCATGGGTGACATATTAGCCCTTGCCAAACTTGCTGTACCAATTATGGTTATCTACACGATTTTTTCTACATGGCTTGCTAGAAATCTTGACTCACTCATTGCGCTTAAAGATGTAAGGGTACAAACGCGCTCATTTTCTTTTGAGGAAGCCCGTACAAACGATACGCACACACAGACGAACAAGCAAACGGACAACTTACTACGCGCAATTGTAATAAAACACCGACGCATGGTTGCGCTCATAAAAAAAGACGGACTCTTCCTGCGTCACAGCTCGGCAGTTGCAATGAACGTACTCATAGGTCCACTTTTTGGTTTAGCAGCGGCAAGCTGTCTCTGTCTATTTCCCTATATAAACCATATGGAAGGCCACATATTGTGCGCGGTTGTAGCATGTATTCCCATTTATACCAACTTAGCACCGGCTAGCTTGTATGCTATCACGTTGGAAGGCAACAAATGGTGGCACCTTCAAACGATGCCCTTGCTCGCGCGCGACATTATGCGTGCAAAACTTATCGCGGCAACCACTCCTATAGGAATTACGCTTGCGATAGAAGAAGTGCTGTATAACATTTTTCTGCCGCTGACCTTGGCAGAACGTTTTGCGTTGCTGATAATGCCGTTTGCCTCGATTGCATTTCTTTCTATTTGCGCTCTGGCAATTGACGCTAGCGACCCCAATTTTAGCTGGGACGATACTCACGAAATTGCACACGCGTTCAAAAAACAAAAATGGACGTTGCTACTTTTTGTCCTGTGTTATATTTGCATTGGAATTACGGCTCTTGTTTGTTTCAACCCCTTAGGCGAGTTTTTTGGTGGCGATACCACCTATGTTACCTGTACTCTGTTGGGAGCTGCAATTTTATTGGGTATAGCATATTTTGTCTACGACCACTTGATGAACGCTCCTTTGGTAGAAGGATAATCGAAGCATGGCGTTGTAGTGCTTGTGACATATGTTTGTGCAGCATACGTACGTTGGATAGGTGACCACCATAACCTGCCGCAAAAACTATTGCTAACAAAAAAGCTCCGAAGCGCGCATGGCTTCGGAGCTTTCGTATGCATATATGCAGATGGATTACGAAGCGTCGAGCAATAATTTACGAGAAACAAAATTCCAAACAAGAACCGTACCCGTGGCGAGAACCTTAACATAGATATAGATCATATGTGCACCATAATCTATGGCAAATGCATTACAAACGGTTTCTCCAAGCCACATAACAAGCGTATTTAGCATCAGGCCAATGATTGACAATATGGCAAATATACAAAATTCTTGCAGCTTAGAGTATGAATCTTTATGCTTAAAAACATACCTCATAGAAGCCAAATAATTAAAGACCGTGGATAGTGCAAATGACACCGTAGAAGATATTAATATGTCTATTCCAAAACATTCGTGGAAGACAATCATCAAAACATAATCAAGAGCTGTTGCAATAAGACCCACGATACCAAAGTTACATATTTGTTTAATTAGTTTATTCATTTGTGCGGAATCCCTTATTGTGCCGTGTTAACAGCGTAGTTACAAGTTGATAAAGTTTTTGGTGCCCTTGTGCAGCAAGAATTACGAAGAGCGGTGTATACATATTCACAGCCAACGAGAATACGAGAAACTATCTCTCGGGCTTTAGTCATGCACATAATTTGATACTTTCCACGTATAATCAGAAACTACAAAACGGGGCCTTTGCTTGACTTCTATATAAATCTTGCCAACATATTCTCCTATAATCCCCAAGGCAAGAAGTTGCAAGCCGCCAAAAAGGCAAATACATAATAAAATACTTGACCAACCAGGAATTGTTAAATTAAGAAAATAGCTTAGGAGAACCCATATGATGCCTAAAAATCCCAATAAACTGAACACAAACCCCAAAGCCGCAATAAAGTGTATGGGAGTAACAGAAAAGTTTGTTATGCCGTTAATTGCAAGAGCAAGCATCTTGCGCAAAGGGTAGTGAGACACTCCCCCCATACGCTCGTTTCTTTCATAATAAACTTGTGCACTTTTAAATCCAATAGAAGGCACAATACCTCTTAAAAATAGGTTTCTCTCTTTAAAGCTCATGAGCGCTGTAAGTGCCTTACGACCCATGAGTCGGTAATCAGCATGATTAAATACAACATCAACGCCCAAAGCTGCCAAAAGCTTATAATACGATTCTGCAGTTATTCGCTTAAATGCTGTATCCGTTGCGCGCTTAGAACGAACTCCATACACAACTTCATATCCAGACAAATACTTATCAACCATAGCTGATATAGCATGAATGTCATCCTGGCCATCACAATCAGTAGATATACAGGCATCACAGCAACTAGAGTTAGCTGCATGGGTAAGCCCACAAAGTACAGCATTCTGGTGTCCTGCGTTATGTGCAAGACGAATCCCCTGATATATTGGATTGGTTTCAGAAAATTTCTTAATAATAGACCATGTGTTATCAGTTGATCCATCATCAACAAAACAAATTTTGCTTGAGGAAGAAATTTTATGACTTAATATCAGTTGATTAACTTCATTCAAAAACAAAGGTGCAGTAAGAGGCAGAACTTCCTCTTCGTTATAACAAGGAATAACAAGCCACAGATTTATTTCCTTCATCCACACACAACCTTCTATACTTGTATAAAACAATTTGTATACCAATTCTACTTATGCTAATCCATAAATACGGTGTTAAAACACATGTTAGCATAAATATAAAGGCTGGCACGATTAACATACACAGCCTGGTATCAGTATAACACATAGAGAAGAGCTCTTTTGCTAATAAAAAGCTCCGAAGCGCGCATGGCTTCGGAGCTTTCGTTTGCATATATGCAGAAAAAGTTATTTGATCTCGGTACCAGTTTGACGAGAAATTCTCACCTTTGTACCGTCTTCAAGAACCTTAAATCCGCAGCGGCAAGGCTTGTCGGTAGAAGGATCAATTAACGCAACGTTAGAAGCGTCGATTGCAGCTTCTTTCTCAACAATACCGCCTTGTTGATTTGCCTGCGTTGGCTTTTGAGCTTTTTTAACCACTGCGACGCCTGCAACAACAACCTTGTTTTCGGAAGGCAAAGCACGAAGAATTTCACCGCGCTTACCCTTATCCTTACCCGAGATGACCTGAACTTGGTCTCCCTTTTTGAATTTCAATTTAGCCATGAGCATCTCACTTTCTAAAGCGTCTCAGGAGCAAGCGAGACGATCTTCATGTACTTGTGATCACGCAGCTCACGAGCAACGGGTCCAAAGATACGCGTACCTTTAGGCTCACCTTGCTTGTCAACCAAAACGCAAGCATTCTGATCGAACTTAATATAGCTGCCGTCTTTACGACGAGTTTCTTTTACAGTACGAACGACAACGCAGCGAACAACGTCACCCTTCTTTACTGAACCACCTGGGGTAGCCTCCTGCACGGCGCACATAATGACGTCGGCAAGGCCAGCATAGCGGCGCTTTGAGCCACCCAAGACTTTGATGCATTTGACGCGCTTAGCACCGCTGTTATCAGCGACGTTGAGCATGGTCTCCATCTGAATCATTGCTGTTCCTCCAACCCCTCCTCGTTTAGTATGTAGCACGTACACACTAAAACGAGATGGGCATCACAAATCGTTATTTAGCGCGCTCCACAATTTCGACAAGACGCCAGTGCTTGGTTTTAGATAAAGGACGAGTTTCCATAACGCGAACTTTATCACCAAGAGCACTTTCGTTGTTCTCGTCGTGAACATGAAGCTTCTTACTGATAGTCATCATTTTGCCATACTTAGGATGGTGTTTACGATACGTAATTTGCACCGTGATGGTCTTGTCGCCGGAAAGCGAGATGACCTCACCGGTGCGGACCTTACGTGCATTCCTGCTTTCGGTATCTGCCATAACTTATCTCTCCTGCAACTAGTTGTTTGCAGCTTTAGATGCTGCAAGTTGACGAGCACGTAACTCTGTTTGAACGCGCGCAATGTCGCGCTTAACAGCTTTTACACGAGCGGTGTTGTCGAGCTGGCTGGTTGCCATCTGAAAACGCAGATTAAAAAGCTCAGAACGACCGTCTTCGAGTTTTTGAGCGAGCTGCTCATCGGTCAGCTCACGAATTTCGGTGTATTTCATGTTGTCTACTCCTCCACATCCGACGTGGCACGGGCAACAACCTTGGTCTTGATAGGCATCTTGTGCTGTGCAAGACGCAATGCTTCTTTAGCCACTTCTTCAGACACGCCGTCGATTTCAAACATGATACGACCGGGTTTAACGACCGCTACCCATTCCTCTGGGTTACCTTTACCAGAACCCATACGAGTTTCTGCAGGCTTCTTAGAAATCGGCTTGTCCGGGAAAATTGTAATCCAAACTCTACCACCACGTTTCATGTAACGGGTGATTGCAATACGAGCTGCCTCAATTTGACGATTGGTAATCCAATGAGCTTCAAGAGCTTGAAGTCCATAGGAACCAAAATGCAACTCAGTATTACCCTTTGCATGGCCCTTCATGGAGCCGCGCTGTACTTTACGGTGAAGAACGCGCTTAGGTGCCAGCATTAGCGACTCCTCCTCTCATTGCGACGACGAGGACGGCTTGTTCCCTCTAATGCAGGGTTAGGAGCACTTTGTCCTGGAAGTTTCTCGCCTAAATAAATCCAAACCTTAATGCCTACTGCGCCCATAGTGGTGCTTGCAGTAGCTTGTGCATAATCAATCTTGGCACGAAGAGTGTGCAGAGGTACGCGACCTTCACGCGACCACTCAACACGACCCATTTCGGCACCGTTCAGACGACCAGAGCATTGAATACGAATGCCCTTAGCGCCAGCTTTGGTGGCACCCTGAACTGCTTTTCTTACAGCACGGCGGAATGCAACACGGCCTTCCAACTGCTCTGCAATACGATCAGCAGTAAGTTGTGCGTCGAGATCGGGTTGTTTAATTTCTACAACTTCGACATTAACGTCGCCTTTGCCTACCTTGGCAATTTTTTGAACATCTTTGCGCAGATCATCGATCTCGGTACCTTTTTTACCAATTACAATACCAGGGCGCGATGTTAAGATGACGACTTTAACCTTGTCGCCGGCACGCTCAATTTCAACGCGAGAGAGAGCTGCAGAAGCAAGACGCTTCTTGAGATACTTACGAATTTCAAGATCGCTACCGACATTTTGAGCATAGTTATTTTTACCTGCATACCAGCGAGAACGCCATTGCTCGGTTATGCCCAAACGAAAACCGGTTGGTTGTACTTTCTGACCCATACTATCTCTACGCCTCCTTTCCAGGTGCGACGACGACCGTAATGTGGCTCGTGCGCTTGTTAATACGAGAAGCTGAACCTTTAGCGCGAGGACGAATACGCTTAAGCGTAGGTCCTTCGTTTACATAAGCTGCTTTAACAACGAGCGTACGAGCGCGCAGGTTGTGATTGTTCTCGGCATTTGCTACAGCAGATTTTAAAACCTTAGTAACGGGCTCTGCAGCAGCGCGTGTAGAGAATTGAAGTGCTTCCAAAGCACGGTCAATAGACTTGTTGCGAATTAAATCAACAACCATACGTGCTTTACGAGGTGCCATGCGAACAAACTTAGCTGTTGCTTTTACCTCTTGAACTTGAGTGTTAGCCATAAACGTTTACCCCCTTTATGCCTTGTGGCCGCGGAAGGTACGAGTTGGAGCAAATTCGCCCAACTTATGACCAACCATAGACTCGGTAAGATATACAGGGACATGCTTACGACCATCATGGACAGCAATGGTGTGTCCTACCATCTCGGGAAAGATGGTTGAAGAACGTGACCACGTTTTAATGACGTCTTTTTTTCCTGCCTCGTTCATAGCGGCTACGCGCGCAAGGAGGCGAGTCTCCACAAACGGGCCCTTCTTGAGACTTCTGCTCATTTTGTAAATCTCCTCTTACTTAGGTATCCAACTATTTAGAACGACGACGACGAATGATGAGGCGGTTTGAAGCCTTCTTCGGGTCACGAGTCTTGTAACCCTTGGTTGGTTTACCCCAAGGTGTAACAGATGGACGACCAGAAGTGTGGTTCTTACCTTCACCACCACCGTGTGGGTGGTCTACAGGGTTCATAACCGTACCACGAACGGTAGGACGAACGCCTGCCCAGCGACGACGACCAGCTTTACCAACAACAATGTTGGAGTGATCGGCATTGCCAACTTCACCGATAGTTGCACGACAAGTAAGCAAAACGCGGCGAAGCTCAGATGACGGCATACGCAAAACTGCATAACCGTTATCTTTACCCATGAGCTGAATTGAAGTTCCAGCTGCACGTGCCATAGCTGCGCCTTTGCCAGGTTGGAACTCAACAGCATGGATGAGCGTACCTACTGGAATCTCGGACAGAGGCATCGTGTTACCAGGTTTAATATCTACATCTTTTGATCCAGAGAGAACCTGATCTCCAACATGCAAGCCTTCAGGGCATAAGATATATGCCTTTTCACCATCTACATAGTGAAGAAGTGCAATGCGAGCAGAGCGGTTTGGATCGTACTCGATAGTAGCAACTTTTGCAGGTACATCGTCTTTACGACGTTTGAAATCTATTCTTCTGTACTTGCGTTTGTTCCCGCCACCTTGGTGACGAGTAGTAATGCGACCGTTGTTGTTACGACCACCTTTAGACGAAAGTGGCTCAAGAAGTGACTTCTCGGGCTCGGTGGCTGTAATCTCTGCAAAGTCAGAGACGGTTTGCCAACGTCTACCAGCACTCGTAGGCTTGAGGTGCTTTACTGCCATACTTTTCTTCCCTTCTTTCCGTTGGCCGATAAGCCTAGGGATTATCTTATCGACACCGGACTACCACGTTGCCGCGCGTATCCATAACGTGCGACTAAGTACCCGCTTTATTAAAAAGCGGGCGCTTGTTTACTCTTCAGAAGCTGCAGAGGAATTTGCAAATACCTCAATTTGCTCGCCTTCGGCAAGCGTTACTACAGCTTTTTTCCACTTACGGGTTTTGCCAGCAACATAACGAACGCGTTTTGTCTTAGGCTGAACCCACATTGTGTTTACTTTGGTAACGTGTACATTAAAAAGTTTTTCTACTGCGCTTGCAATCTCTTCTTTAGGAGCGCTTGCAGCAACTTCAAATGTATACTTTCCAGAACTCATCAAATCGAACGAACGCTCTGATACAACTGGACGAATAATTACTTCATAGGCACAAGTCATTAGCTGAGCGCCTCCTCAAGTTGTTTAGCTACATCAACAGTCATAACAAGAGCAGCATTATCGACAAGAATACGAGTGTTTACTTCGGATGAAGCATAGATAACTACCTTAGGAAGGTTTCTAAACGAAAGGTAAGTTTCAACATCATCATCGTCTACAACAAGCGTAACGCGCTTATTTTGAAGCTCAAGAGCTTTGATAATAGCAGCAGCTTGTTTAGTAGAAGCTTTTTCAAAAGCAAATTTATCAAGAACAATAAGCTCACCATCGGCAAGTTTGCCAGAAAGAACGCTTTTCATAGCAAGCTTTTTCTCTTTATTGTTGCTACGAAGTGCGTGTGAGTGAGGAGTGGGGCCAAATACAACGCCACCGCCTACCCATTGAGGTGCACGAATTGTACCTTGACGTGCGCGTCCAGTACCTTTTTGGCGGAACGGCTTTACCCCACCACCAGAAACGGCAGAACGATTTTTAGTTGAGTGAGTACCCTGACGAAGGCATGCTTCGTATGCAACAACAACTTGATGCACAACAGGGATATTGGGCTCAATACCAAAAACGTCGGAAGAAAGCTCAAGTGTATCTGCGCTTTTCCCTTCTACGTTTTTTACTTCAATCTTTGACATCTTAATCTCCTTGGTAGCCTAGGGTTTGCTTTGGGCCTTAGGCCATACGGATCGAGACAAGAGCATTTTTGCCGCCAGGTACAGCACCTTTGACGAGCATAAGATTTTGCTCTTCGTCGATACGAACAAGCTTAAGATTTTTAACAGTTACACGCTCATCGCCCATGTGACCAGCCATGTGCAATCCTTTACGAACACGTGCAGGATATGAGCACTGACCAATGGAACCCGGCTCGCGCTGGTTGCGTGAACCATGAGCTTTAGGACCACAAGAGAAGTTCCAGCGCTTAATGGTTCCCTGGAAACCTTTACCCTTTGAGGTACCAATTACATCTACAGCAGCTACGTCTGCAAAATCCTTAACGGTGACGACGTCGCCGCATTTGTGATCTTCGCCGTTTTCAACGCGAACTTCTGCCAAATAACGAGCAGGCTCAACGTTGTGAGCTTTAAAGTGACCAGCCAAGGGTTTGTTAACGTGCTTAGCTTTAATGTCACCAAAACCAATTTGAACAGCGTCATAGCCGTCTGTAGCTTTGGTCTTAACTTGCGACACCGTGCAGGGACCAGCTTGAATTACCGTTACAGGAACGATGTTATCGTTCTCATCCCATACTTGTGTCATACCGATCTTGCGACCAAGAATCGTTGTGACCATGTGTTTTCCTAACCTTCGGTGGTCATGAGACGTTTCGTTAGCATGCGCGCGTCATGCGTGCCTATGCGCGCATTAAACGCACATAATAAGGCCTATATAACCTTACGTCTGCTAACAAGTGCACCCTACACTTTCCTCAGCGGACCACAACGTATATATGCTGCCTGAACTTGGCATTTGTTGCGAGCAGTTGTCTTTAACACAGGATAAGACAAGCAACAAAATGCTAAATACCCATAAAAATGCAGCTTTATTAGTCTACTAACTTTGAGGACTGAACGCAAACTTTCACGAATAACTCATATTTTTGATTGTTTTGTTGTATTATCTATAGTAATTTGTAGAGGCGACAACGTTTGCTGCATGGCGACCCACGCCGCTATGCTGCATGCAAACTCACGCGCTGCAAATAATAACTTTGGTTTTGCTTGCTTGAAGAGGCAAAATTGTTATAGCAACTGTATCGCGCAACGCATATTGTTGTGCGCCAAAAGAAAGGCTTGGCTAGCCCATGAGTACACCGTGGCAAGTTCTCTATCGTTTAGATGCAACTCAGGCAAATATGCAGGATCATATTCATGTAAACAGTCCATGTAAACTAACTTGTGACGCACTCCAAATTCTTAACAATACGCAAACGCACAAAACGTTTTTGCAGCTTAAGATTTCAAATCCGCTTGATGTGTCACAAACTTCATGTGCGGCTAGCATTACCTTGCATGCGCACAACGGCCAAGACTATGTGTTTCCACAAGAGCCTCTTGCACTTTCGCTTGACGCACACGCTTCGTTTGAAATGGAGCCACTTGAGATCTCGGTTCAAGATGTTACGAGCGCAGATGTATATATATGGCAGAATTCAGATTCTCATGCGAGCAATTCCTTAGAGTCTGATGCGGTTGAACCAGCTGTTAACCCTGCGGCTGGTGTGATGCCCGAAGCCGTTAATCCTGCGGCTGGTGTGATACCCGAAGCCGTTAATCCTGCGGCTGGTGTGATGCCCGAAGTTGGTGTGATGCCCGAGCCGGCTGTTGAGCCAACTGTTAACCCAACAGCAGACGTGATGCCCACCATGGTAATGCCTTCTGCTAACAATCTCGCAGACAACAACCAAGGTTTAACAGCGCAAACAGACGCGCTTTCCAACGACTCGACAACCGCACAGCCTCATACCATAGGTTACGTGCAGGCCGCCAATACTCACGCACCCAAACAACAAACTCCAGCGCAAAAAAATAAGAAAAAGATCATCGTTATTTCGCTTATCGTTGCGCTGGTTTGTATCGCTGCAATTGCTGCTGGTGCATTTTGGTATCTTCACACTCAGCAAGAGCAAAATCAGCAGCAAGAGCAAGCTGACCAAGACGTAACCTCGGAAGACAGCAGCGCAGATCAGTCGGACAACAGTTCAAGTAAAACTCCTGCTACGCTTTCTATCTCGTGCAATCCTTCCAAGCCTTTCTGGGGTATATGGGTTTACGAAAGCGACGACAAAAAAGACGCCGATGACCACGCACACGACTTTACTTCTCACGGCTTTACTGCCATAACCGTTGATACCGCAACCATTCCCGAAGCAAAGTTTACCAAGAAATATGCAGTGACTGTTGGTACGTGGAAAGACGAAGCGTCCACCAAAGACGCTGTACAAGCACTCAAAGACGCAGGCTATGGAACATTTAAGCCCTCATACAGCGGAAAAATTAGTTCGTCGTCATCAGCTACCAGCGTAACTCTTGAATGCGTAAGCTCAACGGGGGCAATGCTTTCAGGATCTGTAAGACGTGACGCAAATGGTTACGTACTTGCCGATTCAGACACTCACGAATACACCACAGAAGAACTTGCGGCTAAAAACCTAACTCCAGCAGAGCTCTGCATTGCTTGGAACGAGCCATTTGCTCGCAAAGGTTATGCGTTTTCGAACGCAGGGCTTCAAACCTACTTTGAGCGCAACTGTCCATGGTACAAGTGCACACATGCCAGCGTGTCTCTTCAGGGCGTAGAGGCTGCTAACAACGAGCTATTCAAGTCCTACGCTAAAGGTCGCGGCGACTACAGCCCTTGGTTGTATTTAAAGGTTTAGCTTTGGGCGCGTGCAATTGGCGAAAACGTTAAAGCATAACGGTAAAACAAACGCTATAGCAAAATATGCTAAGAAAGATATGCTGGCAAAGAGACTAATCACCTTGTTTATTTTCTCTTTGCCGCATATGTTTGATGAACCAAGCAGGTAGATAGGCTCTTGTATGACTGAGACACAAAATCAAGCGACGAGCTCAAGCGTAGACACAGGCGCAAGCGTGGGCGCGGGCGGAACCAGTGCAGGTGCAGGCGTGGGCACAGGCGTAGACGCAAGTGCAAACACGGGAACAAGCACAGGCGCAAACGATCTAGCCCAACTGAAAACCTGGTGCACCACACACAAGCACGTGTTAGCGGTTACAGTTTTAGCAATTGTACTATTGGTGCTCGTCCTTGCATATGTATTTTCTTGTAATGCGGAGCAATCAGCCAAATCAGTGAAAACTGCTTCGGACAGCGCTTCACAAGTTCAAATCGTCCAGGATAGAATTGCAGAAAGCGCAGACAGCACAGATACCCCAAAGGCAAATGTGAATTCAGCCGAGCAAAGTGCGCCTCAAGAAATCAAAGAGCTTCAGCTGCAAATTGAGGAGCTTACACAACCATACGGCTCGTCTGTTTCGGTGTGTATTATCGACGCTTCTAACGGAAACTATTGCCAAGTAAACTCAGATAAAGCGTTTGTATCCGCTTCGATGATTAAACTAGCAGTATTATGCGAATATATGCATGCAGTTGACAATGGACAGTTGAACCCTGCGGACCGAGTTACGCTGAAAAACATGAAAGTAGTTGGAGGAACTGGCCTTATACAAACAGAACGTCACACATCTTATACGTATGACGAATTGTGTCGCTACATGATTATGTACAGTGATAACACTGCAACAAATGCACTTATCAACAAGTTGGGGCAAGACTCCGTAAACGAGCTCGTTCAAACGTTGGGATGCAAGAATACCTCACTGAATAGACAACTTATGGCGCTTAACACTAATACCGAAAACTGGATAAGTGCGCGTGACGCGGCTACCATTTTGTATAAAATTAAAAATGGTACAGCTTCAAGCAGCACCATATGCGCCAAGGCTTTGGAGTACTTAAGCAAACAAACAGACAACGAAGGAATGGCCGAAGGCATATCAAGTGGCGCATTTGCACATAAAACAGGCTCTTTGCGCTCAATGCGTCACGATGGGGGCATCGTTTTAGGTAGGCACCCCTATGTGATTGTCGCGTTATGTGATATTGGAGCAGGCAATGCCAATAGGCTTATGAAAGAAATTGCGCAAAAAGCAGATGCGTATTTTAGCCAGCTCGATTAAATAAAGGTTTGCGCACAAAGTAAGTGCTCCCCACTTGCATAAACCGAGCGTTCCTTGCACATCACCTAGTAACACTTGAGTGTAACTGAACAAGAAAAAGCGTGTTGCACCCAAACGGGCGTAACACGCTTTACTTATATAATCACGAAGACAAACAAACATAAAGGCAATTCATCCAAAACATGCCCGAGCCTCGGAAAGCAAAAATCAAATTATAACCACTCTACAGGCGCATAAGATTATTTGCTATTGATCCCATTCCAGCAAAGACCACACTTAGAACAAAAATGCAGTAGATAACAAACGACACAAAAGAACCAAGCATCATCAAAAATGAAACGTGCATAATATCTTTTTGAGCAGGTTCGGCGTCTTTAGCTGTTACCACAATAGTGGCTATAAAGAACAGCGGTCCCATGACACACAACAGAATTCCGCTGAAAAATGAAAGCGAAATAAGATTGCAAACAAAAGCAATACACACAAATAAGAAGTTCAAATTACAATATTGTGCAACCTTAGTAATGTACGCAAAAAAGCTTATAGACTTGCTGTGCGTCATCTTATATGCTCCATATGAACATGCCAGGAAAATAAGCTCGCATATAAGCGTTACGAAAAACATTTTGAAAAACACATCAAAGAAAAAGTTATTTGCTACGCCAGCTACTGCATGAGCAGCTCCGCCAAACTGGGGAAGAAGGCTCGATACAGCTCTTGACTGGTTATTGATAGCCGAAGAAATCGAAATAAAATGCATGAGCGAAACAATAAACGCCTGCAGCGCAAATGAAACAACACCATACATATGGGGAGCGTTGAGTTCTTGCGTTGGACGCTTCCATGATGCAACAAGCCAGCCTAAAAAGTGGTTTGCGCGCGCTTTTGCCTGCTGCATTTCTTGCGAAGACATTACATCGTTAAATTTGGCAGCCGCCTGATTGGCAGCGTTTTCAAAATCGTGCGAAAAATCGGTAGCCTGGGGCGTTGTCTGACCTTGGTTAGCATTGTTTGCTGGGTTAGCTGCGACGGAAGAGTTAGAAGATGTCGCTTGATTTTGTCCAGCTGCAGGTTGCTGGGGTGCCGCCTGATACGCTGCGTATGCCGAGGTATTAATTTTTACCCCACAACCTGGGCATTGAGCGTCACCAATACCTAAACCAGTTCCACACTTTGGACAACTAAAAACAGTATTTCCCATAGTTCCTCACTTTCAAAGATACATCTTTGCAAATATTAGAGTACACCCATGTTACATAATGCACCGAAACATATAAAACAACTTGTTAGCTGCGCATGGCAACGCGTACGCATAACCGCGCAAAGCTATTGAGCTTTTTCTATCATCACACAATGCTTGGAATATTTGCCACCAAATATAGTTCCATCATCGCTTTGTGTTTCAATAGATACAACCAAGGCGTCAACTTCACCACGACCTGCAACGCGCTTTTTTTCACCGCCATTGATAGTAATAGTTACACCGTTATCAGCATCGTTGAGCTCAACCGAAATATTGCCACCACGTTGAGCCTTTATGGTTGCCGTTTTCCTACCACTTAAATTGATGGATTTGGCACTACTTGAACTCGAAGCAGGCTCACTTGCAATACTATATGAGATATCTGCAGTTTTGTCATTAATGTCATTTATGGTCAGTGAGATGTTGTCGTGTCTAAAGAAATCATTTGTACTGGCATAGTCATACGTTTTCCCTTTCATATTCCAATCGACTTTAATCGTAGGATCGTCCTTGGTGCTGTGGTCTAGCGACCAGCCCTTATCGTTGGAAAATGTATACACATCAGACCAGGAATAATCCGTCTTACCATACCAATTTTCATCATGCGAAGTTACGTTGATTGTGCTGGTATATGTACCATTGTTATTTTGTAAATCGCTGCCTGAACATTCCACCTTGGATGAATAATTGTCCGACTTATCAACACCTTTTAACGGTGTTGTGGTGGCATCTTTAGGAGCTACAGCCATAGGAGCCAGCCCCTTCCACCCTTGCGGAGTTTTGGTTACCAATATATTAGTAACAAAGGTAGTTTCAAAGTTCTCATTAGCAATGGTTGCCTTAATTCTTGCTCTCATAACATGCGACGAATCTGCACCTACAGCCATATTACCGTATTCGGTACGTATATCTGCGGTAACGTCTTTTTGCTCTTCAACGACCACATCTTTAACGGTATACGCAGACGGTGCCACATATCGGCTGGGAATGATACCGCCTTGCATAAATTCGGTATCGCTACTTATAATTTGTTTTACGTCGTTAGGACCAATAAGACCCGAAAAATAGTTAAATACATTAAACGCAATAACAAGGACTACCACAATAGCTGCACCGATAAAGGCAAGGTTGCGATTTTTCTTTGAAGCAAAAAATGATGTGGCATGAGAGTTTTGAGCGCCTGGTACAGAGCCGTTCGCCTGAGGTGAGGGCGACGCAACGGGTGACACGGGCGATGCAACAGGTGCAGCAGCTGGTGTAGCAGTGGGATTTACCGTGGTTGCAGCGGGATCCACAGCGGAAGCTACCGTGGGATTAAACACAGGCTCAATCGTATCAGATGAGTCCACGTGAGACGATGCGTCTACCTGGGCAGAAGCAGCTTCTTGTACGAAAGAGTTTCCATGAGAAGACGTCTGTTCGGCGTGAGGGCTTTCACCAAAACTATCAATAGAAGGAATGCCTGCATCTTCGCTAGAAGTTGTCTGAGGAAATTTATTGCCACAACGCACGCAAACGCTTGCATTGTCTTCTCTTGGCGCGCCACAACGTTCGCACTGCATAGAGCCTCTTTTCTCTTATATAGCCCCTATGAGGACAAAACAGCACATAAAGGCCTAGAATTTACCTGCGGAAGCGCGTATGTAATTTGGCTGCGCACGAAGCGCATGTATTAAACTTGCTGCACGCACAAAACTCACGCACTATTAAACGTGCACAATTTTAACACATTATAAAGCACATAGCATAGATTAACCTTAATGAAAGCAACAGCGCGTTGCGTTATTTTTTAAGTTGAACACGCTCGTGATCTTTACCCATAACAAAGCTCAAACCAGCACGTGACCACATGCGATACTCGCCCACCGCGGTAAAGAGAACGTCGGTAGAAGAATTAAGTGCTGTTTCGCACGAATCCTGAATAACACCAATAATTAAACCAATAGCAACTACCTGCATAGCGATATCGTTTGATATGCCAAACGATGAGCACGCAAGCGGAATGAGCAAAAGCGACCCTCCAGCAACACCAGATGCACCAGCAGCACTTACCGCTGAAAGTGCAGAAAGTATAACCGCTGTTGGAATGTCTACGTAAATACCAAGCGTGTGTGCTGCGCACAACGCCATAATAGAAATAGTAACAGCAGCTCCACCCATGTTAATGGTGGAACCTAAAGGTATAGAAACAGAGTAATTATCAGGATCAAAACCAAGCTTTTCACACAGATTCATATTTACGGGAATATTAGCAGCAGAAGAACGCATAAAGAACGCCGTAACGCCCGAATCGCGCAAGGTGCGCAATACAAGTGGATAGGGATTTTTGCGAGTAAGAACAAAAACAAGCAGAGGATTCACCACTAAAGCAGTTACAGCCATGGTACAAACTAGAAGCGTAATAACAGCGCCGTATTCATGGAATATGCGAAGCCCATTACTTGCAACTGTGGTATAAACAAGTCCCATAATACCAAACGGAGCAACGTTAATAATCCAATGAACTATTTTTCCAATAGCAGAGGAAACATTATCAAAGAAAGCTTTAGTTGAAGGTTCAGCCAAACGAAGCGCAACACCAAATGCAATTGCCCAAAAGAGGATACCAATAAAGTTGCCTTTGACTAAAGCGTCGACGGGGTTAACCACAATATTTAACACGAGCGAATTAAGAACCTCGCCAATACCTTCGGGCGAAGGTGAAGACGCGGCCTCTACATGTGCAAACGTAAAATCAACAGGGAAAAGCATGGCCGCACACACCGCTATAAGGCCGGCACTGAAGGTAGATAGAGCATAGAGTCCAATAATAATCTTCATGTTACCTGCACTTTTTGCTTGCGCAAGCGCACCAATTACAAGGAAAAACACTAGAATTGGGGCCACGGATTTAAGCGCGTTTACAAAAAGTTTGCCCATAAGATCAAGTACATAAACATGAGCTGGTACAAAAATACCAAGCAACGTTCCCAGAAAAAGACCAAGAACAATACGCAAAATTAGGTCGATACTGTTCCACTTTTGGACAATTCTATGCATGTGAGCCTCCTTAGATAATTATGCAGAATATCTTATACTGATTGTTTTGTATTCACTCTTACAAGATTTTCTACGTGTTTTACAAATTATATAAGTTCTTGAGTTTGAGAGGTTCGACAAGCTTATTTTAGAAAAAAAGTTAACAGAATAGAAAAATACAAAATGCAAAGAGCAGCAGAACAACCTGCAAAAAATCGCCAACACAAGGAACCAAAACGCCCAAAGCATGCACTTCAAAGCCAAAAAAACCGAGCTCGGATGAGCTCGGTTTATACACGTGCTATGTAAGCGTTACTTAAAACGCTCGCGCCTTAGCCTTAAAGCTTAATATCAATATCAACACCAGCAGGAAGATCCATACGCATAAGCGAATCTACCGTAGATGAGCTGGGATCAAGAATATCAATTAAACGTTTGTGAGTACGCATCTCAAACTCTTCGCGAGAGTCTTTATCCTTGTGAGGTGAGCGGATAACGGTATAAAGTTTGCGCTCGGTTGGTAAAGGAATAGGACCTGAAACACGTGCACCCGTTTTTTGTGCGGTGTCTACAATAAGCTTTGAGGACTGATCAACTACCTCGTGATCATAGCCCTTGAGGCGAATTCTGATCTTCTGACTTGACACTTCAATACCTCCATTAATGATAGCTCACACGCTATCTTAGGCTACGAATACTAATTTGCGCTTCCGCCGGCTTTGCTAACAATTTGCTCACGGATGCTCTTGGGAACTGCTTCATACGAATCGAACTGCATCGTATAAGAAGCACGACCCTGAGTTTGAGAACGAAGATCGGTTGCATAACCAAACATCTCACCTAAAGGTACTTTTGCACGAATAAGCTTGGTGTTTGCGCGGTCTTCCATACCTTCGATCTTTCCACGACGACCAGTAAGGTTACCCATAACATCACCCATGTACTGCTCTGGTGTTTCGACCACAACAGACTCAATAGGCTCAAGCAATACAGGATCAGACTGTTGCAGTGCAGCTTTAATTGCCATAGAACCTGCAATCTTAAAGGCTGCCTCAGAAGAGTCTACTTCGTGGTAAGAACCTTCAACAAGCGTAACTTTAAGGTCTTGAACAGGATAACCAGCAATAACACCTGAGGTAAGAGCCTCTTGAATACCCTTATCAACAGATGGAATGTACTCTTTAGGAATACAACCTCCAACAGTTGCGTCTACAAACTCATAACCAAATCCTGGCTCTTTAGGCTCAACATCAATAATTGCGTCACCGTATTGACCACGACCACCAGACTGGCGAACAAACTTACCCTGAACATGTTTAACTTCGTGTCCTGCGGTTTCACGATAAGCAACCTGAGGTTTACCAACGTTACAATCTACGTGGAACTCACGGCGCAGACGGTCGACAATAATTTCAAGGTGAAGCTCACCCATACCAGCAATAATGGTTTGACCAGTTTCGTGATCGGTGTGTACCTGGAAGGTTGGGTCTTCTTCGGCAAGTTTTGCCAAGCCAACGCTCATCTTGTCCTGCTCGGCCTTTGATTTAGGCTCTACAGCAACGTCGATAACAGGATCTGCAAAGTCGATTGACTCAAGCACGATTGCGTTTTTCTCGTCACAAAGCGTGTCACCAGTTTGAGTATTTTTAAGACCAACGCATGCAACAATGTCACCTGCAGAACACTCGTCACGATCAACACGATCGTTAGCGTTCATTTCCAAAATACGACCAAGGCGCTCGCGGTTATCCTTTACGGAGTTATAAACATAGCTACCCGATTCGGCCTGACCAGAATATACACGGATATACGTTAACTTACCAACAAAGGGGTCGGTCATAATCTTAAATGCAAGGGCGCTGAAAGGCTCTTTTGGATCGGCATGACGAACACAGTCGTTACCTTTAAGATCTTTACCGTCGATTTCTTTAACGTCCAAAGGTGAAGGCAGATAATCAACAACTGCATCCAAAAGCTCTTGAATACCCTTGTTTTTGTATGCAGAACCAACAAATACAGGGTTGAGCTCGCCAGAAAGAACACCTTTACGGATAGCAGCCTTCAACATGTCTACATCGATGTCTGCTTCCTCAAGAACAGCTTCCATAAGCTCATCAGAGAAGTTTGCAGCTGCATCCAAAAGCATGTCGCGGCGCTCTTGAGCAACCTCTTTGAATTCGTCGGGGATTGCATCCATAACTTCAGGGTAAATCATTCCCTTAGCGTCTTCCTTGAAGTCCCATGCTTGCATGGTAACGAGGTCGATAAGACCCCAGAAGTTAGACTCGGCACCCATAGGAATTTGCGCAGCTACTGCATTTGCAGCTAAACGATCTTTCATGGTTTCAATTGCATGGAAGAAGTCTGCACCAACACGGTCATATTTGTTAATAAATGCAATACAAGGAACACCGTAGTTAGCGGCTTGGCGCCATACGGTTTCGGATTGCGGTTGAACACCTGCTACAGCGTCGAAAACTGCAACAGCACCGTCCAGAACACGCAAGCAACGCTCTACCTCGGCGGTAAAGTCTACGTGACCTGGGGTGTCGATAATTTGAATAACGTGATCTTTCCAAAAACAGGTAGTTGCAGCAGAGGTAATGGTTACACCACGCTCTTGCTCTTGAACCATCCAGTCCATGGTTGCTGCACCATCGTGTACCTCACCAATTTTGTGAGTTTTACCTGTGTAATAAAGAATACGCTCGGTTGTGGTGGTCTTACCAGCATCGATATGCGCCATGATACCAATGTTACGAAGATCTTCGAGCTTATACTTAACTTTTGCCATCTATGTGCTACTTTCTCAAGACTTGAACAATAATCTAGAAACGATAGTGCGAGAAGGCACGGTTTGCTTCTGCCATCTTGAAGAGGTCTTCACGCTTTTTAACGGAAGCACCTACACCATTGGCAGCATCCATGATTTCGTGAGCAAGACGCTCGGCCATGGTTTTTTCTTTACGTGCGCGTGAAAAAGTTACAAACCAACGAATAGCAAGCGTGGTAGCACGACGTGAATTAACTTCCATAGGAACTTGGTAGGTAGCACCACCAACACGCTTAGGTTTAACTTCCAAAGTTGGACGTACATTATCCATAGCTTTTTTGAATACGGCAAGAGCATCTTGTTCGGTAGTTTGTTTAACCAAATCAAATGCACCGTAAACAATGCGCTCGGCGGTTGATTTTTTACCGTTGAGCAAAACTTTATTGATCAATTGCGTAACAAGACGATTGTTGTAAACAGCGTCCGGCATTACTTCTCTGCGGACGGCAGCTGAACGACGCGGCATAATTTTCTCCTTTAACCTTACAATACAGCGATTGTAAGTTTGAACGAACTAATACAAGAGCAGCTAAAACTTATTCCTTAGGACGCTTTGCGCCATAACGGGAACGAGCTTTTTTACGATCTTGAACTGCCGCGCAGTCGTATGCGCCGCGTACGATCTTATAACGTACACCAGGAAGGTCACGAACACGACCACCACGAATAAGAACAATTGAGTGCTCTTGGAGGTTGTGACCCTCGCCCGGAATGTATGCTGTAACTTCGATACCGTTTACCAAACGTACACGAGCTACTTTACGAAGTGCCGAGTTAGGTTTTTTAGGGGTAGTTGTGAAAACACGTGTGCATACTCCACGTTTTTGTGGATTGTGCTGAAGGGCTGCGTTTTTGGATTTAGCCTTTTGAGAAACGCGTCCTTGACGAACGAGCTGGTTGATTGTAGGCAAAGCTCTTCTCCTTACTTAGAACATACAGAAATAACGGCGCGCGAGCACCTATGTATCAAAAGACTGTGCAGCACCACCGTCTTTGATTGTTGAATTACATATGACAAGGGCAAATCTTGGGAACAACAGGCGGTTGTTCAAAACTGTAGTACAAGGCATATGGAGCCTTGTGCGAGACAGCATTTACCCACGAAGTTCATAAGCGAAAGAATTTTACGCCCAATACACACAGTTGTCAAAAGTCCGCGCACTCGGGCGTATCTATACTTCACAATTTTTATACACATTGTATACGCAAGCGCGAGTTTATTGTGCGTTGAACATAACCAACTGCACGCGACTATCTTCGCACGCAGAAAGCGCATGTGGTTCGTTAGGTGCAAGATATATAAAATCGCCTGCAACCATATGATGCGCGGCTTGCCCCACCGTAAAGTTAAGAGCTCCCGATATAAGCGTTACGATTACCGCCTTAGGCGATGTGTGCTCCGATATTTCTTGTCCTTTTGCAACCGAAAAGACACTTACCTGCATATTTTTTGTTTCAAATGGAACTTTTGACACAATTCCCTCGCGCGTGATTGGTAAATTTTGTACAATTCCCAAGAACGCACGTGATGTTTGTTCGTCTTGTATTGGCATGTTTTCTCCTTCTTTTGTCAGGCGTGTGGTTACTTTGCGCGTGTGCCGACACGCAGCACGTGTTGCCGCTTTGTTTGCGTGTGCCGCGCGCTAGCTCTTTATTTGCGTTGGACACGTGTTCATGCTGTTACTTTGCGTGCGAAACCATAGCAATTCCGCACATATGATCAGCATGGCGCTTAAACGTTGAGCGCATTTCTAAAACGCGCTGTTTAGCACCTGGAATAGTAAGAACGTTTTTTATGATTTTTATAACGCCGCATAAACCTTCGTCTGCAAGATTGCGTCTAGGATTAAGCAACGCCATAGGAGCGGTTTTTGACCACGTAAGTTCAAATCCTGCTTCTTGGAGATAATCACCCCATTCGCGTTGGGTTATAGGCTTTACGTTTACGCGAATTGCGCGAGATAAATCGTGCTGAATGTCCGCTTCATCATCGGCAGAAATGCTGTTAGGCGTAATGCCTAATTCGTGGCTTACAAAAGTTCCGCCTGGCTTTAAAATACGATGAATTTCACGAAGAATTGCGCGCTTGTTTTCGGGCGTTTGCATGGTGAGCATAGCTTCGCACACAACTACATCAGCATAATTATCGGGGAGTTTGGTATCTTGAGCCATGCCCTGCTTGCATGTTCCTCTATCTTTAACCAAAGCCGATACAAGTTTAACCGAATCGGCGTTAGCGTCGATACCAGTATAGGACAAAGGCGTGCGCGCGAGAATTTCTTGAGCTGTTCTACCAATACCTGGGGCAAGCTCAACAACAACTTTGTTGGCAAGATGGGCCTCATTAAGCATTGCTTGAGTAAGTTTAAGTCCGCCAGGACGCAAAACGCGCTTGCCCAAACGAGCCAAAAGCCAATGTCCAGGTACGGTTGCGATGTTTTTGTTTTCAAACATGTATGAGTTGTGTTCCATGTATGATTCACCTCCAAAAGACAGGCATACTGTCAAAGTACATGCTGTCTGCGAAATATTGTTAGCTTTGGTTAATCATACCCGATTATATGAGACATAAACACGAATCATCAATTTTGAACGCACGGCGTGAGACTCAAGGCGCGGGACACGACACACAGCGCTAATACTTGAGCGCGAAGGAAAAACGGTGCACAGACACAAATTCAGATATACTATTTAGATAGCTCCATGCTTTTAATAACGAGCTTCTGATATTTATAAAATAAAGAGGTACCACGATGAATAATCAAACGTATAACAACATTGTTAGCTTTATTTGGGGTATTGCCGATAGTTGCCTGCGAGACGTCTATGTACGTGGCAAATATCGCGATGTAATCCTGCCGATGACTGTTATTCGTCGCTTGGACGCAGTGTTGGAGCCCACAAAACAAGATGTGCTCAAAGTGAAAAAACAGCTGGATGATGCTGGTGTTGACAACAAATGGCCAGCGCTTTGCAAAGCGGCCGGCCAAGCATTTTGTAACGCGTCGCCCTTTTGCTTGCGCGATCTTACCGCACGCAACAAAATGCAAACATTGCAAAGCGATTTTGAAGCGTATTTAGATGGTTTCTCACCAAACGTGCAGGAGATTCTTGCCAAATTTAAATTCAGAGAACAGATTCAAACGATGGTTGATGCTGGCATTCTTGGTTCTGTTATTGAAAAGTTTGTTTCCCCAGACATCAATCTTTCACCCAATATCATGTATACCGCTGATAACGGCGGCAAGCTCTCACACCTTGGACTTGATAATCACGGCATGGGAACAATCTTTGAAGAGCTCTTGCGCCGCTTCAACGAAGAAAACAATGAAGAAGCTGGCGAACACTGGACACCGCGCGATGTCGTCGAGCTTATGAGCGACTTAATCTTTATTCCTGTTGCAGCCAAAATTAAAGATGCTACCTACTCCTGCTACGATGGAGCGTGCGGAACGGGAGGCATGCTCACTGTTGCACAGGAGCGCCTAGAAACTCTTGCACAAACGCGCGGAAAGCATGTATCTATTCATCTTTTTGGTCAAGAAATCAACCCAGAAACCTACGCCATAGCAAAGGCAGACCTGCTCCTCAAGGGTGATGGCGAACAGGCTGAGCACATTGCCTATGGATCTACTCTTTCTCTTGATGCCAATTCCTCACGACAATTTGATTTCATGCTTTCCAATCCACCATATGGCAAAAACTGGAAAACAGACGCCGAAAAAATGGGCGGAAAGAAAGAAATTCTCGATCCGCGCTTTAATGCCTACTTAGAAGGCGGCGAAGAACTCAACATGATTCCTCGTGTGAGTGACGGTCAGCTGCTATTCTTGCTCAACAACGTATCAAAGATGAAACAAGACACAGAACTTGGCAGCCGTATTGCCGAGGTTCACAACGGCTCGTCTATTTTCACAGGCGATGCGGGAAGCGGCGAGAGCAATGCACGCCGCTATCTTATCAAAAACGACCTGGTAGAAGCCATTATTGCTGTGCCGGACAACATGTTTTATAACACGGGTATTGCCACCTATATTTGGATTCTTTCTAACCGCAAAGAAGAGCGCCGCAAAGGTAAAATTCAACTCATTGATGCCACTGGTATGAAATCGGCTTTACGCAAGAATATGGGTAAGAAAAACTGCGAATTTACGCCTGGACTCCGCAAAGAAATCGTCCGTATCTTTATGGAAATGGAAGAAAGCGAAGTCAGCAAAATTTTTAAGAACGAGGACTTTGGCTACTGGTCAATTACTGTAGAGCAGCCTCTGCGTTTGCGTATCTATCCTAAGCGAGAAATACCAGCGGATACCTTCAAAAAAGATGAGGATTTACAAACTGTACGAGCTGCGTTAGAGAATTTACCTGCTGATACTCCGCTTGATGATTGGGTGGCATTTACTAAAGCCACCAAGCTCAAAGCTGCCCAGCTTAAAAAAATCCGTCCATTCATCACTGAAAAAGACGAAACAGCCAAAGCAATCAAAGACGAAGCAGACCCCGATTTACGCGATACAGAAATTGTGCCCTTCACGTACGAAGGTGGTATTGATGCTTTTATGCAAAAAGAAGTATTGCCGTATGCTCCCGATGCTTACGAAGATAGCAGCAAACGCCAGATTGGATATGAGATTAGCTTTACAAAATACTTTTATAAGCCTGTTGAGTTGCGCAAGATGGACGACATCTTGCGTGACCTCGCCAACCTTGAACAGGATGCTCATGGCTTGATGACAAGCATCATGGAGGGGCTGAAATGAGAAAGGCATACGAGGAATATAAGGCAACGGGCATTCAGTGGTTACCAGAAATCCCGAAGCATTGGGAAATACTAAAATTAAGGCAGATCCTATCTTCGTTTAGCGAGAAAAATCATCCGAATATGCCGTTACTGTCTGTAGTTCGTGAAAAAGGTGTAATTATAAGAAATACTGAAAATATTGATGAAAATCACAACTATATTCCTGATGATCTAACCAATTATAAATTAGTCAAGGCAGGGCAATTTGCCATGAACAAAATGAAAGCGTGGCAAGGTTCTTATGGCGTGTCCAACCATGATGGAATTGTCAGTCCAGCTTATTTTGTTTTCAACTTTACATTAGATATAGATAAACAATTTTTCAATGCTGCAATCCGCAGCAAACCCTACGTAAGCTTTTTTGGACAAGCTTCTGATGGTATTCGTGTTGGGCAATGGGATTTGTCAATGGACCGAATGAAGGATATATCATTCTACATCCCACCACGGGAGGAGCAAGAGCAAATTGTACGTTTTCTTGATTGGAAAGTATCCAGCATCAATAAGCTAATAATAAATTATAGACATCAGATTACAATGCTAGAAGAATTGAAGCAAAAGAAAATTGATGAATATGTAATCAAAGGTATCCATAAAAATAATACGAAACATAATGATGATGTTCGCTGGGAAATTGATTACCCAGAACACTGGACTATCCAGCGTATAAGGCAATGTTTTTCTTTTCGTAAAGGTCTTTCAATCACAAAAGCCAATCTTGAAGAAACTGGTATAGCAGTAATCAACTACGGTCAAATACATTCTAAAAACAATAAGGGTATTGGGCTTAACAAAAGCCTTATTAAACATGTGAATAAGTCATATTTGAAAACAAATCAAAGGTGTCTTGTAGAAAAGGGCGATTTCATTTTTGCTGACACCTCTGAAGATGTAGAAGGCTGTGGAAATTGTGCTTATATTGACTGGCATGATAATATTTTTGCAGGATATCATACAATTATCGCTCACCCTAATAGATCAACAAATAGCGAATACCTCGCATATCTGTTCAGTTCACCAACTTGGCGTTGTCAAATACGTAAAAATGTTAATGGTGTAAAAGTATATAGCATTACGCAGAGAATACTGAAAGACATGTTCATACTTATCCCCCCAATTGAAGAACAAAAAGATATTGTCAATCACCTTGATAGCATGTGCTCAGAAATAGACTTAATCGTTAAAAATGTGGATAAAAAAATCACCGACCTACACGACCTCAAATCAAGCCTTATTGCCGACGTGGTTACAGGACAAATTGATGTGCGAGATGTTGAGATACCAGACTATGAACAAGTTGCAGAATCGCTCTATGAAGCGGATGATAACGCCACGTTACATAGCGAAGATGAAATACCAGAGGAGGTGTAATTATGCCTGAAGACAAAAAAATATCTAGTGCCGATAATCAAGGCAATCTTGTTATTTATCAAAGCGATGATGGTGAAACAAAAATTGATGTGCGTTTCGTGGATGAGACTGTTTGGCTGACGCAACAACAACTATGCGATCTTTATCAGACAAGTAAATCCAACATAAGTGAGCACATTAAACATATTTTTGAAGAGGAAGAACTTGAGGAAAATTCAGTTGTTCGGAAATTCCGAACAACTGCCTCAGACGGAAAAAAATATCTCACAACCTACTACAATCTCGACATGATTATCTCCCTTGGTTACCGTATTAAATCCAAAATTGCGACAAATTTTCGTCGTTGGGCAACTGAGCGTTTGAAAGAGTACATGATCAAGGGTTTTACCATGGACGACGAACGCTTAAAACAGCTCGGGGGTGGCAATTATTGGCATGAACTCTTAGATCGTATTCGTGATATTCGTTCTTCAGAAAAAGTCATGTATCGTCAAGTGTTGGATTTATACGCCACAAGCGTGGACTATAACCCAAAAAGCAGAGAATCCCTTGCATTCTTCAAGATGGTGCAAAATAAGCTTCACTATGCTGCTCATGGACACACCGCAGCTGAAGTGATTTATGAACGAGCAGATGCGAATAAACCTTTTATGGGGCTTACTACATTTTCCGGTGATTTTCCAACATCAAAAGACACGCATATTGCTAAAAATTATTTATCAGAAGATGAGCTGAAGATATTGAATAGTATTGTTTCAGGATATTTCGATTTTGCTGAAGTGCAAGCCATGCGTCACAATCCTATGCATATGAGTGATTATGTAGAGCACTTAGATCATATTCTTGCTGCGACCGGAGAAAAGCTTTTAAATGGCGCAGGCAAAGTCAGCCATAAGCAGGCAATGGAAAAAGCCGATAAAGAATATCAGCGTTTTATTGTCAATAATCTTTCTCCCGTTGAAAAATCTTACCTTGACACAATAAAAAGCCTTGAGAAAACAGCAAAGAAAAAAGCGGAGGAAGAACAATGATGCGTTTTACCAATACAAAAGAAAACGGCCTAGAAACACTCATTGTCAATTGTCTTGTTGAACATAATGGTTATGAAGAAGGCACCAACGCTGATTACAACAAGGAATATGCCGTTGACGAAGCGCGACTTTTCCGCTTTCTTAAAACAACGCAGCCTGAACAATTTGATTTGTTAGGCATAGGACAATCTGAACAAAAAAGACGCTCGTTCCTGAACCGCCTACAATCAGAGCTCGCTAAACGCGGTATTATCGATGTTTTACGTGATGGAATCAAAGTTTATCCTGCAGACATTATTCTGTTTTATCTCACACCGAGTGAAAATAATATAAAAGCACAAGAACATTTTGAGCAAAATATTTTTAGCGTAACAAGGCAGCTTCGCTATTCTTCTGATGCAACCAAACTAGCACTGGATCTTTGCGTTTTCATTAATGGACTTCCTGTAATCACCTTTGAATTAAAAAACCAGCTCACCAAACAAAATACAGATGATGCTGTAGAACAATACAAGATGGATCGAGATCCACGAGAGCTTCTATTCTCCTTTAAGCGTTGTATGGTTCATTTTGCTATTGATGATGCACAAATTAAGTTCTGTACAAAATTAGCAGGTAAAGATAGTTGGTTCTTACCGTTCAATAAAGGTTACAACGATGGTGCTGGAAATCCTCCGAACCCGAATGGTATTATGACAGATTACCTTTGGAAAGATATCTTAACAAAGGAAAAGTTAACCCTCATCATAGAAAACTATGCTCAAGTTGTTATCGATATTGACCCAGAGACTAAGAAGAAGACAGAAAAACAAATCTTTCCACGCTACCATCAGCTAGATGTTGTCACTAAACTTTTAGATGATGTCAAAGCACATGGTGTTGGAAAGAGATATCTTATTCAACATAGTGCCGGCAGCGGTAAATCAAACTCTATTGCATGGCTTGCTCATCAGCTCATAGAGCTTGAACAGTACGGGCACCCGATGCTTGACTCCGTAATCGTTGTCACCGATCGAAAAATTCTAGATAAACAAATTCGTGATACGATCAAACAGTTTATGCAAGTAAACAGTACAGTAGTATGGGCAGACCATTCAGGCGAGTTAAGAAAAGCAATTACTGATGGTAAGCGTATTATCATTACTACCGTTGAAAAGTTCCCCTATATTGTTTCAGAGATTGGGCCGGAGCATAAAAACAACCATTTCGCCATTATTATCGATGAAGCCCACTCAGGTCAAAGCGGCAGAAACGCCGCTCAGATGAACTTAGCTCTATCTGGACGTGCTTCAGATGATGTTAACGACAATGAAGATAAAATTAACATCATGATGGAAGGCAGAAAGTTACTTAGCAATGCCAGCTATTTTGCTTTTACGGCTACACCAAAGAATAAAACCTTAGAGTCTTTTGGTGTACCTTACGAGGAAGCAGGAGAAATAAAGCACAAGCCATTCCACGTTTACACAATGAAACAGGCTATTCAAGAAGGCTTTATTCTAGACGTTTTGAAAAACTACACGGCTATTGATAGCTATTATAAGCTCATAAAAACCGTTGAAGACGATCCTATGTTTGATAAAAAGCGTGCCCAAAAAAAGCTACGTAGTTTTGTTGAAGGCAATAGCTTTACCATAGCCAAAAAAGCTGCCATGATGGTAGAGCATTTTCATGAACAGGTTATAGCAAAAGGTAAAATTGGTGGTCAAGCGCGCGCAATGGTTGTAACAGCAAGTATCCCACGCTGTATTGAATACTACTTTGCGATTAATAAATGCTTAGCTGATCGCCATAGTCCATACAAAGCTATTATCGCTTTTTCTGGTGAGCATGCGTACAACGGTCAGGATTTAACTTCAGCAGGATTAAATGGTTTTCCGGACGCTAAAATTCCAAAAGAATTTAAGAAAGACCCGTATCGCCTGCTCATCGTAGCAGATATGTTCCAAACAGGCTTTGATGAGCCGCTACTTCATACCATGTATGTTGATAAAACGTTGTGCGATATAAAGGCCGTGCAGACTCTCTCGCGGCTCAACCGCTCTCATCCCCAAAAACACGATACGTTTGTGCTTGATTTTGCAAATAAACCTGAAGATATTGCCAAAGCGTTTTCAACATATTATAAAACAACAATTCTCTCTGGCGAAACCGATCCCAACAAGCTATATGACCTTGTAGCAACAATGGAACGCCATCAAGTATATACCGCTCGCGATGTGGATCTGCTCGTTAACACCTATTTGAATGGCGCCGATCGCGATAAGCTCGATCCGCAGTTGGACGCATGTGTGGCTCTCTATAAACAACTTGAGACTGACGATCAAATTGACTTTAAGAGCGCAGCGAAAGCATTTGTAAGAACATATGGATTTTTAGGAGCTATACTGCCATACGGTAATGCTGAGTGGGAAAAGCTATCGATATTCTTAAATCTGCTTATACCAAAGCTACCTTCGCCACAGGAAGAAGACTTTTCTCAGGGTATTCTTGATACGATTGACTTGGATAGTTATAGGAACGAGGCTAGAGATAGCCTATCCATAAAATTAGATGATGAAGATGCTGAAGTAGCCCCCGTGCCATCAGCAGGAGCGGCTCAGATTGTGAGTCCTGAGATGGATTTGTTGTCTGCCATCCTTTCTAATTTCAACGATATTTTCGGAAACATTGATTGGAAAGATGCTGATAACGTTAAAAGACAAATTCTGGAAATCCCAGCAATGGTTTCAAAGGACGAAAAATATCAGAATGCTATGCGTAACTCTGATGAGCAAAGCGCACGCCTGGAAAGCGAACGAGCTTTACAACAAGTAATTATTGACATCATGGCCGATAACATGGAATTATTCAAACAATTTCAAGACAACCCTTCTTTCAAAAAATGGTTATCCGATATGGTATTTAATCTTACCTACAACAAAGAAGGTAAACCGTACACGCCGCCTGAAGAATAAAACTAGCACATAGAAATAAAAGAGGTGACTTCTAAAATCTAGGAGCCGCCTCTTTTTTATAAAGTGCAAAATATCATTGTATTCATTATATGTTTGAATCTTTGTCCTATAGCTCTATTTCTACCGCCTTTCACAAGTCTTATAGCTATTCATTGAATACCGCTTTACCATTTACATATTAAATTTTCAAATTCTTATTGTTCAGCATTCCGCCAAACATCGTATGATACATATCCTTAGAAGATTCCTCTATCTTTGTAATACTTGATATTTTATTTCCTGCATCTTTTGATGAAGCTCCGCAAAGATAAAAGTCTTCATTTTCTGTTCCATAGTCAATAGCAATATATCTATCGTGATACCTTTTCCCTGCTACTTTCATCTTAAGATTGATATTAGGGTAATCTTTTCTAAAATCGTTTAGGATATTTTTTGTAAGCATATCCTTGTTTTTCACATTGTCGCTAAAGACTATAATTTCAACATTGTCTTTTGCAGCCCTTAATAATTCTAGGGTTTTCAAGCCTATATAGTTGTCTATCACATAAATACTTTTCTTTGCAGACTTATATATTTTGGTATAGGCAACATCTGCTTCAATCTTATCTCCGTTCATTAAAAGGAAATGCTTGTATGTGTCTGGATCTATAAAATTATCCATCACCTTTTTCAAATCTTCTTTTGTAGCTAAAGTACTAATTTTATTGTTTATTGCTGCTATATCCTTTGTATTTTGGTTTGTCTGTACTGCTATTTGTAATAATTCTTTCGAGGTGATAAAGTCTTGGTTTTCAACTATAAAATCTTTCATCTGCTTAAACATTCGTATTAAAGCCTTGCTTTGCTTGACAGCAAGTTCTCCTCTTAATACAGTCATCAGCATATAAATACCTTGTTCTGTAAAGGCATAAGGCATATATCTTCTACCGCCTGAACCTTCATCTGATTTTGAGGTCAAAAATTTTGACCTCAAAAATTCCCATTCATTTTTGGTAAGTTGAAATCTAAAATCTTCATCAAATTTTTCTATGTTATTCTTAACTTGCTGATTAAATGTTTTTGTTTCATATCCATATATTTCAGCAAGTTCAAAGTCAAGCATAACCTTTTGACCTCGTATATAGTAAATCTTGCTTTTCATTGTAGTTTCATCTATCACTACAATTTCTCTGTTTTCTTCCGCCATGAAATGCACCTCCAACATTAGTCCTGTGAGTGGGTGATATTCTCCCCTGGGTATATCTACTTTTTCACTCTCCAATATCTTTGCTATTCGATGCGGACCATTGCTTTGCATGGTCATATTGAATAATATTTATCGGTTTATTTCCCAAAAAACACACTCTTGCCTAAATAGCACACTCGCCTGCTCCAGCAAAGCCCGTGCATATCATCTAGCGTAATTCTCGTAATGCTTACAGTCTTTGTATCAGGTTCTATCTTACCATGTGTGCTGGACAAGAATCTCATGTCACCGCGCGCTCTTTAAACAAAAAAAACAGCCGACATATGTCGGCTGTTTTTAAGCTCATATCAAAAATCAAACAAGACTCTCTACTTGCACATCAACGCCGTAACAAGAACGAACGCTCAATACGCAAACCTACTCGTCTTGTTTATCACTATCCGCGCTGTCTTGCTTCATAACGCTCGAAAGCAAGTCACCTAAGGAATCAAGATCCTCGTTGATAATATCGCTATCTTCACTATCATCATGCTCATCGGAATCTGCACCACCAATAAACTCATCCTCGGTAAAGTGATGCGTTGCAGGAGCAGCAGTCCCAAGCATAATGTCGTTATCAGGATCGGGCGAGAATACCATGTTCAACAGCTGCGAAAGATCTTCGCTGTCGGCTTCGTCCTCATCGGGCTCCAAGATATACAGCAAGTTGCGTGCCTCAAGACCCTCGCGAAGCTCTTCAATTGCCTTCGCGCCAATACCGTCAATACGCAGCAGCTCGTCCTCGGTCTTGCCAATAAGATCGCCCACGGTTTCTATACCAACTTCGCTGAATTTATTTGTCCAGCGCTGCGATACACCAAGGTCGTCAAACAGATAAAGTTTAGCGTCCTCGGTAGAAAGCGAACGTCCGTTCTTAGAGTAAACACCATTGTTGGAGTAATCCTCACCAATCCAGTCAAGCTGCTTGGGGAGCTGCTCTTCAATATCTTTAAGCTCATCGGGTGCCCAATCGGGGAGCGCCTTTGCGTTAGGAGAGGTAGGTCCATCGATAGCCTGACCCTTATACGTAAGCTGAACATCATCATACGCTTTAAGTCCAGTACCTGCAGGAATCTTCTTACCAGCAATTACGTTAGACTTAAGGTCAAGTAAGTGGTCGGTTTCGCCCTTAATAGCAGACTCGGTTAAGACACCTGCTGTACGGATAAACGATGCGCTTGACAGCCACGAATCAATTGAGGACGCAACTTTAAGCGTACCCAAAATAACTGCTTCTGCCTCGGGAACTTTACCGCCTGCAGCGCTAATGTTTGCAACCGTATTGGCAAATACGTATCTATCAACATACTGACCAAGCAGGTATTGCGAATCGCCAGGATTGGTAATTTGAACACGACGCAACATCTGACGTGCAATAACCTCGATGTGTTTGTCGTTAAGGTCTACACCTTGTGAGGTATAAACGTCTTTAACCGACTTAACAAAGGTGTGCATGGTTTCTTCGATACCAGTTAAACTACGTAAAACTCTAAAGTTAACAAAGCCGCGGGTAATCTGATCGCCAGGCTCAACTTCGCAACCATCTTCGATACCAGGCATAAAGCGAACAGAGGCAGGAACACGCCACTGCGCAAGAATGCGGCTTTCATCGTCTTTATCGGTAATGCTAATTTGGTACTCGGTTTGCTCGGGCGTAATGTGTAAAATACCGCTGAACGCAGCAAGATCGGCTTCACGTCCCAAAATCTTTTCGTTAACGTTTCCAACAACGTCGAACATACGAGCAACCGTAGGCAAACCTTGCGTAATATCCTCGGCACCTGCAACACCACCAGAGTGAATGGTACGCATCGTAAGCTGGGTACCAGGCTCACCAATGGACTGAGCTGCAATAATACCAACTGAAGTTCCAATGTTTACTGGACGGCGCGTAGACAAGTCCCAACCATAGCACTTTTGACAAACACCATAACGAGACTTACAGGTAAGCAGCGCACGAAGCACAACGCTTTTAAGACCAGCGTCAACAAGCTTTTGCAAGTCTTGCTTTGAAGAGATGTAAGAGTCTTTGGCAAACAAAACTTCACCCGTGTTAGGATCACAAATGTCTTGCAAAACGCAGCGACCCACCAGATCCATATCAACATCGTTTTCGCCCGGCTTAATAAGCTTGTAGGTTACGCCGTCTACAGTTTCGCAGTCTTCTTCGCGAACAATAACGTCTTGTGCAACGTCTACCAGCCTACGTGTTAAGTAACCAGAGTCAGAGGTGTGCGATGCCGTATCTACCAAACCTTTACGTGCACCATAGGTAGAAATAAAGTACTCAAGTGGCTCCAGACCCTCGCGGAAGTTTGCTTTAATTGGCAAGTCGATGGTATCACCAGACATATCGGCCATCAAACCACGCATACCAGCAAGCTGACGAAGCTGCGTTTTAGAACCACGAGCTCCCGAATCTGCCATCATATAAATGGGGTTGTCTTCGCTAAAGCCCTCGAGCATCTCAGAACCCAAGTGCTCGGTGCAATCGGTCCATACGTTAATTACTTCGCTGTGGCGCTCTTTTTCTGACAAGAAGCCGTCTTCGTAGTACTCGTTAATTTGGTCTACTTTACCTTGTGCTTCTTCCAAAAGCTGAGGTTTATCATCTGGAATAATAGCGTCCCAAACAGAAACAGTTAAGCCTGCCTGAGTTGCATAATGGAAGCCCACGTGCTTAATTGCGTCCAAAATGGGCTCTACGCGAGAAAGCGTATAGCGGTCGCAGCAATCGTTAACTAAAGTAGCAATGTCGCCTTTAGCCATCTTAAAGTTCATATAAGGATAGTCGTCGGGCAGGCATTGACGATTAACAATAATGCGTCCGATTGTTGTTTCAAAACGAACAGGATCGCCGCTTAAATCGATTTCTTCAAGCTTGCCACGAGCAGAATACGTGCGGAAATAAGGCTTTCCATCAACGGTTGCATTTGCATCTGCTGCGGTAAGACGTACAAAAATGCGCGCTTGAATATCGATACCAGTAAGAGCGTTATAAGACGCCAGCGCATCATCAAAATCAGAGAATACGCGCTTTTCACCAGCAAGGCCATCTTTTTGCGTAGTAAGGAAGTACACACCAAAGACCATGTCTTGCGATGGAATATTTAACACTTTACCCGAAGCAGGTGAGCGCAAGTTATTGCTTGAAAGCATAAGAACGCGCGCCTCGGTTTGTGCCTGCGTAGAAAGCGGCACGTGAACCGACATTTGGTCACCGTCGAAGTCTGCGTTAAACGGAGCACACGCCAATGGATGTAAGTGGATGGCTTTACCTTCTACCAAAACGGGCTCAAATGCCTGAATTGACAGACGGTGAAGCGTTGGAGCACGGTTAAGCAGTACCAAACGACCGCGAATAACCTCGTCCAAAATATCCCAAACCATAGCAGAGCCACGGTCGATAGCGCGCTTTGCACCCTTAATATTTTCGGCTTTGTTAAGTTCTACCAAACGGCGCATAACAAAGGGCTTAAAGAGCTCAAGAGCCATAACTGAAGGCAAACCGCATTGGTGAAGCTTAAGACGTGGGTCAACAACGATAACCGAACGACCAGAATAGTCTACACGCTTACCAAGCAAGTTTTGACGGAAACGACCTTGTTTACCTTTAAGCGACTCTGCCAAAGACTTTAAGGGGCGGCCGCCACGACCAGTTACAGGACGTCCACGACGACCGTTATCAAACAGTGCGTCTACCGACTCTTGGAGCATACGTTTTTCGTTATTTACAATAATTGCAGGCGCATCAAGGTTAAGCAAACGCTTTAAGCGGTTGTTGCGGTTGATGACACGACGATACAAATCGTTTAAGTCAGACGCTGCAAAACGACCACCGTCGAGCTGTACCATAGGACGCAAATCAGGTGGAATAACAGGGATAACGTCGAGAATCATGTTGGCAGGGTCATTATTGCCCTTCAAAAATGCGTCAACAATTTCCAAACGCTTGACCGCGCGCTCGCGACGTTGCTTTTGAGAATCGTCAGAAGCAATGATCTTGCGTAATTCGGTTGCTTCTTTTTCCAAATCAACGCTGTGTAATAAATCGCGGATAGCACCTGCACCCATGTCGCCCTTAAAATACATCTTGTAGTAACGACGCATTTCACTGAACAGCGACTCATCAGAAACAAGTTCACGGCACTCAAGCTGCATAAACTTGGTAAACGCCTCTTTGCGCAAGCGTTTTTCGTCTGCGTACTCTTCGCGAAGATCAACAATACCGCGTTCAATTTCTTCAGCAGAAAGCGGCTCTAAATCGCTAAACTCTGGGTCATCGTCTGATGACTCGCCTTGCGCACGCAGGCGTGCAATTTCGTCTTCGCACTCTGCATCAAGTTCTTCAAGGTCGGCTTGAAGCTCTTCTTTAAGGTCTTGAGCATCTTGCTCGCGTGCTTCGGTGTCAACTTCGGTAATAACGTAGGACGCAAAGTAAAGAATTTTCTCAAGATCTTTACTCTTCATGTCCAAAAGGCGAGCAAGAGGAAACGTTGCTGGGCTCTTAAAGTACCAAATGTGCGAAACAGGAGCAGCAAGTTCGATATGACCCATGCGATCACGACGAACCTTTGCGCTGGTAATTTCTACACCACAACGCTCACAAACAATGCCTCTAAAGCGGATACCTTTATATTTACCGCAGGCACATTCCCAGTCTTTTACAGGACCAAAAATCTTTTCGCAGAAAAGTCCGTCCTTTTCAGGCTTAAGCGTGCGGTAGTTGATTGTTTCGTCTTTCTTGACTTCACCACATGACCAACCGCGAATATCATCCGCGCTGGCAAGGGAAATCTTGATAGCATCGAAATCTGTGGAATCAAAGTCTGCCACGTTCGCTACTCCTTATCCTTGAGCGTGCCGCCAATAAGAACCTCATCGGAGTGATGAGACATAATTGTTGATCCACCGATTAAATCATCAGCAGAATCGGCATGTGCAAATACATCGACCGCCTCGGGTTTGTCTTCTTGCTCCACAGGCTTGGCCGGAACATTTTCTTTATAAACAATAGGTTCAATGTTAAGCGCAAGAGAACGAATCTCTTTTACCAAAACCTTAAATGACTCAGGTATACCCGGACGAGGTGCGTTTTCGCCCTTAACGATAGACTCATATGTCTTAACACGGCCGTTGGTATCGTCAGATTTAACGGTCATAAGCTCGTGTAATACATTGGATGCGCCGTATGCATACAGAGCCCAAACTTCCATCTCACCAAAACGCTGACCACCAAATTGAGCTTTACCACCCAAAGGCTGCTGCGTAACAAGAGAGTAAGGACCAGTTGAACGAGCGTGAATTTTATCGTCTACCATGTGGCCAAGTTTTAAGATATAAGAAGTTCCAACGGTAATGGGGCTCTTAAATGCTTCACCAGTTCGGCCATCATAAAGCGTGGTTTTACCTTGCTCGTTAAGCTGGGGAACAAATGCTTTGTTCATGCGCTTGCCATAGGTGCGCATAGCTTTGTTGATCATGTTGATGTTGGTACGGCGAATTGCGTCGGCAACTTCTACATCGGTAGCACCGTCGAAGATAGGTGTAGAAACAAACATAGGTCCTTCTACAACCTTGTCTGAGTCCTCGCTGTCTACGTCGTAACCATGACTTGCAGCCCAACCTAAGTGGCACTCAAGCAGCTGACCAACATTCATACGAGAAGGTACGCCCAACGGGTCTAGCAATACGTCAATAGGAGTACCGTCTGCCATGTACGGCATGTCTTCAACAGGTAAAACGTTACAAATAACACCTTTGTTACCGTGACGACCAGAAATCTTATCGCCTTGTTGAATTTTTCTGCGTTGAGCAACAAATACGCGAATGAGCTCTTTAACTCCTGGAGGAAGCTCGTTTTCTTTAGATTTATCTTCGGGGCGAACAAAGCGAACAACATCCACAACGCGGCCGTATGCACCGTGTGGCATTCTAAGCGAGGTATCGCGAACATCTTGTGCACGGTTACCAAAGATTGCAGCAATAAGGCGTTGTTCTGGAGTTGGAGCAGGCTCACCTTTAGGAGTAACCTTACCTACCAAAATATCGCCAGGGCCAACTTCGGCACCAATGCGAACAATACCGTCTTCGTCCAAATTAGCAAGTGCTTCTTCGGATTGGTTAGGAATTTCACGAGTAATTTCCTCGGCATGTTTTGCAGAAATGTCACGCGCGTCAACTTCGTGACGAGAGATATTAACAGAGGTTAACAAGTCGTCTTGAACAAGACGCTCGGAAACAACGATACCGTCCTCGTAGTTATAACCTTCCCAAGGCATGTAGGCAACAGTTAAGTTAACACCTAATGCAAGCTCGCCTTTATCAATGGATGTACCATCGGTAAGAGGCTGACCTTGCTCAACCTTTTGACCTACTTTTACCACAGGACGGTGGTTAATGCAGGTGCTTTGGTTAGAACGTTGATACTTGGGGAAGTCATAGCGCTCAAAACCGTCCTCGGTTTGAACTACGGCGTGCGATGCGTCTACCTCTACAACTTCGCCGGCATGAGTTGCCATAACCGATTCACCAGAATCATATGCTGCAGCGCGCTCAAGACCAGTTCCAACATAAGGAGCATGAGGCTTAATTAAAGGTACTGCCTGACGCTGCATGTTTGCACCCATGAGCGTACGCTTTGCGTCGTCGTGCTCAAGGAACGGAATAAGGTTAGCAGCGGCTGAAAGCATTTGAGAAGGAGACACGTCCATGTAGTCTACTTCGTTAACGTCTACTTCACTTGGTGCACCAAAGGTACCGTCAAAGTTGCGTGTACGTGCAACAACAGTTTCGGGATAATAAATTTTTCCGTGAGCGTCTGTTGCAACAAAACGACCTGTCTTTGGATCTACAGGAACATCTGCAGGAACAATAACGTGATGTTCCTCTTCGTCTGCAATCATCCAATCAATTTCATCGGTAACCTTGCCGTCTACGATCTTGCGGTATGGAGCTTCGATAAATCCATACTCATTAACGTGTGCAAACAGCGCAAGAGAACCAATAAGACCAATGTTTGGACCTTCAGGCGTTTCGATAGGACACATACGTGAATAGTGAGAGTTGTGAACGTCGCGCACTGCGGTAGGAACATTAGTACGACGGCTTGAGCCAGACTTATGACCTGCCAAACCACCAGGTCCTAATGCAGAAAGACGGCGCTTGTGCGTAAGGCCAGCAAGTGGGTTTGACTGATCCATAAACTGCGACAGCTGCGAAGAACCAAAGAACTCTTTAATAGCCGCTACAATTGGGCGGATATTGATAAGAGATTGTGGCGAGATGTCATCGGGATCTTGCGTTGCCATACGCTCGCGAATAACGCGCTCCATACGGCTTAAACCAATGCGGAACTGATTTTGTACCAGCTCGCCTACTGTACGAACACGTCTGTTACCAAAGTGGTCGATATCATCGGTCTTTTTGGTAGTATCCCCTGCGTGAAGGGCAAGTAGATAACGAAGAGCCGCAACGATATCTTCTTTAGTAAGAATCTTTACGCTTGAATCAATGTCAAGCGCAAGTTTTTTATTAACTTTATAACGGCCTACGCGTGCCAAATCATAACGCTGATTATTAAAATACAATCCTTCGATAAGCGAACGAGCAGAATCTACCGCAGGTGGCTCACCAGGGCGTTGACGACGATAAATTTCGATAAGAGCGTCCTCACGCGTGGTTGCAACATCGCGCTGAAGCGTTGCTTTAACGATCTCGGAATCGCCCAAAAGCTTGATGATTTCTTCGTCGGACTCGGCAATGCCCAACGCACGAAGCAGCAGCGTTGCATTCTGACGACGTTTGCGGTCGATGGATACAACAAGATGACCGTGCTTGTCAACTTCAAACTCAAGCCAAGCACCACGCGCAGGAATAAACTGAACATGATGTGTTTGGACTCCGTTATCCATTTCTTCTGAGAAATAAACACCAGGAGATCTAACAAGCTGAGAAACAACTACACGCTCGGTACCGTTGATTACAAAGGTACCGCGATCGGTCATGAGAGGGAAATCTCCCATAAACACGAGCTGCTCCTTCATTTCGCCCGTTTCTTTATTGATAAAGCGAACGTTTACAAGAAGAGGAGCTTGATACGAAATATCTTTAGCTCTACACTCGGCAATGGTGTGTGGTGGATCACTAAATTGATGAGCACCAAAGGTCACCTCCATTGTTTGAGTAGAGTTCTCTATAGGAGAAAATTCCATGAACGATTCAGCAAGACCATCGGTCATGAATCGTGCAAAGGACTCTTTCTGCACAGAGATTAAATTAGGAAGCTCCATAGTAGGAGCAATCTTGGAGAAGCTTACGCGGTCGCGCTGCTTCGGTCTATCACCATGGATTGATTTTAATTTAGGCACCAGGCTTTTCCTCCTTCAAAAGGGTGGGAGGCGGCAATTGTCGCAACGTAACAATTTAGCTAAGGTTATGACAGTCGTCAATATCAGACCTTGACATACTTTACGCTTAGGACTAGATTTTCGATTTCACCATGTATAAACAGGCATTTCTTAAAATCAACTCACGCGCATATATGGAGAGCATGTGAGGGGTTAGCAGAAACTGCACAGAATCTACACAGTTCAAACATATGACAAAAAGAGCTAGATCCAAGCGAATCTAGCTCTTCTTTTATGTATCACCTAAAAATTAGGCGCTTAAGAGGTGGTTGTTACTTAAGAGTAACAGAAGCACCTGCCTCTTCGAGTTGCTTTTTAGCAGCTTCAGCGTCTTCTTTCTTTGCGCCTTCAAGAAGTACCTTAGGAGCAGCCTCAACAGCGTCCTTAGCCTCTTTAAGACCAAGAGAAGTAAGAGAGCGAACAACCTTAATAACAGCAATCTTGTTAGAACCTACTGAAGTAAGCTCAACGTCAAAGTTGGTCTTCTCTTCTTCTGCAGGAGCAGCACCAGCAGCAGGAGCAGCAGCAACTGCTACAGGAGCGGCAGCGGATACGCCAAATACATCTTCAAGTTCGTGAACGAGCTCAGAAAGCTCGAGGGCTGGCATCTCTTTAAGAGCCTCAATGATTTCATCTTTAGTTACAGCCATTGTATTCTCCTTATACAATCGGGGCTTTCGCCCTTTTATTTACTAAGACGGCAAGCATAGTGCCTGACCTGTGCGCTTAAATCTAAGCAGCGTTTTTCTTTTCGGCAACTGCGTCCAAAGCAGTAACAAGTCCACGAGCAGGACCTGCACAAACAGAAGCAATGCCAGACAGAGGACTACCAAGAACGTAAACGAGTTTAGCAACAAGCTCATCACGGCTAGCAAGCTCGGCGTAAGCTTTTGCACCTTGTGCATCAAGAGCTTTACCATCGGCTAACGCGCCAATCCATTCGATCTTTTTAAGAGCTTCAGCTTGCTTTTTGATAACTTTAGCTGCATCAACAGGGTCATTTTCGTAGAACACGTATGCACATGTTCCTTCAAGACCGCTGATCTCGGGAAGATCGGCATTCTTAAGAGCAATCTTAACAATGTTGTTCTTGTAAACCTTCATGTGAGCTCCCGCTTCGCGAAGAGCACGACGAAGACCTTGTGTCTCTTTAACGGTAAGTCCGCGATAGTCAATAACAAACACACCTTTGGAGTTCTCAATTGATTGAGCAGCCTTATCGAGCATAGAAATATTAAGTTTGTTAGGCATAGATACACCTCCTTATGTTTTACTCGGGCACGAGCGCTGACGCGAGCGAGCCTTCATAAAAAAGACCCTGCTTGGCTTATGCCAAAGCGGGGTCTACAAGAAGACGATTCTTAAGACCACCTCGGCAGGCGGTTATACACCATGTGTACTCCCTTTAAGCTTCTAAAACGAAGCACCGGCTGTCTTTGGCAGCGAACGTGCTATGTGCACTTGAGCAGATTGGTATCTGCAACTTCTCTATTGTAGCTAACTTTTGGGGAAGCGCAAGGTTTGCAGGCAAAATATGTAGCAAATTGCTGCCCCTACATATGATTGCCATATATTCATCCAAGCCTTGCTATACACAGAACTCATTATTTCCTTGTGTGAATACGTTGGTACAGCTTGTATACAGGCAAAATTTCTATACTGAGCAGCCTTCGTTGTTCATGATAGATGAACCCGCAACTGTCTGAACAAAAATCGACCAATATTTTGAATGGAGTAAAGCTAAAATACCTAAGAAAAACCTCGCCCAGAACAAACTGGACGAGGAAGATTCTCGCTTTATTGCGATTGCGTTTACCACGCAAACGCGTTTATGCCTCGGTAAAGTTACGTGTTACAGAAGTATCGGCTTTAACGCCAGGACCCATTGTTGAAGAAAATACAACGGACTTCACATAACGACCTTTAGTGCTTGAAGGCTTAACGCGCAAAAGCTCGGTGAAAAGTGCACCGTAGTTCTCTGCTAAGTCGTTAAGATCAAAGGAAACTTTACCCATAGGAACGTGGCAAATACCATAACGATCAGCACGATACTCAACACGACCTGCTTTAAGCTCGCTTACCATCTTTGCAACATCCATGGTTACGGTACCAAGCTTGGGGTTTGGCATTAAACCACGAGGTCCTAAAATTCTACCAAGACGACCAACTTTACCCATAAGGTTAGGTGTTGCAATAACAGCATCAAAGTTGATAACACCTTTTTGAATGTCTTCCATCAAATCGTCGGAACCAACGATATCTGCGCCAGCTTCTTGAGCTTCGCGAGCCTTGTCGCCCTCGGCAAATACTGCTACACGAACAGTTTTACCCGTTCCGTGAGGAAGAGAAATAGAACCACGAACGTTTTGATCTGCTTTACGCGTATCAACACCCAAGCGAATTGCAACTTCAACGGTCTCATCGAACTTTGCAGATGAAAGCTCCTTAACAAGCTGGAGAGCTTCCTTGGGAGTGTAGAGTTTAGCTGCTTCTACTTTGACAGCAGCGTTACGATAGTTCTTTCCATGCTTTGGCATAAGAGCTACCTCCTTTAGGTAGTTGGGTGGTTATAACGGACGCCAATGTCCTCCCACATGAATACAAAAGCTCTGATGTTCCTTTTGAGTTGCAAGCAATTCTATAGACTTACAAGTGACCCAAAAGTCATCAGAAAAGTGTTACTATTCAGCGATCGTAACACCCATAGAACGAGCGGTACCTGCAACAATCTTCTTAGCAGCCTCAATGTCGTTTGCATTAAGGTCGGGCATCTTAATTTCGGCAATTTTGGTTAATTGCTCTTGAGTAAGTTGTCCAACTTTGTCGCGTTGAGGAACGCCAGAACCGCCTTTAATACCAAGCTCCTTGATAATAAGCTTAGCTGCAGGTGGAGTTTTGCATACAAAATCAAAGCTGCGATCTTCGTAAACGGAAATCTCAACAGGGATAATGTCTCCGCCCTTGTCTGCAGTAGCCGCGTTAAATGCTTGGCAGAACTGCATAATGTTAACCTGAGCTGCACCCAATGTAGAACCAATTGGAGGTGCAGGAGTTGCTTTACCTGCAGGAATCTGCAGCTTAATAAACTTTACAACTTTCTTAGCCATAATGCTCCCTTGGTGTTGTTTGAGAATCTTATTCTCAAAGCTACCCATACTATTTCTTGCATGCTGAGAAGCATATTCTTTCGAATACAACATGCAAATCATTCATATCTTGCCTGTTTTATGAGCAGTAAACCAGACAAGAGAATGTCCAACTTGTGGCTTTATACAAGCCTCGTAGAAAAGCTTAACTTCGCTTTGCTACGCAATAACTTCCACTTGATTCATGGTAAGCTCAACTGGAGTTTCGCGGCCGAAGATGGTAAGCGAAACTTTAAGCTTACCTGCTTCAACCATAACCTCGGTAATTTTGCCTTCAAACTTTTCAAGCGGACCTTGGATAACACGCACAGCCATTCCCACTTCAAAATCGGTGGTGATGCTTTGTGGCGTAACCTTTTCTTGAGAAGCGTTTGATTTTCTCATCATTTTATTAAATTCAGAACGACGAAGCGGTGCAGGCTTGCCGTCGATGCCGACAAAACCCGTTACACCATTGGTATTACGCACAACAGCCCACGAATTATCATCGACTTCCATGCGAACCAAAACGTAACCAGGGAAAACGTTGGTTTCAACGTTCTTGCGTTTTCCATCGCTTTTAACCTGTACAACTTCCTCGGTTGGAATTTTAATATCAACAATCTGATCTTCAAGACCATACGTTTCTATACGGTGTTCAAGATCTGACTTAACCTTATTTTCGTACCCTGAATAGGTGTGAATTACATACCAATGCTTTGCCACAACTAACCTCTCAAACCTGTGAAGCTCACGAGCAGAGCTACAAACCCTGTATCTACAAGCCAAATAGCCAGCCCGCAAACAACGAGCGCACAAATAACGGCACCTGAATAATTCTTAAGCTCAGGTTTGCTTGGCCATACCACACGATGCATTTCGGTTTTAACGGCTTTAAAATAGGTTTTAATGCGTCCTCCGTTAGCCTTTTTTGCATCAGACTTGGAGTGCTTACGCGATGGCTGAAGAGAAGACTGAACCGCCTTAGTAGACGATGTTGTTGCCTCGTCACTAGCAGCATCAGCAGCCATGCGTTCACGCTCTTGCGAACGTGCTTGACGAGCACTTCTCCTTTGTCGCTCTTTTTTTGCCATCAGTTCACTCCTTTAGAGCTCTTCTAAGTATGCATGAAACCGGCTCTCTTCTAAATGAAGAAAGCCGGTGGTATTTCTGGCAGGCCAGGTAGGACTCGAACCCACAACGAACGGTTTTGGAGACCGCCGCTCTACCATTGGAGCTACTGGCCTAATTACATCCGCTAATTAGCGGGTTTCCCTATGAAGGGTGTGTTTATGACACCACGGACAATATTTCTTAAGCTCCATACGATCTGGAGTGTTGGACTTATTTTTGTCCGTAGTATAGTTGCGACGCTTGCAATCGGTGCATGCAAGAGTAACTAAAGTACGCATAAATCCTCCTGTAACTGTTGCCTTCGATAAGACAACACGATAGCTAACGCTATCATTCAACAGTTAAGACTGTCAATAATTGTTTAAGCAAATTACAGAACTTAACAAAACCACCAAATTATCAAACATCGCAGCAAGTCATCTGAGTGATTTCTTCTGTATAACTAAAACGGTAAAATAGGTCCAGCGTCCCTATGTGGAGCACCGGACCTATTGTTTGCTGTAATAAACCTTACGGAATTTAGCAAGCAAACGTGAATGTACTACTCAATAATGGTAGATACACGACCATCGCCTACGGTGTGGCCACCTTCACGAATAGCGAACTTAAGACCTTCCTCCATAGCAATGGGGTGAATAAGTTCACAAGTAACGGTTACGTGGTCGCCAGGCATAGCCATCTCTACTTTACCACCGTTAGCATCGGTAAGAGCTTGTACGTCACCGGTTACGTCAGTGGTGCGGAAGTAGAACTGAGGACGGTATCCAGAGAAGAATGGAGTGTGACGTCCACCTTCGTCTTTAGTAAGAACATAGATCTCGCCAGTGAACTTCTTGTGAGGAGTTACTGAACCAGGTTTGCAGAGAACCTGTCCACGTTGGATGTCTTCACGTTTAATACCACGAAGAAGAATACCTACGTTGTCTCCTGCTTCACAGAAGTCAAGGGTCTTACGGAACATTTCGATACCAGTAGCAACAGTAGATTGAGTGTCTTTAATACCAACGATCTCAACGGTGTCGTTAAGCTTAAGCTCACCACGCTCAACACGACCAGTAGCAACGGTACCACGACCAGAAATGGTCATAACGTCTTCTACAGCCATCAAGAATGGTTTCTCGTTGTCACGAGCAGGTGTTGGAATGTAGGAGTCAACAGTGTGCATAAGCTCTACAACAGAGTCTACCCACTTTTGCTCGCCATTCAAAGCACCAAGAGCAGAACCACGGATGATAGGAATATCGTCTCCAGGGAAGTCATATTCGCTCAAGAGGTCACGAGTTTCCATTTCAACGAGGTCGATAAGCTCTTCGTCGTCTACCATGTCGCACTTGTTAAGGAATACGATGATGTAAGGAACACCTACTTGGCGAGCAAGCAAGATGTGCTCACGAGTTTGAGCCATAGGACCATCGGTAGCAGCAATTACAAGGATTGCACCATCCATCTGAGCTGCACCAGAAATCATGTTCTTAACGTAGTCGGCGTGACCTGGGCAGTCTACGTGTGCATAGTGGCGCTCCCAAGTTTCGTACTCAATGTGAGCAACGTTAATGGTAATACCACGTTGACGCTCTTCAGGAGCCTTGTCGATGTTCTCGAAAGCGGTGAAGTCTGCTTTGCAGCCCTCTTGCTCGGAGAGAACCTTAGTGATGGCTGCAGTTAAGGTAGTCTTACCATGGTCGACGTGACCAATCGTACCAATGTTAACATGCGGCTTACTACGATCAAATTTCTCTTTGGCCATTGCCGTCCTCCTCTGTGAAAAACAACCTTATCGGCCATTCACTTCTACATGTACTTTCAGCTAGAGAGGAGCTGAAAGTAACTTTTTTTAAACGGTTTTCACCGTTAATTTCCTGGTACCGGTGACTGGATTCGAACCAGTGGCATCACGGGTATGAGCCGTGTGCTCTAACCAGCTGAGCTACACCGGCATAAACGCCTGAACAATGGAGCCCGCGACCGGACTTGAACCGGTGACCTCTTCGTTACCAACGAAGTGCTCTACCGACTGAGCTACACGGGCGAAATGGTGGGGGTGCTTGGACTCGAACCAAGGAACCTGGAAGGAGCGGATTTACAGTCCGCCGCAGTTGCCGCTGTGCCACACCCCCATATTTTCAAGCTTCCCACGAACTCTCGTCGTTGTGTTTTCTTCGATGAAGATCACACATTTGTGAGTTTTTCTTGACTCAATCTTGTTCATGAGCGTAAGCATATTACGACTGAATTTTATTCTTGTCAACCTCTACCACTGAACCGCGCGTATCCATATCATATTTCCACCATAATTAGCGCGATTATGATATTTTTTTCTGCTTATTTGCTTCTTTGTATATCAAGACTGGCCTGTAAAACTTCTTACGACTGCATCTAAAAAGCCAAGCATAAGCAAGGCTTTTTAGATGCAGTATCAATACGCAGTAGGTTAGCTGCGTTTCTTGCGATATGACAATAGCAATCCACCTGTATACACAAACAAAGCCGTTCCTACGAGCATACCAACATCTTGCATTGCATTATCCCCCGTTTGAGGAACAGATGAAACCTGGGACTCCTTTGATGAACTAGGTGGTGTAGGCGGTACCGGTGGTGT
>QWCU01000011.1_pt1 | contig 84427 bp, 34 predicted proteins | sample 1972601 | NCBI WGS metagenome assembly QWCU01 (sample SAMN09866700, study PRJNA288562) | Human vaginal metagenome isolate pre2_vaginal, whole genome shotgun...
GATCATAAATACGAAAAAAATTTTTGTTATAATTTTTAACAATAACAAAATGATTCAAACCGTTTTTGTTAATTAAAGCTATAAAATAGTCATTGATTTTTTCATCAATTAACTCCTCAAAACTACATTCAAATGATTGTGCATCTAAATTAAATTCATTTGCTAAGTTTTCAAGTTCTTGCAAACTCAAACCATTTTTTGTTAAATTTGCTTTTTGAAGAATGATGTTTTTATCAATTGTTTTATTATGATAATAATTTGCTAACATGTTAATAACACACACACCACATTCATTATCAGAAGTTTGTTGAACAATTTTCATTATAATCACCTCTTTTAAATAATTAGTTGAAAATAATGTTCTTTTAAAAAATTTATATTTATATCAATAAGATATAATAGAGTATAATTTAAGGATTAAAACACATATTATTTTACATTTTTATATATAAAGGAGCTTTATGGCTAAAATTAATTTTTTATCGTTAGGAGGACAAGATGAAAGAGGAAAATCTTGCTTTGTTCTTGAAGTGAACGATGATATTTTTATTTTTAATGCTGGTGCGAAAATTCCAACAAGTGATGTTTTTGGCGTAAATATGATTGTTTGTGATTATTCTTATTTAGAAAAAAACGCAAAACGCGTTAAGGGAATTTTTATTGGTACACCAACATTTAATAATGTTATGGGAATTAAATTATTACTAGGACAAGTAGGTTATAAAATCCCAATTTACACAAGCCCAATAGGAGCAATTGTTATTAAAAAAATTTTTGAACAAAAAGTAAACAATAAAAAAATTGAACCTAATATTATTGAGCTAGATCCAATTTCAGATAAGAAAATTGGATCAATTTATGTTACATCTTTTAAAGTTTCAAACTCAATGCCTCATTCATATGGATTTGTATTAAAAACAAGCGATGGAGCAATTGTTTATGTTGATGAGTTTATTATTTCAAATGATAAAAATAAAACCTTTGATTCACAAATTAATCTTTTAAATAACATTACTAAAAATAATACTCTAGCTTTGATTGTAGGAATGGGTCAAGCAGGAAATCCTTATTTTACTGCTCCCAATCATAAAAATAAGGCTTTTTATGAAGCTGCATTGCAAAATACTAAAAATCGTTTAATTGTTGGTTGTTATAGCAATGATGCATATAGTATTTTTACTTTGGCAACAATTGCAAAACAACAAAATCGCCCCTTTATTGTTTATAGTAATAACTTCATTAACACTTTTATTGGTGTATTGAAATTGAAATTATTTAATAGTAAAAATTTAATTTCTTTACCGGTTTCTGAAATTAATAATTCAAAAAATGCAATTATTGTGGTAATTGAAAATCAAGATACTCTTTTTTCAAAATTAAATAAAATTCTACATAACGAAGATAAATATGTTAATTTGTCTTCTGATGATCAACTAATATTAGGCGTTGTTATTACACCAGGTTTTGAAATGTTAGCAGCTGAACTAAGTGATGAAGTAGGTCGTTTAGACATTCCTTATAAAGCATTACCTAAAACAGTTTTACCAATGACACAATCTGATGAAGATTTAAAACATCTAATTAATTTTTTACAACCAAAATTTTTAATTCCAATTAATGGATTATATAAAACTGAGGTTAAATTTAGTTCTACAGTTACAACATCTTGAATTAAAAGTGATCAGATTATTAGTGTTTCTAATGGCGAATTATTCACTATAGAAGATAAAGTTTTAAATCCTAAACCCCAAATTATTGAGTTAGAAGATAAATATATTTCATCTTTTGATGCACTTGATGTTGGTGCTAATATTTTATTTGAACGATCACAAATGGGCGAGAATGGTGTTATTAATTTAATTGTTATTTTTGATAAACAATTCCAAAAACTATTTAATTATGTTGAATTTGATTATTGTGGAGTTGTTAATAATGACGCTCAAATTAAAGAAATTGAAGAAACATTTAAAAAACGTATGGGTGAATGTTTAGTTTATGATGAACGTAAACGCTTAATACTAAAAGATACCAAAGCAAATTTAAAACGTTTATTAACTAAATTATTTGAAAAGAAATTTAATAAGCGTCCATTAGTTTTGCCAACAGTAGTTGACTGTTATAAAACAAAATAATTTTTAGAGGTAATGTATGGTTAGTGACAATAAAAACACATTAAATAAGGAAACAATTAGTTTTTATAGTTATGACAATCAACTAGATGCACAAAAAACAGAATCAAACGGAAAAGAACAAGAAAAAAGCAATTTAAAGACAAAAAAATTCAAAGTTCAAAAAAATTATTTTTTTAATAAAAAAAAGCTTATTGGAATTTGTTTTTTTATATTAAGCTTTTTAATTTTAATACTTGCTTTTTTAAAAGCCCCATATACAGGAGCGATTTTAGACAATGTTTTAGAATTTTTTTTTGGATGAGTTAAATACTATGTTTATGTAATTTTATTATTATTTTTAATTGTTTTTTATATTAAAAAAGTCAGAAGGCGTTTATTTAGTAAATGAATGATTGTTTTTTATATTATTACACTAATTTTATTTGCTTTAATTATTGGTGCAGTTGGTTATGGAATTATCACAAATTCATTAACTTATAAATTCATTATTAATACAAATCAACAAATGATTAATAAGGAAATACTTAATTTACATAAAGATAATTTCGAATATATTAGTTTAGTAAATTTACACTCAAAAAAATTACATTTATGTGAGTGGTGAGCTTATAGCTGATCGCAAGAATTTTTAAAAGCGATTGATGAAAAACATTATTATTATACTAGTGTTTTTGCTTATGGTGGAATTATAGGATATGCTAATTTAGATTTATATCGTGCTAATGCTTGAATTTTTACTATTGTAATTATGTTTATGGTTTTAGTTCTTATTTCTTTTATTCTAATCACTTTTGGCACGAAAAGTCATTTAGGATTAAAATTCAAAAAATGATTAGTTAATAAAATAATCACTAATATCAATAACTATCACAAAAAAGATTATCAATTAAGTGAACAAAACTTTTTCGAAGAAAAACTTGGTGAAGATCACCACAATATTGATAAACAATTGGAGCAAAAAGAAGTTATCCAAGAACAAAATTTACAAATTAAAAATTTTAATGATCGGCAAACTAATTCTTCATGTATCACAAAAAATGATAAACTAAAAACCACTATTTTAGAACCAATTGTTAATGATATTAACCAATTCCGAGAAAATCCATCAACAATCAAGAATAACAAGTACAATTTTTATCCACGAATTGATATTATAGATGGCAAAAGTCAAGATTATTTGCATGAACTTAAATCAAAAGGTGAAAATTTAAAATTAATTATCGATAAATTTTTAGAAAATAACCAATTAGAATATCATTTTAATGCAATTAATCCTTATTTTTCAAATGTTGAAATTGTTTATCAGTTTACTCGTTCATCATTAAACAATTTTTTAAAAAATTTTTTAAATTTAATGAAACAAGCAGTTAATGATACAGATGATTATGAAATCAATATTTATAATGACAATGACTTTTTAATCATTCAAGCCAAAGTCAAAGATTTAAATCCTCAAATTAATATTAAAGATATTCTAACTAATTTAGAATACAATGATAAATTATGTTTAGGAATTGGAAAATTAAAAGAAAGAAAAGTAGTTTGATTAGAAGATACACAAGCTGGAAGTATTTTAATTCATGGTAGTCAACAATTTTCTGGAAAATCAATGTTAATTTCTAACATTATTATTAGTGCTTTATATACTAAATCACCTAATGAATTAGAATTATTTATTATTAATAATGGTTCAAAATCATTAAAAGAATTTGCTAAATTAAAGCATACAAAAAAAAGCGTTGATCATGATGATTTTGAAAATGTTATTAATTTATTAAGGGAAATTATGAATGATATTAACAAGCAAAATACATTATTTGCTGATAATAATGTTGATAATTTAGATGAATATAATCTAAAAAATCAAAATCAAAAATTACCCAAAAAATTAATCATTATTTCTGAATATGTTGAGATAGTAAGTAGTCAATTTAATACACGTTTTGATACCTTAATTCGCAATATAGCAAATATTGCTAAAAAACACGGAATCGTTTTAATAATTTCATCAAATATAACTAACGAAAGCACAGTTTCTTTTAAAAATGTATTTGATTATACCATTGTATTAAAATTAAATAATCCGTATGAAAGTATTTTATTAACTGATCGTAATTGATGTAATAATTTGGTTGGTTTTGGGGATATGTTATTAATTCGCAATTTTGATAATTTGCCACTACGATTGCAAACAGCAAAAATTACAAATGAACAGTTTGCTAATATTATTAATGAAATCAATAGTGCTGATTATGATATTGATGAATATCGTCATGAAACAAGATTAACATCAAGAACCCAAAATTTTTTTAATAAATAATTATATTTGTTTATATTAAAACTAACAAGGCACATAATTTAGATAAAAGCATTATAATAATATAAGAATATTAAAATTAAAACTATCAATATTAAAGAAGGAACGGAATTTTATGACATTAAATGAAAAAAAAGAATTTGTTTATGAATTAAAAGCTGTTGAAAAAAATCACAACCTAAAAGGTTTTGAAGAAAATACAACTGAACATGTTGTTTTTGGAGGTTTATATCAAAAACAACAATACTTAATTTTAACACCAGATTTTGATTCTAATGAACTATCAAGATCATTGATTAGTTTTTTAGAAAAATCACCTAAATCTGTTAGTGTTGATTTAAATTCATTTCTATCACTTGTCCCAGAATCAAGACATGCATCTTTATTAAATGTTGTTATTAGTGCATTAGAATATGTTGAAGTAACGCCATTTTCACTAAAATCTAAAATTGAAACAAAAAATATACATAATTTAGTAGTTGATCAAAAATATCATGATTTAATTAATAAATTACATGTAATTGCTCAATCACAAACAATTACAAGAACATTACAAGATACGCCAGCTAATTTAATGACACCAGGTGATTTTGAAGAACGAATTAAAGAATTATTTAAAGACTTGCCAGAAGTTAAAGTAAGTGTTTTATATCGTAAAGATTTAGAAGCTAAAGGAATGAACGCTCATGTTGGTGTTGGTAAAGCTGCAGTAAGTGATAAAGCACAGCCTCGTTTAGTTGTTGTTGAATATAATAATAATCCAGAAACAAATGAAAAATATGCTTTTGTTGGTAAGGGTGTATGTTTTGATTCAGGTGGATATAATGTAAAAACGGGATCACATATGCGTTGAATGAAATTTGATATGTCTGGTTCTGCTATTGTAAGTATGACAGTGAGAGCTTTAGCTTTAAATAAAGAAAAAGTTAATGTTGTAGCTGTATGTCCATTAGTATTAAATTTATTAGCTCCAGAAGGTCAAAAACCAGATGATATAGTGAAATCATATAATGGTAAAACAATTGAATTAGATAACACTGATGCAGAAGGACGTTTAATTTTAGCAGATGCACTAACATATGCTGTTCGTGATTTAAAAGCTTCTAAATTATTTGATGTTGCAACTTTAACAGGTGCTATGATTTATGCTTTAGGTGATACATATTCTGGTGTATGAGCAACAAATAACGACATCTGAAATGAAGTAGTTGTAGCAGCTGATTATGCTGGTGAATTAGTTTGAAGATTACCATTCCACAATGATTTCTTAAAAATGTTAAATTCAAATGTTGCTGATATTGCTAACTCAGTATCTGATCCTCGTGGTGGTTCTTCACGTGCAGCATGTTTCTTAAAAGAATTTACTGAAGGCGTTCCATATGCTCATTTTGACATTGCTATTACTGCAGATGTTGGTCATAAAGGAACTGGTGTAATGTTAAGAACATTTTATCGTATTGCTCAAAATCAAAAATTTAATTAGTTTAAATTTAGATAAAGAAAAAGAAGTGAATTTAATTCGCTTCTTTTTTATTTGTATCATAATTTACGAGTGTCTATGTATAATTTTGTAGAAGAAGAGGTTATGTTGTTTTTTTTGTATAATAAAGTTTAGAAGTTTTTGTTTGATCAGAAGATGCTAAAAAAGATTTAATTGGATAAAAATACAAATATTTGACTCTTTTTTAATATTCAGAATAAAGGTAAAATATTTACTCTAGATATATTGAGGATAATATGAAACAATAAACAATTAAATTAAAAGATGTTAGTATCGTTATTGGTCACATTTTGACAAAAACATTTTTATCTTAATTAAGAGATATTTTTAAAGATTACCTATATGATCAACAAAAAGTTAAAAAAAATCTCGCTGGAGGTTCAAATATCTTGATATGTTAATTGAAGTTTTGTTTTATTTAGTTGTTTAATGTAGTAAAAATATAACGATACAGCATATAATATGATTGTGCCATAAGAGATAACTGGTGAAGGTGTTGAATTAAATTCAGTTTCAATTCCAAATGATTGATTTTTTAGGCTAACTTCAATTTGATACTTATTTTATATGTCACTGACTTTTCTCTAAATGGTAAAGTTGGTTGGTTAATTAAATTTTCTATGCAATTAGCAACTATTAAATCAAGAAAACTATCACCTATTAAAACTATAAATATAATAATTAGCTATGGTCTATAAATTAAGATTATATTCAAGTAAAAAAATACTTTTTTTATGTTATTTTGTGAACTTTAATACTTCTATTAATTGTTTAACTACTCGTCTTACAAAAACAACTTATGTGAATTTTATTGATTGCTTATGTTCGATTGTATTAGAAACATTTATTGGATAGTTTGAAAATATAATTTTATCAAATTAATAAATAAAATTTTTTTCAAAAACAAAAAAGGACTGATACAAAAAGTGTCAGTCCTGTTGTTATTATATGGCAGGGGTAGCAGGACTCGAACCCACAACACGCGGATTTGAAGTCCGCAGTTCTACCATTGAACTATACCCCTAATAAATGTATTAATAAATTCATACATTTAAATATTATACTAAATTTTTTATTAATACTTAAATTATTTTAATACATCTTCAAACGCGTTAATTAAATCACGTAAATTTTTGATTTTTAATAATTTTTCATCAGGCAATTGAACGCCAATTTGATCCTCAATTTTCATTATTAAATTCATAGCACTTAGCGAATCAATTCCTAATGATTTTAATTCGATATTTAAATTATCCATATTTAAAGCAATTTTATTTTCCTTAGCGATTTTCATGATTAAATCTTTAATATTAATAGACATATAATTAATCTTTCTTTTAATTAATACTTAAAACAAACTCTTCATAATATCTTGTTTCATTTTTAATATTATAATTATCGAATAATCAATTAGCAATAACAATTATGTTTTTTGCATCTTTATTAAATTTATATTTGATATCAATTTTAATATACTGCATGATATTACAAAATTCTTGAAAACTACTTATAGCAGATTTGACTATTTCATAGATATTTTTAATAAACAACTTTTCATTAAATTTAATATCATTATTAATGTTTTCATTAGAAAAATAAGTTTTGAAATCTAATAATTGGTATAAATCTTTATTTTTCGCAATTACATTAATAATATTGAAGCGTTTTAGTTTAAAAGGTTTTTCTTCATAACTTATATTATTATTTTCGTTGATTTTATTGTTTTTATCATTATTAGAAATAAAATCATTATTTTTTAATTTAGTTGAATTTTCTTGTTTGTTTTTATCATCTACATTTTTAACATTAATTATTGGTTTATTTAGATTTTCGTTAGTATTATTTATTTGATCCTTATTTTTTTCTTCTTTATTTTTTAAATAATCCTTTAAAATTTCTTTTTGTTGATTTATTTGGTTAATTTTTGTAATGTCTGTCTTTTTATGGATTATACCACCTTTTTTGTCAATAATTGTTATATTTTCATTAACCTTATGTGCATCTTGTTTTTTATTATTAATATTATCTTCAATTTGAGTTAAGGGTTCTTTTTTACTAATTTTATTTGTATTTTGAGTTGATAGAATAACACCTAAAATAATAGCAGTAATTACAATTAATAAACTAATAATTCCACCAACAATCACCTTTATTTTATGACTACGCCAATTAATTTTCAAGTGATTTAAAATTTTCATAATTTTCAATTATTGCTTTCTGTACACTAATTTTTTGTTTATTGATAGAATTAAAATCATTTTCGATGTTAATTAATTGATTAATTACAAATTTTTGTGGTGTTAGATAATTATTAATAACTGTAATTTTTAATTTTGCTATTTGTTTATTTGGTAATCAAATACCATTAAAACCATAATTATTATTAATAGATAATTGATCGTTTTTAAAATCATACAAGAATTTTGTTTTCATTTTTAATAAAAAATCAATAGGTCTTTGGTAATAATCATATGTAATATTAATATTTTGATAATCTTCAATTCATTCAATTTTTTTATTTTCTTTAGCTAAATTTACGTATTCTAAGGAGTATTTAATCAATTCAAACGTTTCTTTCGTAGGACGATTATTTCATGAATTATCATCATTTAAACTAAATTTTGTATTAAATATATAACGCTTATTATTTTTGATTTTTATTTCATTATCAAGTTCTTTATCTTGAATTCAAAATAATGGAATTGTTTCTCAAAAATTAGTAGGATTAACTTTTTCGTGTTTATTTAATAAAAATGTATTTTTGTAAAAATAATCAAAATTAAGATCTTGAAATTCTTTTTGTACTGCCTCAAAAAACAAACTTTTTTCACATGTATAATTAATTTGTTCATGAATTCGTTTATCATCATTAATACGAAGAAAAAAAGCAAAATTAATTTTTTTTACTTAAAGTGTTCTTATTAACAAAACCAGCTTGATTAAGATTAATTTTTAAATTGGTTTTATAAGTGTATAAGTCATAAATCACTCCTCCGATTTCATACAAAGAGTGTTTAGTTTCATAAACTTCTAAATTACGAAATTCACCTATATCACTTTTTATATCCATAAAAAAGTAATTAATAGGTAATTTAAAATCTCCTGCAACTTCAAATTCAAAGTCTAAATTTAATACATTTGAATTTAATGAAGTATTAATCATGGTATTTTCACGAATAAAAAGAGCAGGACGTCCTTTATATCGTGCAAATAGCTCGATAGGTTTTTGTTTTTTATTAACATAGTAAGCATATTTTGGAATATATTTTTTATCTTGTAAATAATAATTAATGTTTGGTGAATTATTGATCATTTTTATCACCTTCTTTTTCATTAGAATGTAAGTTTTTAATTTTATTAATGTTTCATTTATTAATAAATTGCAAATCTTTAATTACCTCAGTTTTTAAGTATTGTTTTTCATCTCAAACATCTAAAAATAAATATTGAATACGGAATAATTTTGTTTTATATAAAAAAATTTGTATTATTTTTTCTGTGTTCATAAATTAATACCTCCACTAAATAATTAGTATTAAAATATTAAAAATGAAAATTAAATTAATTAATTTAATAAGATTTAAGTTATAATAAATTGTATTTGCACCTGTAGCTCAGTTGGATAGAGCATACGCCTTCTAAGCGTACGGTCTGGGGTTCGAATCCCTTCAGGTGCGCCATTGATACATTGAAATCTGCATTGTGCAGATTTTTATTTTCTTTTGATAATAAAATAATATAAAATAATATGGTACAAATACGCACCCATAGTTCAATTGGTTAGAATATATGCCTTCGAAGCATAGGGTTAGGAGTTCGAGTCTCTTTGGGTGCGCCATTAATTAAAATAAAACTAGAGCATTTTATTTTGCTTCTAGTTTTATTTTTATATAATAGTATAATAATAAGATATGAGGTCAAATCATGTTATTAACAATTGCTTTTTATTTATCAAAGACAACTCATTATCTAAAAAAAAATTTTAATTATTTTTTAGATTTATTAAATCAAAATCAAAAAAATATTGAATTAATTATTATTGATGATGCTAGTGATTATAATTTATTTAAAACATTAAAACCATTAATTGAAAATACTAATGCTAAGATTAAATATTTTTATTTAAATGAAACACAAGGCAATGCTTATGCATATAATTTAGCAACGAAATATGCTCACGGTAAATACATTTGATATTTAGGAGGTCATGTTGAATTAAATTTAGATGCTAGTTCATTGTTGTTTTCGGTTTTAGAGAAAGATTACGATGTTATTAGTTTTAATTTAAATGATAATGTTAACCAAAATCCATCATTGGTTTTTGATAGTTTGAATAAAGAGATATTAGTTGGATTATGAGAATCAGTTTCTAATAAAATTATTGCTTTAGATTTTATTAGAAAAAACAAACTAGCTTTTTATAATGATAAATGATACCCTGCTTTATTTATTTATGATCTTTTTACCAAATTTAATTCATGAAGAAATGTAAATATTAACTTCATTAGCAATAATAGTGGTGAGGTTGGTTATAATGTTTATGATTTACTACAACAAATTAATGAATTATACATAAGATTTAGTAATGATGATTTATTAGATCTTTATAAGGACGAATTGTGTTATTGAATTACGGGAATTTGTTTTCATTCTTTTTTGAAAAAAATTTATGAATTATACACAATTAATATTAATTCTAAAAAACAAATTAAAGAACGAACAATGATTATTAGTCATGCCTTATCAAATGCTAAAAAGTATTTAGAGATTTATTTTACTAATTTTGAGAATAATTTATATGTTCGCAAGTTTAAAATTAATATTTTAAAATATTATTTAAAATCAAAACAGGGATTAAATTAAATGAGTGATAAGTCAACATTAAAACAAGAAAATACGATCGAATATCCCGTTGTTGGTGCACTAAGGCGTGCTAGCGCTAGTGTTTTAGATTATATTTTTATTTCCATTATTGCTTTTTTATTATCTTTATTAGTTTTTATTAATAGTAATTTTAAAATTAGTGATATTTTTGTTAATAATGATGAGCTTGCTCCTGAACCTTGACGTTTATTCTTAATGGGAATAATTGCTTTTTTTGTTTATTCTACATACTACATTATTATTCCTTTATTTTGTAAATCTTATACTTTATTTCGATGAGCATTTTCGATTAGAATGATTAGTTTAGTAAAACAAAACGATAAAAAAATTTTATTTATTGCTTTAATTAAACATAGTTTATTAACTTGATTAATTTTTACCATAATTAATTTATTAGCGATGGGATTTTGTTTTGTTTTTGCTGATGCAAGTTTTAAATCAATTCAAGCTATGAATGAGACTGAGCTAAAAGAGTATTATCATCAAATTAAAGATTTAAAAGCTTATGTGCAGTCAATTTTATCTTTAAAAATTAATGATAATTTCAGCAATACTACAACTATGGCTATTTTAAGTATTTTAGTTAAAAGTCTATATTCAATTATGGGTTTAGTTAGTTGTATTATTGTAATTCACATGTTTATGAATTCAAAAAAACGTGCTTTACATGATCAAGTAGCAAAAGTTGTTTTATTATGGATGCATTATGAGAAACCAAAACAAGCACCTAAACATAAAACAAAACGTGAAGTTGAGATTCAAAAAATCGATAATTTAATTCAAGAACTAGATAAAATATAAAATGAAAAATAAGGAGAAGCTTTTATGGGATTAGGAATTGATTATTCACGCTTAAATCAAGAACAAAAAGAAGCAGTTACAGCAGACTTAGGACCGCAATTAGTAATTGCAGGGGCAGGGACAGGAAAAACATCTGTTTTAACTTTACGTATTGCTTATTTAATTACTGAAAAAAATATTCATCCATCACGGATTTTAGGTTTTACTTTTACTAATAAGGCTGCTGATGAAATGAAAGAACGTGTTGGAAAAACAATTGGCGTTTCTATTCCTTATTTAAGTACTTTTCATTCAATGTGTGTAAAAATTTTACAACAAGATATTCATTATTTAAATTATCATAACAATATTAAAATTATTGATACAGACGATCAAGAAGTTTTGCTTAAAGAAATTTTTGATCAATTAAACATTGAAAAAAAATCACAAGTTATTAAAAAAATAATTAAAACGATTAGTAAAGTTAAAAATAAATTTTTTGATCAAAACGATATGCTAAATGAAAAAAATCACAAGTATTTAGAATTGGTTGATTTAAATGATGCACAAAGATTAGTTGATATTTATAAGATTTATTGTGATCGATGTTTTAAATTAAATTATGTTGATTTTGATGATTTGATCAATTTAACTCATAAGTTATTTATTGAGTTTCCAGAAGTTTTAGAAAAATGACAAAATAAATTTGATTATATTCTTGTTGATGAATTTCAAGATACTAATAAAATTCAATATGATTTAATTAGTTTATTAGCAACTAAACATCAAAATTTATTTGTGGTTGGCGACCCTGATCAAATGATTTATTCATTTAGAGGTGCTGAACAATGAATTATTAATAATTTTAGTCAAAATTTTAAGAATACAAAAGTAACAATTTTAAAAACAAATTATCGTTCAACTCAGCCAATTTTAAATACAGCTAATAGATTAATCGATGCTAATAACAACAATTATAAAAAAAATTTAACTGCTTTTAATACTAATGACAATAATTTACCAATTTATTTACGAGGGCAAAACCCAATTGATGAAGCTAATTGAATTGCTAGAAAAATTAGAGAATTGTTAGAAGAAGGAACGCCAGCTAACCAAATCGCTGTTTTGTTCCGAAGCAATCACTATTCTCGTACGATTGAACAATCAATGATGCGCGAGAGCATTCCTTATACAATTCTTGGCAGTAAAAAGTTTTATGAACGTGCTGAAATTAAGGACATGATTGCTTATTTAAAAGTAGTTAATGATTTAGATGAACTATCTTTTTTAAGGATTATTAATACACCACGTCGTGCGATTGGTCCAACTACTTTTGAACATGTTAAACATTATGCAATAAATAATAATTTATTTTTATTTGAAGCATTAGCTGAAGTTGAAAAAAACCATTTAATAAATAACACACAAAAAAAGAATATTTTAAATTTTGTTAATTTAATTAAAGAAATCCGTGATGAAATGGAAGATTTAAAAATTCATGAGATTTTAGAATTAATTTACAAAAAAGTTAACTATGAAGCTTATTTATTAGAAAACGAAAAAGCAGAAGATAAAATCGATAATGTTTATGAATTAAAACGCGCTATGAAAATGTATGTTGATCGTCATCCAGATGACACGATTAATGATTATTTAAATTCGATTGCTTTATATTTGAATAAGGATGGTAAAGATAGTAAAGAAAATGTTTTATTAATGACAGTTCATAATTCTAAAGGTCTAGAATATGAAAACGTTTTCGTTGCTGGTATGAACGAAGGACTTCTTCCTTCTGATCGAGCAATTAATGATGATCCAATTAAAGGAGTTGAAGAAGAACGAAGAATTGCTTATGTAGCCTTAACACGAGCAAAAAAAAATCTTTATATTTCATCTGCTTGTTGTTATGATCCATTAGCAAGAAGACAAGTATTTGAAAGTCGTTTCATTAATGAAATTGGTTTTAATAATTTAAAGATTATAAATAGTAGTTTTAAAAATAATAAACCAGAGGATATGCCATTAAAATCATTCTTAAAACAACAAGAAGAACGTTCATGGTTCGATTCAAAACAAAAACAAAAAGAAGTTGAAGATAATTTTTATCAAACAATGAAAAACGATTTTGAAATTGGTGAAAGAATTGTTCACACAAGTTTTGGTGATGGTGTTATTATTGGAATTGATGGTGATATCTTAACAATTGCTTTCAGTAAATATCGTCAACCAAAACAAATTAATTTTAATCATAAAACAATCGTAAGAAGAATAGGTTAAAAAATGAAAATTTTAGCTATTGGAGATATTTTTTCAAAACAAGGAAGAAAAGCAGTGGCCAATGAATTGCCCAAGCTAAAACAAGAGTATCAAATTGATTTTGTAATTGCTAATGCTGAGAATACAACACATGGTCGCGGTTTGTGTTGAAAACATTATGAAGAATTATTAGGTTATGGAATTGATTGTATTACTATGGGCAATCATACTTGAGATCATCCTGATATTTTTGAAATCCTAACAACCAAAACAAATATTATTCGTCCATATAATATTATTAATACGCATCAGTATCACTTAGTAGGTTCTGGTTCACGAGTTTTTTATTGTAATAAAAAAATGATTCGTGTAACTAATTTATTAGGTAATTCTATTGATATGAAAGGTTTACAAACAAATCCTTTTGAATCTTTAGATAAAATTATTGCTTTTAATGAAGCACCGATTCATATTGTTGATTTTCATGCTGAAACAACAAGTGAAAAAAATGCACTTTTTTTAGATTTTAAAAGTAAATTGTCTTTAGTTTATGGTACTCATACACATATTCCAACAAATGATGCTAGAATTGTCGATCATACGGCTTTTCAAACTGATTTAGGAATGTGTGGTGCTGCTAATAGCGTGATTGGGGCAAATCCAAGTAGTATTATTCAACGATTTCGTGATCCAAATAAACGTTTTATATTAGAACCAAGTGATGAAAAATATGTTTTTTGTGCTAGTTTAGTTGAAATTGATGATGAAACAAATTTTCCAACTAATATTACACCTATTGTAATTTATGAAAAATAAAAAAAGATTGACTTTTAAGTTTAATTTTGTTATTATCTTATATGTGTTTTTAAATATTTCAAAACACAAAATTAATTTAAAATTTATTAGGTTTAGTTCCAAAGAATTAATTTTATTCTTGGTGCCATAGCCAAGTGGTAAGGTCAGGAGCTGCAACCTCCTTATTCGTCAGTTCGAATCTGACTGGCACCTCCATATGCATCCTTAGCTCAATTGGACAGAGCGTCTGGCTACGGACCAGAAGGTTAAGGGTTCGACTCCTTTAGGGTGCGCCATTAAATTTTTTAAAAAGATAGTATTATGAAATATTATCTTAATCGTTCGGGAAGTAGCACAGCTTGGTAGTGCACTTGGTTTGGGACCAAGGGGTCGCAGGTTCGAATCCTGTCTTCCCGACCATTTTGGCTGGATAGCTCAACTGGTTAGAGCGTTCGGTTCATACCCGGGAGGTTCAGAGTTCAAATCTCTGTCCAGCCACCATTGCTTCTATAGCTCAATTTGGTTAGAGCCCCCGACTCATAATCGGTTGGTTACAGGTTCAAGTCCTGTTAGAAGCACCAATAAAATATATAAAATTAATGTACTAAACTATGTTATAATAAAAAGGTTGTAGTTTAGTATATACTGTGGAGAAATACCCAAGTCCGGCTGAAGGGATCAGTCTTGAAAACTGAGAGGCGATGCAAGTCGCGCGGGGGTTCGAATCCCTCTTTCTCCGCCATTATATAAATATAAAATACTTTATCAATGTTTACACACAACATTATAAAGTTATTATCGCGGGATAGAGCAGCTTGGTAGCTCGTCAGGCTCATAATCTGGAGGTCGGGGGTTCAAATCCCTCTCCCGCAACCAATGGTTCTGTGGTGTAGTGATTAACATGCCTCTCTGTCACAGAGGAGATCGCGGGTTTGACTCCCGTCAGGACCGCCATGGTTTCGTAGCTCAGTCGGTAGAGCAACGGACTGAAGATCCGTGTGTCGACAGTTCGATTCTGTCCGAAACCACCATTTAAATAAAATTAAAAATACTAGCTTTAAGCTAGTATTTTTTGTTATTAATTAAATTTTAAACGTTTTAAAGCGTGATCAGCAATAATAATATTATCAATAAATTCATTTAATAATTTAGATGCTTGAGGCACATTGTTTCAATTTAAATTTTGAAATTCTTTTTTTATTCATTCATAGTTGATACCATAATAATTTATTTTATTATAAAGCAAATCATAGATTTTTGGCATCCATAATTGGGTTTGGTTAATATATTCAATAAGATAATCAAAACGTTCATTAATTAAATTTAATTGGTGAATAATTAACTCATGATTGGTTAAAATTTGGGGATCAAAACTATTTGAAGCATTTATTTTTTGAAATATATTTTCAATATATTCGAAATCATCTAAAAAAATTTCATTAGATAAATTAAAAAATATATCTTTGTTTTTAATATAAGATTCAAGTTCGATTTTTTTATTATAAATAGTGATAGTTTTTTTAACTAGTGTATTTCAGTGGTGATTCCAATTTGCTAACTTAACATTTAAATCATTTAAATAAAACAATAAATTTTTTAAATTATCATAGAATAATTGTGTTGAAATAATGAAATCAATATTTTGTTTGATATCATTTTTATCAATTTTAGAATTAATAATTTTTTGATTAGCTTGATCTAAGTCTAAAATTAATTGGTTTAATTGGTTTAATTGATAGTTTTTTGAAGTGCTCTTTATTTTTTCTAAAATATTATTTACTTTAATAATAGTGCTATTAATGAAGCTAAAATCATCATAAAAACGTTTTTTATATTTATCAAAAACAGCCCCACCAATATTGTTTTGCGAACTAATATTAAGTCAATTTAAGGCTTGTTGATAATAACTATTTAAATAAAGGTTATTTAAATTAACAAATTTTGAATTATAAATAAAATCAGCTAATTGGTTATTAATAAAATCATTAAAATCATGGTTAAATTGTCTTAATTCTTTAATTTTATCATCAGTCAAAAAGGTGATTTCTTGCACTTTTTGTAAGCTATTTTTATTAGCTTCTTCAATAATTTTGATTGAATTTAAAACTACAATGATATTTTTTAATAAATGAACTTTATTTTTAATACGATGAATTAATTGAACTAAAAAATAATTATACTTTGAATAATTCATACTAATTTTAGTTTCAATTAAATTATTAAATGAATCAGTAGTTCAATTAATTGCTTTTTGATAATTTAAATTTGGAATACTATATTTACTTATAAGATCTTTATACATTAAATCTAATTTCTTATGGGTATCTTCAATTTTTCTTTCTTGTTGATCAATAATAATAAAATCATTTCAAAAAGATTGAATTAAATCTACAAATTCATCTACATTATTTTTAATTTTAATTTCATTTGCTTTAATAAACTTAATAAGTGATAAATAAGAGAATAATTTATGATTTTCAAGATAATCTTGTAATTTAATTAGACTTTTTTTATGAAAATCTAATTCATTATTAATTGCAATTAGGTATTTATTAATAATTGTTATTTTTTGTTTACTTGTACGTGCATAGATATTATCTGTATGAGTATAAATATCATTAAATTTTGTATTGACTAATTGATCAAAATTAAAAAAATTTTGACGGAATGTGTTATATTTTCTAAGTGTTCAAATGTCCAATAATGCAAAAGTAGAGTAAATAAGTAAAAATAATAAAATAAAACCTATTAGAAGATAAATTAAAGACATTAACAAATTCCTTTATAGATGGTGTATATTAAATTATAATCAAATAATTTTGTATTTTTTAAATCACAAAATATATTATAATAGTTAATAGCATATTAATCAGCTTATTAGATATATCATTTGCCTATTTAATTCATATTAAAAAAATATGTTTATTAGTAAGAAAGTTGCTGACTTCTCTGAAACTATCAAAATTAAATAAAAAATTATAGAATCTGAATTTTTGTGATTATATGCTTAAAATAAATTTGAGGAGAATATAATCATGAGTCGTTATACAGGTAGTATTTATAAAAAATCACGCCGTTTAGGATTTTCTTTATTAGAAAATAATAAAGAATTTAATTCTGGTAAAAAAAGAACATACGGTCCAGGACAACACGGTAATAAAAAAGTTAAATTATCAAATTATGGCCAACAATTAGTTGAAAAACAAAAGTTAATGTTTTTATATGGATTGAATGATCGTCAATTTAGACGTTTATATAGAGTTGCACTAGGCCGTCCAGGCGTACTTACTTTAAATTTATTACAAGTTCTTGAATCACGTTTAGATTCATTAGTTTATCGTGCTGGATTTGCTCCAACACGTCGTGCTGCACGTCAATTAGTAAATCACTCACACGTTTTGGTTAACAATAAAAAGGTTAACATCCCTTCAGCACTAGTTGAAGTAGGTAGTACAATTGCTCTTAAGGCTAAATCATTAGAAATACCTTTAATTAAAAATACTTTAAACAAACCAGCTGATTTTATTGAATTAATCGATAAAGAAAAAAAAGTTGCAAAATTAGCACGTTTACCAGAACGTAATGAATTACCAGCAGATGTAAATGAAGCTTACGTTGTTGAATGATACAACCGATTAATGTAATTACTTATATTACAAGATAAGCAATTAACCAATCAAAAAAAAAAAAAAAACGGCGCCGTGCCGTTTTTTTAATGAGTAACTAGATTTTTATTCAAATTAACCTTTGATTTCAAAAGTGCGTAAATCATTAGAAATAAAATTAAATATACTTGGCGCAACATTATATCCATGTTTACTGTTTGATTCTAAACTTAAGATTTCATATTTTTCATTCTTTTTTGTATTTTCAATTTCAAATAATAGTTCAAAATTATTAGCTAATCGAACTGTTTTTTCAAAGATGACTTCATTTGGTCCTACTTTTTTATATTTAATTTTTAAAATATCATTTTCTTTTAAATTATTCTCACTATCATTAAACTTCAAATTAATTAAACTACTTGGATGATTATCAAATTTTGTATCAATTAAAACACTTTTTATTTCAACAGGTTTTGGAGCTGTAGTGAAACTTAGCTCATTATTAGTAGTTATTTTAGTTTGCGCATTAGTTAAATTTAAATCACTTTGGCTTCCAATAATTAATTCTTTAAAAAGATATTTACGGTTTGATATTAAACCATCTAAAACAAAATTACTATTTTTAATTTCAGCAATTTTTAAAGTATTTGATAGCTTTCAAGAATTATCATTGCTTTTATAAACTAATCGGGCATATTGATTTTCTAATGTTGATTGGTTAATTTCTAAATTGACATTAACATTCACTTTTGTTGCATCATTGCTAAGTGAATTAGTTTTAATATCTTTAATTTCAATACCAACACTATTAGGTAAATTAGGGATATCAGGTAAAAGATTCTCAGCTTTAGTAGTGAATAATGAATCTTTTATTTGAGTTAGATCAACCTCATGTCCTGTGATATTAAACTTTGTAATTTTATATGTAGTGTTTGGTTTTAAGTTTTCTAATTTAAAACTTAGCATTTGTAAATTTTTGTTATATTCGGGATTTATATCAACATTTATCTTATTTCCCTTATCATCTTCTAATTCAATGCTGAATTTTTTAACTAAAATATCATTAACATCAAATTTAGCAAAATAGATTTCAAGGTTAATTGATGTTAAATCAATATCAGTAGATCTTAACGATGAAGCAGTAATTTGCTTTTGTTCTTTTACTATTTTTGTTTTAGTTTTTGAACACATTACAACAAGTGAACTCAAAGGGATTAAAACAAAAATAGAAATTAAAGGCAAAAGTTTCTTATGTGTGTTTTTTTTCATATTTTTAACCTATCATAAAATTTAAATTTATTATCAAATTAAATTATAACCAAAGATATTTTCAATATAGTAAAAACTTACATTATTTGTGTATTTTGTAACAAGAGAGCAAGCGGATAAATGGTATAATTTGTGTAGTTTAACAGTTTACACAAAATAAATTAGTTTTGTTTTTTTTTTTTTTTAGACTGAAAAACAGGAAAATTTTATAAAAAAGAGATGATTATTTATGAATAATAAAAATAAAAAACGTAATGCCAAAATAGCTACTGGACTTACAATTAGTTCTTTAATTTGAGCTGGTGTAATTACAGGAATTGTATTACGTTTCGCAAATCAGCATTCCAATCAAATTTTTAGTAAATACTATGAATATACAAAAGATGGTAATTTAATTATTAAGGTTCGTTTATTTACAAGAGATAATGATATTAACCAAAAGATTTATGCGATTTTTAAAGATAAATTAGGCAAGGAAACTTCAGTTTTAATTACAAGAAATAAAGAAGTAGCACGAATTGACACAACGAGTTTAGGTTTGAATAATTCTTGAGTTTTAGATCGTATTGTTGATGAAAATAATAATACATTAATCAATAATAATGAGTTGGTATGGCAACAAAAAATACTTGTTGATCGTCCTAATGTCTTTAAAGTTAATTTTAATAAAGAAGGCGATAAATTTTTTGAAATTAAATTAAACCATGAATTGAGTAATCAGTATTTGACTGCGCATTTTATTAATCAAAATAATGCTAAATATATTCAAAATATTCAGGTTGATCATAATGGTAATGTAATTGTTGGAACTAAACAACTACCTTTAGGAAATTTTTATAAATTCGTAGGTTTAACTTTAAAAGAAGATAATAAAGACACAAAAATTGTTAATTTAGATGAAATTAGTGAACCCATTCGTGGTATTGATAAAACACGCAGTTTTGATGATCAAGGAAACGTTATTATTAACGCACGTGTTTCACAAAATTTAGCTAATCAAAATATTAATGCCTTATTTGAAGATGAAAAACACCAATTACACACTTTAAAGGCAATAGTTGGTACTGATGGTCTTGTGCGTTTATTAACAAAAGATTTAGAAAATCACCATGATTATAAACTAATTCAAATTGTTGATAAGGATAATCATGATGTTATAAAACCTAATAAATTAGATGCGGCACATCAAAATATTGTCCATAAACCAAATAAAATAAAAATTGAAACTGATAAAAATGGTTTACAAAAAGCACTTCATATTCAAGTTGATTCAAGTTTAAATGATCGATTATTAACACTTAGTTTTGAAAACGAAAACCACGATAAAACCAATATTATTGCTAAGGTTAATAATGGTGAAATTACTGTAGATTTAAACAATTTAAAAGATGGACACTTATATAAACTAGATAATATTAGCATTAATAATACCTCTCCAGCAAAACGCGTTGCTAACTTAGATGATTTAAATGAAAGTGCTAAAACTATTAATAAATTAAACACTAATGCATTAAATGATCCATATCATTATGATGATAAAGGGAATTTAATTTTTAATGCTAAAGTAGATTCTAAACAATTCGCTAATGATCAAGTTGAAGCCGTGTTTATTGATGAAAAAAATAATGAACATAAAGTGTTGACAAAGGTTGATCTAAATGGCAATATTGTAATTAACACTTCTGATTTAAACTTAAATCATACATATAAACTAAAACATGTTATTAGTTTAGAAGAGCCAGAAACAAATGTTTTAAATGATTATGAACTTGCAATTAATCAAAAAACAAAGTTTAGTAAACCAGCTGCGATTGTTGGGGCATTAGAAGATAATAATTATAAAATTCAACTTTTAAACCCTGATTTAGCTAATAAGTCTGTTGTCTTAACTTTTGAAGATGAAAATCATCATCCTTATCAATTAACTGGTAAATTAAATGATCAACAAGAATTAATTTTAAGAACAAATGATGATCATTTACTACCTAATAATCACACTTATACATTGACTAAAATTACTAATGTTAATAATCAACCAATCGTTAATGTTAATGATTTAGATAGAAAAGATAGATTATTAGAAAAAGTCGATGTAAATAAATTACAACAATTAAATACATACACCTATGATGATTTAGGAAATTTAATTATTGACATTAATGATAATTTAAATAAAATAACAACTCAAGATGCTGTTGCTCATTTTATTGATGAAAATAATAAAGATTATTTTGTTCCTACTAAAGTTGATTTAAATAAGAATAAAATAAGTATTAACACAAAAGATTTAGATGCAAACCACCACTATCAATTGTTAAATATTGTTGATAAAAACAAGCATGAGCAAATTTTATTAAATTCAAACGAAATTAATCCTTTAAACAGAATTAGCATTATTAAACCACTTGCAATTATTAAACAAGATGCAAATAAAAATTTAAACCTACTAACTTTTGATAAGAATTTGTTTAATCGTTCATTAGATGCAACTTTTATTGATGAAAATCAAAAAGAATATCATGTTAAAGCAAAAACTATTATTGATTCATTAGGTCAAACACGATTTATAACTAGTGATGAGGTTTTACCTAACCATCATAAATATCAACTAATTGCTCTTAAATATGATGGTCAAAAAGTAATTAATGTTGCTGATTTGGATCAAAAACAAATTATTGTTAACAAACTAAATATTGGTAAAATTGTTAATAACCAATTAGTTTTTGATGTGCCAAAAAATGTTGAAGAAGGCGAAGATGTTTTTGTTAATTACCAAGATGTTGATGGTAATTTGATAAAAATTCCTGCAATTGTTAATAATAAACACCAACTACAAATTGATCTATCAAACAACCCTAATTTTACAAAAGATAAGATTTATCATTTTGATTCAATTAGCATAGAAGATGAATATCACATTCCTAAAGAAACAATTATTAGTTCAGATGATGTTGATAATTCAGTTAAAACATTAAATAATGAAGTTGATCTAGGCCGTAAAATTATTGTTAAAAATCCTAGTGTTATTCAAAACAAACCCACAACTTTAATTTTAACAGTTAATGACCCTAATAAATTAGTTGCAAATGAACCATTAAAATTAACACTTGCTTTAAAAAACGATCCAAAACATTGTGTTAGTGCTTATGGCTTAATTGATTATAAAAATAATAGTTTAGTTTTTGATTTTAATCATTTACAAACAGATACTGCTTATTACATTAAAAATTTAGTTTTTAAAAATAATAATTTAAATCTTACTGATTTAAACGCTGAAGCTCATAGTCAAACTAAAATCAATATTATTAAAGATCAAGTTATTGGTTATACATTTAGAATTTTTTCTACTAATACATTGGTATTAGAGGATTATCATCAATATGATACTGATCCTAATGCAACTAAATTAAATTTAAATATTAGTACAACTAATAAGCACCCCAAAACAATTACTTATCGTTTATTAGATGAAAATAATAACGCATTAGAACCAGATTTAGTTGCTAACCTAAATTATGATTCAGCTAAAAAAATTTATGTAACACATTTACAAAATTTAAAAGGTAATAGTAAATATTTATTGTTGGGTTTTAATGATGAAAACAACAATAAAATTCATTACTCAACTCCAATTAAAACTCCATTAATTTTTGGCACAACTCCACATGCTACTACAATTAATTTTGATGTTAACAATCCTAAACAAATTATTAAATCACAAGATGCACGAATAGCAATTGATTTTGTAGATCAAGATCAAAAATTAAGCATTGGTAACCCAGTTGAATTAACTTATTTAAATAAGAATAATCAACAAGTTTATAAAACAATAGGGTATGTTAAAGGAATCAACAAAACTAACAAAAGTGGTATGTTAGAATTTGAACTTAATAATTTAGTATCTAATAATAATTATGAATTGTTAGAATTAAAGGCCTTGGGTTTAGCAAATGATGCTTATCAAAAGGTTGTATTTGCTCCTTTTGATCAAGAACATAATCAATTTAGTACGAAATTAATTGGAACATATATTGAATCAATTAGTTCAAATGAAGTAATTAAAAAAGATGAAAATAAACTTGATGTTAATGTAAAAATTGCTTTCTCACAAAAAGATAAAACATTAAATAACGTTTGAGCACAATTAGTTTATATTAGCAAAGATAATGAAGTTTGTTTATCTCAACCTTTATTATTAAATGTTGGTAATAGTAACTATAAATTCACATTAACAAATAATAAACCAAATGGTTTTTTATCAAACCGTGTTTATAAGTTTGTTAAATTAATATATGCACAAGATCAAAATGATTTACAAAGCAGTGATGCAGTGATAAAAAATGGCACTGATTTAAGTCATGGTTTTAAAACAGAACCAACAGGAAGTATTAGTTTAAAAAATAATAGTTTACAAGTAATTAAACGTACTAATGATAGTATTAGATTGTCAATTCCATTAGTTGATAATGATCATGTCTTAGTTGATAGCGATGGTAGTTTATTTACTATTAAAGTTAGTGATTTAGATGATCCTAATAATCTTTTTGATGCAGATAATCAAAAAATAGTGATTGATCAAAACGGAAATCGTACTTTAGAGTTTGATGTTCCTAATGTTTTATTAAATCATAAATATCATATTAACAATATCACATTGACTAATAAACCAATTAATGCTGCTTTTAATCAAAATAAAAATCATGAACAAGTTTATGAGCTAAATAATTCTCAACCACAATTAAGTGAATTCGGTAATGAATTATTAGTTAATACTTATAATTATGAGCCAAATATAACAGATGCAAAAACAAATGTTTTAAATTATAAAGTTAAATTAACCCTTAAACGTTCATTGAATTTAATGAATGAATACTATTTAAAACTAAAGTATATTGATAATAATGGTGATGTTGTTTACTCTGATCCTGTTTCAATCAATAATGCTAATAATGAATATGAATTTAATTTACCGGACAAAAACGCATTAAAATCAAACCGTATTTATAAATTTGATGGGTTATATTATTTTAAAGATCTTAATAATGTTAAGATAACATCAACTAATAAGGTTAATATGAACAATATAACACCTTTACAAATTCAAACAGCTTCAAAAATCAATCTTGATTCAGCAAAAGTAACTATTAATAACATCACCCCTGCTAGTGCAGATTTATACTTACCATTAGTATCAACAGATGATATTTTTGTAAAAGATCAAGTTATTGATGTTACTATTGGTAATAAAGATAATGCGAAAAATGATTTAATGTTTACATCTAATTTAGAATATGATAATATAACAAAAACATGAGGCATTAAAATTCATGCAAATAATTTAAGTCCAGAAGTTAATTATCAGATCAAATCTGTTAAATTTAGACAAAAACCAGTATTAGGTGCTTTTAATGTTAATAATAGTGATGATAATCATGTATTAATTGATTCACAAAAAACACCAGGTTTTAGCACTCCAAAAGCAAGTTTTGATTTAGTTAGTGTTACTGCAGGTGATGTAGTAGATGCGAATGTAAAAACTAATAGTGTTCATATTGTTATTAATAATGATGGAACAAGTTTAAACAATTGTAAAGCTAAAATTGTCTATAACGATGGCGAACATGATTTAGTATCTAATAACTTTGTTGTTTTAAATTATGGTGTTAATGAATATGATTTTAATTTAGATGATTTAAAACATAATCGTATTTATTCATTTAAAAAACTGATTTATACTGAACCTAATCAAAACGATTATAAATTTAGTTTTTTAAATAATCAAAAAATTACAAACACTTTTAAAACAGCATCAGTTAGTGAACAATTAACAATAGATACTAAACTAGTTCGAAAACCAGATTCAAATTTAAATAAAATTAATTTAAAATTACAAATAAATGATCCTAATGATTTTTTAGAACAAGATAGTGTTTTAGAAATTACATTCCATGATGAAAAAGATAAAACAACTCATAATGTTATTGGTAAAATCAATGTTGACGCTAATAATAATAAAACACTTGAATTTAGTGTAGAAAACACTAACACATTCAAAATTCAACCAAATCATAAATACATTGTTGATAATATTAATTATGCAACAAAAAATAAAATTCAACCTGCTAATGCTATTAGTAATAATCCTAATAAAAACAGTATTTATGATGCTAGTTCAAATCCAAGTAAAATTCTAAGTTTTACAAACGAATTATTTGTTGACAACATTAATGTTAATCAACCTAATACAAATTTAAATCCTACTGCAAGCATTGATGTTGAATTAAAATCTAGTCAAAACTTATTAAAAGACCAGTATTTACGAGCTTTATATATTGATAATAACCACCAAAAAATTTGAAGTGACTATGCTAGTGTAAATAATGCTAATTTAGCACATATTAATTTAAATTTCAATCATTTAACACCTAATCGTAAATACAATTTTGCAGGAATTTATTATTTTAATGATCAAAATCAAAATAATGATGAAACCCAAGGTAAAAAGATTTTTGTAAAAGAGCATTCAAAAACTTATGATTTTAGTACTTTAGCTTCAACTACTCAACTATTAGAATTTAAAACACACAATGTTGATGAAGACCAATTTAATTATGATTTTAGCATTAATAATGATGATCAAGTTTTAGAACCTGGAATGCTTGTTGAATTATGTTTTGAAAATTTAACAGATAAAAACCAACCGGTTTTAAAAACACAAACAGCATTAGTTAAAAAAGATGAACATAATTTTGGCGCTTCAGGGGTAATTACTAATTTATTAGCGGATCATACTTATCGTTTAACAAGTGTTAGTTTAAAACAAAAACCACAATTAGCTAATGTTAATATTAATAACAACAATAATAATGAAATTCTTTTAAACAATATTGAAGATAATCAAAAAACTATTCATACATTATCAAAATCAATTGTTAATGAAATTAGTAATTTAGCAGATGCTTATCCAAAAAATAATAATGGCATATATGATGTTAAATTCAATATTAATATTATTAAGAATAGCAATAAACTTAATAATAAATATGTTAAAGTAGTATTTGAGGACAATGAACACCAACTAATAAGTACAAACGGTCTTTTAGTTAATAAATTAGACCAAACTAATTTAATTAGTTTACAAAATTTTAGTTTTAGTAATTTAAAACCAAATCACCTTTATCGTTTATTAAAAGTTGTTTATGGTGATGAACAAAATTTTGATGCTATTAATGAACAAAAAAATATTTTAGCTTTAAATCCCTCTTTAGTTAATTCAAGCTTTAGTACTACGCCAGCAAAAATTAAAGTTAGCAAAAACGCTATTGATGTATGACAAAACCAGGCCTTGATTAAATTAATTTTAGATGATAGTGATAATCAACTACATAGCGGTGATGAAATTAATATCAATTATCGTATTAAAGGAACACAAAATATTATTTCAACTCCAGCTACAATTAGTGATCAAGATAAAAGATATATAAGATGCATGGCAACTAATTTAATTGCTGGTCTTGATTATGAAATTGTGAGTGTTACAATTAAGAATCAAAAAACCAAGAATGTTTCTCCTATCATTTTTGAACTACCATCAGGACCAATTGGTTTTTATACTCTTGCCCCTGTTTTTAAAATAACAAGTCTAAGTATGGATCCTGTTTATCATGAAAATAAAAACACAGCAGATTTAAAAATAAATTTACGAATCGAAAACATTGGCGCTTCTTTATTTAATAAAGATATCAAATTTATTTTCAAACGTAAAAATGATGGTAAGCAAATTTCATTTATTCATAAAGTTACATCAGCAAATGACGCAAATTATGAATGAGAATTTAAAGATTTATTACGTAATCGCGAATACACTTTAGAGCGTGTCGTTTATCTTAAAAATAAAGATTTTAATCAAAGCAACGTTAGTGAAAGTGATTATGTTGATTTATATATATATGAAAGTCTTAATAAAACTTTTAAATTATTACCAACTAAACCCTTAGGGATTATTGGTGCACCAATTAAAGAAATTAGTGATAATGGTGCAAAAGTACAACTAAAATTTGCTATCAATGATTTTGATGATGTCTTAAAAGAAAATCAAACCTTTAAGTTTAATATTCAACCAAATGAAAATAATGGTGCTAATTTAAATGTGATTAGCGAACATGAAGGTAAAGTAGAAATTATTGATGGACAAAAATTCTTCGTTGCTAATCTTAATAACATTAAAGTTAATAAAGAATATAAAGTTTATAAAATCTACTTTGATGAAACTCAAGATGTTGGTAATGGTGTTTATAAAATTAATTTTAAAAATGGTTATAAAGAACCAAACAATGTTGTTTATGATGCAAGTGTTAATACAACACAAACATACGTATTTACAAATAAATTTGCTATTGCAAGTTTTAGCAATAACTTAACTGATGTTGATGTAGCAAACAAACAAAACATTAGTATTAATTTAGATTCACGAGCTGAAACAATCCAAGGATATCATTTTAAAGCAAAATATATTAGTAATGATAATCGTGTTGTTTGAACTAATACGATCGCTGCACCAACTAATATGGCTAATAATAAAAATAATATTCCTTTAAACTTTGAATTGAACCAAAACCAACTTATCCCAAATCGTTTATACACTTTTGCTGCTTTATACTATTCAAAAGATGTTAATGTTGATGAAAATCATGCAAATATGGTAGTTATTAAAAATAATGTAAACCCACAAACAATAAGCACTAAACCATCAAGTACGTATGTTGATTTAAAAGCACAAAATGCAGATGAAAATAAAATCGCTTTAAGTTTATTGTTACATTCAAATGACCAAATTTTTGAAGACAAAAACAATCATCTAAAAATCGCTAAAATTAGTATTGATGAACTTGATGCACATGATCAAATAATTAATTCAACAACGCATGATTATGATTTAACATTAGAAAAAGAAAATAATCAATGATTGTTAAAAACTCAACTGATTAATTTAAAATCTAATACTAAATATCGAGTCAAAAAAGTTTGGTTCACAAGTAAACCAACTGATGTTATCTACAGTGGTGTTAATAAGGATAATATAGTTTATCCAATTAACAACCATAATACTAATATTGATTTAAAAACTTTAGAAAAATCAACTTTAAATAGTGTTAAACCAACAAAAGCAAACTTTAATAAGAATGAATTAGTTAAGTTAATGGTTGATTTTAATAAGACAGGTTCTAGTTTAGAAAACAAATATGCGAAATTAGTTTATAAAGATAATAATAACCAACAAATTGAATCAGATCCCGTATTCTTGAATTCAAACACAACTACAAAACCATTTAATAAAGAATTTAGTTTTAATAATAATCAAACTAGTTTAGTTGCTAATCGTGATTTTGAATTTGTTAAGTTAATCATTAGTGATACTGCTGATTTTAAAAACGCTAACACACTTGATTTAACACCTAATTTTAATAAAGAGGAAGCTAAATTTAGCATTGAACCTACACCTATTAGTGTTAATAACGTTATTCAAAGTGGATCAAATACATATGATGAAATTCATCTATCATTTGATTATGAAGATCAAGATCATAACCTAGTTGATAATGATCAAATTACAATTACATATCGTAAAAAAGGTGAGCAAGCTTGAACAACCTCAAAAGTTGGTGAAGTTAGTGTTAAAAATCATAAAATTAACGTTACATTAAAAGATTTAACACCAAATACAACTTATGAAATCGGTACTATTAGTACAACACATGTTCATTCACCTAATGTAAAAACATCACCAATTCAATATAATGAAACTACTAAAAAACAATTAGAAAAACTAGATTTAACAACTAAGGTTGCTCATAATTTCATTAAAGATTTTAAATTAGCATCAAATTCTAAACTAGTAAATGGAGTTTATGAATGTGCAAAAGATGAAAATGTTAAATTTAGTGTTAATTTGCATAAAGAAGGTCATGAACTTGAAGGTTATGAAATCTATGCTAAATTTGTAGATAAAACAAATCCTAGCAAACCAGTTATTGAAATTAAAAGCTCTAACAACATCAATTCAAATCCAAATCAAGTTTATGAATTTGAATTGTTAAAATCACAAATTACACCTAATCATCAATATGAGTTGAGTGAAATTTGTGCAATTAAAAACAAGGGTGCAAATAATGAAATTAAAAAAGATTTAAATGAAAATCATCTATCATTAGCTTTAGGGTTAGCACCAAATAAAATGGATGTGCAAAAACCAACAATTACAATTACAAAAGTTCAAGATAATCAATCTGTTAGTGCACATGTTAAATATATAATTAATGATCCTGATGGTATTTTAAATTCAACTGATTGCTCAAAAGAATTATTAAATGTTAAATATGCTTTATTTAATCAGACCCAAAATGCTAATTTAATTAACAATGTTGCAATTAAATATGATGAACAAAATAAACAATTCTACTGTGAATTTGATATTGATAATTTAACTTTAAATCAAGATTATGGCATTTTTGAAATTAGCTTTGCTAATAAACCAATTCATGCTGCATTTGCTAAAATCAATGATACTCAACATCCTTTAGCTCTTTTAAGTACTAATAATCAAGATGTAAATCAAAAAATTGCTTTAGATTGTGAAGTTAATAAAGTTGAAATTAACAAACAAGATCTTGATTATGATCAAAACACTAAGATTAGTTGACCGATTGAATTAAGTTCTAATTTATTAAATAATAAGTACATTCGTGTTAAATATAGTGTAAGTGGTCATAAGTTTAAACAAGATGACCAATTTAGTAGTGCTTTTAAAATTACTAATAATAAAGCTAATGTGGAGATTGGTCATGATAAATTAATTGCTAATAAAGCTTATGAAATCCAAGCAATTTATTTCTCAGATCAAAATAATGATTTTGCATGCACAAACATAAATCAAATTCCAATTAATTCATCAATTGTAAATAAAAAAATAGTTGTAAATCCATCAACAACAACAATTAGTTCACATGAAGTTAAAAATATTACTTCAACATCAGCTGTTATTAATTGTTCTATAAGTACAAATGATGGTCATATTTTTGAATCAAATTCACAAATTATAGGTCATTTTGCTAAAGGTGATGATTTAACTAAAACTTTTGTAGCTAATGGTGTTGTTGTGAATGTAAATAACCAAACAAAGCTTAGCTTTACATTAAATAATTTAGAACCAAATACTAAATATACATTAGTTAGTGTTGAATTTAAACAACAACCAGATAATGCTTATAAACATATTAATAACAAAGATAATGATCAGTTTTATTCAAATGATCAAACACATCCAATTATTTTTACAACAAGTGCGCCTATTTTTGAAATTAATAGTATTAAAACTATAAAAAATACTTACGCATCAAATAAAGAAGAAATTAAAGTTAGTGCTAAATTTAATAAAATTGATCCATATTTAAATGCTAAAAAACTAAAATTGGTTTATCAATCACAAAATAATAACGAAGCTTTTGAAACTCAACCATTATTAGTTAGCACAAATACACATGATTATGTGTTTAGTTTTGATAAAAACGCTTCAAATCCAATTATTGGTAACCGTGAATATCATTTAGATAAAATTTTGTATTTAAATGAACATAACCAATGGTGCGAATTAAATAAGCATAATCTTGTTGACCAATTTAGTGTTGAACCTACACCGATTAGTATTGCAAAAATTGTTGAAGATGACTCAAAAAGAACACAAAAAGATTTTAAATTTAGAATTTATTTCAATGACTTAAATCAAGATAAAATCTTTAATGATAATGATAATGTTAATGTTAAGTTAGTTTATCCAAATACAAACGATAAATGAGTATCTCATGATTGACCTATTCATTTTGATCAACAAGAAAACAAATGATACACTGAAGTTTGATTAAGTGTTGGTAGTTTAAATGATCAAGAATTTGAAGTTGGGGCTGTATCAGTTAATAAAAAACCAGCAAAAGCGAAATTTGATATTCATAAGACAAATGATGGCTATGATAATTTTATTTATAATAAGGATATTAAGAATCAAAATTATCTTGTAGGAAACATATTTAAAGTTAATAGTATTAATATTACACACCCTTCAACTCCAACTGATAGTAATACGACAGTTCATGTTAAAATGCAAAATAACATGAAGAGTGCTTTTAAAGGTAAATATTTAGCATTAAAATATAAACGTAATGACACTAATGAATTAGTTTGATCTTCAACTAAAATTAAAATTGATGAAAATATTCGTGACGATTTAGATTTTACATTTACAAATTTAGCTAAAAATCACATATATAGTTATGTTGGTGTTTATTGTGTTGATGATCAAAATAAAGAGATTTTTGTCGCTAATAATACTACAAATTTAAATCCACCACAAATAAAAGTTCTAACAAATGCAATCAATACTATAAGTTATATTAATGCAAATGATAAGATTAGTAATCTTAGTGATAACACAGCAAAATTAAAATTAACACTTAATGATCCTGACCATATTTTTAAAGTTGGCGATGAATTAGATCTTGTGTTTAATACAAAAATAAATCCAACTACTCCAAAACAAAAAAGCATACGTGTTAGCGTTAAAGAAATTCAAAATAATCAAGTAATTTTAAATGATGTAGATCTTAGCGGATTAAACGAAAATACAGAATATGAACTAAAAACAGTTAGTTTAGATCAACAAAATTGAAGTCAAAAAGAAACTTATATTTCTTCAAAACCTCATTTTGAAATTAACAATGTTCATTTTGCAACTATAAAACACTTGTTTATTAATAAAATTGAGATTAACAAAAAAGCTCAAGAAAACAGTTATACCCTAAAATTAACTTTAGATGGTGATTATTCTGAATTTATTAAACAAGGGTATTTACGTTTATTATTAGTAAATAATAAAAACGAAGAGTTTAATTATACAAAATCACATAAAGATACAGATAAAAATCAAGATAATAATGCTGTTAAATACTTTACTTTTGACCTTAATAATTTAACATGGGGAATGCAATATACAATTAAATGAGTGGGTTTAGCAAAAAATAATGTGAGTGATAATACTGATTTTAAAAAATATAAATTAGAAAAGGGTTATCTAACAAAGAAAACAGATGATTTAGATCAATTTACAGTTCGTGCAAGTAAACCTTTAAAAATTAAGCAAGTAAATGTTAGTGAAGTCAAAGCACATCATGCAAAACTAAATCTAAAACTTGAAGACCAAGATAGTGTTTTAAAAAATTTAAATTATGAGCTTGAATTACGTTTTGGAGCAAAAAATAATCAATCATCTAATTCATGAATTACTAAAAAACTAAAAACTAAAATAGTAAATAATGAAATTGTTTTAGATGAAATTGTTTTTGATAACTTAACTGAAGATATGCAATATGAACTAAAAGATGCTAAATTAATATTTACTAAAGAAGAATTAGAGAAATTTAATAAAGTAACAGCAGTTAATAATTTAAATGTTGATTTTGATCAAATAGTGTTTAAAACAATGAAAAGTGCTTATGTTGAAACTGCAACGATTAATTTTGTAAATAATACTCCAAACGCTACAATTGATCTTAAACTAAATGGGGATTTAAGTGTATTTAGTAAAAGTCAATATATTCGTTTTGAGTGAAAATTAAATAATAGTGATCCAAATACTAAACCACTTTATTACACTATTCCAATATCTTCATTAGATCTTAATAATTTAAATTGAAAAAAAGATTTTGGTACTGATTTATTATGAAATTCATCTTATACATTACGTATTGGATATGGGGATGATAATAAAGCCACTGATGATAGTAAATGAACATGATTAGCATTAGAAAAAACTGCTAAAGGAAATATTAAAACACCAAATGCTCAACGTATTAGTATTAATCAAATGCAAACTCCAACTAATTATTCACTATTAACACAAGAAGTTAATGAAAATGGAAATAAAGTTAAAAAAGCATTAGGGGCTTTAGACTTATGTTTTGAGTTGAATGATCCAAGTAATATATTAACTAATCAAGATCAATTTAGTATTAAATACGCAATGTTAAATAATCTAAAACAAAGCGTTTCAGCTAGAGCACAAGTTGAAATTAAAGAAAATAAAAAAATAGTTAAATTTCATATTAGTGGAATTGATCTAAATCAAGATTATAAAGTTTGCGAACTAATGTTGTTAACAAAACCAGCTAGAATGGGCGAAAACATCAATAATAATGATAAAAACAACTATTCATTTATTTATCAAAATTCAACAAACGATGATAATCAATATAAATTTAAAATTCTATTAGAAAATAATGATTTATCAACTAAGCAACGTCCATCAAAAACAGGTGATGTTGTTAATAATAACGGTAAGGTTGATATTACAATTACACAAGCTCCAAAATTATTAGTTAATAAATGAATTAGTGCAGCATATGTTGATAATAATGGGGAAACAAAATGAACTAAACCCCGTTTAATAACAACTAATGATAATAATCAAATTCTTTATCAAGCTGAGATTGATAATTTAACTACAAATCGTTATTATAATTTAAATGGTTTATATTTTGGAAATCAACAAAGTGATTTTGAACAAGGTAATGCTACATATTTACTAAGCTTATACCCAGCAAATTTATTAGTGCCAACCGATGGTGTACGAATTCAAAATATTAAAACACCAGCTACAACTGATGCTGCAACAGTTTCATTTCAATTAGAATCAAAAGATCAAGTATTTGATAAACAAGTATTACATATTCAAATTACACCATCTAATCAAAATATTCCAGTATTTGAACGTACATACACATTAAATGGAAATTCTAATAGTGCAAATGTACTTTTATCTTTAAATAATTTAGAGCCTAATATTGAATATAAAATTACTAAAATGTGATTTGAGCAAAAACCAACTAAGGCCTATGCTAATTTAAATTCAAAAGCTAATAACAATGTAATTTATGAATATATTAATGATAAGACGCAACCTAATATTTCATTAAAAACTAAAACTGTTGAACCAAAAATTATTAGTTTAGTTAAAAAAGATCAAACTAATGATGGTATAAGTTTTGATTTAAAATTACAGCATGATGGAACTTATATTGGTAAATCATTTAGATTAGTTTATGAATCTTCAAAAAGAAAAAGTGATGTGTGGGATGAAAAGAATAATAATTGAAAATCTAATGATAAACAACTAATCTATTCTGAACCAATAAATTTTAAAGCAGGTCAAAAAGATTATTTAGTTCAAATCATTAAAGATCATAATCGAGATTTTAAGGGTAATCGTGAATATAAAATATTAGGAATTGAATGAGCAGATCCTAGTTTTTCTCAAGATAAACACCATAAAAAACTAATATTTAAAGATACTGATAGTGAAGCATTCAAAAATGTAAATAATAATGCACTATCATTTAGCACTAACGCAACAACAATTAAATGATATGTTGCAACCCCTAAGATTGTTTATAATAAAAATCATGAAAAAATGACATTTCAAATTCGATATGACGATCCAGATGACAGTTTATTTATGAAACAAAAAATAGGTATAGAAAAAATTTTAATGCCAAATAAAAGAAAACAAATATCTTTGAACCCTCCATTAGTTGGTATGGTTGATAACAAGAAAAAAATCATTGAATTTAATATTTATAATAATAATGATTATTTTAAACCAGGTAATTTATATCAACTTATTAGCATTGATTTAGTTTATGAACCTGAGACACTATCCCATAAAGATTTAAATAAATTAATGTATGATAATCCACAAACAAAAATGTATAAGGATAAAGTAACTTTTGAATTAGACAATAGTCAATACTCAAGTATTAAAATTGAAGAAAACCAAAATCCTTATGAAGTAAAAAAAGTGGAAAATAAATTAGATAATAAAAATTTAAAAGTAAAATCAACTGTGAAATTTAATAATAAAGATGAACATCTTTATAATAAATACATGTTTGCTTTATTTACTAACACTAAAACAAATGCAGAAGTTTGATCTAAACCAATTCAATTAAATGCTAATAATTATTCAAAATTAGAATTTGATTTACCTAATAATGGGGCTTTAGAAGAAAATAGTGAATATCAATTTTTAGGTGTTTATTATAATGAAAAGCAAACTCATCCAAATAAAAATGAGATTGAAAAGCAAATTTATATGATTGATAATCTCAGAACAAAAACTATTAAAACAGGTATTCATATTGATGTTAATGAAGTGCAAAACCTTGCGCAATTTAAAGATGGAATTTCAAAACAATTTAAATTAGTTGGAAAAAATGATAGTACAGTTTTAAACCAAATTTTAAATGGTGATTTTTCTATAAATATTGAATACAAACGCAAAGATCAACCTGATAATGAAGCTAGTTTTAGTACTGGAGCATGTAAATTATTTAAGAAAAATAATAATGACCCATTTTGATATTTCAATGCAGATTTTAACAATTTAAATTTTAATCAAGATTATTATATTAAAAGTATTTCATTTGTTAATAAAGGTATTAATAGAATTATTGGATCAATAAATAATGCTGATAATCAAATTATTTACACAACTAATAATTATAATTCATCAAAATACCACATTAAAACCGTAGGGGCTCAAATTGAATTTGATCAAACTACAGTTGTTAAAAATGATATTGTCTTTACAAAAGGTGGTTCTGGTGGTTACCCAGCATCAGTGGTTAATTTTAAATTAAAAGGTAAAGAAGCAAATACTTTTGTTGAAGGACAAACTTATAATGTAGTTTTATCAACATGAGATGATCCATTTAATACACGTGATTATGAAAATAAGATTGATAATAATCTAAACTATGATATTAAAAAAGATTACGTGATTGTTTCAATTGTTGCACATAATAATTGTTTAGAATTTAAAAATATTCAATTAATTCCAAACCAAAATTATAATATAGTTAAAGTCTTACACTATCAAGCATCAAATACAATTTCAGCTAAAGATATGGGCTATAGTTTAAAAAATGCATTTAGTACCAAATCAGTTGATTGAAAAGTATGAAAATTTGGTCATGGAAGAAATAACTTTACTTGAAGATATCAAGTTGCTTTATCCCTTAAAGGACCATTTACAGGCTTTGGTGGTTATCGTGAAACAATCTTTGATTTAGGATTAGCTAAATCACTTGGTGTTTATGCTCGAATTTATGAACATAATACAAATAATTTAGCTTTAAAAAACTTTCATATTGATGGCCTTGAAGGTGAAGATACTTCATTACTAACAGATTTTGAAAGGGCTTCACGAGCAACAAGTGCTAACGTGTTATCAACCGATTGCAAATTAGCAAATTACCTTCGAAGAAATTCAGATAGTTTAAAAAATACAATTGATATTGGTAAAGTGTGATATGAACCACGAATTGATCCAAATCTTCCAAATAGTTCAAACGCTACATATTATTCAGGAGAACCAAAAACATCAATCTTTAAAATTGATGACCAACACAAACACTACACTGATAGTTTTGGTACAACGAATAATGACGCTATGGATACAAATAACGAAAACCAATTTTAATTACATTTAAAACCAATTGATTAACAATAAAAAAGCTTTCTAGTAAACGAACATTACTAAAAAGCTTTTTTTTGTATTCATTATTGATTTTTATGAAATAAAGAAGCATTGATTAAATTGTCTAATAAAATTTTTTCATCATTATATTGCTTTATTAATTTTTCATTATTTATGATTTGCTCTTGGTTATTATTCATATTTAAATTGATGAGTTTTAAACGTTTAATTTGATTATTTAATCATTCATATATAAAATTATTTTTAGCTAGTTCAAATGCTACTATATTATCAAACTTAGGGTTATATTTAATAATTTGAACCATGTTTGTAAGCTGGTTAATAACATTAGTATGTTTGCTGTAGTTTTTATTAATAAATTCAATAAAAGAATCAGTGTTTTTTAAAATATTATTAATCTTAAAATGGTACAAATAAAAGTCTTCTATAATATTAATCACTAAACTTTGCTCTTTAGTTAACCGGTTACGAACTTGCGCATCAAGACGGTTGAAGAAAACCCGATTCATTAACATAATCACTACTAAGTGGTTAAAATGTTTATCAATTTTTGTTAGGATAACTTTTGGGTTTGAAGTGGTAAGTTTATTAGTTACCTGTGTTTGTTTTTGGTATGATTGAATGTTCTTTTTGTTTTCAATAGAATTGTATTGTTTGTTAATTAATAATTCTTCAATAATTTTTTTTAATAAATTTTCTTCAATTGAAAATGTTTGCTTCATGAAATCAACATATTTGTCTATATAAAAAATATCACCATATTTTTTAATGATTGTAAAACACTCTTGTTTATAACTGTGTTTTAGTGAGGGTGTAGATTTATTTGCATTACTAATTTCTAATAATAAAAATTCACTAATATGAAGTTGTTGGTCTAATAACTTACTTGTTGCACTATAACCATGCTTATTTGCATATTCATCCATATCTTTACAATCATTATCTTTATGATCAACAATAAAAATGTTGAATGGAGAATTAATTAGTTTCATAATTTGTTTTTTAGTAGCTAAAAAACCTGCTTGATCGTTATCAAAACATAAAATTAAATCTTTAATTCCATAGCTTTTAATTAATTCTAAATGTTTATTAGTTAATTCAACGCCCATTGTTGCTACAACGTTTGGTTTGTTAGATTTATGAATTGTAATGACATCCATAAAACCTTCAACTATAAATAATTGATGATTATTTTCAATGGTGATAACATTGTGAAGATTATAAAGAATTTCATCTTTTTTAAATACAGAAGTGGTTTTAGTATTTAAATATTTTGGTGTCTTCTCACTTGCAATTATACGTCCGCTAAAACCAACAACATTATTGAGATGATCATAAATACTAAAAATAATACGATCATTAAAAAAATCATGGTAATTACCATTCTTATCAATTATTAAAAAAGAATTTTCTATTAATTTATTTAATTCAAACTCATCATTTTCTTGTATTAAATTATTATAATTAGATTTTATTAAATTCAATAATTCATCATTATTTGGAGCATAACCAATTTTAAAATATGCTAAATCACTTTTATTTAAATTTCGTTTAGCTAAATAATCAATAACATGAATATTATTTTTATTATTTAAAAAATTAATAAATCATTTTTGAATTTGTTTGTTTAAATCAAAAACTTTATTTTTTTTAATTTCTTGTGGAGAAATTTTTTGTAAATGATTCAATAAGTTTAAATCTAAATTCATTAATTGAACAATCTCTTGTGCTGCTAAAGCATAGGAGATTTTTTTATATTCAGCAACAAATTTAATTACATCGCCAGCATGATTACAAGCAAAACATTTAAAGATTCGTTTTTTATCATTGATTGACAATGATTCATTTGTATCATTGTGAAATGGACAAATAGCTCAATAATTATTACCCTTTTTAATTACTTTAATGTAATTTTGAATAACATCAGAAATATTTACAGCATTACGAATTGTTAAAAAAACATTATTAGTTATTTTTGACATTGCTTTTGAAAATCTTCATGAGCTTTTTGGCTTAAATATAAAGATAATTCTGATAATTTAATTCTTTTTTGAGCCATTGTGTTTCGTTCACGAATAGTAAAAGTAGGATCATGTTCATCGCCAAATGAATCATAATCAATTGTTATACAATAAATTGTTCCTATAGCATCTTGACGGCGATAGCGTTTGCCTATACTTCCGCTATTATCAAAAGTTACTGAAATATTTAAATCCAAAATTTTATTATAAACTGCTTCTGCTCTTTCTTTTAATTTATTAACTAATGGCATTACAGCAATTTTATAAGGGGCTAGATCATATTTTAAATTCATTAAAATTCGATCTTCATCATTTGCTAGTTTTTCAATAAATGTAGCCTCAGTTAAAATAGCATATAATAATCTTTCTACACCAACTGATGGTTCAATAACATGAGGAATATATTTTTGCTTAGTTTCTTCATCAAAATATGTTAAATCTTTTTTTGATAAATTCATATGCACAGATAAATCATAATTAGTTCGGTATGCAATTCCATATAATTCAGAAAAACCATGTAAGAAATTATATTCAAAATCAATTGTTTTTTTTGAATAGTGTGATAATTCTTCTTTGGGATGTTCATGTTTTCTTAAATTATTTAAATCTAATCCACAACAAGTAACTAATCAATTTTGAATTTGGTTTAAATATTTATCAAAAACATCATATGCAATTTCTTCTTTTAAGAAAAATTCAATTTCCATTTGTTCAAATTCACGAGTTCTAAAAATAAAATTACCAGGAGTTATTTCATTTCTAAATGATTTACCTATTTGTGCAATCCCAAATGGTAAGTGTAAACGCATTGATCGCTGAACATTTTTAAAGTTAACAAAAATACCTTGAGCGGTTTCTGGTCTTAAATAAACGATGTTTTTAGGATCTTCAATTACTCCTTGGTGTGTTTTAAACATAAGGTTAAAATGACGAATATCAGTTCAATTAAATTGTTTGCATGTAGGACAGAAGATCTTATGATCATTTAAAACTTTCATAAATTCTTCATTAGTAGAATTTTCAGCAATATGAATATCTTTATTAAAAGATTCAATCAATTTGTCAGCACGATATCTTGTTTTACAACTTTTACAATCAATTAATGGGTCTGAAAAATTATCTAAATGTCCACTTGCTTTTCATACTAAGGGGTTTAAAATGATGGCACTATCTAAACCTACAATGTTTTTTTGTTTAGTAACAAATTCCTTCCACCACAAATTTTTTAAATTATTTTTTAATAATACACCTAATGGTCCATAATCTCATGCGTTAGCTAATCCATTATATATTTCTGAATTTGCAAAAACAAAACCAACAGATTTTAAATGATTTACTAAGTCTTCTTGTGTTTTAAATTTATATCTCATAATTATTGCCTATTTTTTAAAATCCTTTTTTATTTAAATATTTTTTATTATCGTTAAATAAATTCCTAATTGATCATAAAGAACAGAATTTAATATTTTTAATAACCCCTTATATATAATTTCATTATCTTTATCCTCGCCTTTTTTTATCTGTGTTGCAAAATAAAGTTTTTGCCATAATTGTAACGCCTTTGGTTCATAATCTATTTTATTAATAATTTTAGATTCACAGTTAATACATATAAGACCATGATCAGCCAAAGAAAAAGTTTTAATATTTTTTGAGCTATTACAATGAACACATGCTTGAAAATTAAAATTAACTCCATTCATTATTAAAAATTTTACCAATAAAAAACAGCTTATATAATAATCATTATATTCTAAAATGATATATTCTAGTATTAGTTGATAGAATTGGTAGAATTCAACATTAAAACCAACAACTTTAGTCATTAATTCGCTTAATATTAGCATTGAATATGTATTTTCGTACTTATAATCAATTTGATCTAAGGAAATAACTTTTTTTAATTTTGAAAGTTTTGTATCATTTCTTGCATAAAAGAATTGTATTTCTAAAAAATTACCAAAAAACAAAGCTCTTGCGTTTTTAGAAGTAATTCTTTTTGTTCCAGGTGCAAACATAATAAAACGATTACCATATTCATTAATAAATGTTAATATTTCATCAAAAACATCATAATCCTGACGTGCAACTAAATATCCTCTAGTTATTATTTCGGCCATTATTTTTTAATTTTATATCCTAATGATTTAATAATATTGTTATTATCACGTCAATTGTTTTCAACTTTAACAAAAATTGTTAATGAAATATGACAATCATAAATTTCATGCAACTGCTTTCTTGCCCCCATGCTAATTTTCTTAATCATCGCACCATTTTGGCCAATAATAATAGGTTTATGAGAATTTTTTTCAATTATTATTGAAGCTTTAATTATCCAATGATTTGCTTCTTGGTTGTATTTACTTTCATCAATTTCTACACCAACACCGTGAGGAACTTCATGGTTTAAATTTAATAAGCATTGTTCACGAATAATTTCAGTAATAACAAATTTATCTTCTTTTTCGGCTTTTTGACGAAAATAATCGGTTACCACATCTTTGTGAAGGTAATTTTTGATTGTACTAATTAATTTATCAATGTTAATAACATGTAAAGCACTTATTTGAACAACATCCTTAAATGCTATATGTTTTTTTAAAAAGTGGATTCTTTCATCAATTTGATCTTGATTTTTAGCCATTTCAGCTTTTGAAATGACTAAAATAATATTTTCTTTGTTTGCTTCTTTAATTAAATTAATAATTTCAAAATCATTGGCATCTAATTCCTTGTCCATAGTTGTCACGAATAAGATTACATTTGCTTCTTTATATGAAATTTCAATTTCATGATTTAAAAATAAATCTAGTTTATTTGATGGTTCATGAAAGCCAGGCGTATCAGTAAAAATAATTGCTGATTCATCATCTTCATAAATCTCTTTAACAGCATTGCGTGTTGTTTGCGGCTTACTTGAAATGATTGAGACTTTTTTTTTCATAATCGCATTGATTAATGTTGATTTACCAACATTTGGTTTTCCAACAATAGCTACGATTCCGTATTTTTTAATCATTTCTAGCACCATTTATATTTCTTGTAATTTTTAATTCATTTAAAATTTCATCTTGTAAAGCAAACATGATTTTTTCATCTTCAATTTTTATATGATCATAACCTAATAAATGAAGTAAACCATGTGTAAATAAAAAGCATAGTTCACGTTCGAATGAATGAGCAAATTGACTTGCTTGATCAACAACCTTTTGATAGCAAATGTACATTTCTCCCAATAAAGGAGTAATAATTTCGCCATCATCAAATGCAAAACTAATAACATCTGTAATATAGTCTTTATTACGATAGTTTTTATTAATTTCTTGTATCGTTTTTTCATCAACAAAATGACATTCAAAAAATCGCTTTTTATCAATATTTAATTTTGTGGAGACCAAATCGGTTATTTGTTTAAAACGCTGTGAATATAATTTATCATTAAAGATTTTTTTAACTTCATTCGTTATTAAAAAATGCATAACATCCTTATTAAATTGTTTTTTCTAATATAATTAAATTATAAATAATTATAACCTTAACATATTACTCCATTATTTATTTTCTAAAATAATCTAAAACGTTTTTAGTTATTAATTTATAAAGGTTCTTTTAGTAATAAATTAGTGTAAATAAAAAATATTAAGGTTAAAAACACAATTTTTGTACAAGTTTAAAAATAATTAGGAATTTAATAAGTGATATCATGACAATTAATATATAATTATTAATTAGTTAATATGAATGTTTTTATGAGTTTATAGTATTTCTAAAAATATGATTCAAGGTTAGTTGGTTTTACAATGTCATTTAAAACAAAAATAAAATTCAAACAGAAATGAAAAAAAGTTTTAGCATTTTTTGGAATTAGTACATTAACAATTGCAGCAATTGTAGGCACTGGTATTGGGGCTGCTAATTATGCTAATAAGAATATAAAAACTGGTGATTTTGGTGATAAAATATCAGCGAGAACACAAGTTTTATTGAATGATTTTCAAACAGAAGCAGAGCAGTTAAATTTATTAAAAACCACAGCGAATCTAAATCAAAAACACTTACAAGCATTGGGTGTAAATAATGTTAGTGCTAAATATGCTATTTATGAACGTATTAATAAAAATACAAAAAAACATGAAAAATTTGGGGAAATTGTTTACCAATTTTATCCTACAAATTCAAAATTAGATATCGTTAATTTTCTAACTAAAACAAAGCCATACGAAAAAATTAATTCAAAAATCCAACTTTTAAGCTTGTTTACTACCGCTAACCGTTTAGAATTACAAAACATTTCTTCACTTTTTTCACCAAAACCTGAACTTTCACAAAACAGGGATTTTGATAATACAAATTGATTAACTTTAAATAATGATCCTAAAAAAATCAGTGTTAAAACAACTAATAATGGTCAGCAAGTTGAAATTTTATTGCCAAAAACTAGTTTTGATCATCAAAAATTTAATTTAGATTTTTTTGCTAAAGAGTTTGATGCTAATTTTAATTTCAATCCAATGGGTAATAAAACAAGAGCTCAAGCTGTAGCGACTTTTGATAGAACAAAACAAAAACGAAAAGCTCCAGTTAATTCTTGATTGTTATGAGTTAATCGTGATGGATTAATTGCAAGATTTAATATGTTATTAACATTAGCGCATGCTCAAAAACAAAAATATGTTGATCCTAAAAGTTGAGATTATGTTGATACTGTTTATAAAAATTTAAATACAAACAGCGAGGAAAAAGCTTTTGTTGATTGATTAGCAAAACAAGATTTTGATAAATATTTTATTAATACAAACTCTATTATTGAACCAATCAATGTTCAAACAGATCAATTATTGAATATAATTCGCGCTTTTTATCAATCTTCATCACATAAAGTAAAAATTAAAAATGCAAATAATCAAGATGAAACACAAAATTTTAAAGATAATGAAATGTTTTATTCATGAAACATTAATAAGTTATCTTTAGTAAGAGGTTTTGTTTACGCAATTGATTATAATAATTTTTTTAACTACTTTCTAGCACCAAAAAAAGATGATAAATTAACTCCTGCCCAACAAAGCATTGTTAAATATACTTCTGACAAACTAGTTTTAAATAAAGATAATACAACTCAATCTTTTATTAATACAGCTCATAATCTAAAACAATACTATTTACCAACTTATTTTGCACAATCAGTTTTTAGTGAAAATAATATTAAAAAGGATTACGCTAAAACTTTTTATGACTTATTAAATAATTTTAGTATAAAACCATCTAATTTAAAACGTGCAGCAATTAAAACAATTAATCCTATGGATGCGATTTTGATTGGAATTGCAGTTTTAATCTTAATCATCGCTATTATTATTAGTCTTTTATATAAAATTCCAGGTTTAATTTATAGTTTGTTAATGGCTTTTAGTTTTGTTATTAGTTTATTACTAATAAAATCAAGTAATTTAGGATTTAGTACAGAAACTTATAGTGCATTAATTATTGGTATTTGTTGGCCATTATTAAATTTAGTTGATTTCAATAACCATATAAAACATTTAATTCAACAAAAATTTTCTTATAAAAACGCTTTAAGAATTAGTTTAAATAAAACGATTGTTAATCAAGGAATGTTTTATTTATTAATGATTTTTATCAGTTTAGTTTTTATGTATTTTGGTAAAAATAACATTAGTATTTTTGGTTTTAATTTGATTTTAATAACTTTTTCTTGTTTGTTAATATCTTATATATTATTTATTGTAATGATGTATATGTTGTGATCACTTGCTCATCATCTTCCAAAACTACATCTATGAAGAAAATATTTAGTTGCAACTAATGCAATTAACCAAAATCGTTTTGATGATAAATTTGAATGAAACGATCAACAAAAATACCAACGATTGATTTTTAAAATCATGAATCAAAAGGTTTATAGAATTAGTTTTTTAATTTTTATCTTTATTTTAGCTTTTATTGGCTTATTTATTTTAGGTTTTATTGTTCCAAACCATAGTTTTAGTTTTGGTTCTGTATATGAGTTAATTATGAAAAGTGATTTAAAAGACTTTAATTCTCACGAGTTCAAAACTATTTTAGATTATAAGATTAATGATGGAGTAGTATCAATGCAATTTGATGCTAAAAAACCAAATGTTTTAAGTGAAATAGATTTGATCAGTTTAAATCACCGGTTTAGTGATGCAATTGTTTATAGAAGTAGTCAATATCATTTAATTAATAATATTACAAATTCAATTGCTGCGTATTTTATTATCTTTGCTATTATTTTAATTTGATCAAGCATTTGACTAAAACCCCAATCAATAATCCCCATAATAATTAATCTCATTTGTACATCGTTAATTAGCTTTGGTATTGCTGGATTATTACGTTTATTTAATAATCAAATATCAATTATTGCAATTAACACGAGTTTTGTTTTAATGACTAGTTTTAGTTTACATATTTGTTTAAATTTAAAACGAACTTTGGATTTAATGAAGCATGTAACAAAAAAACAATTACAATTTCAAATTCAAGATTCTTTAATTAAATACTTTAATACTTATAATATAATATACATTGTGATATTATTTGCATTATTGTGATTAATGATTTTTACACCATTTGTTTTAATTAGTTTTAATGCAATTATTTTATTTAGTTTAATATCTACTCATTATTTATCAATCATAATTATTCATTATTTATGAATGAAAATGGTTTATATTAGTAAAGGTTTATTAGCTAAGGATGATAATGCAGATAATGTTTATGATAAATTTGATGAACAAGAAATTATGAATATAAATAAATTTTAAAAGAAAGATTTATAACGATTATGATCAATATTGATTACATTAAATCAAAAATCAGGGATGTACCAGACTTCCCTAAAAAAGGAATCGTTTTTAAGGATATTACTCCTTTATTTTTAGAACCAAAAATTATTGAAAAGATTGTTGATGATTTTGCTGACTTTGCTAAATCATTAAATATAGATGCTATAATAGGTGCGGAGTCGCGTGGTTTTTTGTTTGCAGCACCATTATCAATCAAATTAAATAAGCCATTTATTTTGGTACGTAAACCAAATAAGTTACCAAATGATGTTTATAGTGCTGAGTACACATTAGAATATGGTAGTTCTCGTGTGGAGATGCACAAAGATGCACTAAAACCAAACCAACGCGTTTTAATTGTTGATGATTTATTAGCAACAGGAGGGACTGTTGCTGCGATTGAAAATCTTGTTCGTCAAGCTAAAGGAATTGTAGCAGGGAGTGTTTATTTAATTCGTTTAGGATTTCTAAAAGGTGAAGAAAAACTAAGTGGAAAAGTTCATGCTTTAATTAATTATTAATTTTTATAAAAATTAAATTCTTACTTTAAGAACCTCCCAATGTTCTTAAAGTATTTTTTTATATTATAATAATATAGGAAATTTACACAATATAATGTTCCAAAAATTATTTTTTAATTTAACTAAAAATAGCATTAATTTTTATTTAAATTTAACTTAATTACAACCGGTATAAAATATAAATATTTATTTGTTTAGTGGATTGAATAAACTATGAGATTAAAAAATAAAAATAAATACTGAAACTTACTTATTGCTTCATTAATATCAATACCTATTATCAGCACCATTTCTGCATGTAGTTTTAGTGAAACCAGATATAAATTAAAAGTTTTAGATTATTTTTTAAAAACAGAAAATGACGATTATTATATTGCTTATGAATTTAATAAATTAACAAATGAAGATATGCAAAAAATGCCAAAAGTTATTTTTTCAACAAGTATTATTAATAGTTCAAACCAAAAAATTGCTTTTTATGTTGATATAAAACCAATTATTATAAATAATCGTATTTATATTCGCTTACCCCAACGTCCTAAACCCAATGAAAAAATTATTATAAATTCAAGTCAAGAATTTGTTGGCGTTCAAGTGATTCAAACTAATAAAATGTTAACTAAATCCATTAATTTTAATTTTAATAAAGAAGATCATTTAATTAAAGTTGTTGACCAGAGTGCTCGATTTACTAACATTAAAAAAACAGAAGTTGAATTCGAAATTAAGCTTTTAAATCTAAATCTTAATGATATTAAAGATAAAAATATTGAAATTGAATTAACAAATAAAAAAACAAATAAAACCTTTAAATTGCATTTTCTAAAATATCAATTTAATCACTTAACACAGCAAAATAAAAAACCAGTATTAACTATTACTGCTAATTTAAATGCTGATGCAAATAACCAATTAGATGATGGTGAATATTTTATTTCTAAATTAGTTTTAGACCAAAAAAAACTTGAAATTAACCAAAATGTTTATAAACCAAGTGGGTTACAGTTAGATGGAAGTATTAATAATCAAAGACCAACTTATTTATTAATTCCATCTGTTTTTTCAAAATGAACAAAAATAAATGTTTTAGATACTAAAGTGATTAAAAATGATGGAATTCCACAACAATTACAACTTTCATATGATCATTTTATTAACCCATATAATTTTAAAGATAATATGTTAAGTGCAGATATTGAACTTATATCAACTAAAAATAATAAAACTATTATTTTAAAATCATTAAAGTTTAATCACGATAAAAACAATATTGTTTTTGATTTAGTCAATAATTTAGAATTACAAACTCTTATTTTAAAAACTCCTTTTTTTAAAATTAAATCATTAACAATAATGAATGATAAGCAAACTTTGCCATTAAGTATTAGAGAAAAACAGCTTGATTTAACTAATAAACATCTTTCTAAAATCATTAAATTTACATTTGATGATACTGATCCACAAAATATGCTTATGAAATTTCAATTAGATAGTGATTCGCCAATAGTGCAAAATACTAAAAAAGTTTTATTAACAATTAAAAAAATAAATACAGATCAGCAAGAAGATATAAAGACTTTTAGTTTTGATATTTTAGAAAACAAAATAACAACAGGTTCTTTTTATGATATAAAAAATAAATATTTTTTACTAAATCTAAATAAAGCTTCCAATCTTAAATCGATAGGTCAAATTCTTGAAAATGATTCTAATTATATAATTACTAAATTAACTGTGGTTAATAATGAAGCATCAATCAATGAAATACCAATTAAAATTGATGATTTAGAAAATAAACAATTTACGTTAAAATTTGCTGAATACCAATCAAATGTAATTAAATTTAATGCTAAGAATGATCCTGAATTACATCTTAATATCAAACATTTTAAACAACTTAATCTTACAAAAATTAATAAAATTAAATTGACTTTAAAAGACGGTAAGCAAATTATTTTTAATCGTTTAAATAATGAATTTAGTTTCCAACAAGCAGGATTTAAATTAAAAATTAACCAAAACACATTTCCAAATTATTTAAAACAACATCAATATGTAATTAAAAGTATTAGTTTAATAAACGATGATCAGTCTGTGATTGAGTTATTATCAAAACACAATCATGAAGCTATTTTTGAGATTCCTATTACAGCATCTCTTGATACTTGAGAATATGACAAAATCCATAATATATTAAAAATTAAAATGAAATTAGATAGTTTAAGTTTACATCAAAGCTTAAATCCATCAGATTATGCTTTAAATTTTTATAATCTTGATACTAATATTATTAACCGAAAATTTACACTTAGTCCCCAAACTGTTTTATCTTCAAAAGTTAATAATTCAAATGTAATTGAATTAATTTATGATTTAGATAATGATGAAAATATTTATGGAGGTTTAGAACCTGAGAGCACTTATCAAATTAGTTCGTTAATGATAAATGCTAAACCAGTGATTATTAATACTTCTATAACAATGGTTCAAACTAACGCTCCAGCTTCTAAGGTAGAAAAAATTGTTGCTAGTTATGATTCAGTAACCAAAAAAACAAAAATATCATTGCAGTTTTCTAATAATTGATGATATAACAAAAATGCGGATCATAAACTGTTTGCCATTATTTCGTCTTTAAAGCCTAAAAATAATAAAAATGCTAATTGAACATTTTCATTATCTAGAGTGTTTAACAATCCTGAAGCAATTAATTCAAACAAGGACACAGATTTTGTTTTAGATAAAGCAACTAAAACTTTAACATATGTAATAAATCGTCCATATATTTACTATGAAGATCAAAATGATCATGAGTCACTTGATTGGTATTATGATGATTTAGTACTTAATAAAGTAACAATCATTTATAATGATTTAACTACAGATGTTATTAATTCTTCTTCTAAAGATGATCAAAATTTAACTATTAAACTACCAAACAAAATTAATTCTTAACGATATTTTTTTTTTTTTTTTAAAAAACTTAATTTTTATAAATAAATGAATTCTATATGATTCATTTGCTTTGCCTTGTCTAAAAGATTAAAAAAGGATTAAATTATTGTTTAAAATTTAATGACTATGAAGAAAATTAAGGAAATTTATGAAGAATAATAAAAGCCGGAAATGAGTAATTACTATTTCATTAACATTGTTAATCGTTTTAATAACAAGTGCAGTTATTGGCGTTGTTTTTTATTTAAAAAATAAAAAAAAGAATGATACAAGTGTAAATAATGATAGTTATATAATTCAAAATAATAATAATAATAATTCTTTAAAAGAACAACCAAACTCAACAAGATCATTTTTAAACCAAAAAACAATTTGTGTAGGTCATTGAAATGTTTTAAATCAAGGTGGAATAAACCAGTTAAAAAATGAAGCTTTAGCAAAGGTGATTCTAAAAAGTAATGTTGATGTAATTGCTTTAACAGAAATTAATAGTGCAAAAAATAATGAACACGATGATTTACCAATGCGTGCCATCTTAAAAGAATTAAATTTACACAAAAATCAATTTGATCAAACAGCTAATTGAAATTATGTGCTATCAAAAAACTTATTTTCAAAAGGCAATGAATCACAAACTGAGCGAATTGGCTTTTTTTATAAGGCTAATATAATAAAACCAGTTCAAGAATATATTTACAAAAACAATGATAATAAAGATATTTTGTTTGAACAATATTTTAAGAACTGGAATGATAATACTAAAATTACTTATTCACGTCCGCCTTATGCCTATGAATTTCAAACTTTAGATAACAAATTTAATTTTACAATTGTCGCTAGTCATTTAGATTCACCAGGAGCAAACGAACATAAAACTAGCAAACATGATCATACTTATGGTAATAAAAATTTAAAAATTAATATTAAACAAGGCTCAAAGGAATTAAATGAGGCATATCAATTAGGAAATGTGATGGACTATATTGATAGATTAGATGGAAATAATGATGATTTAATTTTTGTTGGTGATACTAATATTAAAACAAAAAACGAATTAGGAGCCTTTGCTTCACTTTATAAACGTAATTATTTATCCAATTTTAAGGATGATAATGAAAATAACAAAACTACATTAGCAAAAACTTATTTAAAATACGCACAACACTATGACAAAATTTTTACTTCACCATCAATTAAAGTTTTAAATACTTATAAGTATGATTTATGATCAGTTTCTTTAACAAATACATTATTAGATAAAAACTGAAAATTAGCTTTTTTAAAAACCTATTTTCGTTCTTTAAGTAATCAACAAATGCAAAATATTGTTGATAATTGGGATGAAATAGTAAAATCAAATGATGTATACATTAAAAAAGCTACTTCTATTATCTCAGATCATACTTTAGTTGCTGTTAATATTAAAATCGATGAAAATGATATTATTGATGAAAATTAATAAAGAGATTTAAATACATAAATTTATAAAAAAAGAGCACAAAAGTTATTATACTTAACATACAAGTACCTTTTTAAATTTATCGTAGATTAACAATAAAGTTTTAAAAATAGATTATTTATTGTATGATATAAAAGCTCAATTTGCTTTTTAATAGATAATTTCAAAAAAGGATTTATAAAATGATAACTAAAAAACATTTAACTAAAATAATTACAATTTTAACTTGTAGTACTTTAATTATTGGTTTATCTTGCTTAATTGGTGCATGCACTAAATCGAAAAGTAAGGTTAATGATAAACAAGTGCTTTTTAAAATAAAAAAATTTAAAACAACTACTAATAGTATTGAGTTATTTTTAGAAGGTAGTGCAGTTTTAGCATCACATTCATACAGTGTTGTTTTAAAAGAAAAAGCATCTGGTGATTTAAAAACAATTAATAATTTAAAACTAGTTAAAGATAATGATCTTAATAAATTAATTATTAATGAATTAAAACCGAATATGGGTTATGAATTAGTAGATTTATTAATTAATAATCAAAAACAGCTAATAACTAAACTAGATTTTATAACAAGTACATTAACACAAGAAAATGTAGATCAATTTAGTATAAAAAAAATTGATTGAAAAAATATTACTAATAATAGTGCTGATTTAAATTTAGAATTTACAAAATATTTTTTAGCAAACGAAAACCAAAATATTTTTGAGATTAGTTTATTAAATTTACAAACCCAACAAATTACAAAATTTAAATTTAATTATCAACCAAATTCGCCATCAATAACATTTAATTTTACTCAATTAGAAAACCACGCTAAATACCAAATTCATAGGATTGTTTTAAATAATAAAGAGTTAGTTTTTAGTAACCAAAATTTAGTATTATCTAATACTAATAAGCAAAACTCAAACCCGATTATTAAAGATTTAAACATCACCAAAATTGAAAAAGAAATTTATGATACTAGTGCAAAATTGATTTTTTATTTTAAAGATAATAAGTTAGGTGATTTAAATAATCAAAAATTTGTTTTAAAATTAGTTTCAGCACACCAACCATCAAATACTTTTAGTTTTGAAAATTATGTTTACAATAACTCTAAAAAGACCTTATCATTTAATTTAACGGGTTTACAAACTAGTACAAAATACTCATTAAATTCATTGACTCTTAATGAACAGCCAATATCATTAGCTAATTTAGATTTAAATATTTTAACGTCTACAAAATTAACTACTGTTCAAAGATTAGAGAACTTAGAACATGAAAGCAGTGATTTTTGATTTAATGATGAAAATTTGAGTGTTAAGATTAAATTATATTTTGAAAATAACGTTAATTATTTAAAAAATAAATATTTAAAATTAGTATACATGGATAATGCAAATAACATCATTGTATCAAAACCTGTTTTATTTGATCCCACAAAAAAAGAGTACGAATTTAGTTTCGATAAAGTTTTATCAAACCGAAAATACACTTTTTCTAAACTAGTTTTTGATGATCTACAAGATTTTAGTGAAAAACAAGCTTTAGAAGTAAATACTCAAGGATTAAATGGTAGTTTTAATACACCTCAAGCAAAAATTAAAATCAAAAAGATTTCTTATAGTTCAACCGATAAATCCGCTAAATTAGAGTTTCATTTAGAAGATGATTTTGATTTAGTTGATGGTGATAAAGTTAGTGTTAAATATAGGCTAAAACCATCATCTAATAGTATTGATACTACTAATAATACTATTGAGGGTTTGGTTCATAACCACATATTGAATGTAACAATTAATAATTTAGAATCAAATAAATCATATGAAGTTATTGACTTTGTTATTAATGATTATAAAAATAAACAATTATTAAACGAACCTGAATTTTTAAAAGATAATACAAATGATCATAACCATCCTTTTAATATCCCGCTTGATTTTGATACTAAAAATAGTGATTATAAAACTAAATTTAATGTAAATGAAATCAGTAAATCTTATAATAAAGAAACTAAATTAACAACAATCAAATTAAAATTTGATAATATTCCCACAAATTCCACTTCATCTAATAATTTTACATTTACAATTAAAAAACGAACAGGATATAAGACTAATCCGATAAGCCCAAAAACTTTAGAATATGATGTAAATAAGAAAACTTTAATAGCAAAATTTGAAAATATTGAGGACCAAATTGTTTATGAGTTTGTTGATGTTAAAGTAAATAATCAAAATATTGAATTTAACAAATCATTAGATAAGTATTTTTCTATTATTCATAGTGCTGACTATCATGAATAATTTTTATTTTGTCTTATTAATTAAATTTAGCATTTCATAAGCAATTTCGTGCTCTTCATTCACTAAACATAAATATATAGGAATTTGTGATTTAGGTGTTGAAATTTTATTTAACGTGTTTGTTAGTATTAAATGATCGTTAATTTCAAGGTTTATTAGATGAATTTTACTAATAATTTTTTCTAAAACAAGATGCTCAAATTCACTAATTCCTCCCGAAAATACAATTGCATCAATCTTTTGTAAATGGTTTAAATACTTAATAAAATAATCAACAATGCTATCAGTGTACATCTCAAGGGCAAGTTGGTTATTTTTTTTGTGCAAATTATTAACAACTTCACTAATACTATGATGTTTTGTTAATCCATAAAGACCTGATTGCTGATTTAAAAATAAGATCAATTGCTTCAGTGATTGGTTTTTTACTTTTTTTAAAGTAAGTAAAACACTAGGGTCTATATCACCACTTCTTGTATTCATAATAATTCCTGAAAGAGGAGAGTAAGACATTGAGGTATCAAATGATTTTCCATTTTTAATTGCACAAACTGACGATCCAGAACCTAAGTGTAAAATAATTAAATTAACATCTTGTTTTCCTAAATAATTTTGCATTATTTTATTACTATAACTAAAAGAAATTCCATGAAAACCATATTTACGGATTTTATGTTTTATTGCTATTGTTTGATCAATAGCAATAGTGTATTTATTTTTATTAATACTACGATGAAACCAATTATCAAAAATAATAATAATTTTTGCAGAGGTGTTTAAATGCTTAATGTCATTAATTAACATGATAGTATTTTGGTTGTGAATAGGACATAAATCTGTGTGTTGGTTAAGATCATTATAAATTGCATTATTTAAAAAAGCACTTGGTCCATAAAAATTTTTAACATAAACAGCTCGAATTCCAAAATAAGTGATATCTTCTAATTTTTTAATAATTTTTTTGTTAATTAAAAATTTAATGATTAAATCAACGTGATTGTTGTGATCATCATCAAGTAAATAAACATATTCATTTTTATCAAAGATATATTTTAGTTGGTGTGGGCTAACGTCTAAGCGAATTTTGCCACTAAATATTTGTTTTAAATTCATATCAAACAAGCAAAATTTTCAACTACTACTACCAATATTAATTATTAACATCATAATTAACCACCACTTATTAACTAAACTTTAAAACCAAAAATAAACAATTCTGGCTTTTGATCAGCACTTTATTTATTATTTTACTATATGTGCATATGCTTTTTTAATAATCTAAATTCAATTATTTTTTATTTATTCACTTATTTAAACACCGCTTTTATTAAGGTATTAAAAGCAGTGTTTTTTTTTTTTTTTTGAATTGATGTTTATGGGTTATAATGATGTCGTATTGTTTTGTGTAAAATTAGTTATTATTAAGGATATAAAATTATGAAATTAATTAAGAAAAAGTTATTATTTTTATTTACAGCTGCTTTAGTTCCTATTGTTGCTACAGCACTTGCATCTTGTAGCAATAAATCAAAGTTAAATGTTAATGTTTTAATGAAAGATATAATTCATACCAAGAGTGACCATTATTATGTTGTTTATGAAGTTAATGAACTAAATACTTCGCAAGGTATTTATAAGAATTTAACTTTAAACACCAATCTTTTTAATCCATTGTTAAATAAAAAAGTTGACCGTTTAGAAAATATTCATCCTTTGATTATTAATAACAAAATTTATTTAAGACTAGCTCGTAAACCAAAAATTAATGATCATTTTATCACTAATTTTTCAAATGATGCATTTCCTGCACTACATTTAATTTTTGATCATAATTTAAATTTTATCGAACAAGATATTAATGAAGATTTAAATTTACAACCATCACTTCCTAATACACCAAAGATTGATCATTTAGAAATTAATAATATTTCGTTTACAAATATTAAACAAAACCAAGTTGATATAAAGATTAAGTTAAAAACAGTTTCTTTTAAAGACGATGCTATTCATAATTTTAGTTTAAAAATTATCAAAAAAACTAATCACCAAATCATTACTAGTGATGCTGTTTTTAATAAGCAAAAAAATGAAATTGATGCTACCGTTTATAATTTAACATCTGATTGTGAATATTTATTAGATAAACTTAATTTTAATAATCAAAAAATTCAATTAACTTCAATTCAAAACCACACTTTTAAAACCCTTGATGATAGTGATAATCTTTTAAAAAATCTAGAAATTACAAAGATTAATGATAATGGTGCTAATTTAACTTTAAATTTTAAAGAGTTAAAAATAAAAGATGATAGTGATGAAGCTTTAAATAATATCCACATTAGTTTAGCATATAATAGAGTTTATAAAAAAGGTCAATTAGAGCTTAATAAGAAGCATTTTTTTATTGATAAATTAAACAAGAGAATTATTGTTTATATTGATGAATTAGAAAGAGGAACTCATTATGATATTAAACAAATTAAGATTAATGATCAAGTTTTAAATTTAAATAATCAAACACATGATTTTACAACAAAAGGCGATTATGCTAAAGTTGAAGCTATTGATTATGAAACAGCTGTTGATAAAATTACAAAAGCAGTTACAATCAAAGTAAAATTGTCTGAAGATCTTGCTTTCTACAATCCTAATATTCATAATTTTAAATTTTTAATTAGAAAAGAAAATGATCAAAACCCAATTGAATTCTCAGAAGTTAAATACGATGAACAAGAACGTTTATTAACTGCTGTAATTAATGGTTTAGATGTTGACAAAACTTATGAAATTGATAATATTTTACTAAACGGTAAACCAGTATCTTTCCCTAGTGATGATGACTATGCAGGTGGATATTATGGACCTATTAACAAAACATTTAAAATACGTCCTGATCGATCAAGTATTGAAATTTTTAAAGATAAATCATTCTATAATTCTTACTATAGTGCTTTTAATAGTTGGTTTTGATATTTATCAGTTTCTAAAAAAGATGATAATGAAAGATCAAAAGAAGTAAAAAAAGATTATAAAGAACACCTTTTCATTTCGGATATTACTAAAAATAGTGCGATTATTAATATTAAATGTGAAAAATTACTTTTAAGAAAAGAAAATTCTTTAAAACCCAAAATTAAATTAAGATATCATCCATTAAATAATCCAAATGAATGAGCATATAAGGAGTTTAGTTTTGAAGATAAAAATTGCTTCATGAGTATTGATGAAGATCAAAAAACAATTAAAATTAAATTATTAAATTTAGATAATCATATTAATTATGAATTTGTAAGTTTTATCTTAGAAGATGTTGATGGTAATTACCATAGTGATAATTTTAATGTAAATGTTTATATAGGAGATTTTTTTGATTCTCATCCATTTCACTTGGATCTTTCATTTCTTAAATTTAAAACAAATGAGTTCAAAAAAGCTGTTTTTTCATTCACAAATACAAAATCAACTTCAACCGATCTAAATGTTGATTTACAAGACAATCAATATGCTGATAGTATTGAGCATAAAATAAAATATACTTTAGAAGATGAAAATCATAATAAATATAAGTTTGTTAAAAACTTATCAAAATCAGAAACTACTCAACTTAATACAACAAAAAACATTATTTTACATCTTTTTGCTTTAGATAAAAATCAAACATTTAAACTTATTTCTTTTGAAATAGATGATGATAATTATTTAACTAATAATATTACAGTTAAAACACTTAATGAATCATCTCCACATTTATTATTAAATTTAAAATTTAATAATATTAAAAATACAAATAGTACTTTAAAATTAACACTAAACCAAGCAGTTATAAATATGCCAAAAAGAGTTGATGTTATTTTAAAAAATAAAAAAACAAACAAGCTGTTGTATTTATTTAAAACAGATTTTTATTTTGATAAAAAAACACACCAAATCTCAACTAAATTAGATAACTTAAACATTAATACTGATTATGAAATTAGTGAACTTATTATTGATAAGCAACAGATTAATTTAAAAAATATCAATAATAAGACTTTTAAAACTTTAGATTACGGCTTTGATCAATTTTACTTAGATAAAATTGATCATGAAATTAACCAACAACAAAAAAACATTAAATTCAAGTTGCATTTTAGCGATTTCATCTTTAAAGATAAAAACGCCCATAAAATGTCATTAGTGTTAGAAGATGAAAACAACCAACAAGAAAGTATTGATTTAAATGCTCATAACCAATTAAAAATCGACTATGAGCACCAAACAATTGAATTTGAATTAAAAGATTTAAAGCCTGATATTAAATATCGAATCAATTCAATTCAATTGAATGATAAAAATTTAGATTTAACTTGAGTAGATAACCAACGCTATTTTAATTTTCCTGGAATCTTAAATCCCAATTTAAAATGAAAAGTAGATAATATTAAATATGAAGTTAATGGATCTGATCCAAAAATTAATATTACTTTTGATCAAGATATATTTTTAAGTAATTTATCCCAAGATAAAGAATGTAATATTGAATTAAATTATGTATATAACAATAGCGATGGGGATACTTTAGAGTCAAAAATAGTTGCAAAAATTAATAAAAATAATAATAAAAGTGTTGAAATTACACTAACTAATGAAAATTGTTATTGATTAAATGATTTAAAAGATATATGCTCAAATCTTGATTCAAATCAGATCTCTACACAATTTTTAAAGAGTATTAAAATTAATGGTCATAAAATTCCTAAAGTAAACTAAGATATGAGAGTATATTTTACACAAAGATTTTACACAAACTAGTTTTTATAAAAATTTAAGTTTTTTCATTTTACTAAAATTTGTATACGTTTTAGTGGGTTTTATAAGTACAAAGGCCAATCAATGGTCTTTTTTTTTTTTTTTGCTATCATTTTATGAGCATTTTTAGTTGCAGTTATTAATGCTATAAAATAGTATTTTTTATAGTACATAAAGGAAGCGTTTATGAATAATAAAAAAAGTAAAAAAATCCAAACAATAAAAAACGATAATAATAAAAAAAGTCGTAAGCAACGTCTTTTCTTATTGCTTGCAACGCTAAATTTAGCGTGAGCAGGAGCAATTATTGGGATTGTTTTACATTCAAAAAACAATAATGAATTAAGTAATAATGATTTTTATAGTTTTAATGATGATGGTGACTTAATCATTAAAGGTCAATTACCAAAAACTTATATTAACAAAGATGTTTATGGTGTTTTTGTTGATGAAAACAATCAAGAATATAAAATAAAAACTCAAATTGATTCTTATGCAAAATTTGAATTTGATACTAAGTATTTACCAAAAACAGGTAAATATAAGCTAAATCGAATTATTGATTTAAATAATAACATTGTTCGTGAAAATGAGAAGCTAAAACCTGAACAGAAAATTGAAGTTTTAAAACCAGTTCCAACTAATGTATATGAGGATCAAAAAAACGAAAAGCACATTCAATTAAAAGTAAATAAAATACTTGCTAATAAAATTTTAGTCGCAAAATTTGTAAATCAAAATAATGAAGTTTATAGTATTGAAGCACATGTTGGATTAGATCAAAAAATTGATATTGATACAAGTAGTTTAAAAGATGGCAATGTTTATTATTTAAAAGATCTAATTTTAAAAGATTCAAATCCATTAACAAAAGTTGTAAATGTTAATGATATTGATGAACAGTTTAAAAAAATTGATAAAACACATACTTATGATAATGAAGGTAATCTTGTTTTAAAAGTTGATTTAACAAATAAAACTAAAAACCAAGCCTTGCCAACAGCAGTTTTTAAAGATGAAAATAATAAAGAATATTTAATACCAGCGTTGAGTGTAAAAAATAATGTTGGGTATTTTAATACTAAAAAACTACCTTTAAATCACAAATATGAATTAAACCGAATTGTTAACAATAATGAATTAAATGATGTTTTAGTGCCAAATAATGAATTAATGCTTGAACATAAAGTTAGTGTAAATAAACCAACAAAAGCTAAAGTTAATTTTATTGATAACAAAAAAGTATATGAAGTTGATTTAGGTGTTCAATTAAAAAACACTACTCTTGAACTTACCTTAGAAGATCTAAATCATCAAACATATAAAATTAATGCAAAAACAGATGAAAAAGGACGAGCTGTTTTTGATATTTCATCTTTAGGTGATAATAATTTATATGAAGTTATTGGTATTAAAAAAACTAATGAAGTTGATGTTGTTAATCTTAAACAAATCCCATACCATAATCGATCAATTAATAATTTAAATTCAAACGCATTAAATACCCCATATCAATATACAAAAAATGGTGATATTAATTTAATTGCTAAAGTAGCGCCATATTATGTTAACCAACAAGTATATGGAATTTTTAAAGATCAAAATAATCAAGAACACCAAATTTTAGCAAAAGTTAAAAAAGATGGAACCATAGCATTTGATACAGGTGCATTAAATAATAACAGTAATTATTCACTAGACAAAATTGTTTCAGTTTCAAACCCACAAAATGTTTTGGTTTCAAATTTTGATTTAACTTCAAAACAAAAACAATTAATTAAAAAGCCAGCTGCTAATGCAAGTGTTGATTTAACTAAAAAAACTCAAATTTTAGAAAATTTAAATAATGATTTAATTAATCAAAAATTAATAGCAACTTTTGTTGATAATAATGATAAAGAATATAAAGTAGTTGCTAATGTGGATCAAAATAATAAAATTATTTTTGATAGTAATGATTTACCAAAAGGATATATTTATCATTTAGCTAAAGTTGAAAATAACGATTTAAATAAAGTCATTAATCTTAATGATTTTGAACTAAAAGATAAAATAATTGATAAACGAGATTTGAATTTATTAGATTCACATCCAGATTTTACGTACGATAATGATGGAAATTTAGAAATTCACACTCAATTAGCAAATGATTTAAATGATGATTTAAAAGAAAAAGCTTTAAATAATGCAAATGTCAAAGGAATTGTTGTTGATCAAAATGGTGTAGAACATGAGATAGATGTAAGTATTGATGCTAATGGCAAGGTTATTATTCCAACAAAAAATTTAGCAAATAATGACCCAACTAAACCTAATATATACACACTCAAAAAAGTCGTTTTAAAACAAAATAATCAACCAAATATTGATCTAATTAGTGAAGAACAATTAAGTGGTGATAATCATATTTCATTTAAAAAACCAACAATAACTGCTAAAACTAAAGAAAATGATGATTATGAAATTAGTTTTTCAAATCCTAGTTTAGCAAATAAAAAAATTAAATTAACATTTAAAATTGATGATAATAATAGTAATACAAAAACGGTTGAAGCTAGTATTGGTTTAGATGGAAAAGCTATTTTTAAAACAAGTGATGATGCAATTTTTACACCAGATCACAAATATACACTAACAAAAATTGAAGCTGATAATAAAAAAGTTGCTAATATTGATGAAATTTCACCATTAGATCGAATAATTAATAAACAAAAAAATGGTAATGTTAATGCTGATAATAAGCATGAGTTTAAAATACCAGATCAAAAAAATAAAAATTTAATTGCTATTTATAAAGATAAAAATAACAATGAAATTCATGTTCCAATCAAAACTGATGATAAGGGAAAAGTTAATGTTGATCCAAACAATAATTTATTTGATCCTAACAAAATTTATGATTTTGATAAAATTGTAGATTTAAATGAATATCCAAACAAAACAATATTAGATAGAAATAGTATTAACAAAGATGTTAGTGCAATTAATGATGGTGTCGATCAAGCTCGTAAGCTTGTTTTAAAAGCACCAGCAGTTTCTAACATAACAGCAAATGCTATTAATTTCCAAGTAAACTTATTTGATTTAAATAAACTATCTTATAATCGTCAATTTGCACTAACAATTGCTAAAGTTAATGATTTAAATGATACACAAAAATACATTGCAACTTATGATCCAAAAACTAACAACTACAAACTAAATTTTGATTTTACACACTTAGATGCAAACACAAAATATAAAGTTATTGATGTTGAATTATTAAAATTAAACAACAAGGAAAAGCCAATAAAATTAGTTAAAGATGATGTTTTAAATTTTGAATTCACAACAAGCCCAGCAACTACTATTAATCCACCAATTTGAACTAAATTTGATGCGGTTGTTAAAACTAATAATGATACAACTATCACCTTTGAAATTGATGATAAAGATAATATTTTAAAAAATGATCAAAAAATCTATGCACAGTTAGCTTTAATGGATGATGATTTATTAGATACAGATGTTATTAACCCTTTAGTTAATTTTAGTAAAACTAATAAAATCGCTTCAATTAATGGTCTTGATTTAAAAGGAAATAGTAAATATAGTATTAAAAACTTATATTATTTAAATGACCAAAACCAAAAGGTGTATTTATTTAAAAATGATGTTACAAAATATGAACAATATTTTATTACAAATCCTCATAAGATCAATTTATCATTTAATAAAAGCGCTGCAGAACAAGATATTTTTGCAGACCATGCTAATTTATTTATTGATTATAAAGATCATGATCAAAAAATACGAATTAATGATGATGTTAAAATTTATTATCAAAATATTGATAACACTAAAAATGAACTACAAATTGGATATGGAAAAGTTGTTGCAAATAATAAAATTAAATTCAATTTGGTTGGTTTAAAAGAAAAAACAACATATGTTATTAAAAAACTTGAAGCTTTAAATAAGAGTGCAAGCAGTATTGTTAATAGTGAATTTGATTTACTAGATCCAAATACTAATTTTAGTACATCTAATAAAAACACAACCCTAGTGGGTCTAAATTCAATTGATAATTGAAATAATGATCAAGCTCCTATAATAAATGCCAAAATTAATATAGGTGATGATTTTCAAGATAATCAACAAGTTAAATTAATTTATGTATCAAATGATAACAAAGAGATTAAATCAAAAGCAGTTACTTTAATCAAAGGACAAAGAAATTATCAATTCGAATTTTCAAATTTAATTAAGAATCGTTTATATACTTTTTCTAAAATCGTTTATGAAACTAATAATCAAGAATTACATAAGTTAGACACGTTAACTCATCAATTTAGCATCAATCCAAGTAATAATGCAATTTCTTTAAAAAATAACACTAATATTGAAGTTACAAACCGTATATTAGTTAATAATGACCAATCATTAATTTCAGCAAAGATTGAAGTTGATGACATTGATAATGTTTTAACTACAGCTGATAAACCAAATATTGTTTATCAATTAGAAAATGATCTTGGCACAGAAAATAATTTAAAATTAGCAAGTGATGCACAAGTAGTTGTAGAAAATGATAAAAAATACTTAAAATTCAATTTAGATGGTTTAAAAGTTAATCAAAATTATGTGATTAAACAAATTAGTTTAACTCAAAAACCAACTAATGCTCATTTCAATTTTGCAAATAATAAAACTAATAACATTGTTTATTCATATGATGAACAAAATAAAATTAGTTTATCAAACAATATTATTGGAACATCTTATAGTCCACAAACGATTAATAATAATAAAAAATCAGTTGATATTAAGGTTGGTTTACAAGCTGATAATCAACTTTTATTAAATCAATATTTACGTTTAAAATTCAAACGTTTAAATGATAATGCAATTGTTTGAAGTGAACCAGTACAATTTGTTACAAATAATAATAATAATAATAATGAAATTACTTTTAAATTAACTAATTTAATCAACAATCGTACTTATAAACTAGAAGGTTTATATTATTTTGAAAATCAAAATTTAACAGATACAATAATAAATAATGAAATTAATTTTAAAGATAATGTTAATAAGCAAAATATTGAATTTGAACCATCAACAACAAGTATTGAATATGATATTAGTAATGCTAGCAAAGAAGTTACTGCTAATAGTGCTAAAATAACTTTTAAAGTTAAAACAAACGATCAAGCATTAGAAAATGATCAAATTGTTGAAGCAACTTTTGTTGCAACTAATAATTCAAATGATAAAAAAGTTGTTGAAACAAAATTAACTAATGTAAATAGTTTATTTAATGAAGGACAATTAGAATATAGTCTAAGTGGTTTAATTGAAGAAACTACATATCGTTTAATTAAAGTAGTGTTTAAAAATAAACCAAATAAGGCATACAAACCATTAAACAACAATAACATTATTTTTGAACATAAAGACAATACTCAAGCTAAAGAGTTCTCTACAACAAAACAAGATCACAAAGTGATTAGTGTTACATCAAGTGTTTCAACCAATACAACACAACAAGAAATAACTGTTAAAATAGATGGTATTCAACGTGCATGAAATAATAAAAAACTTGAATTAGTTTATGAATCAAATATTTCAAATGATCCTGAAGTAAAAACATCAGTTGATAACAATAATAGTGATGTTGTTTTAAGCTTTAATAAAAAAGAATATAAATTAACATTAAATAATTTAAAACCAGGACGTCGTTATAGTTTAAAGAAAATTAATATTAAACAAGTTAATAATAACCAAGATCTTGAATTTACAAAAGAATCAAATGTAAGTAACTCATTTGATGTTAATTTACAAACTCAAATTACTGCATCAAGCATTGAAGAAATTAACGATCGTGCTGCTAATAAATTACATGAAACAAGTATTAAAATTAATTTAAATGATCAAAACCAAATTCTAAAACAAGGTGATAGTGCTGAAATTACCTATGACAATGATCAAAAAATTAATGCCACTGTGATGGTTGATTCACAAAATCAAAAATACTTACAAGCAACATTAACAAATTTAGTTTTTAATCAAGATACTATTATTAAAAAAATTGAATTCAAAAATTTAAATCAAACTTTTACTAAAGTAGGTAAAAATAACACTAATGTAATCTATGATGAAAATGATGTAAATAAATTAAAAATTAATAATGATTTTCAAATTGTGGGACCACTATCAACTGATACTAATAACACACAAAATATAGTGGCTAATAACAAACATGTAATTTCTTCAACACTAGATTTTAAAGTTAATCCACATATTAGTAAGAATTTGAAATTTAAACTTAAATTTCAAAATATGAATGGTGAAGTTGTTTATAGTCCAATTTTAACTAATAGTTCAATTATAGTTAATAACAATAAAAACGTAATTAATTTTACTTTAGCTAATTTAAAATCAAATCAATTATATAAATTAGTTGATGTTTATTATATTGATGATAATAATGATACTATTAATGACAAAAACAAAGTACCAAAAGCAAATGATGTAACTCGCATAATTAATATTGCAGCTGATAAAACAACAATTACTAGATCAAACAATAATTGAAATAGTACAGCAACAAGTTCACAATTTGAATTTGAAGTAAGTAGCGAAGATGGTAATGATGTATTAGAAAATTTAAAAGCAACAATTATTTTTAAAAAAGATCAAACATTATTAACACCAATTGAAGTTAATATTACTAAAGAAAATGATAAATATTTGATTAAAGGTGAAATTACTAATTTAGAACCAGAAAATACGTATACACTTGAGTCAATTGTCTTAGCTAAACCAAGCAAAACAAATGGCCCATTAAATGTTGAAATCACAAATAAAGATAACATTTCATTTGAAACAAAAGCTGGTAATTATAAAGTTATTCAAATTAAATCACAAAATCCATCCACAGCAAATACTAAACAAAAAATTACTTTAAAAGTTGATGGTGTGCAAAATGCTTGAAATCAAAAACAATTAGAAATTACTTATACTTCAAGTGATAGTTCAACAAGAACTGCAACAATTACATTAGAAAAAAATAAATTTGAATATGAATTTGAATTAACTAACTTAGAAAAAAATCGAACATATACATTTACTAAAATTGAATTAATTAATGGTAATAGTACTAAAACAGCATTTAATAAAGATGATTCAGTTCAAGATAAATTTATTGTTTTAAGTGATAATCAAGTTGGTGTTAATAGCATTACTGAAATTAGTGATCGAAATTTTGATAATTTAACAACTGCAAAAGTTTGATTTGAATTAAATGATGCTGATAATATTTTAAGTAATGATGAACAAGCTACAATTACTTATGATAGTAATAGAACTGCTAATGCAAAAGTAATTACTAATCAAAATAAAAAATATCTTGAAGCAACACTTGATAATCTAGTTTTAAATCAAGATACTATTATTAATAAAATTGAATTTAAACAAAAACCTCAAAATGCAGGTAAAAATGTTGGTATTAACAATACTAATGTTATTTATGAAGCAACTAATTTATCAATTAATAATAATTTAAAAATTAGTGGTCCAAATAGTAATATAAAAGAAGTTGAAGCAAACAATAAAGCCAACGTTTCAATTAAATTAGAACTAGACACAAATGATCATATTACAAAAAACTTATATTTAATTGCTAAATTTGAAAGTAATGATGGTCAAACCGTTTTAGGTTCGCCAATTTCTTCAGATAGAATTGTTAAAAGTGGTAATAAAAAAGAATTAACTATTAATTTAAATAATTTAAAATCAAATCGACAATATAGTTTCAAAGGATTATATTATGTTAATTCTTCAAGTCAAACTAGTCTAAATGACAATAATAAATTTGTAAATAATCCAAATGTTGATCATAAAATAACTATTAAACCATCAATTACTACAATTCAAAAAGATGGTGATTGAACACTCCCACAACCTAATGCGCAAAAATTTAAATTTAATATTAATTCAGATGATAGTAGTGATTTTAGTACAGATTTAAATGTAACCATAACATTTAAAGATCAACAAAATACTAAAAAAATAATCACAACTAAACTAAAACAAAATAATCAAAATCAGCAATGATATGTTGAAGATACTATTAGTAATTTAGCTTATAGTGATACATATAAATTAGATGATATTTCAATTAATAAACCAAATAATGCTTTCGCTGATCTAAAAATTCAAATTCAAGATAAAGAAAAAATTAGTTTTACAACTCAAAGTGGACCTACTCAATTAATTAGTTTAAGTTCTAATAATTTAACTTGAAGTGATGAATTTAATTCAACAAATAGTCAAACTATTACTGCAACAGTTTCTGGCGTTAATGATTTATATAACAATCGTAAAATTAAATTAGTATACGAATATACAAGTGCTAATAATCAAAAAACACAAATTGAATCAAATGAAATAACTTTACAAAAAGATCAAACAACTTATGTAATAACATTACCAATCAATGTTGCTAATCGTCAATATTCATTTAAAGAAATAAAAATTGAAACTACTGTTAATAGTAATAATTATGAAGTAATTAATAATCAAAATAGTGTATCTAATAGCTTTAATGTAAATCCATCAAGAACAGAGTTAGTTGTTGAAAACAATGATTTAGCAACAAATATAACAAGTACAAGTGCAACAATTACATACAAATTAAAATCTAAAGATCATGTTTTTGCTGTTGGCGATAGAATTGTTGTTTATTTTAAATCTAATGAAGATGAACGTCAACAAATATCATATACAAAAACGATCACAAGTGTAAATAATGAAGGAACTGAAGCTACAATTACTTTTAGTACTGATGAAACATTAAGAGAAGAAGCCAATTACAAACTAGTTAAAGTTGCATTTGTGCGAAAACCTACACTAGCTCATACTAATATTAATAGTAATGAAAACAATGTTGTTTTTGAAGATGATAATTCAAATCATAATTTTAAAACATTAACTGTTGATCATAAGGTTACAAGCATTAATTCTAGTGATAATATAAGCACAACAACACAAACAGTAAATATTAATATTGATGGTATTCAACGAACTTGAGCTAATCAATTAGTTCAATTAGTCTATACTTCAAATAATAATGAAGAAGTTTTAAGTAACCAAAAAACATTAGTTTGAGGAACAAATAATTATAGTTTTGAATTAACTAATTTAAAACATAATCGAACATACACTTTAAAAGAAGTAAAAATTATTAAAAATAATTCTAATGGTCAAATTTTCCCATTAGCAACTAATGTAAATGATAATTTTACTGTTAATCGATCAGCGCCAATTAGTATACAAAATTTAGAAGAAGTAGCTGATCGTCAAGCTACAAATCTAACATCTGCAACAATTAAATTAACACTTAATGACCCTGATAATGTTTTAAATACTAATGACCAATTATCAATTAATTATGGTACAAACAATAAAACTATTAGTGGTAATGTAAGTATTGGTAATAATGGTGAAAAATATGTTCAACTAACATTTAGTGACTTAACACTGAATGAAACAACCATTATTAATAAAATTAGTTTTAATACTAAGCCTAATAAAGCAGTACAAAATGTTGGTATTGATGTTTATGATAATAATAATGTTATTTACGAAAATAAAAATAGTACTAATACATGAACCATTAATAATGATTTAAGTATTAGTGGACCTTTAAGTACTGAACATAATTATCAACAAGAAATAGAAGCAGCTAATAAAAATGTAGTTACTTCAACACTAAAACTTAAAATTAACAAGCGTATTACTAAAAATCTTAAATTTAAGCTTAAATTTATTGCAACTAATGGTGATATTGTTTATAGTGATTTAATCGATAGTTCTAAAATAAAAGAAGATAATGGAAATCAAATTATTAATTTTGCTTTAACTAATTTAAAGTCAAATCAATTATATACTTTTAATGGTTTGTATTATTTTATTGATGCAAATAATACAAATGTTGTTGAAAACCAAAACTTTGCAAAAGCTAATAATGTTAAACGAACAATTAATATTACACCTGGTGATACAACAATCACGAAAGCAGATGATTTTAGTAGTAATATAACAGCAAATAGTGCAAAAATTAAATTCGAAGTTAGAAGTGGAGATGAAGGAGCTTTAAGCAATACAATTGAAGCAACTGTTGTTTTTAAAAATCAAAACAATGAACAAACAACTCCTATTAAAACATCTTTAAAACAAATTAATGGTAAATGAATTATTGAAGCTGATATCAATAATTTAAAACCTGAAATTACTTATACATTAGATAGTATTAGTTTATCAAAACCAACAAATACTGCTAACAACCTTAAAGTTAATATTAATAATAAAGCAAATATTAATTTTAAAACTGCTGCTGAAAATTTTAAAATTACTAACATTACTTCAACACAAACTTATATTAATACTAATCAACAAACTATTAATGTTAATGTTGATGGAATTCGTGATGCATGAGTTGGTCAAAAATTACAATTAGTTTATACTTCAAACACTAATGAGGAAATTAAATCTGATGAACAAACTATTACAAAAAATAATTTTTCATATCAATTTAATTTTAGTAATTTAGCTCATAATAGAAAATATACATTTAGTAAATTAGTTATTAAACAAACAAATAGTGCAGATACTAACTTTGATAATACAAACAATATTACACATGATTTTATTGTTAAATCTAAAACACCAATTAGTGTTGTTGATATTAATGAAATAGAAAATCGTCAAACTAATGCTTTAACAAGTGCAAAAGTTAAGTTTGAATTAAATGATTTAGAAAATGTTTTAAGTAATGATGAACAAGCGCAAATTACTTATAATACTAACAAACAAATAATGGGCAAAATTATTGTTGATAGTAGTAAAAATAAAAAATATCTTGAAGCAACACTTAATGATTTAGTATTAAATGAAGACACTATTATTAATAAAATTGAATTTATTACAAGACCAAAGAAGGCTGCTGATTTTGTTGGTGCAAATAGTTCTAATACAATTTATGAATTAACAAATAATACCCAAAATAATCAAAAACTTAAAGTTAATAATGATTTTATTATTAGTGGTCCTCTTGCAAGTGATAATAATGCAATTGAGACAAAAGAATATGAACAAAAAAATAATGTTAGTTCATCAATTACACTAAAAGCAAATCCATACATTATTAAAAATTTACAATTCAAATTAAAATTCACAAATCAAAATGATGAAAGTGTAGAAAGCGATTGAATTAGTAATTTTAATAGTCAAGAAAATAGTCATACAATTAACTTTAATTTACAAAATCTAAAATCAAACCAAACTTACTCATTAGCAAATATTTATTATCTTGACAAAACAACTAATCAAATTATTAATTCACAAACCGTTTCAAAAGTAGATAATTTTAAAAAGCAAATTGTTGTTAAACCAGGTAAAACAATTATTGCTAAAGAAGGTAGTTAAACTGAGCCTAATACAAATAATGAAACTAATTTTAGTTTTAATATTAATTCTCAAGATGGTAATGATGTTTTAGAAAATGTTAAAGCAACTATTAAATTCAAAAATAATACTACTCAACAAATTATTTCAACAATAGCAACAATCACTAAAGAAAAAGATAAGTGATTAATTAAAGGAAAAATATCTAATTTAGACCCAAATACAAAATATAGTTTAGAAACTATTGAATTAAGCAAACCAACTAAAACAACTAATAATCTTATTGTTGAAATTACAGACAAAAACAATATTAGTTTTACAACTCAACAAATAGATACACAATTAACTAATTTAGAAGTTAAAACAACATCACAAAATGACTTAAATAAAAAAACAATTACTGCAACATTTTCAGGTGTTAATGATAACTTTAAAGATAAACAAGTTAAATTAATTTATAAAGATAACAATAATCAAGTTTATGAGAGTGAAACAATAACATTAGTAAAAAATCAAACAAAATATGATTTTAATTTACCTAGTTTAATTCCTAATCGTAAATATACTTTTGATTCTATAAAAATTAGTCAAACACCAAATAATAATCAGTCATTTATTGATTTAGCAAAAAATTCTATAACAAATGAGTTTACGATTGCACAAAGTACTACAAATATTGAATGAATTCAACCAGAAAATGATGAGATAAACGCACGTGGAGCAAAATTAACATTTAAAATTAAAACACAAGATGCTATATTAACAACTAATACAAAAGTTGAAGCTTATTTTGCTCCAGTAAATGCAATAAATGATCAAAGTCAATGGAAACTATTTACTAGAGATTTAACAGATATTGATCAATCAAAAAACATTGGTACTTGAACACATGATTTAAGAAATCAGACATATTTTGATGAAGAAACAGAGTATGTATTAGTTAAAATTAAATTCAAATATAAGCCATCTTTAGCTTTTGCTAATATTAATAATAATGCTGATAATATTATTTATCAATATACTAACGCTTCACCTAAATATGCATTTACAACAAAAGTTGGGGATCATAAAATAAATAGTATAACTTCAACTTCAACAACAAATAATTCTGCTCAAAATATCAATGTTACATTAACTGGAGTTAAAAATATTTGATTAAATAAACAAATGAAATTAACATATCGTGGAAGCGATAATGAACTTATTTCATCAACAACTAATATAGTAAAATCAAAAACTTCATATACATTTACTTTAAATAATTTAAAACATAATCGTGTTTATCATTTAGAAAAAGTAGAATTAGTTGATAATAATACAACAACTCCTTTCGCTAAATTAGATAATATAACTAATTCATTTATTGTAGAACGAACTGAAGCTGTAAATATTAGTGGTATTGAAGAGTTAGAAAATCGTAATCCAAATAATTTAAATAGCACAGTAGTTAAAATTAGTTTAATTGACACAGATAATGTATTAGATGCTAATGAAGTTGTAAATATTAGTTATAACAATAATAAAACAGTTCATGGAACTGTTAAAGTGCAAAACAAAAATAAATATATTGAAGCAGTATTTAATGATTTAGTTTTAAATGAAGACACAGTTATTAAAAGTATTAATTTTGCTAATAAACCATCAAAAGCTGGCGAAAACATTGGTATTAATAAAACTGATAACAAGATTTATGATAATGTAATAAACACAAACAAATCATTAATAATTAACAATAATTTTAAATTGGTTGGTCCAACTGTAAATAGACAGATTACTAAAGAAGCAAATCAAAAAACAAATATTACGTTTGATTTAGATGTGAATATAAATCCAAAAATTGCCAATAATTTAAGATTTAAAGCTAAATTTAAAGCTACAAATGGTGAATTTGTTGAGACAAATATTGCTACTATTACATCAATTAGTAATAAACAAAAAATTAATTTTACATTGACTAATTTAAAAGCTAATCAAATGTATACTTTAAGTGAGCTTTATTACCTAACAAATCCTAATGATAATACGATTGTTAATAATAATAAAGTTCAAAAAGAACCAAATGTTTCAAGAATGATTTTGGTTAATAAGGGATCAACATTAATTAGCAAGTTTGGTGAATGAAATGAAATTAGCGATACAACAGCACAATTTAGTTTACTAGTTAATTCAGAAGATAATAATAATGAATTAAAAAATGATGCAATAGCTACAGTTAAGTTTAAAGACAATCAAAATAACATTAAAACAACTACTGTTAATTTAACTAAAGAACAAAATCAATGATTAATTAAAGGGTTACTAACTCAATTAAATCCAGAAACTGAATATCATTTAGAAACAATTAGCATTACTAAACCTAGCAATCTTGTTCAAGATTTAGATATTAAAATTCAAAATAAATCAAATATTAAATTTACAACTGAACCAGGAGCAACAGTATTGACTGCTTTAAATGTAGATAATAATGCAATTAGTACTGATACACAAACAATTCATGCAACTTTTTCTGGAGTTAATAACAAATATCAAAATCGTAAAGTTAAGTTGATTTATAAAGACAATAATGATCAGATTTATGAAACAAATTCAATCACTTTATCTAAGAAAAATAAAAATTATGATTTTACTTTAAACAATTTAATTGCAAACCGAAATTATATTTTTTACAAAATACAAATTACTGATGTAACTAATGATACAACTTATGTTGATTTGAAAAAAATCGATAATTTAACTAATAGTTTTAAACGTAATCCATCATTAACAAGTGTTGAATTAAATCAAGCAACTAACATTACACATAATAGTGCTATTTTAAACATCACACTAAAATCAGTTGATAGAGTATTTGAAGTTAACCAACAAGTTATAGTTTATATTACAAGTCCAGATGGACAAATACTTCATTGAACTAGATGAATTAATCAAGTTAATAATGATAAAACTCAAGCTACAATTAATCTTGACACAGGAATGTCGTTAAACGAACAAGTTGAGTATAAATTACTAAAAGTTGAATTTACTCAAAAACCTAATTTAGCATATGAAAGATTAAACAACAATAACATAATTCAAAATAGTAATAATAATGCGAAGTTCACTACAAATGTTGGACCAACAAAACTTATTAGTCTTTCATCAGTAAGTACAAATAACACATCTTGAAAAATTAATGCTGTCGTTTCTGGTGTTAATAATGATTATGTTGGTCGCAAAATTAGATTATCTTACAAAGATAATAATGACAATATTGTTAGAACAAATGAATTGTTATTAGAAGAAAGAAATAAAAAGAATTATCAATTTAATTTTAATAACTCATTAATTACTAATCGTGAATATAGATTCTATAAAGCAGAAATTACAAACGCAAAAAATTCAAATACTTTTATTGATTTAGAAACTAATAACGATGTTAACAATAATTTTACAATTAACCCAGGTAATACACATTTAATAGTTGATAGTAGTAAATTTGCTACAAATATTTCAGAAAATAGTGCAACAATTACAGTTAATATTACTTCAACTGATGGTGCTTTTGAAAATAATCAAGAAGTTGAAGCTAGATTTGAATCAATTGAAAATCCATCAGAAACTAAAGTATTTAATGGTGTATTAACTAATGTTTCAAATGACAAAAATAATGCTACAATCACTTGAAACTTACAAGGATTAAAAGCTCAAACAGAATATAAATTTATATTTGCTAAATTTAAAACAAAACCCCATTTAGCTAAATGAGAATTAACACCTAATAAAAATAATGTCGTATTTGGTGGAACTCCAGAATTTAAATTTAGAACAATGTTTAAAAAACCTAGATTAATTAAATTAGAAAGTCATAATATTGATTTTAATCCTGCAAATCTTTTCATGCCAAACAAAGAATTAGGAAAAATTAAAGCTACTATTTCTGATTTCAATGATAGTTATTTAAATAAAAGAATTAGGTTAATTTATGAATCTAATGATCACAAAGAATGATCAACTAATGAATTGGTTTTATCTAATAATAAAGTTGAATATGAATTTGATGTTAAAAACATTACATCAAATAGAAAATATTCATTTAGAAGAATTGAAATTTACAATAATAAATTTGAAGTATTGGATAATGTCAATAATATTACTGATGAATTTATCTATTATAATGCACCTACAACTATTACAGTTCCAGGTGATTTAGCTTCAAATATTAGCAGTAATGATGCAACATTTAAATTAGGTTTGAATTCAAGTGATAAAATTCTTGAGGATGGACAAGCCATTAGTGTTATTTTAGCTAATAAAAATTATCCAAACGATACAAGTAAATACAAAACATATACAACATTTGTGAGTCAAACTAGAAATGATGGAATGTACGCAAATATTGTTCATGAGTTAAATAATTTAGATGAACATAGTACATATTTTATTAAAGAAGTTAAATTTATAAATAAACCAAATAAAATTATTGAACATCCAAATTGAAATAATAAAATTTTTGATTCAACTAAGAGTTTCCAAACTTATGAATTTACTACTAAATGAGCAAATTATAACGCAGAGAAAAAAGAGCCATGAAATGATACTACAAGAAATAGTGCAGAATTTAAATTTAAATTAACAACAAGTGGCATTATATTAAATACAAATACACATTTTAAAATAACTTTTAGAAAAGATAATGATCAAAATCATCAAGAGAAAATTTATACTGGAAATTTATCTCTAGAAGGTAATGAATGAATCTTAAAAGGAAAATATGAAAATTTAGATCCTAATAGTACATATACATTAGATTCTATTAAATTATCTGTTAATAATAACTTTGACAATGATAGTGTAAATGTTCAAATTGCAAATAAAGATCAAATTAAAATTAAAACAAAAATAGATGAACCAGTAATTCAAGGGATTACATATGATGCTAACAATAAAGTAATAACTAGAAAAATTAAATTAGAAATTAATAATATTGATCCAAGTGAAAACGGTGATCAAATATTATTAGAATATACTTATGATAATGGCACTCGAACTAGAATGACAACTCCGTTAATTTTGGATAAGAACAAAAAAGACTATGAAGTTACAATTAATAATTTAACTTATAATCGTGAATATACATTAAAAAATATTATTAAAATTAAAAACGGTCAAGCACCAAAAGTATTAAATATTAGTAATAGTATAAATAAAAAATTTGTTGTAGACCCAAGTATTACAAAAGTTTCAAACTTTAAAAATGACAAGTATGAAATAAATTATGCTAATTTAACTTTTACAAGAACTCTAGAATTTGATATTAATAATTCTGATGAATGATTTATTCCTACAAAAATTCAATCATACAAACCACGTTCTTTAATTTGAAATATAAGCAATAATAGTCGATTTAATGATGATAGAATTGAAACAAAAATTATCTATATTGATAATAAACCAAAAATTCAAATTAAAATGAAAAATTTAAGTTTAAATGAATTTAATCAAAAATATCAAATTAGATCAATTTATTTCTCAGGAAAAGTTAATGATAATTTAAATCAATTATTAAATAATCAGCTTGAAAATGCTGTTTATTTATGAAATTCTCGTTTCCAATATTTACATGAAGAACAATACTTTATTGAAGGAACTGGTGATATTAAGGGAGTTCTAGAATTAAATAGTACTGATAATGGTTTTGGTGCAGATAATAATAGACAATATAATTATGTGAAGTTTAATGGTTTATTAAAAGATTTACAAAAATTCTCACCGCAAGGAAACAATAACCAAACAATTTTTGCTAAGTTACTTTTTGTTAATCTAAATAACAATAAACTTTATCAGACAGGTTTAGGAATTATTAAAGATGATAATAAAGTCAATAATTATGACGATTCTTCAAACTTCATTGTTCCAGCTAATGAATGACCGCGGAGAAGATATCAATTATATGGATTGAAATATTGATCAAATACTGGTAACTATAATGAAAATAATGCAAAAATCGCTTTAATTCCTTTAGAAAAACGTTCAAGTAAAGTTTGAGATAGATCTTAATATCAATTACTATAAATCTATTCTTATATTAATATAGGGATAGATTTTTTATTTTCAAAAATATGGATTTTGCTTTTATTTAATTTTAATAATAAAAAATTTACCCCAATATTTATTGGGGTAAATTAATATTTATTTACAAATATAGTTTTTTACTTATAAAATAAGATGATTATAATTTTGGAATTTTAATACCATGTTTTGCGTAAAAACCTAGCATGCCATCATAACTAATTTCAGAATATCCTCCATCTTTAACATTTGCCCCTGCGAAGGATAAAATTAAACCAACTAAACGACGCTTATCATCATCATTTTTAGCTTTATCTCATATTTCTTTAAAAATAGTTGAGGGATTTTGTGCAGTATATGTTGATTTAGCAACAGGATAGTAATAATATGAACCATTTGCTGCTTTATAAATGGTTCCCCCATTTGCTTCTGGACTAATTGTTTTTCCATTTATTAATTCACCTTCATTACCCCTAGCGTTAGCAAGATTTTTAGGGTTTATATATCCATCAATTTTAGGATCTTGGTTTAAACTTTTAAATAAAGGATCTTGGATTATTTTTTGAACTAATTGGTCATATGTACTTACTTTATTAGTTTCATCTGTTTGTGCTAGATTAAAAGCATCAATTAAATAGTGATAAGCAGATTCTGAGATTCCTACTACACCATCAACTAGTGAACCTACAGTGTTTACACCTAATTTATATTTATCGTGAACATCAATTTCATCACCAATTTTGTTAACATGTCCTTGAAATTGAGTACCATTTACAGCGTTTTCTAGTAATTTTTCAATTGCTACTCCTAATCGTTTAACAATTGAAAAACGAATAACACCGTTTTTATTTCCGCTTATATTAGTATTTTTAAAAGTATTTGCTTCTTTATTAATTGTCTTATCGTTTTCTTGTTCAGTATCTACGCCTATTATTGCTACTTTGTGTGAAGTTGTGCTAATTGCTTCATTAACTGCTAAACTCATTTGGGTAATTGCTACTGGTAAAATTAAATCAGCTTTTTTAGAAATTAGTTCCTTAAGGATTTTTTTAGCATTTTCATTATTTTCATCAAATCCTCCAGCACTACTTTGTGAAGCTTGAACCTCATTTACTTTGATCCATGTTTTAGATTCACTACTTCCTTCTTGTAATACTTTTTTGTTTGCTAAATGCTTGTTTGCTCATTCAATACCCAAGGCAAATCCTGCTAAATAATTAGTAGTGTTTTTAGCATTTAAAGCAACATATCCTCCCCAGTTAAGTTGGCCATCTGTTGCAAAAATGTTTTGGTTTGCATTTAGCATATAAGCGGCAGCAATTCCACCTAAAAAAGCAGCATCATCAACTTTAAAATAAACACTTGCAACACGATTTGCACCATCAAATAAAGAAGGATCATTATTTGCATTATAAACTGTATCTAATAAAAAACCAACAGCATTTTTATCAAATTTAGCGTTTTTTATTGCGTCTTGTAGATAATTGCTTTGTGAAAACCCTGGTAATAAAAATGCACGTTTTCCATCTTCGACCATACTTTTATGGATTGTTTGAAAACCTTCGCTTGTATCAGATTTAGGCGCTTTTCAATAATAATGTGAATCATTTAATTCACTATTAGAAGAACTTATTTCATCTTTAACATTAACATTTGGTTCATTATTTTTAGTAACAGAATTATTGTGTTTTGCACAAGCTGTTGCTACAACTGTTGTTGTGATGAACGCTAGTGTACTTAAAGCTCCAATTACTATTTTTTTAATATGTTTTTTTATCATATTTCTGCTCTCCCTTTATTTATTTTTTAATTCCAACAATTTTACTTTTTTTAAATTGTCCAAAAATACTGTATAAATGATATCATATTTTAAATTTTTAACTTCTCAACACAATTTAAAATATTAGATTAGCACTATTATTTAAGTTGAATTATTGTTTACTATGCTTTTGCTTAATATTTTTTTTATAAATGGGTTTTAGTGTAGTAATTTATGAAATATTGGTATTTACACAAAATAAATTCAAAAAAAAAAAAAAAATGTGTTTTAATTAAATTATGTTAAATCGTTTTAGAAAATAAATATTAATATGAAAATGAAAAATAATAAGAAAATACATTGAAAAAAGCATATTAAAATTGCTTCTTTTTTAATATGTTTAAATCTATGTTGATCAGCTGTCATAATCGGAATTGTTTTAAGATTTTATGATAAGGAGAATTCAATTATTTTTGTAGATCAAAATAATGATTCTTATTGATTAAAAATTCATGATAAAAAAGATCTTAAAACCGAGATTAATAACCATTTACCACAAGGTAATGTTTATCGATTACAAAAAAATAAATTATCTAATTCCATAATTGGTTTAACTTTATCTAAAATAGATAAAACCAATGAATATTCAAATACTGGTGATATTGTTATTAAAGTTAATTTAAAAAACAAAGCTAAAAAGAATCCGCAAATTATGGGTGTTTTTGTTGATGAAAAGCATCAATATCATTACATACAACCAACTATTAAAGATAAAGTTGCTTATTTTAATACATCAAAATTAGCAAATAATCATGATTATCGTTTAGTAAAAATTCTTGACAAAACTGATTATAATCATGTTTTAATTCAACAAAATGAGTTAGCGATTGAACATCAAATTATGATTAGTAAACCACCTAAAACAGCTTCTTTTATTAACCAAAATAATCAAAAAATATACCGAATAAATGTAGGAAAGTGATTATTTAATTCTTCTCTTAGTTTGCAACTAAAAGATTTAAATAATCAAATTTATAGTATTGATGCTAAAGTAGATGCAGAAGGAAATGCTGATTTTGATGTAAGTAAATTAGCAAATAATAACTTCTATGAATTAGTTAACATTTATAAAAATAACACGCATCCTTTAGTTAAAGTTATTAATCCAGTTAATATCGCATATCATAATAAAACTATTAACAATTTAAATGTTAATAGTTTAAACCAACCATATCAATATACAAAAAATGGTGATATTAATTTAATTGCTAAAGTAGCACCATATTATGTTAACCAACAAGTATATGGGATTTTTAAAGATCAAAATCATAAATTACATAAATTATTAACTAAAGTTGATAATGATGGTCAGATTTGTTTTGATATTGGAAAATTAGTAAAACCAAACCAGTATCGATTAGAAAAAATTGTTTCTGCTAGTGATGAAAATATTGAATTAGCACACAATTTTGATTTATCTAGCAATCAAAAACAAACTCTTAATAGACCAAATATAGTGGTTAATTATTTTAAAAACGGGGATTATACAATAAATTTTAATGATGCAAATTTAATTAATAAAAAAATTGAACTTAAATTCAAAATTGATAATACTAATGAAATAAAAACAATACAAGCAATAGTAGATGTTAACAAAAAAATAACACTAAAGACAAATGATAATACTTTATTTGCGCCAAATCATAAATACACATTAATTGGAATTGTTGATAATAAACTAACAATCAATAACAATATTGCGAATTTAGATGATATTTTAGAAATTAACAAAGTGATTATTAAAAAACCCTTAGTTAAAGTTTTAACAAGTTCACTAGTTGAAGAACCGCGATCAGCAAATAGTATTAATTCAACAAATATAAAGTTTGAAATTAGTGATGAAGCTAATGTTTTAAATACAAGTATGAGTGCAACTATTAATTATGATAATAATAAAATTACAAAAGCTTATGTAGTGGTTGAAAATAATAAAAAATATTTAATAGCTCGATTAGATAATTTAGAATTAAATAAAACATCTTTTATTAATAAAATTGAATTTGATCAAAAGCCACCTAAAGCAATTGTAAATATTGGTTATTTAGATACTAATATTATTTATGATGATACAAAAGAAGAAAAAAATCAACCTTTGACAATCAATAATGATTTTGCATTATTACCATTAGAAAACCAAGAAGATTATTTTCAACGTAAAAATGAAGCTAATATTAAATTAAAAGTTGAATTAAAAGCCAATCCTAATATTCTAAAAAACCTTACATTTGCTGCAACTTTTAAATACAAAGACAACAAGATTGTCAAAAAAATTAAAACTAACGCTATTAGTTGTACACCAATTAAAAATGAAATAAATAAGTGAATGATCGAATTTAATTTAAAGTTTGATGACATTAAAACTGCTACATTATATGAACTAGATAATATTTATTATTTAGATAAAAATAATCCAAATAATTTAGATGAAAAACATAAATTAAATCAAATTACTTATAATTTTGAATTACAAAATCCTTTATCAATAGCTTTGGTGGAAAAATATCTAAAAAACACACTTGATGTTGATAAAAAAACTAATCATCCAGTTTGTGAAGTGAAATTATTTATTTTAAATGTTAAATATCCTTGATTAGTAAATAAAAAAGCACGTTTTGTTTTTTCTTATACAACAGTTGATGGCACAAAAAAAGAGTTTATGGCTTATAGCAATGATATTGGTAGTAGTGATCAAATAATTAATAGAGAAAATCTTTTATTTAAATTAAAAAACCGTATGTATGTTAAAATTCCATTACCAATTGCTAATCGAGAATATAATTTTGAACGAATAGAAGTTTTAAACGATGATAATACTTGAACAATTTTTAATCAAAGCTCTATAACAATTCGTTGTCGTCCAAGTCAAAACACGATTTTAACAATTGCAAGTGATTTTAATGAAAATAAAGAAAATAAGTATATTAGAAACATTTCACCAACCCAAGTTAATCTTAATTTAGAATTAATTTCCCACGACCAAGCTTTTCATGATGGTTTAGTTGCTAATTTAGAATTAATTGATGATAAAGGAAATATTAAAGGACCTTATCAAATCACACTTTCGAAAACAGATAAAGAATTTGATGGATTAATTAAAAATCATGTTGACCCTAATAAACATCAAGAATTACAAACAGGTTTAACATCATGATTAATATCAGAAAATAAAATTAATAATTTAGAACCGAATACAAAATACTATATCAATCGTATTTACTTTAGTGAAAAGCCAAATTATTTAACTTATAAATGAAATTTTGCTAATAACAATAACGAAATTTATAATCGTAATCAAGCAAAAAAAGATAATCCTCAACAGAATGATTATTCATTTACAACAACTAATTAATATAAATTCGAAAACTTTTAGTGATTATAAATTTACTAAAAGTTTTTTTAATTGTTAAAATAACTAAATTTTGGTTAATAATGATATTTAAGTTTATCTCAGCATCATTTATAATATAAATTAGATTATATATTTAATTTATAAAGAGGATTTATGATTAAAGATTTAAATAGTTATTTAAAAGACATTGATGAAATGAGTAAGAGTTCATTAAATGAGGATCAAAAACAATTAATTAAAAAAATTTTAGAAAAAACTGATCCCCAGGATTTAGATAATGTGTTTCAATTATTAATTCAACGTGTTAAGATAGGATTTAGTTTTGATGTTGCTCCAAGCGTGCACCAAACTCAAATTGCGATATTAGCTAAAAATGAGCAATTATCTTTCATGAATGATGCACATAATTTATTTAAAAATGATACTAATAGTTTAATCATTGGTGAAAACTATGATGTACTAAAGAATTTATTAGTGTTAGAGAGAGAGAGAGAGAGACTAGCGGGCGCGACGCTTACTATGATGTAATCTATATCGATCCTCCTTATAATACTGAAGCAAGTAAAACTGATGGTAATAATTTTAGCGAAAAAGATGATATAACTGCATCTAAGTTTATTTATCGTGATAAATTCAGTCGCAATGGTTGATTAAATATGATGAACGAACGTTTAAAATTAGCGAAAAACTTACTTAAAAATGATGGTGTAATTTTTGTTTCTATTGATGATAGTGAACAAGCGTATTTAAAAGTCTTAATGGATGAAATTTTTGGCGAAGAGAATTTTATATGTAGCTTTATTTGAGAAAGAACAAATCATACAAATCAAGGAAATAATGGAAAGAAGATTTTTAGAAATTCAGAATATATTCATACTTATTCTAAAAATATAAATAGCATAAATTATATTAATGAAGGCGATAAAAAAGAATTTGATACAGCACCTTTAAAAAATAATTCAAATAAAGAAATTTTAATTAAATTTGATAAAAATCAAATTTTTGTTAAAGAAAAAAATCAATTAAATGATAAACCTCTTGAATTTTTTATTAGAAGTAGATGAACACAAAACAGAATAGATCAAGAATTATTTTTAGGAACAAAATTCATATTAACAAATCAAAAAGATCAAATTATTAGAGTTAAATATAGTGATAATAAAAAAGGATTTTTAATACCAAAAGCACTTTTGAATACTTCTAAACTATATTTAGAAAAATATTTTAAATCAACAACAGAACACGGAACAAAAGAGCTTAATGATATTTTAGAAAATAATAATTTTAGTTATCCAAAACCCAAAGAGTTAATATGTTATTTATTAGAAATAATTCAAAATAAAAATGCTCGTGTTTTAGATTTTTTTGCAGGATCTGGAACAACTGGGCATGCAGTATTAGAATTGAATAAAGAAGATGGTGGAAATAGAACATTTACACTAGTAACAAATAATGAAAACCAAATTGGTACTAATGTTTGTTATGAACGCTTATATCGTATTAACAATGGTGTTGGTACTAAAAACGAAGCTGATTTTGATTGAATCAACAAAAATGAAGCTTATTTAAATAATCTAAATGTCTATGATCTAAAATACTTTGATACAAATCCAATCAAGATTGATAATAATGAAATTAAAGAAGCATTTACTAAAATGCTAGTTGATTTTAATAATACAAGTCAATCAAGTTTATTTGAAAATAAGCAACGCGAATTATTAATTAATTTAAGTACACTAAAGCCAATTGAAAAAAAGGAATAAAATCTATGAAATTAACCAAATCACAACAAAAAGCTGTTAGTCAATTATTTAATTGTTATTTAGAAAGCGTGAATAACAATAAAAAAGAAATTATTGATTTTCAAGCACCAACAGGATCTGGTAAAACCTTTATTATTACCAATACTATTAATGAAATTATTAAGACAAACAAAGCTAATGGTAGTCCTCAAAAATTAATTTTTGTAATTGCGACTTTATCATCAGCTGATTTACCATTTCAATTAGAACAAAATATGAATGAGTATAAATATTATATTAATGGTTTATTTGATGTCGAACTTAAAGAATCACCATCTTCTAAAAGTGCTAAAAAAGATAGTTCTTACAATATTTTAGCTGAAGAAAATAAAGTAATTATTTTTGGGTCTTCTTCATTTGGTAAAGGAAGAATCATTACAGAAGAAGGAATTTTAGATGCTTTTTTAGATGAAATTAAATCACAAGGATATACATTAGTTTATATCCGTGATGAAGCTCATCATGGCGGTAATGTTAATAAAACAAAAATATTTGAAGATTTTGATGAAAAAATACACAAAAATTCTTTTAAAAAAGAAGAAACACGATTTGAATATAAAATTCAAGAAGCAGCATCTTTTATTATTAAAATGACAGCAACTCCTAAAGGAATTCATAAATTAGTATTCATTGATGAAAAAGATTTAATGGATGATGATACAAAATTGTTAAAAGATGAACATGTTTATAATCTAGAAATTAAAGAACTAAAAGAAGAAAACATTGATGATGAACTATTATTAACAACTGCTTGTGAGCAATTTTTAAAAATCAAAGAGCAATATCCAAAAGCAAAAGAGTTAAAAAATATTCGTCCAGCCATGTTAATTCAAGTTGAAAATGAACCTAATAAAGAACCACAAAAAAGCGAATTTTTAGATAAAATTGAAAAAATTATTAAAATTTTAGAAAAACATAATTTATCATGAGTTAAATACTTTTCTAATGATAAAGAGGTTCAAACTAATATTTTAATTAATAAAAAAAATAATAAAATTTCTCTAAAAGAAATTTCTAAAAAGACTTCAAATGCGGATGTAATTTTGTTTAAAATTGGTCCTGCAACTGGTTGAAATATTCCGCGTGCTTGCATGTTAGTACAATTGCGAAACGTTTCTTCAAAAAATTTATCAGTACAAACAATTGGAAGAATTAAGCGTTTTCCAAATCCTAGCTTTGACAAAAACGAAATTAGCTATAATTCCATATCAAATCAATATTTTATTTATTCTAATATTATTTCAGAAGATAAAATTCGTCAAACTTTGATTTTAAAAGACAAATATAAAAATGACAGATTTTTTTATGGCGAAATTAATCAAGAGAAAGTTAATAACTATTTAAATGGAGAAACTTATAGAGAAGAAATAGTAGAGAAGTTTGAAGATTCAATTAGTAATTTTGAATACCATGTTAATAAGATTTATGAGAAATATGAAAAAAATAAATACTTAGAAGGCGAAACTTCAAAAATTGAAGGTAAAACACGTGTTTATACTAAAATTAAAAATTCAATCGAACTTGAACTTTATATTATTGAACAATTAAGAAAATACAAACATCTATTTCCTCAAAAAATTATTGATTTTCTTGAAACGAAGTTTAATGAGTGAGAAAAAAGATGAAAATTAAACATAAGCATCAACATGTATTGATATGTTATTATTAAAGAATATCTTGATCTAATTGAAGAAATATATAAAAATTCATTAGAACAAATGAAAAAAGATAATCATGAATTACTTTTTAAATTGCAAAATAATAAAAATTTACCTAATCAAAATGAAATTTTTATTCCCATTGAAAAATATAAAAAATGTGAAAACATGTTAGATTTAAATATTTGTGATAAGTATGCATATAAAGATCTTAAAGAACAAAATCACTATTTTGATTCTTCAACTGAATCTAAATTTGCAAATCGTCTTCTTTCATTATCA
>QWCU01000013.1_pt1 | contig 78600 bp, 57 predicted proteins | sample 1972601 | NCBI WGS metagenome assembly QWCU01 (sample SAMN09866700, study PRJNA288562) | Human vaginal metagenome isolate pre2_vaginal, whole genome shotgun...
GGTATAGCCACGACGTACATAAAACGTTGTAAAGGGAGACGTAAGGCGTCCATGATCGTGCAGGGCAACGCGATACATAACCTTGGTGTAGTTATGCTTTATAAATTCTGCTTCTGGTGTGCCTTGCGCTGGGAGGTGTTGCTCTGGTATGACACGAGGCAGAACACGAATGTTTACGGCAATGTTCTTTACTTCAATATCACCCTTATCGTTTTTGTACTTAAGACCAAAACGCTCAACATATACACCTGGTTTTCCAGCAAGCGGGTTCAGCGGCACCTCAGTTGACGGAGCCTCAAAGCCAACAAAACGATCAGAGTTCATAAACGCAGCTAAACCAGGTACTACCGTAGTTCCTTGTTTAATATCGTTGATGAGTTTGTCATAATTGGGCACTTCATCATACACACCAATAACAACGTCATCCTTTGCCGAAATGTCGGGAACTTCGGTTTGGTGAGCAATTAAGGTATACGCATGCTTTGGATTATTGGCAGCGTTAATTTGGTCTGCGTCTTGAATAAGCGCACCGTTTTTGTCGTACACCTGCCAATCAACAAAGCCCGAAAGTAACGCCTCAAGCTCATGCTTATGTTTAGTAATGTCGGTACCACTTTGAATGTAGAAGATGTACGGACGCGTAGAGCCATCTTTCCATGTATGTTTTGGACCAGGTAAAAACGCGAGCGGTACATAACCTTCTGGCACGGTATCTTGCTGACTTGAGTCCAAAATGTAAGGTTGCTTTTTATACTGTGCAACAAACTCATACGTCGCATCACTAAAGACTTTACCGTAGATAGCCTCAAGCTTACGAAGCGTCTTTGTTAAGTTTTCTGGCTTTAAGTCTTCGGCAGAAAGCACTATGTTTGCAGGCAAAGGCAGTGGATTGCCATCTACAGCTGTGTTGGCAAAAGAATTACCTGCAGCCAAAGCATTTGGTATATCTGTCACCAAAGATGTTTCAGACAAGCTTCTACGACGCCTTGTTTGGGCTGTTTGAACACCGTGTTCGGTACCCTCGCCTGCATGAGGTGCTGTGGGTGTTTGCTGAGCATTTGGCTTTATTTGCAACTTCCAACCTGTAAATACCCACTTGAATTCTTCACCTGAAGCGTCGGTTTGATCAACCTTTGCAATAACACTTGGAACAGCAAGCGTAATGTCGGTATTTTTCTTTACATAATGAGTAAGCGTTGATTCATTATCTCCGCCTGCCAGAACACCTCCATCTGCTGCAGAGAATACAACTTTGGCATAGTTGTCCTTAAATTGTTGCTCTTCTCCGTTCAGCGGCTGAGATGTTTGCTGCTTACGTGTAATCTCGCCAACTATTTTATTACCTTGCGTATTAGAGAGAACCTTATCCATAACACGCAAAACGCTGGTAAGTTTATACACGCTCGGTTTATCCATATCTTTATGTTGAATGGTCACCGTCAGCGGTACCGTATATACCGCAGCATCAGACGAGCTCGGCTTTTTAGAATTGTTCTCATCGCCATACGTGACACTAATTTGATAGCTGCCATCACTGTTTGTAGCAATGTTATCTTTTTCGATAGCAGACATGTTATCAATAAACGCTTTTGCATCGGGTACATGAGCATATTGTGTGATAACAATTTCGTTTTTAACAGAAGGCTCGACCACCGTTTTTTGATGTGCAACAAACTCTTGGAATGCATCTTTTGAGAACCATGCGGCTGGATTGGTTGCATGCGCAGCATTCATACTGCTTTCTGCGGTAATTCCTTCCATATTACTCTTTGACCAGTCGCCCTCATAACCAACAAGCTGATCGCCAAGCCATGCAAGTACGCTGTCTTTAGGATCGGTAATAAGTTTACCGTCCTTATCAAGCTTAGAAATATCAGTGTCTTTCTTAATGTAGAGTACCTTTGGACCAGTTGAGCCATCACGCCACATACGGCCGGGAGCAGGCTTAAACGATACAACAACCGAGTCGGCAGGAACCGTACCGTCTATAGGCTTAGTTACTACATAAGGAACTTTCTCATAAACTGCCTTATAAATGAGGTCGCCTGTATGCTCGTTTAAGGTGAGCTGCTCTGCAGCTGGTGTCCCTGCTACTAAGTCACCATCTGCTGCTTTATGAGCGTCTGCTACCTGCTGATTAGAAGCTGAAACCAGTCGCCATCCCAAGAAACGATAGTGATATCCATCATCTTTATAGTCTTGATTCAAAATCTTAGGAACGCGTACCTTAAGTTTTTGGTCTTTTGCTACATAGTAGTCAACAGAATTTTTGGTTTCACCAATCATCGTACCCTTATGCTGCGACTTTTCGTTATCGTCGGTAATAAAGGTAACTTTACGGTAGTTTCCATCAAAAACCTTGTAATCAATGGGTGACTTGTTTTGATCGGGCTTATTCTTGCTGTACAGCACGCCATATATAACTTTAAGCTGAGAATTCATCTTAAATACTTTAGGCTCTGCCATGTCGTGATACTTAATGGTCACCTTAAGCGGAACCAGATATACACCCGAAACCTTAGACTGTGGCGGATTTCCAACAAACTCCACTGTATACGAATCTATATTTTCTGACCCTGGAATCGTTTGCCCAGACGCGCGTACCAATGCCTTTAATGCAGCGTCGTTCTTAATAAAGTCATTTGCAGCAGGAACCTTGGTATTTTGAATGATTGCCAGATAATCTGAAATAGGTTCGGGCTCGGTATGCGGCTTTTGATGTGCAACAAACTCTTGGAATGCATTATTAGACTTCCACGCATTTGGATCAGTAGAGTTTTTCATACTGTCAATAAGAGTAATGCCATCCATGGACGACTTGGTCCAGTCGTTATCATATGCCGAGAGCTGCGAACCTAATACCTGCAAAATTGAAGGAGTTGTAGTATCACCATCAGGAATAGGTCTTCCGTGCTCGTCCAAACGAGAAATATCCATGCCCTTTTTAATGTAGAGTACCTTTGGTCCAGTTGAGCCATCATGCCATTTACGACCAGGAGCTGGCTTGAACGATACAACAACACTATCGGGTGGAACATTTCCATTTTCAGGTTTGGTTACAATGTAGGGGATCTTCTTATATTGAGCCTCATATATTACATTTTCTTGCGCGTCAAACTTTATAATACGTGTATCCGAGCTAAGCTCAGCCGCTGCCGCGCCACCTGTAGACGTTTTCTTCCAACCCGTAAAGACGTAGTGATATCCGTTTGCTTCATAGTCAATACCCGATACCTTAGGAACAGCAATGTCATATGACGCGCCTGTTTTCTTAAAGGTAAGGTATCCAAGTTCGCCCTTATCATTTGCACCCGACAGCTGTCCGGGTTCTTCTTGTGCGCCCGTGGGTTTACCGTGCTCATCTAACACATTGGTTTTCTTTGTTACAAAAGTAACCGTTGTATATTGTTGTTTGAGCGTTTGATCCGAAGGTGCGTTTTCAGATTTTAGAACAGCACCTAATACCTGCAGGCTACCCGTAATGTTGTACACACGTGTATGCGTTGTTTCTGCACTATCTTTATAGGTAACAGTAACCTTAATGGGAACCGTAAGGTTTGCAGCTGCGTTAGTTTGAGGAGTCTCTACAAATTCTGCCTTAATACTTTCAAAGGGTGAATTTGCATCGGTCTTAAATTCGTTGATATTCTTAATGAACTCAAGAGCCGCAGGCGCATCTGTTCCTTGAATAATAGTTTTTGCTACGCCACCTTGTGGGTCTGTGTAGGGTGTTTGACGTGCGACAAACTCTTGGAATGCATTATTAGACTTCCATGCTTCATCGGCACCGCTTATCCCCTCGCCATGCTTTTTCATGCTTTCGATAAGCTGGATACCTTCCATAGATGACTTAGTCCAGTCGCCTGTGTAACCATAGAGCTGCTTGCCCAGATGTGCAAGAATACTCTTGCTTGGATCGCTCACCGGCTTACCATGCTCATCAAGCTTGGAAATGTCCATGCCTTTTTTAATGTAGAGAACCTTTGGACCAGTTGAGCCATCAGTCCACGCACGACCAGCCGCCGGCTTAAACGAAACAACAACACTGTCGGGTGGAACGTTTCCGTCCTCACTCTTTTCCATGATATAAGGTATCTTTTTATACTGCGCTTCATACACAACATCGCTGTGTGCGTCAAAAGTTAGCGTACGAGCAGAAGCGTCAAGCAGCACCTCTTGAGCATGTGCGCCAGTTTGTACCTTCTTCCAACCCGTAAAGACGTAGTGGTATCCGTTAGCAGTGTAATCTTTGCCCGTAACCTGCGGGATGGTAATTGTGTAGTTGGCATCGTCTTTTTTGTACGCCAAATATTGTAGCTCGCTCTGATCGCCATTATCCGTAGCACCCGATACCTGACCAGGCGCTTCCTTGTCGGCAACCGCTTGACCCTCTTTCAAAGGAGCATCTTGCTTCTTGCTTACAAAGGTAATGGTTGTGTACTTGCTTGTAAGTGCAGGGTCACTTGGAGCGTTTTTCTTTTCAAGTACATCGCCTAATACGTGCAAAGAACCTGTGATGTTATACACACGAGTATGCGTGGTTTCTGCGCTGTCTTTATATTTAACGGTTACTTTGATAGGTACGGTAAGGTTTGCAGCAGCATCTGTTGAAGGAGCTTTTACAAACTCAGCGCTTATGCTTTCAAATGGAGAGCCATCAGCAGCCTTAAACTGGTCTTTATTCTTAACAAAGTCAAGTGCCTCAGGTGCCGCGGTGCCCTTGACAATGGTCTTTTCTACACCGCCAACAGGATCAACATACGCTGTTTGACGTGCAACAAACTCTTGGAAGGCGTTATTAGACTTCCATGCTTCATCAGCACCGCTTATCCCCTCACCATGTTTTTTCATGCTATCGATAAGCTGGATACCTTCCATAGACGACTTGGTCCAGTCGCCTGTGTAACCATAGAGTTTTTCACCCAAAACCTGAAGGATCGACTTAGTGGTATGGTCGTCTGCTTTAATGGGTTTACCGTGCTCATCGAGCTTGGAAATATCCATGCCTTTTTTAATGTAGAGTACTTTAGGACCTGTTTGTCCGTCTTTCCAAGCACGACCAGCTGCTGGCTTAAACGATACCACCACGCTATCAGGTGGAACCGTACCGTCTTCGGATTTAGCAACAATGTAGGGGATTTTCTCATACATTGCTACATACGCAGCATCATCCGTAGGTTTAATGTCTTTATAGTGGTCTTTTGGACCAATATCAGGCGTAAAGTTTTTCCATGTAAAGCCAGCAGGCAACACCTCAGGTGCGCTACTACCAGACGCACCACCAGTTTGAGTAGACGCCGTATCAACTTTTTTCCAACCACGGAACACATAATGATAGCCATCGGCTTCAAAGTCACGACCAGCAGCAGAAGGAATATCAAGCGTATAGGTGTCTGCAGGTTTTTCGGTAGTGCCTACATATACATATGCGCCTAGTGTTTCGTATTCGCCTTCTTGGTGCGCAGTTTCGCGACCAGTCATAATACCTTGGTTAGTCTTAGACTTAAAGGTATATTTCTTATAGTGTGCAGCTACCTGAGCAGGGTCATATTTATTAAGATCGCCTTGGAGGAACGCGCGCGGCATGACCGTATAGAAAAACGGAACTTTTTTGCTTACGCGATGGCCTTCTCTACCTGCGGTAACCTCAATAAATACCTTGTGCTCACCTGCTGTGGTTGAGTCAAGCGAACTTACAGGCTGTCCATTTTCATCGAAAAGCTTATACGTTGCAGCCGCACCAGGGGTACTAGCATCTGCCTCATTTTTATACTCTTGAGCATTTTTAATAAGGCTCATAATCGTTTCATTGGTGCCCAATACAGGAGCGCCTGGCAAAACATAGCGATGATCAATTGCTATAGGGTCAATCATCACAAAATGCTTGGTGTAGGTACGGTCTTTGGCGTCTTGCCCCTCAAACGTAAAGCCATCTATAGCCTTAAAACCTTTATCGGGTACAGGAGTTGGAGCTTTGATAACGTTTATCTTATATTTGTCCAAAACAACAATATTGGTAAGCGTATCAAGCGTTTCGTCTTTTGTGCCACCATGACCGTCAGAAATTTGACGCGACAGGCGACCGTTTTGGTCGGCGGTGTAGTTAACTTTGTAGTAGCCCGTGGGCGTTTCTGCTGTGGGGTCGGAGCCTACAAAGGCATTTTCGGTCTTTTTGAAGTGTGCAATGTAAACAATCTTATGGTCAAAGGTCTGCGAGTTAGCAGGTAAACGATTTGCACCCTCGTATTTGTGCCCGTCATAGTAGTCTTCTGAAGTCCAGCCTACAAAGGTAAAGCCTTCTTTTGCAACAGGGGTTGGCAGGGGCAGCTGGTAAGCTTTTGTGCCGTTTACCGCGTCAAGTACAATCTCCGAAACATTTGTTGCAGGCGCGTTTGGATCAAACGCAAAGGGCTTAAGCTCACCGCCAGCCGCTTGAGAAATTTGTGAAATAACTTTTTTATCTTTTACAACCAGCTCGGTTGATTCTGTCTTAAATACCAAGCGCGAATAATTGGTAGGCGTTACTTGCGTATCGTCTTTACGATTAAGTATACGCACATCATCATAGACAAACGTGTAGTCGTAGCTGTCTTTATAACTATCGTCTGACTCTGGCTTGATCACAAACTGGTACTGCGGAGCAATACCATGTTTAAGTACATAGCCAGGAATTGTTTTTGCTTCAACAACGTTATAGTTAAGCTTATTTGTAGTGTAAACAGAAACATTTCCCTCTTGAGGCTCGGACGCGGCAATCTCATTACCTGCAGCATCTTTATAATGTACCGTATAGTGTCGTTTTGAATACGGCTGATATACAAACTCGGCGCTGTTTTTGCTTGCGTCATCATTTACCACAAATGTTGAATACGTATGATCGGGGAAATACTCATCATCGCGGTACCCCGCTTGTACCGAGGTAGAAGAACCGGGGCGCAAATCGTGGAGTTGCTCAACTTTTATATTGTGAATAAGTTTGTTAAGCTCTTCTTGATTGCCTGTTTTCTTAGCTGCTTCATATTGTTCAATGGTGCAACCAGGATTGAGGAACACTTGACGCACCGTACCAGTAACGCGTTTGTCTTCGATCCACTCGGCACGAACTTCTAAGTCTTCTACTACAGGCGTGCTAAACGCAAACGGCAACCAGTGTTCGTGACCGTCTGCATCGTGCGTTTTTACTTCCCAACCATAAAATACATAGCCAGAACGCTCGGCAGGAAGAGGAAATTCATCTTTAGGAATTTTATTCTTGTCACGCGTAATACCATCATTTTTAGCTTTGTGAGCATGTGCTCCATGCTTTACAAACACTTCTGAGTGCGAACCATCCCCACGGTTCATATCGACCTTAATGGTATGTGTAACCTGAGCAGGCACCCAATGTGCATAGAGCGTAAGTCCACCATCTGGTAGTACGCGCTGTGTTGTTTGTTTTTGTACATAATCAAGAATGTCTTGTGCACTTAGCGGCGTACCGTCAGACTTCATGTGCGGAATAAGCACCTGCGAGCCATTGGCGTCAAGTGCCCAGCCGTCAAAGACGTAGTCTTTAGGCAGATTATCAGGTCGTTTTATGAAGTACTCTTTACCGTTAAGCTCAAAACTGTACATACCGGGGAACTGCTCAGGCGCTTGCCCAGCTGGCGTATAAGGCTTAATAGTAGGCGTAAACTTTCCATCTTGAATGCGGCCGCCCATAATATAATCTTTTTTGAAAAGATTACTCCCAAAAGGAGATTGGATAGTAGCGGCGTTACCGTTATTATCTGTTACCTTGGTAGCTGCGTCGCTATAGAAGTGAAGTGTGGGTGTAGTACGATCGTAGGTCCACACAAGAATGGCGCTAAAGGGGTACTTAACAGGTACTTCTTTGAGGTTACCCTCCTTATCAACTACTTCTTGTATGCATTCGCCTTTGCTGTTTTTCTTATAGGTAAAGTCAAATGCGTCTTTCCATTTTTCGTAAACGTACGCCTTAAAGCGCTCTTTTTCGTCTTTATCTTTTTCTTTGTCACCTACAAGTGCAACAGGTGATTCGCCTTTCGCTTTAAGATATGCACAATAGTCTTGATACAGCAGTTCATACACGCATTGCATGTGTTTTTCGGGTATAGAGGCATTTGGATCGAGTATGGGTTTTTGCTCTGAATTGCCAAAAAAATACTCGTCTTCATTATTCCAAATAGCAGGATCTCCACCTGATGTACTCGAGGGCGTTTTATACCCAATAAGATTTGGTCCGACAAATCCATTCCAACCAAGTAAACTCGATTCGCTAAAATTTCCGTTTCTAAATATATAGTTATACTGGGTGTAAGACATCACGCTTATTTTGTACTGCGGTTTTGCGTGAGGGTCTTTAAGTCGTGCCGCAGCAGATTCAGGTGTTTCTACACGTATCACCACATGAAAAGGCCCATTTGATGGCTCATTTGATTGAAATTGCCTCGTATCCATAGGAAAAGGCGTAAAAAGCCGCTGGTAGGGGTTGTAGTCGTAGTTACCTACCTCGGTTGTAGAGGTGCCTTGATGGTAATGCTCACTAAAACAGAAGAAATCTTTTTTGTTGTAAAAGTCTGCGCCTTTTACTTCACGCGTGTAGTACACATCTTCAAAACCAAAGCGATAGGGCGGCGTATCAAACACATTATCACCATCTGATGTGCCCTTATGCATGTTGGTAGCGTCACCAAGTATGTATAAGCCCATATTCGCCTGAGGCTCTTCTTTTGAACCGTCGATTTCTCTTCCGTCTATATCATGTGTTCTATCAACAGGACTATAGGTAATTTGAGATGTCTTTGGAAATTCTATACCAGGGCGCAGCTCTTCGTTAAAGCGCACTTTAATAGCGTATGCAGAATCATGTTTATCTTTATCGTATGTATATTTTTTCCCGCCTATCGTAACCGTGGTGCTGCTGCCTCTTGCATTACCCTTATAGTCGGGATCGCCAGGTTTGGGAGGATGGGCGTAGGGATCTGCATCTGTACTCTTCTTCGACCCATCAGGCTTAGCAAAGTAGTAGGTATACACCTGGCGGTCATACACGGCATTCAGCACGGTTGTGCCATCGGGACGCAGCTTATAGAGCGGACGCATTTCTTTTGCACCAAACCACTCAGGAGCTTCGCCGGCGTTCAGCCTATTTTCTAGCTGGTAGTTTGGCTTATAAAATCTATCGAACTCTTTATCACTCGCAAGGACTTTTTCAACGTCTGCTTTTATACGATCATTGGTGGTATCCAGCCCGTCAAAGTGCACCTGCTTGCGCTCTTCTGCGGTAAGTGTGCCTTTGATCACACGATATTTCCCGTTTAGCATATCGGCTGGTGCGTCAAACGATGGGTTGTATTTCGTGAATTTATTTTCGATGTTCTCGTCGCTTTTGCCTGTGCGCTTTACACGGCCCACGTAGTCGTAGTTGTCAAGACTATTAGGATCGTTAGGCTTTACTAGGCGCGCTTTTTGCACCCACACGTTTACCCAGTAGGTTGTTTCTTCTTTTTCGGGTGCCCAGTGTGCAATAAACTCAACGTCGTTATCGGGTAAAACCTGTTGGGTGAAGTTTGGATCGGTCGAAGGCGTGTTACTTTCTTTTCCTTTAATACCTTTTACGGTCCAACCCAAAAACTTGTAACCTTTGCGTGTAGGATTATTTTGTTTGAGCGTTTTTTCGCCAAATTTATACACATGACCTTGAATGGCTGTGCCGCCTTGCACGTCGTAGGAAACTTCGTGCTTTTTAAGCAAATAACGCAGCTCAAACACCAAATGTTTATTGGGAGTTTGAGTAGAGCCGGGAGTTTGTGCCTCGTCGTCATCGGCTTCGGTGTAATACGCGTCATCAGGAATTGCAGATCCTACTAAATTTGGTTCGGGGCTATAGCCCTCGATGTTAACAGGCTGGGCAAATACTTGCGAACCCACCAAACCTACTGCCTTACTTACACAAACAGTATGCCAATGACCTTGCTCATCTTGCAATTTTACTTTGTGATTAAGGTCTTTATATTCTATAAAACGCTTTGAACGTGGATCACTAGAATCGGTAACCGTTGGATCATAGTTTGGATTTTGCAGCATATGGCGAACATAAAACGTTACCTGCTTGGGATTGTATTCAAGCGTAAACTCGCTAACAATGGTATCGCCTTTGCTCAAGCGGTCATTTTTATATTGTTCAATAAGTGCTTTATCAATTTTAATATAGGTTTGCACCGATGCATTTTGCTCTGTATCAAGTACATATTTGCCCTGCTCGTTTTTAATATATTTACCACGTGGAGCACGATAGCCCTTAGTAGTAGGAACAGGAATGTATACACCATCTGCGCCTTGTGCGCTAATTTCGTTGAGTTTTGCCTCGGTGAACGAAAATTCTGTTGGCTGAAGAAGTTGTTTGGTTTGGTTGCCCGAAACCGCATAATGCACCGTAAAGTTATACACCGTCTTACGCTCATTTTCGGGACGTGCCACCTGACCATTTGCCGTAGGTTGATCTGTTGCTTCTGAGTGCTCGGTATTGGGCTTTACAACTTGTTGGTTGGTGTTGTCTTTAGGTTTTGAAGGTGTATTAGCTGGTTGGTGAAGGGGGGGGGTAGCCGAATTTGGCTCATTATGTACATCCGCGGTTGAAGGTTGTGCGCCTTGTGCGCCTTGCGCACTTACAGGAGCCGGCGCTACATTGGGCGTTTGAGCTGACTTTGCTGCAGAAATTGTATGCGCTGCTGCTTGAGTGTGCTCAGAAATTGACGGGTGGGTAGCCTTAGATCCAGCGTTTGCTGAATCGTGTGGGGTCGTTTGCGCAGACGCCGAAGCTTGTTCGATAGCAGCATCCGTTGCATTGTCTGCCTTCTTTGTTGATTGAGCAGCAAATGCTGGCGTGGTAATTGCAAGTGTAGAAACAAGGGCAACACTTGCTGCAACACCTAAAGACGTTTTCTCGCGCTTATGTTTTGCGGTTATTTTTTTATGTGATGTAATTTGTTCCATCCTATTATTTTTAACCATACCAACACCTGTATACAATAATCGATATTTACACCTATAAGCTTAACTATTGTAACAACGGTGCTAAGCTTTGTATAGAGCAATCATTGTTTCTCCTGTTTTAGCAGATTAAAGCCTATGGATATAAGCGTCTGTAGATATTTATATCCAGACGGTATATTTATTGCATAAGTTGACTAAAAATATTCGATACGGTTATTTTATTGTATATGCTTGGCAAAACGCATGATTTATGGTGTGCACGCGAAAACAGATAAAAATTCACTGTATAACTTATACACGCGCTGATATACAACTTTCCTAAGTCAGCTTAAACGGTTTTTATACTCAAATTCTTGTTTGCGCAATCAGCTATAAAAAAAAGGTACTTTTCCGCTTATGCGAAAAAGTACCTAAACACCCCTTGTCTTATGCAAGTGCTATAAGCTATAAACAGCGTATAAATATACGTAATTTACTCTTATAGCCTCTCAAAAGGCGAATAAAACTTAGTTCCAACCCTTATTGTCAGAGCCAAAATCGCGAATGAGTTCACATGCGCGCTCCACAATAGCTTCACGACCAGGCTTTAAGATCTTACGAGGGTCAAAGCCCTTAGGCTCTAAGTCTTTACCCTCTTCTACATATTTACGAACTGCAGCGGTAAATACTTGTTGAAGCTCGGTGTTAACGTTAACTTTGGAGATACCCATAGAAATTGCTTTTTGAACTTGCTCGGTAGGAATACCGCTTCCTCCGTGAAGAACCAAAGGAAGATCGCCAACTTTTTCTTTAATCATAGAAATACGCTCAAAGGAAAGGCTCTTCCAGCTCTTAGGATAAACACCATGAATGTTACCAATACCACAAGCAAGTGCGTCTACACCAAGATTAGCAAAGATTTCGCACTGCTCAGGGTCTGCCAATTCACCAGTGTTGGTTACACCGTCTTCGGTACCACCAATACCACCAACTTCTGCCTCAACAGAGATACCTTTTTTGTGGCAAAGTTTAACAATTTCTTCGGTACGCTTACGATTGAGTTCAAAATCGTTCTCACGAGAACCGTCGTACATAACAGAGGTAAATCCTGCCTCGATAGCCTGAAATACTTCTTCGTAGTTACCGTGATCGAGGTGCATAGCAACAGGAACCGTAATATTTTTAACTTTAACTAATTCTTCGACCATGTCTTTAACAAGCTTGAATGAAGTTTGCCATTTAGCAGCTCCACCTGTGCACTGAACAATGACAGGAGCTTGCTCTTTTTCAGCGGCATCCAAAATTGAAGAAGCCCACTCAAGATTGTTGGTGTTAAACGCACCAATAGCATAATGTCCTTGCTCTGCGCTGCGAAGCATAGAAGATGCAGAAACGAGCATGAAAGTACCTCCTTGACGTACCAACCGTTAGCATTCATATATATAATACCTTTTTCTCCATAAGAGTAACGTAGGTATTGTAACTTATACGAAATATATACGAAACTTCACGAATAACGGCGTGATATAACGTTTTATCACGGATTTTCCGCTCATTTTTGCTCATGGTGGCACATTACATTTGAAGGCAATTTTGATGAAATGAGCTAAATGTATACAATTTCATGCTCATCATGTGACACTTCTATTGTCTTTGTTTGCATGCGAACATTTAACGACATATTTTATACCAACAAGCCTGCGATGTGAGCTTACCACGCAAATGCATCAGTGGGCGCTTGATAATAGGCAAGCCATGACGGATCGTGAAGCTTAAAGAGGGTAACCGAAAGCCCTGCCATATTTAAGCTTGTCATAAATGTTCCAATTTTTACATCGATAATATTGAGCCCTTCCAGATCAAGGAGCTGCAATATGTCATGCGTGAAAATAAGCTCCTCTTCGCGCGTGCAGCCACCCAGATTGTTTACAAGCACAATATAGGGATCGTGAGTATGCCAGTGGAACTTTAAATTGAGCTTATTTACCAGCTCAACGGCTAATTTTTCAGACGATTCAAAACCAATAGTACGATAACCCTGTTCGCCATGAATACCAATGCCATAAGAAATATCATGGTCATCAAGCTCAAACATTGGCTCTGTTTTTCCTGGTAGCGTTGCTGCTCGGCTTGCCACACCAAGCGTGGCAATACATTCAGAAATCTGATTTCCCATGTACACTAAGCCGTCAAGATCAACTTTTGCCTGCGCTGCTGCACCTAGAATTTTGTGCATAAGCACGGTGCCTGCCACACCACGCTGCCGACGCGTAAACGAACTAGACTCAATAGAAATATCGTCGTGCGAAATAACATACTCAACGTTCATGCCCATCTCACGAGCCTGTCGTATAGCGCTCCCAAAGTTTGTAACGTCTTCTTCAAAGTTTTTAATGATAACAAGTAAACCCGTTTTGGCGTTATACACCGTTTTAATGCCCTCAAGGATGTGCTCGGCTGAAGGAGGAACAAAGATCGGACCTTCAACAGCACAACTAAGCATTCCCTGGCCAACATATCCAAAGTGCGCGGGCTCATGACCCGATCCACCGCCTGACAGCAGGGGCACACAGTCTTTTGTTAGGTTTGTACGATATACAATACCCGTTTCTTTTTTATACTTAAGTTTGGGGTAAATATCAGGCAAAACGCTCAGCATATCTTCAACAACGTTCTCTGGCTGATTGATAATCTGTATCATGATGCTTCCTGTTCTGTATCTTACGTATGTGGCTGTGCTAGAGCGTATCGTCCGAAATAATTTGCAACGTAATGTTTATGGTATTCTTGCACATCTTAAACAATATCTCACGGTTAAAATTTTCATGCATAACATGGTAACGAATAACATTAGAAAGCGCGATGCTGTGATAACTTATATACGGAGCAATGTCTATATCTGCACCGTGTAGCTCCTCATCAAAGATTTTGCGTATGAGTTGTTCGCAGTAGTCCAAAAAATAGGTTGAAAAGTCGTTTTGATCAACAATCTTAAATAATTGTGCATAATAATGCACGTGTTTTTCAAAAAAGTAAAACACTTCTTGCAACAAGTCCAGACCACTCAAAAAGTCGAGCCGATCGGAAATTTGCTCGTGAAGATCGTTTTGGAATATCCAATCTACCAGATCGTATTTGTCGATAAAGCAATCGTAGAAGGTTTGCCTGCGGATATGTGCACGTTTCATTATCTGGCTTACCGAGATTGAATCGAACGTGCGACATTCAATTTCTGTTTTGAACGCATTTGCAATTTTCTTTTTGGTGATGATCGAACCAGACATGCACTCTATCACCTCCCACGTGTGCCAACAGTATATAAATTATTACGGAAAATGTGACTAAGAACAATGGACAAGGAGTATAAGTTGTCCACTACAATCAAAAAAAATCCTTGCATACAATAACACTAACGAGAATGCAAAGCGCACATACACAAGCGTTTGCTGCAATAGATGACCCACGTTACACAAGGCTTGTATAACTACGCGGGTATTACGTTTGGTCTAACAAGACTCAACGCCTGCAACACCAACGTTAAATTGTGCGCTTGCATTAAACATTTATAGAAGGGTTGGTAGCCATGAAAAAGATTATCAACGATCCCACTACCGTTGTAGATGAGATGTTGCAAGGCCTCACCTTTATTCACAGCGATGTATTACGCCGTGCAGAAGGTTTTGACGTTATTATGCGCCGCGCTGAAAAGCAAGGTCACGTTGGTATTATTTCGGGTGGTGGCTCGGGTCACGAGCCTGCTCACGCAGGGTTTGTAGGTGAAGGCATGCTTTCTGGTGCTGTATGTGGTGCCGTGTTTACATCTCCTACGCCCGACCAAATTTTGGAGGCGATCCGCCAGGCAGATGAGGGTGCGGGCGTATTTATGGTTATCAAAAACTACTCAGGCGATATCATGAACTTTGAGATGGCACAAGAGCTTGCCGAATCCGAAGATATCAAGGTAGCAAGCGTTGTTGTAGACGACGATATTGCTGTTGAAGACAGTTTGTACACACAGGGGCGCCGCGGCGTTGCAGGAACCATTTTTGTGCATAAAATTTTAGGCGACGCGGCGCGTCGTGGTTGCACGCTTGAGGAGATCAAAGCGCTTGCCGACGACATTGTTCCACGTATTCACACCATTGGTTTAGCACTTTCAGGTGCAACCGTGCCTGAGGCTGGAAAACCTGGCTTTGTTTTGGACGAAGACGAAATTGAGTTTGGTATTGGTATTCACGGTGAGCCTGGTTACAAGCGCGATGCGATGGCTCCGTCCAAAACCTTTGCACAAGAGCTCTTTGGAAAACTGTATGAAAGCTTTGATTGGGATACCAATAAAAAAGTTGCTCTTCTTGTTAATGGTATGGGTGCAACTCCACTTATGGAACAATACATTTTTGCTCACGATGTTGAAGAACTTTTAGCCGAAAAAGGCATTGAAGTTGCATTTAAGAAACTTGGCAACTATATGACATCTATTGATATGGCAGGCTTGTCGCTTACCCTTATGCAGGTAACCGATAACGACGTTAAGGCGCTTAACGCACCTGTTAATACACCAGCTTGGTAGGGATAACATGGAAACTCAAGTAACTATACAGTGGCTCTTAGCCTTTGATAAAAAAATTCAAGAAAACAAAACCTACCTTACCGACCTTGACACCCCTATTGGTGACGGTGATCACGGCGCAAACATGGCGCGTGGCATGGAGTTTGTGCGCAAAGCGCTCGAAGAAAAACCACCTAAAACAGCAGCTGAAGCCCTTAAACTGTGTGCAATGCAACTGCTTAGCCACGTTGGTGGTGCGTCAGGCCCTCTGTACGGTTCGGCATTCTTGGGCATGAGTATGCATGCAAACGATAGCCTTCCCGACATGTTACAGTGCGGACTTGATCAAATCCAAAAGCGTGGTCATGCCGAGCTGGGAGAAAAAACCATGGTTGATTTTTGGAGCCCAGCTATTGAACAGCTGCGCCGTGGTGAACTTACCTGCGACAGTATTAAAGCTCTGGTAGACGCTACTGCACCTTTGCGCGCAACGAAGGGTCGTGCTTCATACACTGGCGAGCGCTCGTGCGGCCATATCGATCCTGGCGCGGCTTCATCTGGCATGCTCTTTTGCGCCCTTCTTGAGCAAGGAGTGTAGTATGAGCACAACAGATGCACAAGGCACTGGCAGCGTTGGTATCGTTATTGTTTCGCACGTACCCGAAATTGCACTCGGCGTAAAAAAGCTGGTGGATCAGGTTGCCCATGATGTAAGTATTACCTATTGTGGCGGTACGGCAGACGGTGACATTGGAAGTACGTTTGATGTGGTTTTAGGAGCAATCGAAGAAAATACCGCTGATACGCTGCTTGCATTTTATGACTTGGGAAGCGCAAAGCTCAACTTGGAGCTTGCGTGCGAAACGTGTACAAAAAAAGTACTTATGCAGCCAGTTCCTATTGTTGAGGGTACGTTTGCCGCAGCTGTGTTACTCCAGGCAGGCGCTGCGCTTAGCGAAGTCTTAGACGAGTTAGAACCCCTCAAAATTACTAAATAATCTCGTTGAAATGAGATAAATAGTTAGGTGTAATTGCTAAAAGGAGGCACGTATGAATGCTCTTATTGGTGAATTTTTTGGCACTATGATCATGGTGTTGCTTGGTAACGGCGTTGTAGCAGGTAACATCTTACACAAAACAAAAGAGGAAGGCACTGGTTGGACGGCAATAGTCCTTGGCTGGGGTGTTGCAGTAACCATTGCCGTATATATTGCAGGCGTGGTATGTCCTGGTCACTTAAATCCTGCAGTAACTATTGCACTTGCTGCCGCTGGTATGTTTCCTATTGAGCAAGTACCCAGCTTTGTTCTTGCGCAAACGCTTGGCGCAGCTGCTGGTGCTGTTTTAGTGTGGCTGCACTACTACCCACACTGGAAAGAAACCAAAGACGCTCCCACCATCTTGGGTTGCTTCTCAACCGCTCCTGCCATTAGACACACCTGGTCTAACGTACTTGACGAGGCACTTGGCACCGCTGTATTGGTTATTTGCGTTATGGCATTAGGTCCAAACAACCTTGCGAGCGGCCTTGGTCCTATTGTTGTTGGTTTGGTAGTTATCGTTGTTGGCTTTTCTCTTGGTGCAACAACTGGTTATGCTATTAACCCTGCTCGAGACCTCGGTCCTCGTATTATGCACGCCATTTTACCTATCACAAACAAAGGCGACTCCGACTGGGGTTATGCATGGATTCCTGTTGTTGGCCCAATCGTAGGCGGCGTTTGTGGCGCGTTGTTGTATCAGGCATTTTTAACGCTTATGTAGGCTGAACTTATTGGTCCTATCTACATGTTCGTTGTAACCTTTGCTTTGGTTGCGGCTCTTACGATAGGTGTACCTCTACTTTAATTTCATTTGAGTTTGTGGCTTGAGTTTTAGCTGCACCAAAGTTTGCACTGCCTTGCTACCATAGGTGTAGGGCAGTGCATTTTTATGGAGTTTAGGCGTGTGGACATTTGGGCGTATTTTTGGCGGTCGCATTCCCATGGAGTGCAGTATTTACTAGAAAGCTACACCCAGCTTTTCTGTTCTTAATATGACTTTATGCCTTGATACTTATTTATACTAAAATTTGCAAAATGTATACAATTTCATGCTTATCATGTGACACTTCTATTGTCTTTGTTTGCATGCGAATGTTTAGGGATATATTTCAAAGAGGACATAGCAAACAAAGGATATATACATGGACAAACAGCAGCTTCAACAAACACAGCTTCCTATAGACATATATCAGAAAACACAAGCTGCGTCTACACACCAACAGCAAAAGCAAGCTTCATACTCAACGTATCAACCAACGCAAACAATGTATTCCACTCATCAACAAAAACAAAGCGCGTATGATGTGCAGCAAAATAACTTAAATCAGACCACTAACATTGCAGGGCACGTGCCGTCTATTACAAATCAGAAACAAAATCAGCAGCCACATACTAAAAAAGGCGTGCTCAACGATATATCGTTTGTTGCCATTGTTGCAAGTACGCTTGCTTCTCTTACGTCTTTTGTACTTTCTTCTCAGATAGGCCTTACAGGTTCGATTATAGGTGTAGGTATTGCTGCCGCAGCATCGGCTCTTGCATCACAAGTATGTAGTTCAGTATTAACCGCTACTGGTGAAAAACTTAAAGCACAACAGGATCAGCAAGAACAAGCGCGCCTACAGCAAGCGCGCACGCAAGCTCCGGCTCAAACACCACATGCAGGCACACAGACACCAGAACATAACGCCCAACACTATAATTTACGACTTGCTCCACAATCCTTAAGACTGGCAGCGTCACAGCAAGCAAGAAAACGATTGATACTTGTTGGTGCGTTGAGTACTCTAGCTGCGCTTGCATGCGTTGGAATTTACGCAGCTGTTGTCATGTTTGCAACGCACGGCGAAGGCATTGGGTCAAAACAAGTCTTTACCCCAGCACCTCAAGTACACAACATACAAGATAAACAAGGATCATTGCCTAAAAAAGACGAAACAATTGCGCAAAAACGCGATAATGCATCTCCTAAACAAAATAAAGGCACTTCTACCACTCAAAATGCTCAAAACCAGCAAGATGGTGAAAACGAAGGACAAAAAGATACCACGGATACCAACACCGAATCAGACACAGGCGGCCAAAAAAATACCAATGAACCCACCGCTACTCATCAGAAACATGAAGGCACCGTTCAAGGTGGTGCATCTGTTTCTGGACAAGAAAAGAAAGACAATAACGCCAATAACCAACCAAATGACACACAGCAAAAATCATCAACAGGCACTAACGAAAACTAATGAGTAAAGCGCCTACTCGAGTAAAGCGTCTGTGCATCTAACAGGCACATAGTAGGCATTCGACCCAGCTACAGAAGCGATAGTATCTCTTTTTTGCATGATAGAAATTCGGGGGTAAGCGCAAAAGCATCGGCGTGCATTGATACATCGTGCGTGGGAACATGAACCTCACCAACTATAGTATGCGCCGTAGTAGGTACCTGTTGATTTTGAAGAGTACGCTGCGTTTTTTTGGACATATGTCCTAATACGTACACGCGTGATGCCATAGTAGCAGCTTCGTCTACATCGTGCGTAATCGCAAGCGTTGCAATGCCTAAATCGTGCGCAATATCACAATACCAATTCCGCATGGCAACGCGCGTAAGCGCATCAAGTGCCGAAAAAGGCTCGTCCAGCAAAATACAATCGCTTCCCATAAGATAGGTGCGCAAAAATGCGGCACGCTGGCGCATGCCGCCCGAAAGCTCGTGTGGCCACTTATATTCACAACCCGCCAAGCCAAAGCGCTCAAAAAGTGGCTGCGCTTGGCCGTATGCTTCTGCTTGCGCAACACGGCGCAAAGTAAGTGGAAGGCAAACATTATCAATAATACGTTTATGTTCCAAAAGCAAATCTTTTTGGAACATGTAAGAAACATGCCCAGGGCGTCCTGTAATATCTGTTCCATGAAAAAACACCTGCCCCATCACAGGTTTCATAAGTCCTGATAGCGCATGTAAAATGGTTGTTTTACCACAGCCCGATCTTCCCACCAAACACACAAGCTCGCCTTTTTTAACAGACATGGTTATATCTGCAACAACCACCGAACTCCATAGACGCTCATCACATGTTGCTCTCTTTTGATGATCGTTAAGATTAAAACCAGAAAATAACGTATGTTTGTGCTCTACAGACGGCACCTGCTGCCACGAAAGATACATGTGTTGTGCCATAAGTGTAGGCATATCTGTTTGTTCATTCATATACAATCCAACTTAGCTATACAAGCACAATTTTATGTGCAAAAGCAAAGGCTCTTTGTGCAAGCCCGTACGCGGCAATAGAGCATATACAGACGTTTAAGCATGCCCAAATCGCGCATTGGCACACCTCATAATTATAGATGTGCCAGTAAGCGCGTAACCTCTTAATATGTGATATATTCCATGCTAAAACCTTTATTAACATCAATTGGGTGATTTACAAGCTTGTTGTCATTAAGCCATTGGAAATATCTTGACCAACGTACAGGATCGATAATGCCCCATCTCTTCGCATCGTCAATATACTTTTTAGAAAGAAAATGTTGACTTTCGCGCACCAGTGCCGGATCAAGCTCTTTAACAGCATCGCACAAAATTTGTGCTGCTCCATCAGGATCTTTAACTGCGTCCGTGTAACCCTGACTGCAAGCTTCTACAAAATTTTGTACCAAGCTGCGATTATCTTCACTTTCTTGTACAAAATTACTGTTAACTGCAAGCACCGGTGTATAAAAATCAAACACTTCATCCATGTCGTTAAACGCAAAATAATTGATGTCATAATTTTGAACATGAGCGTTTTGAACACCCCAGCCTTCAAACACCCACACGCAATCATACAATTTTGCTTTAAGCCCTTGAACTTCATCGGTTGTAGCATCGGCAGGAACCATTTTAATTTTTGAAAAATCTCCACCGTCTTTTTCTACAACATGTTTTACCGTAGCTTGTTCAATAGGCATGTTCCAAGTTGCATAGGTATGATTTTGCATAAATTTAGGCGAAGTAATACCGTCTTCTTTTCTGCTCATAATACCAGATGTATTGTGCTGAATAATAGCTGCAATAGCCTCGATAGGAACAGGATTATCACTTGCAAGCGTATTGGCAATAAAGTCTTGGTAACTAATACCTAGCTGCGCTTGACCAGAGCCGATCATAGCCTCGGCTCCATCTTCTGCAGGCTGCACAATTTCGATATCAATGCCTGCATCTTTAAAGTAACCTTTTTGTTGTGCAACATATATGCCTGTATGGTTAGTATTGGGCGTATAGTCTAAACAAAACGTGATCTTGGTGAGTTTTTTAGATTCATTGTTATCTGAATCGCCTGAAGACGCGCTATTTTGAGAGCATCCAAACAGCGAAAAGCCCGCAAATGCCGCACCTGCTGTTCCAATAAATGCACGACGAGTTAATTGAGAAGCCATACTACTTCCTTTCTACCTTTTCCAAGGCATACATATATGTTCAAGTGCGCGAACCGCACCCATCAATACCAATGAAAGTGCCGATGTTAAAAAGATGACGGCAAACATTTTGTCGTAAGAAAACGACTTACGAACACGAATCATGTACACACCCAACCCCGATATACCTCCCAACCACTCGGCTATAACGGCACCGATAATGGCGTAAGTTGCGCTTATGCTTAATCCACTAAAAAAGTGACTCAACGCACACGGGAGTTTAACGTGCAAAAATACCTGCCACGGGCGTGCATTCATAATCTTCATGAGGTTAATAGTTTGCGGGTCAACCGATGCAAACCCTGTAACCAGCGAGATAGTAATAGGGAAAAACGTAGTAATAATCACTAAAACAACTTTAGGTAACAAATCGTAGCCAAGCCACAACACCAAAAGAGGAGCAATGGCAATAGTTGGAATAGTTTGCGAAATGGTGATAAGTGGATTAAGTGCTGCATGAATAAACGGTGATGAATCCATAAGAATTGCAACAATAAATCCTAAAACACAGCCCCAAAATAAGCCCAAAATTGCCTCGGTTATAGTTGTGATACCGTGAGCACACAACAAGTCTTTGTCGCGAATCATCGCGCTCAATACCTGAAGCGGGCTGGGAAGTAAAAAGTTGGCAATAGCTCCTGTATCAACTGCTGCTTCCCAGATACAAATGAGCAACAGCGTTACTACAACAGGAATTATGATTTGTTTTGTTGGGAGCGCCTTACGAAGTTCCATCTTACTATCAATCGACGTGCGGAATAGATACTAAATACACAACATGTGCGTGCGTCTGTATACTCATACAGTACCTGCATGAATGTACGCATTTACGAGCTAAGCTGTGTTGTTGCATTATGCTGGGTATAAGGAGATAACTTTTGCGCAGTTGAAAGCACTTCGCCTTGAGGATGATAATTGATTTTTACGTACGTCATCATTGAGTGGCAGCCAGCTTGTGCGCCAACAAGCGGGCAATTTTTAACGATTTCTAAGCATTGTTCGTAAGAGCCTTCAATGGTGGTTTCAAAAGGAGCAACAAAATAATTTACACCCGTCGAAGCAATATAAGCGATTACAGCATCTACCTGCTTACATATTGTTTTATCATCTTTGGCGTCCATGGGTAAAAATTGAATAGCAACAGAACACTCCATACTAACCTCAACTCTCTTAACATAGCACTTACAATTACCGAGGAATCGATTACCAATACAGGGCAAAAATAAGCCTATGCCAAAGCTTAGGCGTATGTGTTTGTATATGATTCCTACGCTGGTATTGTCCAGATCAGGTACGGTCAGATGCTGGCATCTTTCTCAGCCTACCTCGCTGTAAGCTCCCAAACTTAGATTAGCTTAAATTGAACACGTGAGCGCGCATAAACTTGATGTGCCACGCAAATTACAAAAACGACAGGAAATAAAAATCCCACTACATACACCTTGGCAACGCACTAATCAACACTTTTAAGCGATTCAACCATATCAATACGATTAAGTTTTGGCGTCATAACCAATAAAATAAGTCCGGTAAATACCAGCGTCAACACAAAAGCGATCACAAAGCTCTCAAGGTGAATAGTTCTGCTGAACATGACATAATCAACCTCGGCAGTTGCCACTACAAAGCGTTCAAGATATACACCTACACCCAAACCAAATACGTCACCTAATAACGACAACAAAAATACTTCTCTAAAGATATACGCATATATTTCGCGCTTAGTAAAGCCCAAAACTTTAAGGCTTGCAATTTCGCGCAGGCGTTCCTCAATATTGATGTTGGTAAGGTTATACAAAACGATAAACGCCAATAAAACAGCAGAAATAATCAGAACTGCTACCACGTAATCAACCACCGAAATCATATTGCGGTATAAAGAAATGGTTTCGTCTGAAAACGCAACAAGCGAAACATCGTCACAACTGTGCAACTCACTGGCAATATTTTGTTGCTGTTCGCCAGGTTTAAGATCGGGCGCTTGAATAAAGAGCGTTTCATACATAACAGGTGACGACGAAATCTTGGCAAAAATTGTTGGTGCAATGTAAACGGTAGTGCCTACGTAATTTTCACATATTCCCGTAATAGTAAGTTTATGGCCGGCGCCAACTGAATTCCCCACTTTATCGCGGTCGAAAAGTACGAGCGTATCGCCAACACGCAAGTGATGAAGTGTTGCCAGCTTTTCGCTGATAACAACGCTTGACTCATCAAAGGGAACCTGCTTGCCACTGATTCGGTTTTTAAGCGTAATTGACTTATTAAAAATATCCAACGACTGCGGAACAACAACATCTACATGCGTTGAAGAAAGTGTATCGTCTTCGCCTTTTGCTGCCATATGTGCTGTATGCACGCGATCGATATGCTCAATTTCTGGATGTTGGTTAAGTACGTCTTTAACATGCTGCACATCCAGATCGTTGGCATGATCATTTAAACCAACCGTCATCTGATAATGCGTAATATCTACGTACTGTTTATTGATAATATCCCAAATGGCGTCATGTAAACCAAAGCCCACCAGCAATAAAGCGGTACAACCTGCAATGCCAATAACGGTCATAAACAAGCGTTTTTTATACAAAAAGAGATTTCTAAGCGTTACTTTCCACGAAAACGAAATGCGGCGCCATAAAGGACGAATACGCTCAAGAAGAATACGTTTTCCTGCCTTGGGAGCGCGCGGAAGCATAAGCGTAGCAGGCTGTTCGCGCAAACTTGAAAGCACCGAACAAATGGTTGCAATCAGCGTAATGCCTATACCCAATCCCGCAGAAAAGACTGCTACGTCGGCTTTTATGGGAAGCGGTGGTGGCAACAGTGGAATAGCATAAATCACTGAGTACGCCTTCATAATAATAAGTGGCAAAACTTGGCATAAAACGCCAACGCCTAAAACAGAGCCAATACCAGCAGCCAGTAACGCATACACCAAATATTTTGTTGCAATTTGTATAGTAGAGTAGCCCAATGCTTTATACGTGCCAATAAGTATGCGCTCATCCTCTACCATGCGTGTCATAGTGGTAAGCGAAACAAGGGCTGCTACCAAGAAGAACATAAAAGGAAATACACGAGCCAAAGCGTCCATGCGCTCGGTATCGGCATGGTAAATAGCAGCGCCTTCGTGTTGGGACCTGTCTAAAATGTACATGTCAGGAAGATCGGTTGTATCAATAGTTTCTTGTGCATCATCGAGCTGCTTTTGAACGGTAGCAAATTTGTCATCGAGTTCTTGTTTGCGCTGTGCAAGCACACGCGCGCCTTCATCATATTTCTTTTGACCTTCTTGCAGACGAACATACGACGCATCAAGCTTGGCTTGAGCTTGTGCAAGCTCTTGCTCGGCATGTTCCAATTTTTTATCTGCCACAGCGCGTTCATCTTGTAGCTTTGCTTTTGCTGCAAGTAATTGCTGTACCCCTGCAAGCCCTTGTTGCAAACCTTGCAGCTGCTCATCAGGCGATACAGTTTGCTTAGATAGCGAAGACGCAGCTTGCGAAAACGGCGCATGAGGAGCGCGCAGGCGAGCGAGACGATTTGAACTTGTGTTTTGAGCAGGGCGATCACTTGCAAAAGGCGGCGTATCTAGTGTTGAAAACTGTTTTTTCGTTGCAGCATCCTCAACCTGCTTAGATCCTGTAGTTTGCCCTTCTTGCGCGCGGAGCTTAAAGTCTTGTATGCGTTGTTGCAAAACTGTTTGAGCTTGCTCAAGTGAAGAAACATCTATCCCTTGTGCGCGAAGTGTTGATAACAAAGTTTTTTCTTGCGTGGCAAGACGCGTTTGAGCTTGAGACAACTTGTTTTGTGAGGCAGCTTTTTGTGATTCAAAGGCTTCTCGCGACGCTTTTAACTTGCTTGTACCTTGTGTGTATTTGCGCCATGATTCCTGCAGCTTGCTATGTTTGCGCGCAAGCTCAGATTCGCCAGCTTCTAACTTTTCAAATGCTTCGTTTTTTTGCTGCTCAAACTCAGTCTTTTTTTCGTCAAGCTTGCTTTGTGCCAGCTCTTGCACCTCGTGCTGGCGAAACACGCTCATGCGGTCTTTTTGAGCTTCAAGACGCTCTTTAGTAGCACCTACGATGTTTTTGTATGCATCGCTATTACTTTGAACACTATCAGCACCTTCAACGCTTATATACAGCTCGGTATAGGGGAAATCCTGCTGAAACGTAGATGTTGGTACAAAAATATATTGATCAATAGAGCCCGAACCAATAGTTGTAGATCCAAAACTTCGCGTGTAGGGATATAAAGGAGATGTTATGGTTCCAACCACACGTAAATGTCTGGTAGAAAAAATTTTATCAAGATCTTCGTTTGCCGAGGTAATATCAACAATATCGCCTTCGCTCAATTGTGCATGAGGAGCATACGCCGCAGCCAAACATTCGTCAGGTGATTGCGGAAGCCTTCCTGTTACCAATTGAAAGCGATTAAGAAAATCAAAAGAAGAATCCTTTGCAGCATATGCATGTTCATCAACAAATTGTTGTGCCATCGTAGTGTCAAACGAAGAAACGCGCACCGCTACCTGCGTATCATTCATACGCGCAATAGCGTCAACCGTATGATTGGACATGCAAGCGCGCACGCCTTCTACATCGTCAAATTGATGAATATCGTCGTTAGAAAAACCAAGCGTTGAAATGAGGCGTATATCCCAAACGTGGTTATCGTCGTAATAGGTATCCATGGCCTGTCGCATGTCGGGACCTGTCATCATAAGTCCAGCAAAGAAACCCGTGCCTAAGGCAACTATCGCAACAATAGCCAAAAAACGACTGAACGTGGTATGTATGGACCGCAAAGTTTGGTGAAGAAGCGGCGCAATTCTTTTGAGCACTTCATCACCTTACCATTCAACATCGAGAGCATCACGAGGGTGATCGTGTATTTCTATAGACTGCGCACTCCCCTCGTGAACATGAATAACGCGATGCGCGATTTCGGTAAACGCGCTGTTATGCGTAACAATGGCAACCGTTTTTCCTGTATTAATACAGGTGTCTTGTAACAATTTAAGAATCTGTTTGCCCGTTACATAATCAAGGGCACCCGTAGGTTCATCACATAAGAGCAGCTGAGGATTCTTGGCAAGCGCGCGGGCAATAGCCACACGCTGCTGCTCACCACCAGAAAGTTGCGCCGGAAAATTGTGCATACGTTTTTCGAGGCCAACTTGTTTGAGCACATCTGCAGCTGGTAAAGGATGTTTACAAATTTGACTGGCAAGCTCTACGTTTTCGAGTGCTGTGAGGTTTTGAACTAAATTGTAGAACTGAAACACAAAACCAATAGCATGCCTTCTATACAGAGTAAGCTCGCGCGCATTGAGTCCACTAATTTGTTTACCCGCAAGTAAAATGCTTCCCTCGGTTGGAGAATCCATGCCACCGAGCATATTCAAAACGGTTGTTTTACCTGCACCAGAAGCACCAACGATGACCACAAGCTCGCCTTGTTCCATAGTAAAGTTCATATGATGAACTGCATGAACTTCGCAATCGCCCATATGATAGGTTTTAGAAACATCTTTGAACTCAACAAATGCCACCGCGCACACTCCTTATGTGCTCAGCGTACACGCTTTGCTGCTTTATACAGCAAGCATACACACGCTCCCACCGAAGATAAACCTGTTAGTGCATATACACAATACCTTGCTTAACTTTTTCCATGGTATCGTGATCAGCTAATTCTTCAATAAGCGCCAAGCCTAAATCAATGCACGTACCAAGCCCTTTACTAGTAAAAATGGTACCCGTTTTAACATAGCTATCTTGTACAACGTCAGCGCCAAACTCGCGCAAAACATCCTGAAAACCAGGATTGGACGTTGCACGCTTATTCTCAAGCAATCCCAAGCGTGCAAATACCGAAGGAGCAGCGCAAACTGCTGCCAAAAGCTTGCCTTGCTTGTGATGGTTTACCACTGCGTCACAGAGCTTTTTGTTTTCTTGCAGATTTGTGGTTCCTGGAAGGCCTCCGGGCAAGAAAAGTAAATCGTAATTATCAAACGAAAAATCTGGATCATCTAAGGCGTAATCGCAGGTAAGCTCTATGTTATGAGAAGATACAACGCTGCGCGTAGGTGCAACGGCAATTTTGTCACACGCAATAGAGGCTCTAAATAACAAATCATAGATAACAAGTGCTTCGCATTCCTCGACACCTGGCGCCAAAAAGAGAGCTACACGCGGTTGAGTTTTTGACATATTGTCCTCCCATACTCTTAGTATAAAGGTGCGCATAAACAGACACACGCATCTATTACACGCTCACTTGTCACAAACAAATAAACTCGCAACAAGTTTTATTTACCTCTATGGTATTACTCCAAATGAAGTTCGCGTCTAAACACAATTAGAATCCATATTGAAATCAAGGCTGCAATACCTGCCGAAACAGGAGCGTTAAGCCACAGCCCCAATAGGCCAAGTGGCTTAAGCGCAAACAGCACCGCAAGCGGCAACAACGTGACCATACAAAATGACAACAGTGACGCAAGTTTGGTTTTTTCGACCGCGGTAAGCAAGCTTCCGCACGCAAGCGGAAACCAGCGAAACACATATGAAAGCGCATAGAATCTAAATGCATCGCGTGACATAACCAGTATGTCTTGTGAAACATCAACCATAAATAAACGCGCGCATTCATCGGGAAACACTGCCATAATAGCGGCGAGCAGCAGCGCAATAGCACAGACCGTTGAAAATACGTACTTTTCGATCTGTTTAATACGATCGTAGCGGCGCGCGCCCCAGTTGTAGCCTACGGCAGGTTGCAAAGCGTCGCATATTCCATAAATCAAAGGATAAATAAAACTTCCTGCAAAGATCAAAAAGCCGTAGACCGATACAGCTGCAGTTCCTCCTGCTATCATCAACTCTACATTCAAGAAAATAACGGTCACACGCCCTGCTACGTCGTTTAAGAACGCAGGTGTTCCACTTTGAACAATTTCTTTAAGCAGTGCATACGAGAATTGTGGCTTAACAAATTGAAGTAACATTTTTTTGGCCATAAAAGGAATGAGCGCACACAAAGAGCCCACGCTTATTGCAATTGAAAATGCAAGTGCTGCACCAAGGGTGCCTAAATGCCAAAAATAAAGCATAGAAAATTCTAAAATGCAGCCAAAAAGAGATGTAAACGCGTTAAGTGCAAAACTGCTTTTAACCTTGCCACATATACGTAGATAATTATCAACCGCAAACAAAATGGTGCCTAAGGGCGCAAACAGAGCAAACATCCGCAAATAATCGGCTGCCATATCACGCAGCGTTCCATATGCACCCATCAGTTCCATAAGCGCTGGCGCTAAAAACCAAAAAAGCGTACCAATGAGCGCACCGCCAGCTAAAATCATCAAAATACCGCAGGTAAAAATATTATTTGCGCGGCGCGTGTTTCCTTCACCTAAGCTAATTGAAATAGGAACAGACGAACCAACTCCCACCATATCGCCAAATGCAAACAGCATAATAACAAATGGCATGGCTAAATTGATTGCCGCAAACGCCTCTTCACCTAGAATCTGTCCTACAAAAATACCGTCAGCAATTTCGTAAATTGCCGAAGAAAGCATGCTCAAAGCTCCAGGAATTGCCGCAATGCAAAAGAGTTTCCACGGATGATAGGTAATAAAAAGCTCGTGCGACTTTTGAAAATTTTTGGAATTATACTCGTCTAACTCATTTTGTGCAAGTACGCTTTCCGTGAATGGCTTATCATCTATATTTTTTTCATGTGGATGTTTTGTATATAAGTCTTCACTCTTACCCTGCATTGTTTTAAAATCCTTTCGCACCTAGCATACGCGTTGTACGGAACATGTGTTGTATATCTTATCTTAGTAATACGTTTACCTGTAATAAGTCTATCATGACTTGATAATTATTTGACAGACAAAAAATATTTGAACTTTTCTCATAAAAATTTTGTGTTTTTGTATACAATATATATTTAATCTGTCGGATTATGTTACTCACGATTTTACCATCAGAAAACTCATTTTCTAAAACCACTCGGCTATTGTGTGTAATATTGCAGTCGATTTTTGGTAAATTAAGTAGAGTTAAGTAACATACGAGCAAGGAGCGTGTCCAATGAAAGAGGCATGGCGTGGATTTACTGGTGGAGAGTGGACACATCTTATTGATGTTCGCGACTTCATCCAAAAAAACTACACTCCCTATGAAGGAGATGAATCGTTTTTAGCTGGTCCTACCGAAGCTACCACTAAGCTTTGGGCAGAAGTAATGGATTTATTCAAGCAAGAACGTGAACATGGTGGCGTTCTTGATATGGATACTAAGATTGTTTCTACTATTACCAGCCACCCAGCAGGATACATTGACAAACCATACGAGAAAATCGTTGGATTGCAAACAGACAAGCCATTAAAACGTGCCTTAATGCCTAATGGTGGTATTCGTATGGCAGTGTCTGCCTGCAAAAGCTATGGTTACGAAGTAGATCCTGATCTAGTTAAGTTCTACACTGACCGTCGTAAGACTCACAATGCGGGCGTTTTTGACGTATACACACCTGAGATGCGCGCTTGCCGTCACTCTCACATTATTACTGGTTTGCCCGACGCATACGGCCGCGGTCGTATCATTGGTGATTACCGTCGTCTTGCACTCTATGGTCTTGATCGTCTTATCGAAGAAAAAGAAGAAGAGAAGGCAAACACTCACACCACGATGGACGAGGAAACCATTCGTCACCGTGAGGAGCTTTCCGAGCAAATTCGCGCCCTTAAAGAAGTTAACGTTATGGCGGGAGAGTATGGATTTGATGTTTCAAAACCTGCTCAGAACTTCAAAGAAGCTGTTCAGTGGCTGTACTTTGCATACCTTGCATCGGTTAAGGAGCAAAATGGTGCTGCTATGTCGTTTGGTCGTACGTCAACGTTCCTCGATATTTATGCCCAACGCGACCTGCAAGAAGGTACCATTACCGAAAGCGAAGTTCAGGAAATTATCGACCACCTTGTTATGAAGCTTCGTATGGTTAAGTTTGCACGTACTCCCGAGTATAATGCACTCTTCTCAGGTGACCCACAATGGGTAACCGAGTCCATCGGTGGTATTGGCATAGACGGTCGTCCAATGGTTACCAAGAACTCCTTCCGTTTCCTGCACACACTTGAAAACATGGGAACAAGCCCCGAGCCAAACTTAACCGTTCTTTGGTCAACGCGTCTTCCTGAGTCGTTCAAGCGTTATTGCGCAAAGATTTCTATCACCACTTCGTCAATTCAATACGAAAACGATGACCTTATGCGTGTTTACCACGGCGATGACTATGCAATTGCTTGCTGCGTAAGCTCCATGGTCGTAGGTAAGGAAATGCAATTCTTTGGCGCGCGCGCAAACCTTGCAAAGTGCTTGCTTTACGCCATCAATGGTGGTCGTGACGAAATTACTGGTGAGCAGGTAGGACCTCGTTTCCGTCCTGTAGAAGGCGATTATCTGGACTACGATGACGTCATTCAAAAATACCATGACATGGTTTACTGGTTGGTAAGCGTATACGTTAATGCTCTTAACGTTATTCACTACATGCACGATAAATATGCCTATGAGCGCATTCAAATGGCATTCCATGATGAACATATTCACCGTTGGTTTGCAACTGGTATTGCTGGTCTTTCGGTTGTTGCCGATTCACTTTCTGCAATTAAATATGCAAAAGTTAAAGTTATCCGCGATGAAACCGGCCTGGTTACCGACTTCAAGATCGAGGGCGACTATCCTAAGTATGGCAATGACGATGACCGTGTAGACAGCATTGCTCGTGATGTGGTTGAATACTTTATGAAACAAATACGTAAATTCAACTGCTACAGAAATGCAGTTTCTACAACTTCTGTATTAACTATTACATCTAATGTTGTATACGGCGAAAAAACGGGTAATACTCCTGATGGTCGTCGCGCAGGAACTCCATTTGCACCAGGAGCCAACCCCATGCACCAGCGTGATACGCACGGTGCGGTTGCATCTCTTGCATCTGTTTCTAAACTTCCCTTCCGTGATGCAGAGGATGGTATTTCAAATACCTTCTCTATTGTTCCAGCTGCTTTGGGTAAGAGCGGTAACGTCATGTTTGGTGAGTGCGACATGTGCGAGATGAAAGAGTTAGACGATGTTTCAAAGATCGACTTTAAGACGGTTGACTTTACCATCGAAAACAAACCTGATTGCGCATGTGCTGCAGACGCAAGTGCAAAAGAAGGATGCGAAGACAACAAATAAAGGGCGCACCGTGTAATCGGTGTACAAGAAAGGAGCGTTGCTATGGCAGCATCTACAGAGCAAGTCGACAACCTCGTCAGCATGATTGACGGATATGCCGAAAAAGGTGGACACCACCTGAACATCAACGTATTCAACAGAGACACTTTGCTTGACGCACAAGCTCACCCTGAGAAATACCCTCAGCTTACCATTCGTGTTTCTGGTTATGCCGTTAAGTTCACCACACTTACTAAACAGCAACAGGACGACGTTATTTCTCGTACGTTCCACGAAGCTCTTTAATAAGTCTAAACAAGAGATGTTTTTGTGGTAGCTCAAACCAACATAAACAAGACAGTGAACCCGCTCGAGGTAGTTGGGCGGGTTCACTCTCTAGAGACCATGGGTACCGTAGATGGCCCTGGTACTCGTATGGTTGTTTTTTGTCAAGGATGCCCATTTAGGTGCAAATATTGCCACAACCCCGAAACGTGGGCGTTTGACACAGGACAACGCATGAGTGTTGCTGAGTTAATGAAGGTTTATGACCGCAACCGTCCTTTTTATCGTCGTGGCGGTATTACGGCAAGTGGCGGCGAGCCTTTGGCTCAACCAAATTTTATTGCAGCACTTTTCAAAGCAGCGCACGAAGATCCTAAAGGTCGTATACATACCTGCTTGGATAGCTCGGGCGCTACCTTTAATCCACGTCATCCCGAATATGTGTCGGATTTGCTTGACCACACCGATATGGTTTTACTAGACATCAAGCACTCAGATCCTAAAGGCCATATGGAGCTGGTAAAGGGAACGTATTTGCGTCCGCGCGCGTTTGGTGATGAACTGTGCCGCAGACATATTCCTGTATTGATTCGTCACGTTGTAGTACCAGGTATTACCGATCAAGTGGACGAGCTTAAAGGCGTGGGTTACATTATCGCCGATTGGGATAATGTAGTTGGACTTGATTTATTGCCGTATCACAAGATGGGCGTACCAAAATACAAAGACCTCAATATTCCCTATCCACTTGAAGGCGTGCCCTCAATGGACGCTGCAAAAATACCGGAACTTAGAGATATTGTTATGAAAGCGCGTGCCGAGCGACTTATGGCGCGTAAAATGGCGCTTAGAGCAGCCCAGGCAGCGCAAGCACAAGCGCGCATGCAGACGCAGCAAACGGCTTGTGTCGCAACAGGTGTTGCACAATAGAGATATCTAAACACGTTACTTATAGACTTAGTGATACAACCATTAAAAAAGCGTTTACCCTTGTTGTAGGGTAAACGCTTTAATTTGTACTTGTAACTCGTCTTTTAACTCACGCTTGCGATACGTGCTTTACATGCAGGTATATCTACGCCTAAGATGGCTTACAGGCGGTCTGCAATATTATAAATTAAGCGAGCTGTTTTATCCCAACCCAAACAAGCATCGGTGATAGATTTACCAAATACACCACCGTCAACAGGCTGATTGCCGTCTTCAAGGTAAGACTCCACCATAAAACCCTTAAACAGGCGCGCAATATCTTCGTTTCTATGTACACTATCAAGTACTTCGTGAATAATACGAATTTGTTCAAGCGGACGTTTGCCCGAATTATCGTGGTTGCAATCAATCACCACGGCAGGATTAGCATAGGTGTCTGCGGTATAAAGCTCGCACAGGCGCTCAAGATATTCATAGTGATAGTTAGGATAATTACGACCATCCAATCCCTGAAATCCACGCAAAATAGCATGTGCTAAAGGATTACCCGTTGCTTCAACCTCCCAATTTCTAAAAATAAATGTCTGAGGCTGTTGAGCTGCATAAACGGAATTAAGCATAACCGAACACGAACCACCAGTTGGATTCTTCATACCAACAGGAGTTGAAATTCCGGCTGACACTAAACGATGCTCTTGGTTTTCAACTGAGCGCGCACCAACTGCATTATATGCAATAACGTCTATAAGATATTGGTAGTTCTCGGGATACAGCATTTCATCGGCAGTAAACATGCCAGTTGTTTCTGCAACCTTAATATGCATATGGCGAATAGCTTTTACGCCACCTAATAGATCGGGCGCACCTAAGGGATCGGGATTATGCAACAAACCTTTATAGCCCGTTCCCTTGGTACGAGGTTTATTGGTATACACACGAGGAATGATAATGAGCTTGTCGCGCACTTCTTCGGCAACACGCGCTAGACGCTCAACATATTCCAAAACAGAGTCTTCTCTATCGGCAGAACACGGTCCTATAATGAGCAATTTTTTTTCACTTTTACCGCACAATACATCTGCTACAGCTGCATCAAATGCAGGCTTTTGAGCCGCAATTTGAGGGGCGAGCGGCATTTCTTCACGAATTTCTTTGGGAATAGGTAAGCGTCGTTTAAAATTCATGGACATAGAAAAACTCCTTTGTGAGCGCGCGAACAGCTTTTGTAACACGCGCGTGCTGACGTGCTAACCTTATCTTGAGCGCGTAAAACGAAATAAAACAATATATACAGATTAAGATGAATAGTATGCTATGTCAAAATCAGATACAATAATTTAATGAAATGTTTTCTTAGAAACGGAGGCTATGATGGCATGTACCACCTTACTTGTTGGTAAAGATGCAAGTTTTGACGGGTCAACTATTATTGCACGTAACGAAGATTCTCCCAATGGCGAATTTTGTCCTAAAAACTTTACCGTTGTACAACCGCAGGATCAACCGCGTCACTACAAATCGGTGTTAACGCATTTTGAAATGGATCTGCCTGATAATCCTATGCGTTATACCGCGGTTCCCAATGCGCTTTCAAATGAGGGTATCTGGGCTGCAGCAGGTGTAAACGAAGCTAACGTAGCCATGACTGCCACCGAAACGCTTACATCCAACGAGCGCGTTTTAGGTGCTGATCCCTTGGTTTACTTTAAGAAGGCATGTGGTAAAGAAGGAGACGCTGATTATACGCCCGAAGTCCGCGGTGGTATTAGCGAAGAAGACATGGTTACGCTTGTTCTTCCCTATATTCACTCTGCGCGCGAAGGCGTAGAGCGCCTAGGTCATTTGCTTGAAACGTATGGTACCTACGAGATGAACGGTATTGCGTTTAGCGATACCGAAGAAATATGGTGGCTCGAAACCGTAGGTGGTCATCACTGGATCGCGCGTCGCGTGCCTGATGATGCCTATGTTACCATGCCAAACCAATTGGGAATTGACGAATTTGACCTTACCGATGCTTATGGTGAACAAAAGTCGTATATGTGTTCTGCGGATCTTAAAGACTGGATGGATACCTATCACCTTGATCTTACACTCAAAGACGACAACTTAGATGAATGTGCATGCTGCTGTGATGAAGATAACTGCGGCGATGAGTGCAACTGCAACGATGATTGCGACTGCGATGATAATGCATGCTGTGCCGATTGCTCTTGTGACAACAGCTGCGCCTGCAAGCACGAGATCTTTAATCCGCGCGATGCTTTCGGCAGCCACAGTGATGCCGATCACGTCTATAACACGCCGCGCGCGTGGAGTATGCACAAATACTTTGTTCCGTCACTGTTTGCCGATCCTGCATGTGCTCCTTGGCAGCCCGAAAGTGACGATATTCCCTGGTGCCTTATCCCCGATCGCAAGATCACCATGGAAGATGTTAAATACTCGCTTTCGCTTCATTACCAAGGAACCGTTTTTGATCCATATTCAGCACAGGGAACAGCTGCAACGCGTTCTTTGTATCGCCCTATTGGTATTAACCGTAATAGCGAGCTTGCAGCACTGCAGCTGCGTGGATGGGCGCCTCGGGGTTGCCAAGCACTTCAATGGATGGCGTATGGATCTAATGCCTTTAATGCGCTAGTACCTTTTTATGCAAATGTTAATACCACACCTGAGTATCTTAATAACACCTGTGCACACGTTGATACCCAAAGTTTTTACTGGGCAAATCGCTTAATTGGTGCTTTGGCAGATGCTCACTTTAATGCATGTGCCAATCATATTGAGCATTATCAAGAAGCAGTTGGATCCCAAGGTTGGCGTTTAGTATTTCAATGTGATAAACAGGTAGAAGATAAAAAACTCTCGTACGAAGCTTGCACAGAGGTATTAGAAAAAACCAATCAGGCTATAGCCGACATGACCAAACAAGAAACCGATATAACCCTTGACAAGGTGTTGTATAGCGCTTCTATGGGTATGAAAAACGGTTTTAACAGAAGCGATCATTAGTAAACGTGTAAAAAAACTGCATGCATACCAAGTATGCATGCAGTTGAATTTGTTTTGCGTTAGATAGGCACATGTTACAAAAGGAATGTGCGCGAAAAAGCGAACGTGCGCGCTATTACTCGTTGCGCCTTTGTGGCTTTGCACTCGTGGACGCTTACGACCTTACAAACTTTACGAAAGCGGTATGCCCATACACCAGCCCCAACGAGGCGTTGTAATAGAGCTATAATAGCTAATCCAGCGATCCAAAGAAGTTGTAGCTACATATCCAATGTTTTCGCGCACTACTCCGTTGCCAACATAAATACCAATGTGTCCATAAATTCTACCAGCGCGCGTACCTGCATGCGAAGGAACAGCAATGATCATTCCCGGTTTAAGGTCGCTCTTGTTGGAACTATAGCACCAAGCAGAATACATATCTTTAGCATCACCCGATGGATATCCCAATCCTGCTGCCGAGAAAACCTGAGAAACCCACATGGCACATAAGCCCACACCTGGCGAAGCTACTCGATATGCACACGAAATAACTGCCTTTTGGCTCCCCGATAAATTAGGACTTAAATTAACCTCACCAGATACTTCACTTAACGTATAGGTTCGTTTTCCTGAACGAGCAGCTGCAGCTTGAGCCTCTTGAAGCGCGCGCTCCTGTGCAGCCGCTTGAAGTTCAGCATCGCGTTTTGCCATGAGATCTTTTACATCCTGAGAAAGACCATCTAGCACACGTTTAGACTCGTCTTGTTTTGCGGTCATTTGTGTGAGCTCTTTATCCTGTTCTTCCTTAAGCTGTTCAAGAGCCGCTTTATGGCTTTCAAGACTGCTCTTTTTATCATCAAGCTCATGTTTTACACGATTGACTTCTTCTATCATTGTTCGATCTTTTTCAGAAATTTTATCAAGATAATAAATGTTAGAAGAAAGCTCTTCGAGCGACGACGAAGAAAAGAGCACCGATAAAAATCCATCTATGCCAGACTTATATGCACTTGAAACACGTTTTGAAAGCGCACTCTTTTTTGCATCAAGCTCTTGCTGTTTTTTATCGATCTGATCTTGCGTAGAGGCTATTTGTGTCTGCGCATCTTCTATTTGCTCACATGTTTTTTCCTGCTCACCCACGAGCTTTTCGTATTGGGAAGCAATGGTATCGAGTTGTTTTTGAACTTCGTCGAGCTTTTTTTGAGCAGCATCTAAGTCATCTTGTGTGTCAGCAAACGCAATCTGAGCAGGCATAGCCGCAAGAGCTGCGGTTATAGAAAACAGCTGCAAAACTTCTCGCCGTGTAAACGTTTTGATAGCCAAGTTCCAACTCCTTAGTTGTATTTATGCTACGATGTCTCGTAGGAGCTTGTTATCGAATATGTACAGATATTCTAACACAACTACATACCCAAATTTATAGATTCACAATTCCTTATAACCGTATATAGAAGATGAGTGCTTATCCAAGCTTGCATCCGATTATGCTATTTTGCACGATGTTCTACGATTTTAAGAAAACAAACGCCAATGGCTATAAATATCAAGGTGAATACGCACACAAAATAGAAAACTCCAATTCCTAATGTGTAGGTATTTGCTGTGGTTACATCAATGCCAAACCATCCACATGGCGCACCAAAATTTAGAAAATTATATGGTGCAAGCATAACGGTTTTCCAGCGCACACCAAATACAAGCGACAACACGCACACATATCCGATATAAACAAAGGGTGGAAGCAATGCCCAAAACACATCGTGAGTCTGCGGCTTAAAGCCATGATCAAATAACAAAAAATCTGCTATAGCGCACAGAGGAGCAATAAAATGGGTGCAGAGTGACGAAGCATGATTATTGAGATATGCACCCACAAAACCAGCATCTGATGTTGGAGCCAAAAAGCACAGATAGAGCAACAATGTAATAGTGATTGCCAGAGTTGCCATATATTTCACGCGGTACCACACTTGTGTAGAAAGCGTTTTCTGTATAAAAACGCGCCAACCACCTGCAGCGTCTTGTGCCAATGCGTCTGTTACACATGCACAATCACCATGCATTACTAGACAAGTTAATTTACCCACAAGTGCATATAACAAAATGGTGGCTATAACAAGATTAGATAAGTTTGTAAAATAGGTAAACGAAAATAAGCCCTCCCAATGTACTGCCATTCCATAAAATGCAGCTATCACGCCAACGATTTTAATTATTATCTCAGGACTTAAGATGTGAATAGGTTTGTGCAGCGTCGCATTATGCGGTGTTGTATTGTGTAGTGTTGTATCCATTACAACTCCTTTGTTCAAATGTAAAAGTGAACATAAGGATAGTCATATTAGTTAATATTATCAACTATTTTTTCGTATCTGGAGCGCAATTAAATTGCTCCTCCACTTAAAATATTTGCACAAACGCAATATACACATAGTTTAAGAAGGGCGTATACATAACCATATACCACGCAAACACAATAGAAGGAGCCCATGGAAATGTTTTCTGCCTAATGAGCGCAGCATGACACAGACCGCCTATACACGCAATAACCAACATAACCAAAAAGGACCACGGTGTCATATACAAAGACAATACAAGTAAAAGTTTTATATCGCCAGCGCCTATCAGCGGTGCCGCGTTTGCGTCGTGATTTGCATAAGCAAATACAAACCAAATAATACACAAGATAAAACATATAAAGGGGGCGCTATCATATGTCAAAAGCGAGCAGCTCAGATGCGCAAAAAATACGCCGATACAAGCAGGTATAGCAAGCAAAGTATGCGGAATAACGCGATACCTGTTATCAACCAAAGCACATGCAACCAAACACAAAGTTGTGAGTGCGGTGAGCGCAAAATACCAGGTGAATGCAAATAAAAAATAAAGCCACCCAAGTAAGCACGCAAGGGTTATACCCACGCCTACACGCATACGGGCAGATGAAGAACGGTAGATATCTAAAAGCTCACTCACAGCAATTTCCTAACTCTATACACGTTTACCTGCTGTTATTACACTCTCATCTCGTACAATTAAACATCCGTATGACTATGGCGCGATTTCTAGATGAACAAAACGCAGTTACAAACGACGTCCATATAAGTAAATAACGCTATTTCCTCTATCGCCCGAGGTTCCCTGTTTTTCCTGAATACAGTTAAGCCCGCGGTGCTCAAAGAAATCAATGTCAGATTCTGAACTTACAATAAGGAAAAAGCCACGAGCACCCGCATCTTTAAAGCGTGTTGTCATATCGTCAAACAATCGCGAGCCAACACCTTTGCCCATGTGGTTAGGATCTACAATCAATAAGTTAATTTCTGCTTCGGAATTTGCATAGCCAAGCGAGATAAAAACATCCGCCGTGGTGTAGCTTCTTAAACGACTAAAAAGACGATCCTCAACTTTTACACCACCACGGCGTGCGCGGTCGCGCGCAATTACCATAATGTCTTCAAAGCGACGGTGCCAAAAGGAGTTTTGTGAAATGCTTCTATTGCTACTTAATCCACCAAAGCATACGCCGATAACACTGCCGTTTTCTTCGGCAACCATCGTGTACACCGAACGCTGCAGCGCACCAGCAGTAAGCACGCGTCCAAAAATAATACGGTCATATGCACCTGTAATATCACTGCACCATTTTCTGACGCACAGATTAACAACTTCATCAAAGTCAATATCCTTAAAAGGGCGAATGATAATCGAGGTATCAAGTTGTGACATAACCTGTCCTTTGAGTATGAGCCAATATGCAATAAGAAGCAAATATTAAGTATATTACAAGTAAATATGAATATTCACAAAGCTTTTATATTGATTGCGGTGTCCACCGTGCAAGAAAATGCACTACCTATTTGATAATACTTACCAACTCATTCAGGCTTTTACGCTCTTCATGACGCGCGGATGGCACACCTTGAGGTGATGGATAACCAATCTCAAGCATCGCAAGCATGCGATAGTCTTTCATCTCTTCAAAAGAATCAGCCAGCACTTTGGGATCAAAATATCCTACCCACGTGCTATATAACCCTAAGTCTTGAGCTTCAAGCATCATATGAGTTGTCACAATAGCGCCGTCTACATCAACAAAATCATGCTCATCGCAGCGACGTGTCCAACCGCTTCCGGGCTTTACCCCCACAGCTATAATCAACGGTGCGTCAAAATTAAAACGCGTGGCTTCGTATGCACGGCTCAGAGCTTTTTCACCTTGTATCACCCAAGCGCGCCAAGGTTGTCTGTTAACACAGGTGGGCGCTACCTGCCCCGCTTGCAATATTTTTGTTATCTTTTCACTCTCAACGGGTTTTGAGTCAAAGCTTCTGCACGAATACCGAGCTCGCGCTAATTCAAGAAACGACTGCATAGCTGCTCCTTAACACAAAGGAGTGCTCAAGGCACTCCTTTGCACTGCACGTTTATAAAGCGTGAACATCCTCAGACGAGAACTTAATAAACGCTTTTTCTCCCACTTCATAAATGCGTTTGTTCTTGGGATTGAATTCTGTAATCTTTACCAGCGTATCGCCACACATCACATGGTAATTTTGATAATGACCCATAAAACGAGACAGAATTACTTCGCATGGAAGCACGCCTTCATCGGCTACGTGTACCGATTCGGGGCGTAATACCAGCGTAATTTCGTCGTCTACGTGCTTACCATTAAGATCGGCAATTTTTACTGGTGAGCCCTCTATAACCGCAACACCTGTCTGATCCTGGGCTTCGGTTACCTTACCGTGTAAGAAGTTAGATTCACCGATAAAGTCGGCAACAAATTCATCGCACGGGCGGTGATAAATGGTACGTGGATCTCCAATTTGATCAACAATGCCTTTTTTCATAACAATAATTTTGTCTGAAAGCGCCATAGCTTCGGACTGGTCATGAGTAACGTAAATTGCTGTAATTCCTGCTTCTTGTTGAATACGGCGAATTTCGGTACGCATATCAACACGAAGTTTTGCGTCCAAGTTAGAAAGAGGCTCGTCGAACAGAAGAACACCAGGTTCAATTACAAGCGCACGAGCAAGGGCAACACGCTGCTGCTGACCACCAGAAAGCTGATTGGTTTTGCGATCTTCCATGCCTTCAAGACCCACGAGTGACAAGATGTGCTCAACTTTGGCTTTAATGGTTTCTTTGTCCATATTTCTAAGCTTTAGGCCATAGGCAACATTGTCAAAAATATTGTAATGCGGCAAAAGCGCATAGCTTTGGAATACCATAGCAGTATCACGTTTATTGGGCGTAAGTTCGTTAATAGGCTCATCAGCTAAGAATATCTCGCCCTCATCGGGAGACTCAAAACCAGCAATCATACGCAAGATGGTTGTTTTACCACAACCCGAAGGTCCAAGAAGTGTTACAAACTCTCCTGGTTCAATGGTAATGTTTGCGTCGTGAACTGCATAAAAGTCTTTATGCGTTTTTGGATCTTGATAAATCTTTGAAACATGTTCAAGACGAACACCTTTTTTCTCTTTAGCCATCATATACTCCTTGTTAATCTCTTGTAGATGCACTTGTACCAAAGAACTTGATGGCAATATTCATCAAGAGCACTGCACCATAGGTAATAAGTATCAAAATTGTGGCAAATGCACATGCAATACCATATGCGCCTTTTTCGGCAAATTCGTTAATCTGCACGGTAATAAGCAAAAATTGAGGTGTAACTAACAAAATGATGGCCGAAATTGCGGTAATTGAACGCACGAACGCTGTAACCAAACCACTAAGGAACGAGTCTTTAATAAGAGGCAGTGTAACCGTCATAAATACATGGAAACTGTTTGCACCCATGTCATAAGCAGATTCCTCAATAGATTTGTCTATTTGTCGAAGTGCAGAGATACCAGAGCGAGTTCCGGTAGGAAGTGAACGCACAACAAATACGATGATGAGGATTGCAGCGCTACCATAAAGCCCCTGCATAACACCCGTATGGAAAAGTCCGCCAGAAAAACCACGAATATAGCCAACACCTAATACCGTACCAGGTACCGCCATAGCCAGCATAGATGCTGCTTCGATAAAGCCTTTAAGTGCAAATTTACGCTTTACAACCAAATACGAGATGATCATAGATAAAAGCGCCGTAATTGGAGATGCAATGAGCGACAAAATAAAGGAGTCTCTAAACGCTTGAAAACCGTGGTGGAGCTTAAATACCTGTTCAAACCACTTAGTAGTAAGAGAAAAATCATAACCCCAGGTTTTGAACAAGGCACCAAACGGTACGCATATATACATCATGATAACAAAGCATGCAAGCAAACCACATAACAGGGTAAGTGGCAAACGAACCGAAAGGTCGGAAATAAGCATACGACCGCGGCTTGCCTTACCAGTAAGCGTTGCTGTGCTTTTTGCCTCAAGAATATATTTTTGTACCACAAACATGGCAAGCGTAATGCCAAGCAATACAACTGCCATTGCTGCAGCACCCTGTTTATCGTATGCGCCCGTAATTTGCAGGTAGATAGATGTTGCAAGTGTATCGTAAGAACCACCAATAAGCATAGGATTTGCAAAGTCGGCAATTGACTCAATAAAGGTAACCAAAAATGCATTACCTAAACCAGGCAAAATAAGCGGAAGCGTAACCGAGGTAAAGACTTTCCAACGAGAAGCTCCCATATCACGAGCTGCCTCTTCAAGAGAAGGGTCAATGTTTTTGAGCAAGCCCCTAAACATCATGTAGCATACGGGGAAAAAGGTAAGCGTTTGTACAAGCGCAATGCCCCAGAACCCATAGACGTTATTGTCGTAAATGCCCAATAAGTGCCTGGTAATAATACCTGCTTTACCAAACAGCATGATAACCGATAAGGACAAAACAAACGGAGGTGAAACAACAGGCAACATAGAAACAATCTTAAACAGTCCGCTAATAAAGCGACTTTTAAGCTTAACGTACACCTCTACATACGCAAAAAGTAAGCCAATAAATGTTGCAATAATACCTACAAAAAATCCTACATTCAGCGTGTTAATGATAGCGGTTTCAAAAGTAGGCATTGCTAAAACACGTGCAAACACATCAAGCGTTGGACCGTGTTCACCTACAATGCTATCAACCATTAAGATAGCAAGTGGGTACAAGATAAACAGCACAAGCGCTGCTACCAGTACAATAATAGTTGATACCAAGATAGGATCGGCTAAAAGCTTTTTACGATCAAGCTGCGCACTTTGACTTGTTGCCATAACACCCTCCTTTATCTGCTCTCGATAATGTTACCAGTAAAAAGAACGGTGTGCATACATGGTTATGCACACCGTCTTTCCAAGACTTATTTGGTCTTAAAGCGATCGTCTCCGCCTTTAAGAGCCTCCATAGTGTCTTTAACATATTGTTCAGTATGTTCTTTTGCGTCCTCAAAGTCGTAATCCATAACATTATTAGGATCAAGACCAAATTGAGTTGCAACTTCTGGTTGTTTAGCATCGTCGATTACCAAGAATTGATACGATCCTACTTCCTGACCACGATCAACGCATGCAGGTGAAAGCGCGTATTCAATCCAAAGCTTTGCGGCGTTCTCGTGCTTCGCGCCCTTAAACATAGCGGTTGCACCAATTTCAAACGATGCACCCGAGGACGGAATAACCATACCAATATTTTGATAACCATTATCTACGATCTGATAGATCGCATCATGCAAAAATCCAATACCGAGCGTGCACTCGCCCGTTCCAACATTTTTAGAAGGACCAGAACCGCTTTTTGTATAAACAGAGATATTTTTATCAAGCTTGGTGAGATACTCCAAACCTTTATCGTGTCCGTACTTTTGAATAACGGTGTTAATAACAAGCTTTGCCGTACCTGCGGTATTGTAGTTTGAAAGCCAAATAAGCCCTTTATATTTTTCGTCGATTAAATCGGGCCAGTCTTTTGGAGCGTCCAAATTACGACGATCCATCTCGTCTTTATTGTAGAAGAATCCCAAAATTCCTTTATAAACACCGTACCAGTGTCCGTCTTTGTCCATGTAGACCTTAGAGATAAGGTGTGATGCATTTTTTGCCTGATAAGGGGCCAAAATGCCCTTAGTAATAGCAACATTATACGGATCGGTTGTGCCACCAAACCAAACGTCTGCAGATGGATTGCCGGCTTCTTCTTCAACCTTAGACTCAACCTCACCTGTTGAGAGGCGTTGATATTGAGTATCAATGCCAAATAATGTTTGGAAATTCTCGCACACTGCCGCAACGTGAGATTCTTCACTTGAACCATATACAACAAGCTTGCCATCTTTTTTTGCAGCATCAATTAAGTCGGAGCTTGCAATTCTGCTTAAATCTCCACCATCGTTTGCCGAAGTAGAACCCTTATCACATCCTGCAAGGCCACCCAGACCAACTGCAGCTCCCAAAATTCCTGTGTTTTTCAAAAATGATCTGCGCGAAATAGAAACCATATGTCTCGCCTCCATAACGAAATCTCTCCTTACGTGTACGCTTCACAGACATACACCTCACACGGTACGTGCTTTTTGCTCCTGTTGAACGTACAACTTACTTTGACATAAAAGGAATGCAATGCGTGCACATCTTCTACATGCTCTTACAAAGAAGTAGAAAACCCATGCAACCAAAAACAATGCAACCGGAACAAATCAAGCTGTTTCTTTTATCACATAATATACAAGCGCACTCAAGCACGTATCGGCAAAACAGCTTAGATTTTAGGTAAAGGGTTTAACCACTTTGGCAAACGGTTATTTGTTTAAGTGGTTATAAAGCCCGTTGATAGTGGTATACATGCTATAAAAACAACAATACATAAAAACGGTATATATTATGTTGAATGTTATAGATTAAGTCGTTAAAATAGAGAGCGTTCTTTTGAAACGCAGCACTTTTGTACCCATAAATCTAACTATCGAGGTTACTTTGTCTAAACACGCAGCACACTTTGCTTCCTCCAACGATACGCAAAATAATCCTTCAAAAACTATTACAAACCTCAAAACAACTCAAGCGTCCAGCGATTCTACTGTTTATACCAATCTTAAAACCATCACGTCTTCTGAAGTGAATGGCTCCGCTCAGCAAGACATGCATAAAAAGGGTACACAGACACACAAACATCTTGGGGCCCGTATTGCTTTGGCGGTTTTTGTTCTTCTGATCCTAGGTTATGTTGGTGCGGGGATATACTTTACCAACCATCTTATGTATCGCACCACCCTTAATGGACAAGACGTTTCATATATGAATACTAACGAGCTTGCCACCTATTTGGACAATCAGCTTTCCACCTATACCATACACGTAAGTGGACTCAACTTTGATATGACCCTTGATCAGAGCCAACTCAATCTAACCGTTGATACACAAAGTTGTGCCGAGGATGTTCTTAAGCACAATGCAGCTGGTTTTACATGGGTGCAATATGTATTTCAACCACAGCACATAAATATGCAGCAACAGCCAAGTTTTGATGAGGATTCTGTTCAATCGCTTATAACCGAGCAGGTAAACGCGTTTAACACTAACGCTACCAATCCGGTAAATGCCTACTCACAATACGACAGCTCTGCTCAATCATTTACCATAAAAGATGCACAAGTTGGAAGCGCGCTTGAGGCCAAAGCCGTAAGCGATTGTGTAATTCATGATATTTATGAGCTGCGCTCAGAATCGCTATTAGATGATAGCGTGCTTAAACAACCAACACTTACCGCACAAGACCCGGATCTTATTGCGATAAACAACAAAGCTAATAAGGCTCTTGAACTTTCTATTGCGCTTATGTATAACCAGCAACAAGTTGCCACCGTAGACAAAACTTTGTTGGCACAATGGATGCACGTAGCTGATCCTAAAACACTATCTATCGACCAAAGTGCAGTTGAAACATGGGGAAAAGATAATTTACACATTAAATCGAACGACTCAGGCGTTATCACAAAAATAAATTATGACAAACTCAATGAGTTGCTTACCCAAGCTGTATGCAATCTTGATGTACACGAAATTATCCTACCTGTAAAAGTTTTACATACAACACCAAAAGGTGCACCTGCCGAAACCCCTGGTGCGCGTGAACTTGGGCGTCACATAGATGTTAATCTTGCCACGCAATATGCACGTCTATACGATGAATCTGGCGATATTCTATGGGAATCGTGGTTTGTTTCGGGAGGCAACAGCGACGATCACGCCACCCCTACAGGTACCTTTGAAATCAGAGCTAAGGCACGCAATCAGACGCTTATAGGTGCCGATACCGACAAAGACGGTGAACCTGACTACAAATCACACGTAGATTATTGGATGCCCTTTGTTGGTAACATGGTAGGTTTGCACGACGCCCCCTGGCGCAGTTCATTTGGTGGCAGCATTTATAAAACAAATGGAAGTCATGGCTGTGTTAATTTACCGCCTAGTAAAGCTGCCGAACTCTTTTCGTTAGTACACGTGGGCGACTCTGTAGTAGTTCACTGGTAACACCTGACAGCTCCAAATCATAAAAGCTAACATGTAAACATGTAGAGCGCATGCGTGCGTGCAAGCGTGTTGCATGATACTAGACGCTTAAACATATATAGTGTCATGAAAAAAACTTTTGTTGAGCAGGTGCATACGCGGGCTCTAAAGTCCGCTTATAGCATTTAATGCCTCGTATAACTGGAACAATATAAATCACAATCAAAATTGTGTAAAAGATAGACAGCGAAACACCATCAGCGCCCTTAACAACGTAGTCCGTTGATACAGGCTGACCCAAAATTCCAAATGGGATAATCATGACAATAAAATCATCCAACGCATGAAGTAGTGAAGCACCCACAATTGACTTGGTTTTATACACGACCAAACACAACAAAATAGAGCACAAACCCGTTTGCACAATTTTTCCTACAATTTGGGCAAGTTGTATGGTGTCAGATAGGTCAATTTGATTCCAAGGTATATGAAACGCTCCAAATACCAAAGATACTACAATACAACTCAAGAATAATTTATGCTTATGTGTAGAAAATATCTTGAGGCACCCGTGGAAAAGCACTCCCCTAAACAAAACTTCTTCGGAAAAGCCTATGCCTATGCACAAGACCATTTGATACATAACAGATTGGCATACATGAGATGTTATAGAATCGTGCAGCAGCATGGGAATCGAAAGCGCAGCACTTACCATTGAAATAAAAATCATTGGCTTATATATATCCCATGAAATGCATAATTGTACTTTAGTGGTTTTAAATATCGACAAACCGTTGAGAAGCACGCAAAGCAATATGGCCCAAACAAGACTTGCAGCTTCATAAGTGAGCATAAGGTCAAAGTTACATCGGTAAACGCAAAAAAGTGTAGTAAGCGTGGTTGCACCCATATGAAACAACAAGGCAAGCACATAGGCCCCTATGTGTAAAACATGCCGCAAACATGCATGTTTGGTGAGTAGATTATGGAATGTGCTCACAAGAACAACCTTTTTTATTCGTCACATAATTACGTTACAATACGTCTTGATAGGTAAGGTATGCTATCTTATACACAAGATCACACACAAGGTATGAGTGAAAAAACATACCACCTGTCTTTATCCATTATAAAGCAACTGTATGTTGAACGCACGTCAACTCGTGAGGCACTGGGATTACAATGTTTTGGGAACGTTTACCCATAATCAAAAGTAAACGTTCGTTACTACGAAGAAGGTACATATGCTGCGCGATATTATAGGCTCAATTGCAAGTTGGAGCCCACTTGCTATCTTTTTACGACTGCTTTTAGCAACCTTTGTAGGCACTTTTATTGGTTTTGAGCGCGAGTTCAAAAATAAGGGCGCTGGGATTAAAACACATGTTCTGGTGTGCCTAGGATCCGCTATGGCGATGATCGTAAGTGAATATCTTATCCATCAATTTCCTGGAGTACGTGCAGATATGGCTCGTATTGGCGCGCAGGTCATAAGTGGCGTTGGTTTTTTGGGCGTAGGAACTATTATCATTACAGGCAAAAATGAAGTTCAAGGCCTTACAACCGCAGCTGGTTTATGGGCATGTGCATGTATTGGTCTTGCGGCAGGTGCAGGATTTGCAGAAGGCACTATCATTGCCATGCTGTTTGTTATCTTTACCTTTGTAATTCTTAACAAAATCGATCATTGGCTCCACGAAAACGCACGAATTTTCACCTTGTATGTTGAGTTAGAAGACAAGCATGCAATTAAAGAACTCCTTAAAAAACTCCATAGTTGGAATTGCAATTTTTCTTCATTTCAACTGGTAAAAGGAGAAGCAGGTAAGTTTGGAGGAGCTGCTACATTTACCATTAAGCTCGAGCGTGGAGCACGTAAGCAGCCATTCATCGACGCAGTTCAAGCACTTGATTTTGTGTGTTTTGTTGAAGAAGTTAATTAGTCTCACAAAAGCAAACAGCCTCAACTTAGTTTTGGTCAATTAATGTCTGCCTATACGTGTACACTTATATTATGTTATCAGTCATCCTAAGGAACGATCATCATGAATATTCAGCAAGCACTCGCACATGCACATAGCTCTGTTTTGCCAGGCTTTATCACCGGAGATACCGCTATCACGGAAGAGCGTAGACGCAACGAAGATTGCGTTGCCACGCTTATGAGTGCATGGAAAGCGTCTAAAGCAGGTGAAGAACCCTGTGATTTTGCCACTATTATGCAAGTAGCAGACAGAAATCGCGAGCTTTGCGATTCGTACGGAATTGAACGTCTTGAACGCGTTAATGGCAGCAGCCTGCAAAGAACGCTCTCAGACAATGACTTCATCCGAGCTGTTGCAGTCATGCAACAACGCAGCTTTCAAAAGGTGCAAAAAACTGCAGGTCCTGCCTTACAAGATCTCTCAATCGCATATCGAGAAGCTACTATTAAGCCAATTTCTATCTTAGGTGTAGACCTCGAAACCACCTCGCGTTTTCCCGATCGCGGTTACATCATTAACCTTGGTATGGAGTTCATTGATCTGCGCGAAGATTCCGACCCGCGTGACGGACACAGTGCATATTTTGGTATGCCAGACCTCTATGCACAAAAAGGCGTTCCTCTTGCACAAATCCATCACATTACCTGGGATAACATTGCAGGAAAAACTCCCTTTAGGCAAGCAACAAAAATTCAAGAAGCCTTATTACATGCGTTTTGTACATTTCCTATCATGGCTCACAATGCCGCATTTGAGGATTCGTGGTTTATGCTCCACCTTAACGGCTATGCTCAAGCACGCAAAGAAGGAAAAATTGTAGTGATTGATTCTCGTGATATTTGTAGACGATGCGACCCCGAAATTAAATCGCTTCCACGTGAATCAAGACCTGCAGCGCTTGAAAGCTGGGCACGCAGAAGAAAAACGCTTGTAAGCGGAGAAAAAGAAAAGCACCTAGGCCTTGAAGACGTAGATCTTATGTTTAGAACCGTTCAAGCAGAGTTCAAAGAGCGCGAAATGTTTGCATAATCTTAAGTTCGCATAAGCTTAATGTTGTGCCCCTTAAAGTTACTTAGTTCACTTTAAGGGGCACCTCTTACGTTTTGAACGCACACGTAGCTTTGCGTATACTACTTTTTGTCGTGAACGGCAGGCGACTGATGAAGCGTACAATCACTGCAATACCCATACATAACCGACCTCATCAGATCAACTACAAACTTATGCTCGTTATGAACATGTGAGGCAAAATTAATAAGGGCATCACAATCAAAGGGAATAACCTTACCGCAGCATATACAAACAAGTTGACCGTATTCTTGGCCTTTACCTGCCAGACGATACCTCGACTCTTCTCCCCCTGGAGCTGCAACCTTGGCAACAATACCATCTTTTACAAATGCTTCCAGTGTTCTATACACGGTTGTTCTACCAGGCGACTCGTTTTGTTGTGCAAGACGTGCGTAAATTTCGTCCACGCTTAAATAATGGTCTTGGTTGTTAGCCAAAAACTCGCCTATGATCTTCTTTTGTCGCGTGTTATATGAACGTCGCTCTACCACAACACCCAAGCTCCCCTCGTACATGCACGATACTTGTCGATACGTACTAAGGCTTTAACCGTGCTTACCGTTTGATTATATCATGGTAAGCGTAACACTTAAGTTAGACTACATTAACTCACAAATATGCTTTGCGAACATAATTGGATCCTCAATGGTAAGGCCTTCAACCAACAGTGCCTGATCCAAAAGTACGTTTGCATATAATTTAAGCTTGTCTTTATCTTCAGAAGCACAGGCATCAACAAGTTTTTTGAACACAGGATGCTCTGGGTTGATCTCCAAAATACGCTGTGCACGCGGCGCATGTGCTGCATCGGGGCTTTGCTCAAGCACACGCTCCATCTCAAGAGATACATTGCCTTCTGCAGAAATACGTGCAGGAAAATCTCCTAATTCAGCAGAAACCCTTACGTCATTAACTTTAGATCCAAGTGCGTCTTTAAGCGCCTCAAAGACATCCTTGTGCTCTTCTTGAGTCTTTTGAGCCTTTTCTTTTTCTTCCTTGGTAGCAAAGTCAAGGCCTGCCGCCGAAACATTTGTAAATGCAAGTTCACGCGTGGTCTTTTCAGACGTTTCACCATCTTGTACAGTAGCAGCCGCCTCATAGTTACGCCATACTTGGAACATAAACTCGTCCACGTCTTGCGTGCATAACAAAACATCAAAGCCGTGAGAAAGCGCCGCGGTTACCATAGGAAGCTGTGCTATACGCTCACGCGAAGAGCCGGCAGCATAATAAATCTTGTCTTGATCTGTTGGCATGTGTTCTGCATATTCGGCAAGTGTAATAAGTTTTTTATCACGCGCAGACCAAAAGAGTAACAACTGCGATAAATCTTGCGCTTTTGCGCCATAGCTGCTATAAATACCAAATTTAAGCCCGCGACCAAAGTGTTCAAAGAATTTTTCGTAATCTGAACGCTTATCATTGAGCATACGCAACAATTCGCCATGAACTTTTTTCTCAATTCTGCGTGCAATAGCATGTAATTGAGCATTCTTTTGAAGCGTTTCGCGTGAGATATTAAGGCTAATGTCGCACGAATCAACTACGCCGCGCACAAAGTTGTAATAATCTGGCAAGAGCTCGGCACATTTATCTTGAATAAGAACATTAGACGAATAAAGTGCAAGACCTTTTTCGTAATCCTTGCTATATAAATCAAAGGGAGCTTGTGATGGGATGAACAACAGAGCATCGTAGGAAAGAGAGCCCTCGGCGTGGAAGCTCAGCACAGAAAGCGGGTCATTCCAATCGTGAAACGTTGACTTATAGAACTCGTTGTAGTCCTTTTCTTCCACATCACTTGCATGCTTTTTCCAAATAGGTGTCATAGAATTGATGGTTTCAAGCTCTTGGTATTGTTCGTACTGCGGCTTGTAATCATCGCCCGCGTCTTTAGGACGTGGCAATTCGCGACTTTTTGTGACCATCATTTTAATAGGATGATGAATGTAGTTAGAATACTCGCGAATAAGCTCTTGCAACGTCCACTCGCTTAAGAAATGGTCAGTATTGTCTTCTTCGGTATTATCTTTAAGATACAAAATAACATCTGAACCATGATCCGAAGGCGCAGGGCGGCTAGAACTTTCTTTAATTTCGTAGCCGTCAATGCCATTAGATTCCCACTCGTAGGCGCAAGTCTCGCTCATAGAACGACTGATAACGCGCACACGTTTTGCAACCATAAATGCCGAATAAAACCCAACACCAAATTGCCCGATAATATCAACTGGTTTCTGCGCAGAACTTTTTGTTGTATCATCTGCTGTATTATCTGCGGTATCATCAGATTTTTGCGTTTCGCTTGTAGATGAGTTTTGTTGTTGCTTAAATTGTTCAGAACCAGAATGAGCAATGGTTCCGAGATTGGTGTCTAGTTCTTCGCGCGTCATACCAATACCGTTATCGTGAATGGTAATAGTGCGTGCGTCCTTATCAAAATCAATGGTAATAGCTGCATTTGTAGAATCAACTTTAATGGAAGGATCGGTAAGCGAGGCAAATGCTAATTTATCAAGAGCGTCAGAGGCATTAGAAATAAGCTCGCGCAAAAAGATGTCTTTATTGGTGTAAATGGAATTGATCATCAAATCAAGAAGTTTTTTGCTTTCGGTTTTAAACTTTATCATACGGTATTATCTCCTATCTACATATATGTTATAAGCTTGAAACATGTTTGGTGCGCTGGTTACTTAGTTACATACGGTATTTGACGATACGTGATGCCACAGCGATCTAAAATACTACGCGAAATTTTTGCACCTTCGGTATCTTTATAGGTATCCTCGGCATAAATCACCTCTCCAATACCTGCTTGTACCAGCATTTTTGCACATTCCTGACAAGGGAAAAGCGTAACATATGCCGTTGCCCCCTGCATGTCTTTAAGAGAGCCTCGATAATTAAGCAATGCATTTGCCTCGGCATGGATAACAAAATTATGCTTATCGCGAAGCGGATCTACCGATGATTCCCACGGGAATTCATCGTCGTTAATTCCTGTTGGCGTTCCGTTATACCCAACCGATAAAATGCGGTCATTGCTGTCGGCAATACATGCTCCAACCTGCGTATGAGGGTCTTTACTACGCATGGCAGCTGCAGCGGCTACACGCATAAAAAACTCATCCCATGTGATAACATTTTTACGTTTACCGGGCATATTAGCCTCCTCAAGCATTATCATCACGTAAGGCTCATCTTAATTTATAAACAAATTAAGAGAGCGTATGTGCATAAAATATATACTATACAGACTTAGATATTCTATCATGCAAATTATATATATCTCAATAAATAATCACAATAGCGCACGCAAGCGCTGCGTGAAAGCAACAGTTACGCAGGTATCATATATATACGTATGGTTTAGGCGATTAAGGGCGACCAAGATACACCACGCAGTTGCCTATTTATGAGAATCAAGCACATCAAAGCGATTGATACGCATTAAAATTTGCTCAATATCCAAAATTGACCAAATATGAAATACATAATGCGTGTCCTCGTGATACGTATTGGCGTCAACACTGCGCGGCACTTCATGAGGCACTGCTAGCTTAGTATTGGTAATCCCGTCTTGTGTGTGATTGGCGAGCTTGTTTTGTGCTTGATTGCTTGTTTCATCTTGTTCATATGTACATTTCTTAGGATCTTGCAGGGGTTTACTTTCGGATACATAATCAGAATGGTTTTGAGACGAGCAAAACGCAACGCGGATACTTTGCTGAGTGGCAAAGAAATACGCAGGCGTCCATTTCATTGCGGTAATTTTTTCGTACGCAACTATAAAGGATTTACCAAAAAATGGCGTAATACACATTTGTGTATCATAGGTTGCAATACAATAACGGCTTAACAGTATCCAAATAGCTGCACATGTGAGCGAAAATGCAGAAAAAAATACCGTCACTATGATCGAATCAAACGGGATGCTCCCAGTTGCACACAAACATCCAAGAACAATTCCCATACACGAACTGCAAATAGATGCATATGCAACAACTTGCAACAAAGCTGGAGAAACCGAATAGGTATCATGGTGCGCGTGATGGCGCTCGGCAAGATCGTTTGAACGCTCCCACATCCGCCATACAACAAAAAGAGGTGCGCACATAAGTATTACAAGCATTACTTCAAATACCATTTTGTCGCCGCCTCTGCTGACGTCCTAAACACCAAATCTAGTTACAACGAGCCTCACCTTTTGAGTACACAGTACGCACCCTTACCATTAAGGCACTGCAAAGCGCAAAACTTGTGTACAGATATTTGTATCGGCTCTAGATTAGCTTACCTGAAGATACGTACTGCGGTATACAACAGTTACGTATATGGACGTGTATTGTCTGCAGATGGTTTCCTCGTGCTACAACGAATCAAACAATATTTTTATCAGAAAAGAAATGAGTGCACACTTAAAAGCATAGATTCCTACGCAAGCAATTTAAAGTAAAGAGCTAAACCACGCAATAAGTGGAACAAAAATTATGGGCAAAAACGCAGCAGGCAGCATATTTGCAACCTTAAACTTTCCAACTTTCATAAGGTTAAAGCCCACAACAATTAAAAGAAGCGAACCAGATGCAACAACATTATTAATGACCTCAGGACTTAAATATGGACTCACAATATGAGCCAGAACGCTTAAGCATCCTTCATAAATAAACACGCTCAACGCACAAAACGGCACGCCTTTGCCCATAGAAGCACCAAAAGCAAAACAGGAAATCATATCAATAAAGCCTTTTGCCAGAAGCGTTGAATGGTCAAGTTGCATACCGCTTTGCAGCGATCCAATAATAGCCATAGCTCCCGTACAGGTAAAAACGCTTGCACAAATAAAGCCCGAAGAAAAGGAAGTGTGAGCACATGTTTCGTCTTCACCACTGCTTGCGTTTGTTTGTGCTTTATCAGAAAATTTTTGCGCAACATGTGCGAGCGATTCCTGGATAATATTGGCAAAATGCGTAATTTTTGAATCTATATTGAGCGCAAATCCAATTAAAAAACCAAAGCCCATAGAAAGCGTTATAACACAAATATCGCTGTGATACCCAATCATTCCTTGTATGCCTAGCAAAATACAAACAAGACCTTGGCCAATCAGCAAGAATTCCCCTAGATCACGTGATACATGACGGCGAAAAATAAGCCCTAAAATGCCTCCTGCACATGCAAGAATTGCATCAACAAGCGCTCCTGTAAGTATCATGTATCAACGCTCCTTTCTTATGATGCCTTTGTGCCGCGGCACCTCAAGGCCAATAAAAAACACGCATGAACTAATCAGTACGTGTTTGTTTGCATATGATAGCGTTTAACCTCGTGTTATGAGGCGTCATCCACAATATCTTGATATTCGGGGTGCTTTGCAAACCATGATTTTGCATAACTACACGAAAGCTTTGCACGATTGCCCGAATCCTTAATATATGCCGCTGCGCGACCCATAAGCCTGCCTGCAAAGCCAAGGCCACGGTCATTAGGGCTTACATATGTTTCTACAATATCAATTACACCATCTTGTGGATCGCTCATGCGTACGCGACCTTTAACGTCGCCAGTATCACCCAAAAAAAGAACTTCATTTGGAGTAGTTTGAAAAACCATGGTCAACTCCTTCTTACGCGTTTATAGTTCATCGTTATCTCTTGTCAAGTATGAACGCAAATTACCTAGAAATAAAAATTACACGATAAATAAACGAAAAAAATGAGGGATACTCATGTTTTCGCGTCTTTTCTCGATCTCTTATACAAATAGATGTATATTAATACCAGCTATGCTGTGTATTTGAGAATTATAAACGCAAACCGTAAGACAATCGAATCATTTACTTTATATAGTTTTGATATATTGTTACACTTCAAAGACACATGACAAATCATCGAAACTTTTTTAAGAAAAATAGTTATTCTGATATACAAACAGAAGGGAGAGTGCATGAGTGATTTTGTATTGAGCTGCTGCTCAACAGTTGACTTAACAAAAGAGTATCTTGCTAAGCGTTCGATTAACTGCATTTATTTTAATTACGAGCTTGATGGCGTTGCGTTCAAAGATGATTTTGGCGCTTCTAACTCTAGTCATGAAATTTTTGAACGTATGCTTAAAGGTGCTGATGCAAAAACTTCGTGCGTGTCTACTGGAGCATACATTCAATCATGGACTCCTTTTTTAGAAGAGGGCAAAGACATTGTCCATATATGCCTTTCTTCTGCGGTTTCGGGGACCTACAACGCTGCATGCACCGCGCAAGAAGAGCTCCAACAACGTTTTCCTGCGCGCCGCATTGAAGTTATTGATTCGCTCAACGCATCCGCTGGATTTGGGCTCTTAGTAGATAAGCTTGCCGACTTGCGCGATGAAGGCATGGATGCAAAGGAAGTTTCTGAGTGGGCACAAAAGAATCGCCTAAACATACAAGCTTGGTTTTTTACCTCGGATTTGCGCTTTTTCATAAAAGGCGGACGCGTATCAAAAACAGCTGGTGCTATCGGCGGCTTGCTTAAAATCTGTCCTATTCTTGCCATTTCTCAAACAGGCGCGCTTGAAGTTGTAGAAAAGGTGCGTACAAAAAATCGCGCTATAAAACGCCTCATCGACATAATAAAAGCAACCATTCCTAACCCTCAAGAAATCTGTGGCAAGGTGTTTTTAAGCAATTCTGATTGCGAGACAGACGCGCTTGAACTTGCGTCACAGATACAAAACGCTTTTCCATCGCTTGAGCCTAGCTCTATTCAAAATTTTGAAATTGGAGCCACTATCGGCTGTCATACCGGACCTGGAACTGTTGCCGTATTTTACTGGGGAAAAGAAAGAGCAGTTTCCTCAAAACAATAAGCAAGTGCATAGTTCTCTATGCACCACCTTAATTCTCTATACACCGCTTTAAGCTTTCTTTTGCTTTACTGTGGCAAATGATAAAACTGCTCGTACAAATCAAGTTGATGCGCGTCATGAGCACTTGTTGCAAACGTCACACACCCACGCTCAATTTGATCGTTCAGCAGATCTCTATCCTGCAAAACATCACGTACATGATGAGCAACTCCTGCGGCACCATCAAAGCACACGGGATTTCCCAAGATTGATACAATGCGATCTTTTACAAAAGGATAATGCGTACACCCCAAAACTACCGCATCAACGGAGCCAATATAGGGAGCCAATATAGTTCGCAAATCGTTATCTAAATCGGGCGCATCAAGATTTCCCTGCTCAATTCTATGCGCCAAACCATCGCATGCCAAAGCGGAAATCTTTACGTTGGCACTGTTACATGCGCACATACGATCACGAAGCTGATGGAATTTTTCCATGCGCAGCGTCACAGGCGTTGCCAATACCAAAATATGTTTATAGATATGTGCGTCACACGCCTGTTTAAGAGCAGGTTCTATGCCAATCAGCGGAAGTTGAGGATACATTGTGCGCAGCTTATGCGCAGCAACGGCAGTTGCCGTATTACATGCAATTACTACGGCCTTTGCTCCTTTGCAGACCATGTTGTCTACAATGGCTTTTGACAGATCAAAAATATCATCAGCACTACGCGCCCCATAAGGATTATGACCAGTATCTCCAAAATAAAAGAAATCTTCGTGGGGAAGCTGGCTCACCAGCTTCTTAAGAACACTGATTCCACCTAATCCCGAATCAAAAACGCCTATAAAACCCTGACGATTGCTCATACTTTCACCTTATATCCATTACGCAGGCTCGCACATATATAAATTATTGCACAAGTATAAGGCGTAATAAGCTGCAATTAAAGAGTTTACACGCTTATTACGATTGCCAACTAGAGTATCGCGGTTGTCATCTCATATAAGTAAAGGTTGCCCACCTTAAAGAAACGATATCTAAAGCGCTCATTGTCGCTAGGTCACTCAACAAAATTGCAACGTCTTCTCAGCACGGCTACACTATACTGTACGCAATAAGCTATTCGTTTTGAAAGCAGGATTTATGTCTGGTGGTTCTTATAAAGCAAAGCAACTTATTATCATGCGCAAGGATCTTCATATGCGAAAAGGAAAAATCGCAGCTCAAGCTAGTCATGCAAGCGTAGAAGCCGTACTTATGGCACTGGCTCATAATGGACGACAATCAGATATAACACTGAATGACGAGCATACATACGCCTATCTTGCACCGCAAACGCATGAAACCTATTCCGATGATATAACTCCTCTTGATGCGTGGTTTGAAGCAGGCGTCGCAAAAATTTGTGTATACGTTTCTTCAGAGGACGAGTTGTTGCGCATTGTTGATAAAGGAAGACAAAGCGGCTTTCTAGTAGCTTTAATTAAGGATGCTGGACTTACCGAGTTTCACGGTGAAGCAACCTACACTTGCTGCGCGTTTGAGCCGCTTTTTCCCGAACAAATTGATCCTATAACTGCCGATTTACCACTCTACTGATCCACACGCCATAATCGCGTGCGAACAGTACAAAACGGCTAAAATTCGGCGTTACCAACGGTGCGCGGATGAGGCAAAACATCGCGGATGTTGTCAACGCCCGTTAAGTACATTACAAGACGTTCAAAACCTAAACCAAAGCCAGCGTGATGACACGAGCCATACTTGCGCAAATCGCAATAGTAAGCATACTGCTTAGGATCCATGCCTAGGTCTTTAATGCGTTGTTCCAAACGATCAAGGCGCTCCTCACGCTGAGATCCGCCGATAATTTCGCCAATACCGGGAACCAAACAATCTGCAGCAGCAACGGTTTTATCGTCGCCATTCATGCGCATATAAAATGCTTTAATTTCTGCAGGATAGTCGGTAACAAATGTTGGCTTTTTAAAATGCTCTTCGGTAAGATAGCGTTCATGCTCGGTTTGCAAGTCAACACCCCACGAAACAGGATAGGTAAAATCATGACCTTGAGCTTGAGCTTCCTGCAAAATAGAAATAGCATCCGTATAACTTACGCGCGCAAAGTCTGAGTGTGCAACATGCTCTAAGCGAGCCTGCAAACCCTTGTCTACAAACTTGTTAAACAGCTCCATCTCATACGGGCAAGCGTCCATAACATAGGAAATCACATATTTAAGCATAGCCTCGGCGCAATCCATATACCCTTTAAGATCACAAAACGCCATCTCGGGCTCTACCATCCAAAATTCTGCAGCATGACGGCGCGTATTAGAGTTTTCCGCTCTAAATGTTGGACCAAACGTATACACATCGCCAAAACTCATAGCAAAGTTTTCGGCCTCAAGCTGACCCGACACCGTTAAGCTGGTAGGCGCACCAAAGAAATCTTGACTGTAATCAACCGCACCATCTTTCATAGGAACATGAGCTAAATCAAATGTAGTGACTTTGAACATCTCGCCTGCACCCTCGGCATCAGACGAGGTAATAATAGGCGTATGAACATAAACAAAGCCGCGTTCTTGGAAAAACTTATGAATTGCAAAAGCTGCGGTAGAGCGAACACGAAATACCGCACGGAATAGATTAGTACGAGCACGCAAATGCTGCTGAGTACGCAAAAACTCACGAGAAGCGCGCTTCTTTTGCATGGGATAATCGGGATCGGACGTGCCTTCAACCATAATGGTTGTTGCTTGGAGCTCAAAAGGTTGAGGACGCGAGGGCGTAAGCTCAAGCGTTCCTGTTACAATAAGCGCCGCACCCATGTTTTGAGCTGCTATTTCGGCATAATTTTGAAGCGTTTCGCGTTGCATAACAACTTGAAGGTCTCTAAAGCAGCTTCCGTCATTTATGGTAACAAAACCAAAATTTTTCATATCACGAACAGAGCGCAGCCATCCGGCAACAACTACTTCGGTCTTATCAAACGAATCCATATCATCATAAATGGCTGCAATTTTGGTTCTATCCATATATGTATCTCCTCGTGCTACAGCGCGCCTACGTAGGTTTTATCGCTTACAATACATGTAATTTTATATCAAAACGACGCTCATTGTTCCCAAAGTAAAAAATCTTTATCTTTACCATGGTTTTTCTCAAAAAACCTCCCGCTACAGCGGAAGGTTTTACATGATTGCGTATGCTTAGATATACTGCACGCCCTCTTTTGTTACATGTAGACGTTTGTTTGAAGTCTTACGCTTTATAAGGTTCAAGTGCTTGCAGAACAAAAGCGTTTGCTTTCTCGCACAACTCATCGGTGGGAGCTTCAGCCAAAACACGAATAAGTGGCTCCGTTCCACTTGCACGCACCAACACACGACCATTGCCCTCTAAAAATTCCTGTGCTTTATGAATAGCTGCTGTTACGTCCTTAGCTTCCATAACCGCCTTCTTATCAGCCACATGGACGTTAATAAGCTGCTGTGGATAACGAACCACAGGGCGCGCGAGCTCGGAGAGCTTTTCACGCTCGGCATTGAGAACTTCCATTACGCGCAAGCTGGTCATAATTCCATCGCCCGTTTTCTCAAGATCAGAGAAAATCACATGACCCGACTGCTCACCGCCTAACGAGAAACCGCCCTTCATCATAGCAGCCCATACGTTTTTATCGCCAACGTCAGTTTTTACATAAGAAATGCCAGCGTCATCAAAAGCTTTAAACAGGCCAAAATTACTCATAACGGTAGGCACAATGGTGTTTTTAGCTAAACGACCGTGCTTAGCAAGATACGTACCGCAAATATACAGAATAAGGTCTCCATCAATAACGTGACCTCGCTCGTCCACAGCCAAGCATCTATCTGCATCACCATCGTAGGCAAAGCCCACATCAAGATGGTTACGTAGGACAAGATCCTGGAGGCGCTCGATATGAGTAGATCCACAATCAACGTTAATATTAAAGCCACTCGGCGCGTTGTTGATAACATGCGTTTCTGCGCCCATAGCGTCGAATACAGGACGTGCAACACTTGACGCAGCACCATTGGCACAGTCCAAACCAACGCGCCAACCTTGCATTGAGAATCCACACGATGCAATAAGGTGCGCAATATAGCGATTTCTTCCCTGCATATAATCTACGGTGCAGCCAATTTTATCCCCTGTTGCCAGTGGAACATCACTTGCGCCATCAATATAGGCCTCAACCTGCAATAAGACGTCTTCGTCCATCTTATAACCCTCGGAATTTACCAGCTTAATGCCGTTATCATCAAAGGGATTATGCGAGGCTGTAATCATAATTCCGCAGTCAAAACCACCATCAAGCACCTCATAGGAAAGTCCCGGGGTTGGAATAACATGCAAAATATAAGTATCTGCACCTGAAGCAACAAGACCCGAGACAAGCGCACTTTCAAACATGTAGCTTGAGCGTCGTGTATCTTTTCCTAACAAAATGCGAGCTTTTTTACCTTCGCGCAAGCCGTAATACCAGCCGATAAATCTACCTATTTTAAAAGCATGATCAACACGTAAGCCCTCGTTGGCTTTACCTCTAAAACCATCTGTTCCAAAGTACTTCATTCGTAGTACCCCTTCTATATTGCAGTGCAAGAATCTAACGTTATGTCTCGATAAGCGGCTCATACATAAAAGCTTATACAGACACAAAAGTTGTTACTTATTATAAACCGATTGACGCATTATTGCGAAAAGCGCACACATCACAGATGTTTTATATGCACACACGCCAACACAAAGAGTTGTTACAAAAAAAGAACTTGCCTGCGTACCAGACAAGTTCTGTAATACACATATGTGTATAAATTTAACGCTTTGAGAATTGCGGGCGTTTACGAGCCTTCTTTAGACCGTATTTCTTACGCTCAACAGCACGTGAGTCACGAGTAAGCAAACCTGCTTTTTTAAGATCTGCACGATACTCGCCAGCCTCAAGAAGTGCACGAGCAATACCCAAACGAAGCGCACCAGACTGACCATTAATGCCGCCGCCATCGCATAAAGCAACAACATCAAAGCGATTAACAGTATCGGTTACGCGAAATGGTGCAAGAGCATTGTCAAGCAATTGGTGGCGACCAAAATACAAACCGGCATCGCGACCATTTACCAAGATTTTACCAGTTCCAGGAATTAAACGAACACGGGCAGTAGCCTCTTTACGGCGGCCAGTGCCGGTGTATACAGCGCTTGTATCAGCCATGTGCTATGCCTCCAAATCAATCTTTTGTGGGTTCTGTGCAGTATGAGGATGCTCGGCACCTGCATACACCTTAAGCTTGGTAGCTTGTTTGCGTCCAAGGGTACCCTTTGGAAGCATGCCTTTAACAGCGTGCTCAATAACGCGCTCAGGATGTTTTTCCATAGCTTCTGCAAAAGACTCAAACTTAATGCCGCCAAGGAATCCAGAGTGACGCCAGTAAGTTTTCTCTGCCGCTTTATTGCCGGTCAACTGAACTTTAGCAGCGTTAATGATAACAACAAAGTCTCCAGTATCAGCATTAGGTGTGTACTGAGGCTTGTTTTTGCCACGAAGAATCATCGCAGCTTTGGTCGCAAGACGACCGAGTGTTGCGCCATCTGCATCGATGAGCACCCATTTGCGCTCTACTTCGCCTGCTTTGGCGTAATGAGTCGATTTAGTCACTTGACTCCTCCAGTTATTACGATAAACCGCTTATCCTTTTGAGATTACGGGGCTCAGTGGTAAGCCTTAAAAGTATACGTCATTTTTATTTGTTTATGTTGGCTGAACCTTCGCATTACTAAGCCGTTCAAATTTTATACACAAAAACCTCACGCAACTGCGGTGCATACATATGTGCGGCTCGTGGTGCTTATCTTTTACAAGCGCCAATCGATCGGCTCGACACCTTGAGAAACCAAAAAAGCATTCGCCTTTGAAAACGGTCTTGACCCCATAAAAGCTGGACATGCAACAGTACCTTTGTATGCAGAAAGCGGACTGGGGTGTGTAGACCTTAGAACGCATACGTGTTGAGGTTGTATTACACGCATGGCGTCTTGTGTAATGCGATACGCAAAGCTTCCCCAACACATAAGTACTTTGGGTTGCCCAAAACGCAATGCAACGCGCAAAATTTCCTGAGTTATCATGTCCCAGCCCAATTTTTGGTGACTATTTGCCTTATGCGCCTCAACGCTCAGTGTAGCGTTAAGAAGAAGTACGCCTGCCTGTGCCCATGGTGTTAAATCACCTGTTGTTGGAATATCTATTCCCAAATCATTATGCATTTCAATAAATATATTACGAAGCGAAGGCGGAATTTTGGTAGGAGCGTCTACCGAAAATGCAAGCCCATTAGCTTGATGTGGCTCATGGTAGGGATCTTGTCCAATGATAATTGCCTTCACCTTATCAGGAGGAGTGAGCTTAAGAGCGTTGTATATCTTGTCGCGCGGCGGATACACCGTTTTGTGCTCTTGTTCGACAAGCGTTGTTATAAGTTGATTCATTGTATGCACTCGCTCGCGCGACTCACGAGACATATAAGGAAACCACTTTTTTGAATTCTGTAAAGATCCAGCTGGTGCATTTTCAAACTGTACAGGCATGGTGCGCTCACCTTATAACACAAAATTGTATACGTATTGATATGTAGCAGATACACTATGAGATGTACCTAAATGATACCAATTTTTTATGTTTACTACAAAGTCTGCTTTTTATTACGCACCTACGTTAACCCACATATAAATCATGACTTCATACACCAGTGATTGGTATCGTCACATATCAATATTTTTTTGAATACAAGTTGATCATGTTCGGAGATTTTTTCATATTTTACAAGAACTTTAGAATAAAAATTGCAGTACAATTGATACATGAATGCATAAACTTTTTCAGCATACTTTATACAATATAGGATTATATGGACGTTATGGTATAAAGAGTATACTATGGTGTGTGTGATATAGTCAGCTGTACTAGATAGCTCATAAGCTGCGCGCACAAGAAGCTACACAGGCACGTGTCTATATGGCAATAATATGTATTTCATCCAACTGGCGGGTGCAGCATTACGGAAAGGCCGTCACATGAAAATACCCAAATATTCATTGGTAAAAGACACCCTAAAGGCCGAAATCACTACTGGTAATTTTTCTGTCGGTCAAAAGTTCTACACCGAAGCTGAGCTTATTCACAAGTTTAATGTTTCATCCATTACGGTTGTACGCGCGCTCAGTGATCTTGTACGAGAAGGTTATCTTGTCCGTCATCAAGGACGGGGGACTTTTATTTCACAAGCACCACAACGCAAGAATGAGAAGCTTGTCCACATCATCAATCAAAGTATTACAAACGAAGTGTCTGCAGTTGTGTATGTGCAACGCAACTCAAATCATAAGATTCTCTCCGAGCTTGATTTAAACGATGATAATTATTGCATCGCAATCGCACGAACTCATTCAGTTAACGATATGACTTTTGAATATCAAGAAAATTATTTGGTAAAAGAATTGATTGATGAGCACAGCGACAAAAATAAATACACTCAACTTTACGACTACATAAGCGCAAATAAACGCATTTGTTTACGTGATGAGCCTTACGAACAAAGTATCTGCATTGAGGTTCCTGCCGAAAAACATGTAGCAGATATTTTAGGCTTGCACGAAGGCGAAGTATGCGTTAAACAGATAAGAAAAACAAGTTCTTCTATCACCGGAAAGCCTCTTGAGTATTCCTTAAGCTTTATACGCTGCGAGTTCTTCAAAGTTTCTATCACCAATCGATAGTACAAACATGATTATTGAGCGTCTTTGAGATTTTATAAGGTGTTTTTAACGTCAAAAGTTATTGCAAGAGCTTTTTCTGATTAATTATTGCAAAACATTGCACCAGTTAAACACGGTAATTAACACTTTTGCACACTTAGCGCGATTAACAAAAAACAGTCCATACATGCTCCTGCGTTTGTGCAGGTAAACAGGTATGAACTGTATCATTTTTAATGGTGGAGGTGCGGAGAATCGAACTCCGGTCCAACGCAAATTCCTGGCAGGTGTCTCCAAGCTCAGTTGTCAATTAAATTTAAAACATACACCACTTAACAACAGGCGATGTATGTTCGATTCTGTTCAATCTTAAACATAAGCATACAGTCCACGTCTTATGTTGCATCTTCCTAAAATGACGACGCCCTAAAAACGGAAGCAATTCTTAGTTTGTCGGCTGCTTGTATAAATTAAGCAGCAAGAGCAAGCTTACGCTCACTCTTGAAAGGAATAACATTGTCAATTAAATTTGACAGTACCCCTGATTAACGTGGCGAGGAGACCACGGCTTGCTGCCCACCTCAAACTTACCCTGTCGAATCCAGTCACCCCCAAAATGCATGCACAACACATCATTTAGAGCAATCAAAAAACATGTGTGCCGAGGCGTTGTGAGATCTCAAAGCAAGATACGCGCAATTCATGCGCGTAAAGCAGATATCCACCAACTATCAAAGAACACCATCTATAAAGATATATACTAAGTATAGCTAAAAATGAACGTTGTACAAACTGCAGAGAAAAATATCATGTAAGCACAGGTAGATAAACTACACGACACTGTCTATAAACAACAGCTTATAACGCAGCGTCTCCAAGCATTAGCAGTAAAGCATAGACACACGAGGTTTATACCGCAACCTACGCAAAACGTTCACGCGTGCGGGCTTTTAACACTCTTTGAATCTCACGATCAGAATCGCGCTTTGCAGCAGCGGCGCGCTTATCGTACATTTTCTTTCCTCTACCAACCGCAACTTTAACTTTTACGCGATTGCGTTCGTTAAAATAAATTTCAAGCGGAACCAACGACACGCCTTTTGTCTGAACACGCCGCGCAATCGATAAAATTTGCTTTTTGTGCATCAGAAGGCGACGTCTTCTATCAGGGTCAATATTCCAAACGCCCCCGTGAGAGTATGGATGAATGTGCAAGCCCACTAAATATAATTCGTTATTTCTTACGATACAAAAACAGTCGGTCAACTGACAGCTACGCTCGCGCAAGCTTTTTACTTCTACGCCAGTAAGCTCAATACCTGCTTCTTCGGCATTGTCTAAATCATAATCATGATAAGCGCTACGATTTTTAGCAATAAGACGAAAAGTTGCCTGCTTACGCGCACCCTTATGTGCCTGCTGCTGAACTATCTGCTTCATGCATACATCCTTAATTCTGCTCAGATTCTGCGTTTTGGCGAAGCTCATCAAGAAGTTTATACACCATATCTTCGCCTACCAAATGAACTGCTCTAAGCGTCAGATTAGTAGCTTCATGGTCATCACCATGCTTGCGCTGAATTTCAGCCGCAGTAAGCAGACATAACACAATATCGGCATTGGCTCCATCGGGAAGTTGATTTTGTTCCAAGAGCTCGTGAGCTTTGGCGTCGCTAAGTCTGTCTGCGTCTAAATCGGTATCGGCAACCTCGTGAATGAGCGCACATACTCTACCATCGCGCGCATCAAGCCTTTTAATCACATGTGTAAGCGCAGCGGCTACATCTGTATCGCCTTTATCACGATACAAGGCAACAAAATTGCAAAATGCGCGTGCAAGATGATCAACATAACTTGCACGCTCCAAAACAGAATAGCTGAGAGCCAGGTACTCATCGTGATTGCCCAAAAGACGATACACATCCGCTAAATTAAGGCGCGCAGCGCAATCCAAAGGGTTCCAGCGAACGGCCTGTTTAAGCGCCTCACGTGCCAACTCTTTATTATCTTTATGAGCATACGCCAGCGCTAAATCGGCATACATACGCGAGATGGGTTCAGACACATCATGAATGGTACGTGGGTCATTTTCAAGACGCGCATACGCCAAATGTTCAAACATGTCATTAAAGGAAAACCACTGATCGTGAGCAGACGCTTCGCAATTTGCTGCAATATAGCTTTCTGCATCATCGGCAAGACTATGCAAGAGCTCTAACGCTTGATCGTCTTCCCCTTGGCACAAAAGGCTTTCAGCAACCAATAATTCATCTGCCAAATTGGATTGGTTTATATCGATAAATGACACAGACTCACTCCCATATACGCCTACACCTTAAGATAGCGTCTCATTGCAATAATAGAACCAAACATACCAATTAAAAGACCGATAAGAATTAAAGCACCATATGTTGCAAGCAGCACTTCCAAAGAAAGCTCAAAGGTTAAAAATTGCAAGCTTGATTGCAATTTTGGAATAACAAGTAACAAGCCAGTTTGCAAAACTGCAATGCTTAACAGTGCACCAATAAATGCTTCAAGCATACCTTCTAGCATAAAAGGCCCGCGAATAAAGCCGTTGGACGCACCAACAAGACGCATAATAGCAATCTCACGACGACGAGCAGAAATTGCCAGACGAATGGTGTTATTAATAAAGATAAATGCAATAAAAGCAAGCATAACAATAAGCGCAATTGCACCAATACGTAAATAATTTGTTACGCTAAAAAGACGCTCAACTGTTTCACGCCCGTATTGTACCGACGATGATGGTTTATCGGTGTCATCAGCAACTTTTTTGAATAACGTATCCTCAACCAGTGTTGACGCAATGTCTTCAACGCTTTGTGGATTAGTTAAATTAATAACCAACGAAGCTGGAACGGGATTTTCTCCATCCAAAGCAGCAACTGCATCAGCAGCATTTCTGTTGCTCATGGTTTGCTTATATTCAGCTAAAGCTTCCTCTTTGCTTTTATACGTTACAGTTTTTACACTATCCCAGCCTTCAATTTTCTTTTTAAGCGCATTAACATCGTTTTGATCTGCATTGTCAGACAAAAATGCCTGTATGGTTACTTGATTTTCAACGGTACCAACCATATTTGCCACAAAAGCAGAAGCAATGGTAAACAAACCAATTACAAACAGTGATAAAAATATGGTGATTATAGCTCCAAGGACGGTAGACCAATTGCGTCTAAAATGTCTTCCTACCTCGCGAAATGAATAACCTAAATTAGAGAGCACCATAAAAACCGTAGCCTCCCTTCTCTTGATCGCGAACAACTTGACCTGCTTCAAGTGCTATTACACGCTTGCGCATAGAATCAACCATCTCGCGGTCATGCGTTGCCATAACAACGGTGGTACCTGCGTGATTAATACGGTCAAGTAGTTTCATAATGCCCAGCGAAATAGCCGGGTCAAGATTACCTGTAGGCTCATCGCACACCAAAAGTGGTGGTCTATTTACCATAGCGCGTGCGACAGACACGCGTTGTTGCTCACCACCAGAGAGCTGATCGGGATAGTGAGACATTTTTTCGCCCAAACCAACAAGGCGCAAAACCTCGGGGACTTGTGCTCGAATAATAGACTTTGGCTTTCCGATGCACTCAAGCGCGAATGCAACGTTTTCGTAAACTGTTTTATCTGGTAAAAGCTTAAAGTCTTGATAGACCGTACCAATTTGGCGGCGTAAATAGGGAACTTTCCAGTTGCGCATAACAGTTAAATCGTGACCCGCAACAATAACTTTACCCTTGGTCGCGCGAAGCTCACGCGTTAAAAGCTTTAAAAACGTTGACTTTCCCGAACCTGAATGCCCTACCACAAATGCAAACTCTCCTGGGTAAATATCGAGCGTGACATGGCTCAATGCCGGTTTATCTTTTTGCGCAGGGTAAATAAGTGTCACATCTCTTAGTGCAATTGTTGGTTTTCCAGCTTTTGCAACTGCAGGCTCAGCAGAAGAAAGAGGCGCAAAAACCTGCGTAAATCCGTTTTGCGGGTTTTCAGCTTGGGCATGCGCTTGAGCATTTCCATCTAAACTCTGCTGCACACTTTGATGAGACATAGGGCTATTTTGTACCTGTGTCTTTTGAGCTGTCTGCATGTTAAGGTTCTCATGCTGCGTTTGTTCTTCTTGTATAACGGGCAGTGGTTGACTTTGTTGAAGCTGCTCGGGCGAAGCATTGGTCATTTGATTGCTGTACTGGTTTTGATCAACCCGTACATCAGTTTCGCCGCTTTGTTCACTGCCACGAAAGTGGTTTGCCACAGAAGCTCCTTAATCTAGTAAATTTATAGATACCTGTGTTTATTCTAACAAAATTCTGAAATATATTCCAACAGTGCACACTATTGGTCAAACAAAAAAGCGCGCAAGATCGGGACAAAATCTTGCGCGCTACGAGGAACTTTAATGGATAGGCGTATAAATGAACAAAACATGCATACGCTGCGATACTTAAATCTGGCTTACTTGTACAAAAACGTCTTATGCATTCTTCACTTTTTCCCAGTCATGAGCAAAGCTGACAAGACCTTGGTCGGTAAGAGGATGGTGTACACACTTCTTAAGCGCTGCAAACGGAATCGTAGCAATATCCGCACCTAAAAGCGCTGCTTGTGCAACGTGATACGGCGTACGAACAGAAGCGGTAATAATTTCGGGGCCACCTTCTTCTTCCCAGTACCCGTATGAATAATTTTTAACTGCATCAACAACATTTGCAAGCTGGTCAATTCCGTCTTCTGCAACATCATCAAAACGGCCAACAAACGGAGAAATATAACGTGCACCCGCACGAGCTGCAAGAAGTGCTTGTGTAACACTAAAAATAAGCGTCATATTTACACGAATACCGCAAGCTGCAAGCTCATGGGTTGCCGGCAAAGAAGCCTCACAAATAGGCAACTTAACGCAGATATTAGGTGCAAGCGCACTTAAACGTTTACCGTCGGCAATCATTTCTTCGGTAGTAGTTGCACACGACTCAGCCGATACTGGCACATCTTTTCCTACGATCTCACAGATTTTTTTCATGTGATCTTCAAAGTCAGCTAGTTTTCCTCCAGTTTTTGCATACAAACTTGGATTCGTGGTAACGCCAGACAATACACCCCACTGAGCAGCTTCGCGAATTTCGTCTAAATTAGCGGTATCGATAAAGAATTTCATACGTTGCTCCTTCTGTCAGCTTGTGCAATCTTTGTGCACCTAAGAGTTATTGTACAAAAGTCGCACCGTGCAAACACGCAACTTGTGCTCGTTTTCGCTCGATGGTATCTTTATTAGGTTAAACGTTTTATCATTTGCAAAAAATAAGCACGTGTACACAAAACCAACAAACGATTACAACAAGTTATACAAATAGCACGTGATCTTTTAGAGCGTATAAGTAACTCAATAACCAAAAATTTATACACTACAGCCATATCAGAGATAAGCGGCTTTACGAAGACGAAATTTGACCAAAACCTTCGCCAAAAGCTTCATGTACCTCTGAAACAATCACAATGGCTTCGGCGTCAATTTCTGCGACAATTTGTTTGAGGCGCAAACTTTCCGCACGTGAAAGCACGCACATAAGCATAGGTTTATTATTGCCACTCCAAACACCGCGTGCCTGTAGCTCGGTACAGCCTCTACCCAAGGTGTATAAAATTTCGTTGGCAATCTGAGCATGTCGATCAGAGATAATATATGCCACGCGCGAAGTATTAGGACCGTCTACCACGGCATCGATAACCTTACCCGTAATATACATTGCAATTGTTGCATAGAGCGCATTGCGTACAGAAAAAACGGGTACTGACGCCAATACAATAGCGCCGTCTACAATAATGGTAAGCGTACCCAGCGCAATACCGGTGTGTTTTGCCAACAACTGACAAATTATATCCGTACCACCCGTATTGCCGCCCGATCTAAATACAATGCCGATTCCCACGCCTACAATTACGCCGCCCCAAATGGACGCAAGCAGTAATTCGTCAGCAGCAAGATGCGGGACAAGCGGCGCAAACAGGTCGGTAAAAAAACCGGATACTAGGATACCAAAAATACTTCGGGCAACATATGTCCAATCGTGAGTAGTAACAACCACAAACACCAGTAATGCCACGTTCATCAAAATTGTTTGTAAACCAACAGGAGCTATAATTCCAAGCTCCGCTGCAACGGCAGAAAGAATAGTTGCTAAACCCGTGAGACCACCTGCAGCCAAACCGTTTGGAATTTCAAAGATATCAACACCAAGCGCATAAATAGCGGAGCCTAAAATAACTAAAAAACTCTCTGTTAACACACGGCGCCACGAAATATCAGAAAGCATGTTATCCCCTCCGCTCACTTGCCCATCTATGATAGGCAATAATAAATTGGTCTAAATCCCCCTCTTGTAGGACCGCATCAACGTTTCCCGTTTCAACTTGGGTACGCGTGTCTTTTACCAATTGAAAAGGATACAAAATATAATTTCTAATCTGATTACCCCAAGAGATATCATGTTTAGGACCACGCAGATCGTCAAGTTCTTCCTCACGGCGTTGTTTTTCGAGCTCATACAACTTACTACGTAGAATTTGCATAGCCGCGGCCTTATTTTGTAACTGGCTTCGTTCATTTTGGCATGTTACTACTATTCCAGTTGGGATATGGGTGATCCTCACCGCAGAATCTGTGGTATTAACACCTTGACCACCAGGACCAGATGCATGATATACATCAATTCTTATATCTTGAGTATCAATCTGCACTTCAATAGTCTGAGGAAGCACAGGTAAAACTTCAACACCCGCAAAGGTAGTTTGCCGACGCTTTTTTGCATCGGTAGGAGAAATACGCACAAGGCGGTGCACCCCTTGCTCGGCACGCAGCATACCATAGGCGTTCTTACCCGTTACGGTAAACGTTGCGCGATCAATACCGATAACCTCACCTACCGGTGCATCGTTAATATCAACGGTCCATGATTTGCGCTCGCAATAGTGAAGGTACATCTTAAAGAGCATGTCGCACCAATCCTGCGCCTCAAGACCGCCTTGACCTGGCGTTATTGTAACAATGGCCGCACCTGTATCAAATTCGTCATTAAACCAGGTATTAAGCTCTAAGTTATCAAGAACATCGGTGAGTTTGTTTGCAAGTCGTTTTGCTTCAATAAGCATTTCGTCGTCTTGCGAGGATGTATCTGCAAGCTCAAAAGCCGCCTGTGCATCGAGTAGGAGCTTATGAGCGCTGTCATACTGATTAAGCTTTTCTTTAAGCGCGCCAAGCTGCGCCATAACTTCAGTGGCATGCGCGGCGTCATTCCAAAACGTGGTCTCGCCTGCTTGTACCGTAAGTTTATCTACGTGCGAGCGAAGTTCATTTATATGCAGATACATACCAACTTGTTCACAGCGTTGTTCAAGTTCGTGTAATTGAGACGCAGTAAAATTCTCAGCATATACGTCGTTCATTACCTGTTCCTGCCGTGACAATTCTTAAACTTAAGGCCACTACCACAAGGGCATTCTTCGTTTCGTCCAACATGCGCATAAGGATCCTGGTCGCTTTTTCGATACGGAGCAGGTTTCCCATCAGCATGTGGGCTTTCTAAATCTCTAAAATGTTTAGGGCCATGGTCACCATCTACATCTTGAGGTCCAGAGTAACGCGCAGCTTCAAGATTGGTATTCTCGCGAGGAGCAGGAGAAGCCATAAGCTCAATGTGTAAAATAGTACGCAAAAAGTCCTCGTACATAGTATTAACTAACTCGGTAAACGCTGCAAATGCCTCTGTCTTATACTCAACAAGTGGATCTCTTTGACCAAACCCGCGCAGGCCAATACCTGTCTTTAAATAATCCATTTCCTGCAGATATGCCATCCATCGCGTATCGATAACGCGAAGCATAACCTGCGCTGAAAGCTCTTTCATAATGTCATCGGAAAGCCGCTCAGATTTTTCGCGATAGCAATCCTCAACAAAGTCATAGACAAAATCGACCAGTTCATCATAGGATCCAGAATCTGGCAAATTAGGGACTTCTTCATTACCAGTAAGATCAATCATCCACTTTTTAAGACCTTCCAAATCCCAATCATCGGGGTCAAGATCTTGAGAACAAAAATGCGTAGTAAAACGTTCAACAGTATCCTGCGTTACTTCATGAATGTGCGCAACTAAATCTTTTCCATCCAAAATTTTATTGCGTTCTTCATAAATTACTTGACGTTGTGTGTTCATAACATCATCGTAATCAAGAACATTCTTACGCATAGCAAAGTTAATCTCTTCAACCTTGCGCTGGGCACCTTCTACTGCTTTGGTAACCAATTTTGCTTTAATGGGCATGTCATCAGGCATTTGATATTTTTCCATAAGCCCAGCAATACGATCCATACGATCACCGCCAAAAAGACGCATAAGATCGTCATCAAGCGAAAGATAAAATTGCGTTACACCAGGGTCGCCTTGACGACCAGAACGTCCACGGAGCTGATTGTCAATACGCCTGCTTTCATGGCGTTCTGTTCCAATCACGCACAATCCACCCGCAGCTAAAACTTCTTTCTTTTCTCGTTCACACACACTCTTAGCGCGAATTTTAAATTCGTTAAATATAGGTTCATCTACCTCATCGGGATTCAGCCCTTGCTCGCGCATAAATTCACGCGCAAGCTCATCGGGATTTCCACCCAACAGAATATCGGTACCACGACCTGCCATATTTGTTGCAATGGTAACGGCACCCTCACGACCAGCTTGAGCAACAATTTGTGCTTCACGTTCATGAAATTTTGCATTTAATACTTCGTGTTTAATCCCACGTTTATCCAATATCCTAGAGAGTCTCTCAGAACTCTCAATAGAAACAGTACCAACCAAACACGGCTGTCCTTTTGCATGGCGTTTAATAACGTCTTGCGCAACCGCGTTAAATTTTGCATCCACCGTTCTGTACACAAGGTCATCAAGATCACGACGTTGAACAGGGCGATTGGTGGGAATAGCCTGTACGGGAAGATGATAAATTTCTCTAAACTCAGCATCCTCAGTCATAGCAGTTCCTGTCATACCTGACAATTTGTCATATAAACGGAAATAGTTTTGAAGGGTAATGGTTGCAAGCGTTTGATTTTCTTCACGAACATACACGCCCTCTTTTGCTTCAATAGCTTGATGAAGACCTTCTGAATAACGGCGTCCTTCCATAATACGACCAGTAAATTCATCAACAATTTTTACTTCACCATCTGCAACAACATATTGTTGGTCACGATGGAACATATACTGAGCTTTAAGTGCTTGCTGCAAGTGATTAACCAGCTGTCCACTCATATCGGCATAGATGTTATCTATGCCCAAGCGCGTTTCAATCTTTTTCAAGCCTGTATCTGTAGCCGCTATGGTATGTTTTGCCTCATCCATATCAAAATCAAGTTCGGGCTTAAGATCACGAACCGCGCGCGCAAAATCTTTATAGGTAGTTGCCGACTTAGTGCCCGCACCCGAAATAATAAGTGGCGTGCGTGCCTCATCAATTAAAATTGAGTCAACCTCATCAACAATTGCAAAATAATGACCACGCTGAACACGCTGTGAAGCCTGCGTAACCATATTGTCACGTAGATAATCAAAACCAAATTCAGAGTTAGTACCATACGTAACGTCCGCGCTATATGATGGCTTCTTATCAGAAAGTTGCATACCATTTTGAAGTAATCCAACCTTCATACCCATAAAGTTATAAATTTGCGCCATTTGCTGGCTATCGCGTCGTGCAAGGTAGTCGTTAACAGTAACAATATGAACGCCCTTTTCGGGTATAGCATTAAGATAACCAGCTAATGTTGAAACAAGGGTTTTACCTTCACCTGTTTTCATTTCTGCAATAGTGCCGTGGTGAAGCGCAATACCTCCAATGACCTGAACGTCAAAATGGCGCATGCCCAAAACACGACGTGATGCCTCTCGTACCGCCGCAAAAGCCTCAGGCAACAGCTCGTCAAGCGTTTCGCCCTGACTAAAACGCTCTTTGAACTCTTGAGTTTTATGCTGAAGTTGCTCATCACTCAAAGCCTGTATAGCTTCTTCCTGTTCATTTACTAATTGAGCAATTTGTTGAAATTCTTTTAATTGCTTATCAGCCCCTCGAGAAAGAAGGCGTGAAAATAAATTCGGCATGTTAATCCTTTTGTACCATCAAAGAAAGCAAACTTTTACATGTAATCTTTATTATTCTAGCAATTAAATCTCTTTATGCACATCTCGGCAGATACCGCACGTTCTCGTCTTGTAAAACTGCGCGCAATCACCACAAAATGCACGATAACACTTTGTCTTTGATAAGCTTTTCCATACGTCATACGTATTCTATTGCACGTATTGCACACCATGCACAATTCTGGCACACCAGTTCATGTGCTTTTCAGCGCTAATTTTCATAGCTAATTTTGCAACCTATCTTTTTGATTTATTTTGATCGCCATACAATTATTTCGACTATTTGAAGTATGACTTATTGAGCGGTGCGAAGTAAGACGCGTAAATTGCTGTATCGTGCGAGGTATCTCGCGTACACCCACCGCATGTAACTGAGCTTTATACATCGCAAGATAGTGAGGAATCTCGCTCGCTCTATCGTTTGTTTCCAGCAGCTTTAAAAGATAACACACAATATCCTCTCTAAGAGGCATTTGCGAGAAAGCTGACTGCATCACACGTAAAGCAAGCCGTATTCTTCCCTGTCTGCACGCAGCATTACTTACCAATATCGATACAGTGGCAAATAAGTTTTGGATTTCCTCACAACAGCCATAAAACTTACCATTCAAATCGTTGATTATAACGTCAATACCTGATCCAAATAATGTCAGTGCACGACATCCTTTATCTATCACAGCTTCATCGTTAAGTTCTTCATGCACAATACTTTTTGATAAGCGCACAAATATATCAACATCACAGGTAATTACGGCATCATCTAAAAAAACCATGCCTTCATTCTTATTAACACGTAAGGGATTTTGAGGTAGCTCCTTTGCATGCATGGCTTTACGAGCAGCACTCATGGTTTCATATAGCCTTACCATGCCATATTCAAAGTCGCAATCTCCCCAAATAGCAGTAATTAAATTATAACGATTAGAACGATGTTGTGGGCAAAGTGACAAATATCCTAAAAGCTGGTTAACATGGCGTTTTTGCAACAAACGTGTATCTTGAGCCACACCATCAACATAAACTGAGAACCGATTAAAACACTGAATATAGACGCGCTTTCCACATGAGAGTAGCTGTAGTTCATGCAAAGGCTCTAATTCCGAATGTAGATTCACCTTGTTGTCTTGTAAATCACTTGTCAATAAACCCTTATCCGGCGATATATCCATTTGCTTAAATTGAGGCTGCATAGATACCATTGTTTGTGGACCATCCCATGAAAAATCAACAAAGCAGGTTTTCATGAATTGCAAAAACGTTTTTTGCCACAAAAGCGGTGTGTTTTGCACAAGCACAGATACACAAGTTGGGAAAAGCTTGTACACCAGTGCATAAATCCACGACATATTTCTCGAAGGAATGCTTACGATGGGTTTAAGTGTGGTACTGCGCGATGGTATCGACCCTCTATCATCAAACCAATTGGTAGCATACAGTGAATATAAAACGAGGCTTACAAGGTCTTGAAAGAAACCTTCGCAGGAATTGATATCTTTTGTTTTAATGGGCTCTTTTGCAAGTAAACATGCACATATATAAATAAAATATGCAACCTGTTGAATGTATGTTGCAGACGCTCCAGTAAAGCTGGTTGCCATGCTGAATCCTGCTTGAGCACGCGACAGCGCTTGCCTAAAATTTCCCTGTAAAAGATGATGGATAGCATCTGCTATATAAAAAATAACTTCAAACGTTTTATTATCATGTTCCTGTGCACATCGTATTGCCTGAGCACCTCGGGAAAAAACAGGTTTTAATGCAGACAGCATGGCAATAAGCTCATCACAATAACTTATATAAGTGTATAAAGACGAGTCCTTACCAAAAGCATATATACTTTTCTCACCACTTGAAGAAGGAAGAGTACCCTCGGGAGGAAGGCCAAGCATAACATATGCATAATATCTGGTGTGACACTCCAAAACATCAAATATAGTTTGTGGTACACTCACATGTGTTTGTAAGCTTGCTCTATGGAGTGCTTTAAGAAAATTACCCTGCACCAATTGCTTAACCATCTGTGTAATGTGATAAACCAAAGGTGCGCGAGATTTAGATAAACGCGGCAAACGTTTATGTTCGTCTAAAGCAAAGCGACAGTACTCCCTTATATATTCCAGCAAACGAACAACTTCTATATATGCATAGTATTCCTTCGTCTTCTTGGTAACATATGGTATTCTCTTGTGAGCTGTTTGCAGTATTGTTGCATGAGGTACTTGATTAGGATTCGTCAGCGTTGTTTGTGGTAGCGCAGCATTTGCAGCAGATGAGGTGCGGCGGCTAGATTGCTCTAAGTTTTCAGTTTCTTCTACATCTCGTTTTGCCGTGTGCGCAACTGAGCCTCCCTTTGTATGCGCAACACAGGTGCCCTTTGTATGCGCAACGCAAGCGCCCTTTAACTCGTGAGCCTCATTAACCAAGTTAGATTTATCCATATCCTTTAATAACAAATCTTCTTTCTTTTTTGAGGCCTCTGGAAGAAATTCATTGGTAAGTAAGTTATAAGCTTGCTTTAAAAATTGAAAGCTCCATGTTTTGGCATATGCATATTCGCAAGTTTTCAGTAAGAAACGTACGGCATTGGTTTGTCCTGACAAAATAAGACCATAACCTCGCTCAAGCAAAATTCCTATACATTCTTTAAGATATGCATCCTCTAAAAAAGACACACTTGATATATCGCAGGACGTAGAGATGAACTCACTTATAAGATTAAGCATGGTTGCACACCGTATATAAGAACCTCTTTGCGCAAGTTTAGAAGCAACTACCCAAATCAGTTCAGGATAATTCTTAAAATATTGAGCTAAGTGTTTGATAACTAACTGCCATAAACGATCATCACATAAACCCGCAACCTCAAAAGAAGATGTGTATAAATTAAATTCAATAAATCCATCCTCTAAAGACGTATATTTTTGAATATCGTTATAATCTATATTAAGTTTTCTGCATATTGATTCAACTTCGGCTAAACTAGACGAACCCAAACTAAAAAGAAGCAATAGCATAGGCACGTATGATTGACACGCATTCTGATCCTTGCTCTGACAATGCTTTCCATAATCATTTATATAGAAAAGCATGTAGCTTGTAAGCGCTTTAAGATAAGACGATTTGTACGCATGAATATCGCAATCATGTTCTCTATCACGCAACAGTGCACAACCAAGCACTGCAATCCCATGTGTGGCTTGCAAAATCCCATGAGATTTGTTTGACATTTGTGCCGTCAAATCAGACTTATTGGCAAGCTGCGCAAGTGGATAAAGCTTTCTATAAAAATGCAAATATTGCGGTCTTGTTGCAATAAGAATACGGTTATGCGCATTAAAAAGCAGAGAAGCCACTCGGATAAGTTGTTCATGTACCTGCTCATCATGGCTATAAACATGACTAAAAACAACAAAATATCGATGCGCTAAAAGATTCTTCTTGGAAAATTTATTGTATAAACGGATAAAAAAGTTAAGAAGATTTTCCTGCGCGCAAGAAGACAGGTCAAAATGTACAGTCTCATAATTAGTCTGCTCATAATAATGCATAAGTGTATCTGTAGAGAAAGTTTTTCCGCATCCATGAGCAGCACTGATAAGGAGAATATGTCCGCGGTTAATGTCATCGGGTACGTACTTATCAAGCAAAGAAGTACTAGAGGGTAGTAAAATTGGATCAGAACTAAAAGCATAGTCATCACATGAGATAATAGAAATCTCAGAATGTTTTAATGTATCCGAATAATAACACATATCAATCATCTCCATTCAGCTATGGAAACCTATTTTTTGTAAGTTAGGGATTCTATTTAGAAAAATGAAAAGCCATAACTTGAATGAAAATAAAAGTAATCTGCAAGAAAAATGCAAGAGTAAATTGAAAGATTTTTTAGATTTTTGAATATTTTTATGCACGAGAGTTTCCCATGAAGGCGAAATTTAGAAAACTTGCAACAAACTTGCACAGATTTGAATGAAGACTTGCACAAAACACGTAAGATTAAAATTTTGAAGTAAATTTTTTGCAAGGATTAAAGCTGTGCAAAACAAAGCTTGGAGTGACTCAAAAAAACAAGCATTGCTCAATAAGTGACAAAAATACGAATATTTGTAATTCGGCAGGTGGTATTATTCAGTCGGTAGACGGTATATATTTTGGTTCGATATAGACAAAATTAGGGTTTAGAGCTGTATAAATCAATCATAAAAATATAGATCAATCAATAGAGGAACTGAAAGGTTTTCACCATCTCATATGAGATTCTTTATTGTCACCAAGATCAGGGTAAAGTCAGGCTCAAAACCACTACGTACGAGTTATGAAGCCAAAAAATAATAGTTATGATTAGAAAGTTTAATAAATTACTTATGGTTTAAATAAAACGATGGGCCTAAATTTCCTCTTAAGCCTTAAATTTGATGCGTCACAGTCGTATCGCAGCACTCCTAGAACAGCTTAAAAACGATTCTAGAGAGGCACTAAAAAATAATGAGAGAAAACATCAATAGATAACTCAACAAGCCGAATTTAGGCTTACAGAGGCTTAGGAAAAATATCCTCGTATGAATATCTAAGATATTACATATCTAACATAAAAGGTTATCCCACAGACAGAAACCAAATATCTCACACGCGTCCAACCAGACAACCTCGATATACAAATGTCCCTCGTTGGTCAGCGACGTCCTGCTCTCCCACGGACTAACTCCGCAGTACCATCGGCGCTAGGGGGCTTAACTTCCGGGTTCGGAA